>Ga0068855_100001882_pt1 | contig 26063 bp, 18 predicted proteins | sample KBSCornC52_FD_66592 | JGI IMG/M metagenome (GOLD analysis project Ga0068855, IMG submission 66592) | Corn rhizosphere microbial communities from Kellogg Biological Station, Michigan, USA - KBS Corn C5-2 | ecosystem: Host-associated > Plants > Roots > Rhizosphere > Soil ... | reverse complement strand
TGTGCGGAAGAGGAGATTCGAACTCCCACGCCCGGTAAAGGGCGCTACCACCTCAAAGTAGTGCGTCTACCAATTTCGCCACCTCCGCTTTTTGGGGAATGCAAATGTAATAAAACAGTTCAATTAAATTTAGTTCGTGCCTTCAATCTTCCCGATTTTTTTGAAGCTTACTTTTTTCATTCCAAATAGCCTCCAATCAACGGGCAGTAATGAAAATATTACAATTAAAATCTTCAATGAAATTCGCAATAGTTTTATATTTGCACAAATTTTTATAAAAGAACTTATTTATTAAGAATTTTTAATATAAAGTTTTGGTATGTTTCTTGTCTTTTTTTTAATCCCTTGAAAAATACAATTCGAGGATTTAAACCATTTTCGTCGAAATGATTCTGATTGATTTTAAAATTTGACCCCAAAAAGCCCTTATGCTCGAACGATTTTTTAAAAACAAATATGCACCACGTTGGATTATCTTCTGTTTCGACCTGATGCTGATTACCACTGCGTTTTTATTTTCGTTTTTATTAATAAGGCATTTACTACTGGATCTTCCCGGGATCGTTAAATTCCTTCCCGCAGTTTTTATTAATGTAGCGGTTTACATGATTTGCGTATTTTTTTTCCCAATATACAAAGGGATCATCCGGTACTCAGAAACAAATGATATCATCCGTATCATAAAGTTTGCCTCACTGCAGTTTGTACTATGGTTAACTATTTATTCCATTGATACCAATTCGCTCGTTACCGGATTTCTCCCTGTTCCCTTATTAATTATTAATCTGTTCAGTGTTATTTTTATTTTGGTGATGTTTAGATTGTTGATCAAGGAAGTGTATTCCAAAGCTTCACAATCCAAATTACCTGTAATGGCTAAAGCGATCATTTACGGTGCGGGCGAGATGGGACAGGTTACCAAACAAATATTGGAGCAGGATGCTAAAAATAAAACTATTGTTGCAGGATATATCGAAGACAGTACCTCAAAAATTGGAAAAAATCTCGGGGGATTGCCTATTTATAATGCTTCCAGCTCGCGCTTGCCAAATCTTTTAAAGCAAAAGCAGATCACTCAATTATACATTGCTATTGATAAGCTGTCTGTAGAAAAGAAAATTGCCATCTCTGATATTTGTTCGCCACTGAATATAAAGATTAATGTGATTCCACATGCCAACGAATGGCGCGGTGGGCTTTTTGAAAAGAAGCAAGTTAAGGAATTAAATATCGAAGACCTGTTGGAGCGCGATGAAATCAGTCTTCCATATGATATGCTGCAGAAGACCTATCAGGATTCAACCATTTTAGTGACCGGCGCTGCCGGATCTATCGGCAGTGAAATTTGCCGGCAGCTTTCCAAATTTACCTTTAAAAAACTGGTATTGCTGGATCAGTCCGAATCTGGTTTATTCGATCTTGAATTTGAGTTGAAAAAGAACAATCAGAAACAACTGCTGCGCGTCGAAGTAGCTTCCATAAGAGATTTGCCAAAGTTAAAAAAGGTTTTTTCTTTGCATAATCCTGATTTTGTTTTTCATGCCGCTGCCTATAAGCATGTACCGCTGATGGAGACTTTTAGCAGTGAAGCAGTTCTTACGAATATTTTCGGTACCAAACGCGTAGCGGATCTTGCGATAGCATACAAGGTGAAAAAATTTGTAATGGTTTCTACAGATAAAGCGGTGAATCCAACCAATGTAATGGGAACGACTAAACGCATATCTGAAATATACATTCAGTCTTTAAGCGACCGTAAGGATTCTCAGACAGAATTTATTACTACCCGTTTTGGCAATGTATTGGGTTCAGCCGGAAGTGTTGTTCGCACTTTTGACAAGCAGATAAAAGCGGGCGGACCAATAACCATTACACATCCGGATATCACCCGGTATTTTATGACGATTCCGGAGGCATCCAAACTGGTTCTGGAAGCAGGAAAGATTGGTGAATCAGGGGATATTTTATTGTTTGATATGGGCAAGCCGGTAAAGATCCTCGACCTGGCAAAAAGAATGATCCAGCTTGCAGGTTTAAAACCGACAGATATTGCGATCGTACAAACAGGATTGCGCCCGGGAGAAAAAATGTATGAAGAACTTTTTAAAGATTCAGAAGAATTCGCAGAAACCTATCACCCGAGAATTTTAAGAGCAAAAAAATCTGCCAACCTCAATAGTGAGTTCAATTCGTTGATGCAGGAATTACAGGAGGCCGCACAAAGCCACAATAATGAAATTATTCCTTTCATACTTCGCAAAATGGTTCCCGAATTTAATTCGACCGGTGTCCTCAATAAAACGGTAGATTTGGCAACAAAGAGAGTTTAGCTTCTTAATTAGCTTTTCAACTTATTTCTTTTTTTACTGACTTAGGTAATGTAACTTTTTTGTTTTGGTTAAAATCCGAGTTCAATGAACCGGGTTTTAAGATGAAACACAATAAACCCAATTTTATTCGTATGCTCTTGTGGTATTGTTTTTGCCTTTTATCGGATTAAAACGCTCTCTTATGAAAATTTTATCGGTAACTGTTTCCTTATTACTGGTCATTTTTGGTGCTTCTGCCCAGAATTTACATTTTAATCTTTTTGCCGGCATGTCCAATTATCAGGGTGATTTGCAAAGCAAATTTATTACATTCAATGAAGCGCATTTAGCAGTTGGTGCGGGACTTTCATACGATCTTACGGATCACTTTTCTATCCGCGGCGCTGTCACTTTTGGAAAAGTTTCAGGAGCCGATAAGTACACTGATAATAAAGCGAGAAATCTCAGTTTTGCGTCCGCAATTTCTGAAGGCCAGCTTGGCTTAGAATATTACATTAAACCACTTGGCACTCATTCACTTGCTCCTTATTTATTTGCAAGTGTTGCCATTTTTCATTTCAATCCTTATACGTTTGATACCAGCGGTAAAAAATATTATTTAAAAGAAATGAGTACAGAAGGTGAGGGATTTATATCGGGCAAAAATGAATATAAACTCACTCAGTTTGCTATACCCTTTGGTGCGGGCGTTAAATTATCTTTAAGCGATAATGTTGATGTGGGCATTGAAATGGGCTTCCGAAAAACATTTACAGATTACCTGGATGATGTGAGCACAACCTACGTAGATCAGAATCTTTTATTAACAAACCGCGGAGCAAGGGCGGTAGAGCTGGCGTATAGAGGAGGTGAATTGAAAGATGGAAATCCACAATATCCTCCGGCAGGAACACAACGCGGCGCATCAGCGCAAAAAGACTGGTATTATTTCACCGGACTAACGCTGTCCTTTAGATTAGGCAGCGATGGAGGTGGCGGTGGTAATGGAAAATATTCAGAATACAGATGTCCAGGCAATGTAAGATAGCAGGTAGATGAATATATCAACAAGCAGACAGATGCTGGCTTTTTTCAAATTTTTACAGGCTTCACTATCTCCATCCCCTGAGAAAATCTTCAATCTTCATTTTCTTTTTTCCTTCTAATTGAATTTCTTTTAAACTGATGAATCCATCCCTTGCTGCGAATTTTAAAAACGTTTTATGATCCGTCAAAAATTGCCCCGGTTCATTTGATTGCGGGGAATTTTCTCTTTCGGCGGAAAAAATTTTCAATTTTTTGCCATTTAAAAAAGTAAATGCGGAAGGATACGGTGATAGTCCCCGAATAAGATTGTAAATTTCATCCACATTCTTATTCCAGTTTATTTCACCTGTTTCTGTAAAGATTTTTGGAGCAGTCGGCAAGGCTCGATGTTCGACATTTGATGTTGAAGGTTGAGGAATTTCCTTTAGCGTTCCATTCTCTAATTCCCGTATGGTTTTTAGCAGCAAGTCAGCGCCAACTTTCATCATTTCATCATGCAGTGTACCTGCGGTTTCGTTTTCAGAAACAGGTATTTTTTCTTGTAATAAAATATTTCCGGTGTCTATTTGTTGTTGCAATTTGAAAGTGGTTACACCCGTTTCTTTTTCTCCATTGATAATTGCCCAATTTATGGGAGCCGCTCCACGATAGTGTGGCAGTAAAGATGCATGGAGATTCACCGTTCCCATTGGCGGCATATTCCAAACTATTTCCGGCAACATGCGAAATGCAACAACAACCTGCAGGTCCGCTTTTAATGATTTTAATTCTTCGATAAAATCAGGGGATTTTAATTTTTCCGGCTGCAGGATCTTTAGGTTTTTTTCCAAAGCAAATTTTTTTACGGCACTTTGTGTAAGCTGCATTCCCCTACCGGCCAGCTTATCAGGCGCTGTTATCACAGCTGCTATTTCATAACCGGCTTCATAAATTTTATTTAAAGAAGGAACAGCAAATTCAGGCGTCCCCATAAAAATGATTCTTAAACTCATCCTGGTTTTAAAGGTTCAAAGTTGAAGGTTGAATGTTCAGCAGCAGAAATCCGAAATGAACAACTATTCAAAATCTTTATACAATAAATATTTCTTCCTGATTTTTTTGTAATTGCTCAATGCCGGTTCCCAACTGGCACGAATGTCTTTTTCTAAAACACCGTTTTTAATTTGTTGCCATAGCTCATTGTTTCCGGCGAGTTTGTCAAAGAAAGAATGTTCCATGTCTCCTGATTTTGGAACTATAAAAAAACTGTCTTTATCCGGAAACAAACGATAGGCATCCATCAGCCACTTTAGTTGAACTTTTTTATTTACTTTTTGCAGAACCTGTTGTGGTGTTCCTGATAAGTTCCAACCATAACAAACCTGGCCGTAATGTTTGCTGCTTTTCGCTCCTTCCGTTGGATGTGGCGTAAAAGAATATAAATTTTTTGGCAAAGAAGGGGCTCCAAAAACCTGGAAAGGTTTATCAGTTCCGCGTCCTTCACTTAGTGTGGTTCCTTCAAAAAAACAAGTGGAAGGATAGAGATAAACTGATTGAATATTCGGCAGATTTGGCGAAGGTTTCACCGGTAAAATATAATGGCTGTTGTGATCATAATTCAGGTTTTTTATTACCAGCAAATGAAAAGGGCTGTCAACGGTCTTCTTAGCATGCTGATAATATGCATACTTTTTATTGGCAGAATCACTTAGCCATTTTTCACCAGCCATCATCATTGAATATTCCCCGAGTGTGAGCCCATATACAATGGGGATTGGCTGCATTCCGACAAAGCTTTTATATTTTAAATCCAATACAGGGCCATCGACGTAAAAGCCGTTTGGATTTGGGCGGTCAAGAATGATCAATGGAATGGAATTTTCCAAAGCTGCTTCTATATATCGTTGCAGCGAAGAAATAAAAGTATAAAATCTTACCCCCACATCCTGGATATCAAAGACCATCACGTCCACCCCTTTCAAATCTTCCGCGGTTGGTTTATTGTGTTGCCCATAAAGGCTCACCACTTCAATTCCTGTTTCCTTGTCAATCGCATTTCCAACTTTTTCGCCTGCATCTGCAGTACCACGAAATCCATGTTCGGGGCCAAAGATCCTGACAATCTTTATTCCTCTTTTTAATAAAGTATCTACAAGCAGTGAATTGCCAACAGTAGAGGTTTGATTTGCAAAAAGAGCAACATTTTTACCTTTCAATAAAGGAAGATATTGATCCATTCTTTCGGCTCCCGGAGTGATCCTTTTTTGAGTAAATCCAATAAAACCCGTTGTGAGCAGCAAAAAAACAAAAGCGATTTTTCTATTCATTTATTTAATTTTATAAGGTATTTAAAAGCAGGGTTGTAAAATAACAGAAAATGCAAATGAAAACCTCATTATTGCAGGAAAAATATTTTTGGTACATTTAATGTAATAAGCAACCTTGCAAATTCAATTCGTACAATTTGAACGGAAGTGTACTGATATTTTTTTATTATAAAACGAAAAATTATGAGCAAAGCAAAAAAAGGCGATAATGTAAAAGTGCATTATAAAGGCAAACTTACCAGCGGCGAACAATTTGATTCAAGTGAAGGAAGAGAGCCGCTTGCTTTTACAGTGGGCGCCGGCCAAATGATCAAGGGGTTTGATGATGCTATTCCGGGAATGGAAGTTGGCGAAAAGAAAACGATCAATATTGCTCCCGAAAATGCCTACGGGGAAAAAAATGCCGATGCGATAATTGAATTTCCTAAATCGAACATTCCGGAGGATATGAAGCTGGAACCTGGAATGAAATTACAATTGCAAAACCAGGCCGGACAACCAATTCCTGTGGTTGTTACTGAAGTAAAAGATGATGTGGTCGTATTGGATGCAAACCACGAACTGGCTGGAAAAGAACTGGTTTTTGATATCGAATTAGTGGAAATTTCATAAGTAAAAAATGATACTTTAATTATTATAATTGATTCTGCAAAAAGTGAAATTGCTGATATATGTTTGTTTATAGTCAAATTTCTTTTATTGCTTTTGTTGGTACAACCGAAATGGCAATATTTTTGTCTTGTAAATAAATCGGTGGTCATGAACTAAAATACCTGAAAATACGTTTGCTTAACTGAGACTTGTCTCTTTTTATATTTTATCTATTATTTTAAAATTTTATCAATGTAAATTAAAAAGTTTATGAAAACTAAAAATTACCTCTTACTATTAACCACAGTTGTGGCGTTCAACGCCTGCAAAAAAGACCCGGTTACCAAACCCGTGAAATTTACTACTACAAAATATGATAATGTAGGAACGTTTGATCCCTATGGAACACCTCAGAATATGACGAAGGATACCATTCCGCCGGCAATGCTTTCTTTTATTGCAACGACTCTACCAGATGGTAAAAACCTGACCCTCTCACATCCTGAATTATTCAACAATCCTGCTATCGGCGATATTACGATAGCAAAACCGTCAAACGTTTATATCACTTTTGTTTCCGGTCAAAGTGCGAATTCAAATGCCATTGCTTATTATACTTATCCAACCAGTCAGCCTCCAACCTCAGCAAAAGATATTTCATTGATCACTTATGTTTTTCCAAATGCAGGTCGTCTGTCAGGTTTGGTACCCGGTGATAAAGTACTACTTGGAAAATTTGATGTAGGTACTTCTATTGGTTTCGTTTTGATGCAGAATGCGTGGGATACTACCAAAAGAACCCTTGATAATAATGCAGTACATTTTTGTTCAAATGATGCTCTGAATCCTGAAGTAGATCCTAAATTGAAAAAACATGCTGTTTTAATCAACTATCCTGCAGATAATAAAGTATTGGTAGGATTTGAAGATCGTGATCGTACCAGTCCAGACTGCGACAATGATTTTAACGATGTCGTGATTTATTGCACTGTTACTCCAATTTAATCAGTAAATCGATAAATAACGCGAATTCTTATTTTGGAAATAACGCAATAGATAGCTATTGCGTTTTTCATTTAAAATCTATGCTCTTACTCTTAATATAATATCACTTTATGAAAAGATTTTTATGCATCTGTTTTATTTTACCATCCTTATTTGCTTTTTCTCAAACCCAGGATAGAAATACTTTGGCTGTAATAACGCCAAAAACATTTGGCTATGTGAATGGAATGAGGCTGGATAGTATTGATGCAGCATATGGGCAGATAGAAACACGATGGGAAACCATAGCTTTTGATTATGGTCAATTGGGTGGCAGAAAAAAAATGACCGTTACCGATGATAAAGGAGCCGCTTTGACCTTTGCCAGGACAAGTCTCACTTTTTTATTGAATTTCTTTTATTTCAATGGATGGGAATTATCACAGTCTTATCATGATTCATCTGAAAAATCAGAAGTGTTTATTTTGAAAAAACGTACCAGGCAAAAGGAAATGTAAAGGCAGTTCAATCCCAATTATATTTTTCAATAAAAACGAACCTGCTTCTGTAAAGCTTCAATCGCATTTACCAAATAAACCATTGGTGCATTCCAGTTAATAGCAATTTCATTGGATGCATACGCTGCTGAATTATCCGAATATGCAGTTTCCGGCTCCGTAAATTCATATTTGGTATGGTCCTGCATTCCCGGGTTCGGGCCGCCCACTAATAAACCCGGAACCGGATTGGTAACGCCGTCAGCAACGGATTGCCGGTGATGCGGATGGATCGGAGATTTGCTGCCAATGCCAGTTACAAAGCAATAACCGGTTGCATTTCTGCCCAGCAGATAATCCAGATTTGTCAATGCATACTCAACATATTTTTTGTCACCGGTTAACATGTATGCGTTTATTAATAAAATTCCCTGGTTAGCGGCATTGGCATTTCCTCCCCAATTAAAATCTTTTACTGTTTGTCCCATCACTGTTGCAAAAGCATTTACCGAAACTTTTTCAATATAGGCGTTTGCCATATCGAGCACTTTTGCTTTCATTATTTTCAAATCATTTTCTGCAAAAGAAGGAAGTACTTTCTGAAAGCGAAGCATCGAATAGTAAGCGAGCATTCCTACATTATTCCATGACGGCAATGACACAGGTTCGCTGATATATTTATCTAAAACATCAAAATAGATTTTCTCTTTTGTTGTAATAAAAAGTTCTGCCGATGCCCACAACCATTCGTCAGTAAAATTTCGATCTCCGTAACCGCCGGTAGTAATTTCCGGTTTGAACTTTTTGTTCATTTCCTGCTGATTGTATTCCAAAGCAGGATTTTTCAAACTCCACGCCCATGCTTTCTCTGAAGCTGCAAGGCAAGAATCAGAAAGTCCCGGCAAATGCTTTTTATAATTGCTCAAAATGCTTGCTGCCTGCGCCGTAACTGCGGCAAAATCTAATGTGGCAGCCGTGCCCTTCTGCACTACATATCTTGGTAATTGCGTAACGCCCGGCATCACCATTCCATCAAAAGCCGCGTTCGTGCATTTGTTGTAAACGCCGCCATCATTTGGGTCCTGCATTGTCAGCATCCAGCGAAGATTGTAGATGATTTCATGTAAAATATCCGGAACTTCATCATCGCCTTCGGGAATATTGGTTTGTAAACTTTCAAAATAAGCAGGGAAATCTTCATACGCAGATAACAAAGTGCCCATCGTAATTCCAGAATTCACGATGTATTTATTATAATCGCCTGCATCGTACCAGCCGCCGGGAGTGGAAATAATGCTTCCTGCAGGCCGCTCTTTTGCTGCAGCCGAAGGATGAATGAGAACGGCTGTATCCGGATGGCCAGCGGAACGATGCCATTTGCCCGCATATTTTTCTTCCAAAGGCATTGAAACCCTTTGATAATAATATCCTTTCAGCACAGCACGGCCAACATTTCTATTTACAGAATCATTGATCTCAAAAACATAGGAAGTGCCTAGACCGGGAATGGCAACCACAAAACTTCCTTTACCAGCAAACGAAGAAAAAACCGCGATTCTTGTTTTCGTGGAGGAATAAGCAGATTGTTTTTGTTCACTTAATTTTCCCGTGAAAACCGTATCTCTTAAATTGGTAGTAGCAATATAAAAATCATCAGCAGCTACGTCTCCTGTTACTATTGCCACTTTTGGTGCATTGGGATAAAATCCAACCTGGTTTAATTTTATCTGGTCAGTTACCGTTTGGGAGAAAGAACGAAAAGGCGCGACAAGCAGTAAAACTGCTATGCATTTGGAAAGTAATTTCAAAGTATCTGTTTTAAGAAAATATAAAATCTTATCTGCATAAATCTTGTTTTGGAAAATTAACCGTTTAAATGAGAAGAGTCGTAGGCGTTTGTTTATAAAGGGGTAATGAAATGTAACTGTATTAAGAAGGAAACAATGGTTTCGGCATTTACCAAATTTCATTTATGTTGTGCAAATTACTATTGTTACAAATATTTCAAAGTTATCCTCAGCCATTAATCTGAGCAATGTTCCGTTCTTTTTTCCTAACCAACCTTTATCACGAACCGTGAAAACTTCATGTTTGGCATCAAAATCATACTTCAACTTTCTTGGCACACTCTCATCCAGCAAAATTTTCATGAAGCATTTTTTCTGAGGTTAAACTAAGTCTGGCCATTTCCAAAACAGCAATTGCTGCTTCTTTTGAAACAGAAGGGAAATCATCAAGGAATTCAGAAAGATCATCTCCTCCTTCCATATAATCGAAAAGATTCTTCACTGGTACACGTGTTCCGGTAAAAACAGGAGTGCCACTCATTACCTCAGGATCAATACTAATTTGCCCATACAGCATAACAATAGATTTATTGTCTTTCGAAGTTAATTAAAATATGCTAATGTTCTTAATTGAGCGTTTTCCCAAACGCCGTTTATTTTAGAAAACAATTTTTTCAATTAAATTCACTCAATAAAAAAAGAATGTTATGAGAAATAAAAGTTTTACACTCTTCATTTTCATCCTCTTTATTTCTGTAGCAAGTTTGGCACAGGGAAAGTTTGATGGAATTGAATCCAACATGAGCAATATTTTCAAATTATCGGAGGCAAGATCGCGTTCCATCAGTCCGGAAAATTTTACAGGAGCAAAAGGGGAGGGAGGAATGGCTACTGAAGGAACCGGTAAAAATCCCTCAAGAGAATTGGGCAAAGGATGGAAAGTAAGTCCCAGCGTGGTGATTAAAGCACATAGCACATTTACAGTAGCAGAAATTGATGGACCAGGTTCTATTCAACATATCTGGATGACGCCAACCGGTGTGTGGCGCAATTCTATTATTCGTTTTTACTGGGATGGAGAAACCACGCCTTCTGTTGAAGCCCCCGTTGGAGATTTCTTTTGTATGGGCTGGAATCAATATGCGCCTTTACAATCTTTGGCTGTTTGTGTGAATCCGGGCAGCGCATTTAATTGTTACTGGCCAATGCCATTTCGGAAAAAGTGCCGCATAACGATGGAAAATATAGATGATAAAGATATGGTCTTGTATTACCAGGTCGATTATGTTTTAACAAGTGTTCCTTCCGATGCTGCGTATTTTCATGCGCAATTCCGCCGGGTGAATCCGGTTCCGTATAAAGGAGTTTATACTTTGCTTGATGGTGTAAAAGGCCGCGGTCAATATGTAGGAACTTATATGGCCATTGGTGTACATAATAACGGCTGGTGGGGCGAAGGAGAAATAAAATTTTATATCGACGGTGATAAAGAATATCCAACCATCAATGGTACGGGAACGGAAGATTATTTTTGCGGTTCCTACGATTTTGATACAAGGAAAAAGAATGCCGCCGGTGTGGAAGAAAGCAATTATACAGAGTTCTGCACGCCCTATTCAGGCCTTTGCCAGGTGATCAGGGGCGATGGACATTACAACGTTTCCCAGCGTTTTGGACTGTACCGCTGGCACATAACCGACCCGATTCGTTTTGAAAAAGACATTAAAGTTACCATACAAGACCTCGGCTGGCGAAGTGATGGCCGTTATCTTCCGCTGCAGGATGATATTGCTACCACAGTTTTCTGGTACCAGACCGAACCGCATCAGCCGTTTCCGGTGTTGCCGGGGAAAGATGAGTTGGAGGTGAATTGAGTAGAATACCGGGTGACAGCGAAAAAACAACTAATCGGAAGTGTTCATTATTCCGTAAGTTTCATCTTTGTAGTCAAAAATACGGCTTGGCTCAATTAGTTTTGTCTGAAACGGCCGCTCTTTTCCTTCGCTCAACACCAACAAAGGCCTTTCGTTTTATTCGAAGACCAACAAGAGAGAAAATCATTCGCGGTGCTTTTGTACTCTTTCTATTATTTCGCTTCTTCCCTGTCCTATGTTTGCATGATACCCGGGGGGAATCATTAGCGAAGCATCTGCGCTAAATAACGCAGATGCTTCGCTAATGTTGCATCAGGATGGGGTAGCAAACAAGGTTAAAAAACTCAAAGATAGGGCTTCGTTCAATTCAATAACAACCGAATAAGAAGCGAATTAAACTTTAGAAAATACCTTGGTGTAGCTTCACTGGGAAGATTAATCATTGTCGTAAATGGGAATTTTAACGAGTTATCCAATATGCTCGGTGGTTACATAATCATTTTTTACCCACCTCATTAAAAGATAATAGTAAATTAGCTGATTGATTAAAGGATGTTTATCATCCTTCAGAAAAAAATAAAAACCTCTTCACATGAATACTTTTGCGAAAATGAAATCCGATAGCTTTCGGATTGTGTTTATTTGTTTGTTTGCTCTTACCGGCAACATCGCATCTGCCCAAACCCGCTCTACAAACGATTTTGATAACAACTGGAAATTCATTCTTGATAGTACGCATAATTATTCTGAGATAAATGTAAAAGACAACAATTGGCGCACGCTAAACCTTCCGCATGACTGGAGTATTGAGGGCACCTTTAGCAAAGACAATCCTGCAGGTGCAGGTGGCGGCGCTTTACCCGGCGGTATGGGCTGGTATCGCAAAACATTCACCATTCCTGCATCAGAAAAAGGACAATCGGTTTTTATCAGGTTTGATGGTGTTTATAAAAACAGCGAAGTGTGGATTAATGGCAATTCATTGGGCGTCAGGCCAAATGGTTACATCACTTTTCAATACGACCTCACTCCATATCTGAAGTACGGAAATGAAAAGAATGTAATTGCAGTAAAAGTGGATAATTCCAAGCAACCAAACTCACGCTGGTACAGTGGTTCAGGAATTTTTAGAAATGTATGGCTTATAAAAACAAACAAATTGCACGTGGATAAATGGGGCACTTTTATTACCACTCCAAATGTGTCTGAAAAAGCTGCAACGGTAAATGTATCCACCCAAATCAGGAATCAATATCCGTCAGCAAAAGACATTGTTTTAAAAACTACTCTTTATGATGCTGCAGGAAAAGAGGTTGCCGCAGATTCCAAAAAAGCAGTGATTCCTGAATCCAATGATGAAAAAGATGCTTCTTTGGATCAGTCATTTACAGTCAACAATCCAACCCTTTGGTCGCTTGAGAATCCCTATTTATATAAAGCCGTTTCACAGGTTATTTTAAATGGGAAACCAATCGATACTTATGAAACGAACTTTGGGATTCGCACATTTTATTTTGACGCCGATAAAGGCTTTTTCTTAAATGGAAAATCTATAAAAATCCTTGGCGTTTGCGATCATCATGACCTTGGCGCGCTTGGTTCTGCCGTTAATACAAGAGCGATAGAACGGCAGTTGCAAATGTTGAAAGCAATGGGTGTAAATGGAATCCGCACGTCACACAACCCGCCAGCACCGGAGCTTTTAGACCTTGCTGACAAGATTGGTTTTGTAGTAATGGATGAGGCATTTGATATGTGGAAAAGACCAAAAACAAAATATGATTATCATCTTGATTGGGACAAATGGCATAAGCGGGATTTGGAAGACCAGCTTTTGAGAGACAGGAATCATCCATCGGTTTTCATCTGGAGTGTGGGTAATGAAATTCCTGAACAATACGGCAAAAAAGGCGATACATCGGGCCGTGACATTGCCAGGGAATTAGTAGGAATTGTAAAATCGTTGGATACAACACGCGAAATTGTTACTGCCAATAACGAGCCGAATAAAGGCAATAATCTCATAGAATCAGGCGCTTTTGATCTGATCGGTTACAATTATCATCAAAACCAATGGGCAGATTTTCACAAACTTTGGCCGGGCAAAAAAATGATCGTTACAGAAAGCACTTCAGCGCTGGAAATGCGCGGCTATTATGACCTGGTTCCTTTTGATTCTATCCGCCGGTGGCCAAGCCGTTGGGATAAGCCGTTTGTAAATCCGAATGGTGGTTATACCGTTTCTGCTTATGATAATGTAAGTACGCCCTGGGGTTCCACTCATGAGGAAAGCGTGAAGGCATTATTAAAAAGTGATTTGGTTGCTGGAATGTATATCTGGACAGGCTTTGATTATCTCGGCGAACCAACGCCGTATTCGTGGCCGGCACGCAGCTCGTATTTTGGAATAATTGATTTGGCCGGATTTCCAAAAGACGTCTATTACATGTATCAAAGCGTGTTTACCGATAAACCGGTTTTACATATTTATCCCCATTGGAACTGGAAGAAAGGTGACACCGTTGATGTGATTGGATATTACAATAATGCGGATGAAGTGGAATTATTTTTAAACAATAAATCACTGGGAATTCGTAAAAAAACCGGCGATGATCTTCATGTAAAATGGATCGTTCCTTTTGAACCGGGAATTTTAAAGGCAATATCCAGGAAAGATGGAAAAACGGTTTTGACACGGGAAATAAAAACAGCCGGAGCGCCTGCCAGGATTGTTTTAAAAGCTGATAGAAGTACAATTAATGCAGATGGAAAAGACCTTTCATTCATCACTGCCACCATTGAGGATAAGGATGGAAATATTGCTCCGCGTGCCGATAATGAAATTCATTTTAAGATCAGTGGTGCAGGATTTATTGCCGGTGTAGATAATGGCAGCGAAATAAGCCACGAATCTTTCAAAGGTAATCAGCATGCTGCTTTGAACGGACTGGCTTTGGCGATTCTTCAATCAGATGGAAAGAAAGGAAAGATCACATTGACGGCAACTGCAAATGGTTTGAAACCTGCAACAATTGTTATTGATACAAAATAAAAACGAAGGAATTTATTTGTTTACTGGTAGCTTACTGATTCTATTATCATTTATCGTGCTAAAGCATTTGTGAAAGTTTTGTTTTAAAAATCAAATACAAAGCCGGTATAGATTCCACCATTGAAAATTTTGCTGCGTGCACGTTTAAGGTCATTTACTACTAAGCCGTTATCGTTAATATAGGCGATTTTAAAATGCTTAAGTCTGAATGATAATGAAAAGCTTTGTTGTTTAAAAGCATAACCTGCTGCGATCAAACCGTTATTGAAGGGAACAAAATTTACGCCGAGTGAGGCATCATACAAGTCTTTGTCAGTTATTAAAACATCAACACCTACGTTGAATCTTTCTCTTTTATAACATAAGCCCAAACCGTAAGCCCGCTGGGTTACATAAGATCGATTTGCTGAATCCGGAACAAATTCATTAGCATATAATTTGGTTCCGGCTATATTCATAATTGAAACTCCTGCTTGCAAAAAACTGGCTATTTGATAACTTGCTGAAACATCTACATCAAAGGACTGTTTTCTAATACTATCATCCTGGAAAAAATTATAAGCCGTATTGTCGCTTCCATCCTGTTCCATGGATACCAGCTTCGGATTATTAAATTGCTGCCAGATTGATTTAACGGTAATGCCGGCGCTTAAGCGATTATTTATTTTATAAACCGGCGCTAAAAAGGCAGCAAATTCCTGTAGTTTTTCAGGATGATTTACGCCACTGATCACGACACCTTGATTCGAGGCGCCTATTCCAATAATATTCAACTGGCTGATTTGATCTTGTTTGGTGTAAATACCTCCTAAGCCAATATAAAATTGTTTGGTGATTTGCTGATATCCGGATAGTTTGATGTTATTTTTAAAATTAGCGAGAAGACTTACGTTATTCGGCTTAGCAGTATTCGCTATCGCCGATGCGTTCCAAAATACTGCCTCAGAAAGATTTCGTGCCGGAGCAAAATTAAACCCGGTATTGTCTGTGTTCGTCATCGGCGAGGAATGAAGAAAAACGCCATATTTAATTTTTCCGGGCTGAATTGCGGTTACTTTATATAAGCCAAAATTTGGAGTGGCGGCTATCACGGCCAGTTTTTCAAACAAATTGATAAAAGAAACAGGCGCCAATGCCGGGCTACCGGGCGCTTTTCCGCTTATATCCTGCGCCGGCAGATGCTGTGCAGAATCTAGCAATTTTGCCGACATGATGTCCGGCAGTTCCATATTCTGACAATTTTCCAGGAGCTTCCAGTTTTTTACGGTTACATACAACTTGGTTGGATCAGTATTGCGTTTATCAAGGTCTTCTGATATGAAAACCCGCTGTATCTTTTTGCAACTGCTGCATTTGGTAATGATGTAAAGAGTTACGTCTTTGTCTTTTAGGTCCGCTGCTTTCCAGCCGGTATTGATCTGAAAAAAACCTTCCGGAGTGGTAGTAGTTGCTACAGATGCTGCCGGATTAAAAGAAGGAATAATAATAATATTGGTAGCGCCCCTGGTAGAAGTAGCGACGCCATTGTTCATACAGCGAAGAGTACCCTTGATAACAACTTCCTGTGCATTCGCACTGGCAACCGATAAGGCAATGAATACTATCTGAAAAATAATTGCTTTCATTATTTCTTCGATTTAGAATGATTAGCCGGAACAGGATTTAGTACAAATTCTATCTTGTCAATTTCCCCTGATTCAATATCAAATTCTTTAGATTTATCCTCATAAGCCGGGTGCGAAGTAATCAGGGTAATTCTGTCACCAAAATGATAACCGGGAATAGGAATATCAAAACTTCCGTCATTGATCGTTTTTGCAGCGTAAGGAGTTCCATCAACCTGTACTTCTACATCCCTGATCGGGTTATCAGCGGCATCTTTTACTGTTCCGGAAATGCGCATAACCTGTGCCTGATCGAGCGTAACATCAACCGGCTGAAAATTTGAAAGCAACGTATCGATGGTCTTAGGAGTATATCCATCACTTGTCACGTTAATGATGATCTTATTGCGCAACTGATCATAAGGAATTTGCGGAAACACTACCATACCATTATCGTTAATGGAACTTTGCCGTTGATATTGAGGAAAAGTTATGGAAACATTTCCCTTTGTTACAGCCTTTCCATCCTGGTCAAATACCCTGACAGAAAGTAACTGATCAGTACCACCTTTGGGAAGCATAAATCCTCCCAAAACGGTGAGTATTACGCCAACCACCGGACCGGTGAATTTGTATGTAACACCAGATTGCACACCATTAAGAGCTGCATAGGAATTCATGATGCCGAAAATAAGCGCACTTACGGCTATACCAAAAAGCACCAATACGAGATAAAAAACCTGGTTATCCATTTTTTCTGTTCCATTTTGTTTCATGGAATGAAAATAATAATAGCCGATGGCTATTGCAGCAATAAGGCTTACTGCGGAAATGATCAAATAAGTAGAAACTGCAACAGGCTTCTGGGTTGAAGGTTCGTCTGACATGATTTTACCAGTTTAATTTAATTTTCAGAAGGACTACAAAAAATTAAACAAAAGAAGATTAACGAATGGATGTTTTAGGTTAATCGTGTTTGCCAGAGAATAATTGAATTACAGCAGAAAGTTATAATAAAAATCTTGAACCTGCATTCATTTTTTCTTTTTGCGATGATAATAGTTATTCCCCCCAGGGGAAACATATACTTGCCTGCCTTCAATGTTGGAGACTGAGAGTGCCATATAGCGATAGTAAAAGGACAAATAATGGTGATTAGGAGAATAAAAAAATGAAACATTGTTAAGTTATGATGGCAGTGTTTGATTCGCCCCTCATTATTTATAAGAATGCACATTCCATTTTACCACTCCTTTTAACGGATCATTTTCTAATACATACTTGCCATTTTGCGGAACAACAGAAAGCGGACGTAAAACATTATCCGAAGGCAGACACACATACCCTGTCGAATTTGAATTACCGGAATTATAAACCACCAGTTCTATATTTTTCCAATCAATATCTTTTGTTGATTGCGCCAACTTTACTTTCGGAATTACTGCCGCATCCCGCACTAAAATTACCGCTGGAATTTTGCCTCCTTTGATGTGATGCCATCCGCCGTTATACACTTCACCGCTCTGATAATTGATCCAGCTTCCTTTGGGTAAATAAACGTCTCTTTCATAAGTGCTGTCCTGGAAAAATGGCGCTACCAAAATATCTGAACCAAATAAATATTCATCTTCTATTAACCATGAACCGGCATCTTTTGGATATTCTACAAACAACGCGCGAACCATCGGCAAGCCAAGTTCTGTACATTGTTTTGCCTGGGCATACACATAAGGCATCAGTTCATATTTCATATTGTCACTCAGGCGAAATTCATCCAGAAAAGCTTTACCATAAGCCCACGGTTCTTTTGGCGGAGCACCATGCGATCTTGTATGAGAAGTAAGGAAACCAAACGGTGTCCAGCGGCGATATAAATCTTCAGGAGATTTCAAAACAAAGCCTCCGATATCATGACTCCAGAAAGCAAATCCGGATAAGCCAAATGATAATCCGCCATGCAAAGTAGCCAGCATTGCAGAAGAAGTATTTTCGGCATCGCCGCCCCAATGGATTGGGTAGCGCTGGCTTCCCGCCCATGCAGATCTTGCCCAGATAATATTTTCACCCGTTACTTTTTTGGTGATATCTGCAATCGCTTTATTATATCGCAATGGATACAAATTGTGCTCATAAAAGCCGGTGCGCCCTGACGCATACAAACCATATTCAGGTGCAGCTTCGCCAAAGTCAACTTTGATGGCACCAACTCCCATTTTTAATAAAGTATCAATATGCTGCTGATACCAATTCACCGCTTGTGGATTAGAAAAATCAATGATTGCATCAGGGTAAGGCGGATTCCCTTTAGCGTCTTTTACATACAAACCCTTCTTAACGATTTCAGGGAATAACCGGTTTTTGGGAACAAAATAAGGCAGCTGCCACAATGAGATATGAAAACCGTCTTTCCCTAAATCACTGATCATTTTCTTTGCGTCTTTAAACCGGTCTTTTGAAAACTGAAAGTCAGAACGCCAGTCGGTTTGAAACCAACCTACATCCAAATGAATCACATCTGCAGGTACTTTATTTTCGCGCAGTTTGGCAGCCACATCTCTTACTTCTGCTTCCGACGAATAGGTGATGCGGCTCATCCAAAAACCAAAACTCCACAATGGCGGCATGGGAGATTTGCCGGTGATATTTGTATATTCATTCAGAATCTCTTTGGGATCGCCAATGAAAATAAATAAGTCAAGTTGATCATCGCCGATCATCAAAGTATTGACGCCATTAAATGCTTGTCCAAAGTCGCAGGTAATAGGAGTAGAGGTATGCATAAACATTCCATAACCATTGCTGCTCATAAAAAACGGAATGGGCTTATACATCTTCGGAGTTTGCACACCATTCGCATCGAAAGTAGATAAAACAACCTTTTGCCCATGCTTGTTCAGACTCGTAAAAGATTCACCACAGCCAAAGATCTTTTCCTCAGGAGCAGCGGTAAATGAGGCGGCAATGCTCCTGGTAAAATCAGTAGAACGTTGAACAAAAGAAAAAGGAACTATCGGAGTATAGCTGCCGCTATTATCTTTTGCGTGAAAAGTTTCTGTAAGCAATTTTCCATTGGCATCTCTTATTTCTATATGCCACGGATATTGGCGGATGGTTACAGAACCGAAGGCGCTGGTATAAACATAGCCGCCGTTTATTTTGGTATATTTCCAGGACTTATCAGTTGCAGGTTCCTTTGCAAACATGAGCGTGTCCTTTTCATCTTTTACTGCAAGACCGGTGTTCATCCTTAAACGAATTGTTCGTGGAGAAACAAATTGAATGGTGAAAGGAAGTACCGGATCTTGTTGGTATTCTGATGCAGGAAAAATGGTATTTTGATAAGGTTGCAACGCTGCGAGCTCATTATTAAAAGCCATGCGGCGTACATAATGATTTCGCTGCCATTCAACTGTTCCCGACACTGTATTCGGATCGAATGAAGTAAGACTGTCAGCCAGAAAATAAGCATTTACAAAATTGTGAAAATCAGGACTGATATCTACCGGTTCGTTGATGAGCCCGTTCGGTTCTGTTTGGGCATTAGAAGCATAACTAATAGCAAAAAAGAACAAAGAATAAGCAATTGTTTTTAATAAAAATTTTCGTGGCATAAGAGGTTTTTTTTTACTGTGTGTTTCGGAACTCGTAGAGAGTTATTTTACAAAAATTGTTACGCGGCAAATTGAAATGCCGGCATTTGATCATCTTATTTTTATGGTCAAGTTAGATTTAAATACGACGGGCAAACAAACAAACAAATAAAGCTGATTCATATTTTCTTAATCCACTACTTCATAAATCGTTACAGGTTGGGCTTTATGTTTTAAAGATACTTCGCCAATCTTTTCGCAATGAAAAGAATCTTTTACTTTTTGATAAGAATCTTCGCTGATCACAATCTGCCCTTGTTTGGCTACGCTTTGGAGTCTTTGAGCAGTATTTACGGTGTCGCCGATAACAGTATAATCAAGCCTGCGCAAATTGGCGGAACCGATATTTCCGGAGATCATTTCACCGCAGTTTATACCAATAGATAACTTGGGCAAAAACGATAAACCTTCTGCAAGTTGCGGCAATTTTTCTATCTGCTTTCTTACCGCCAGGCAAGCGTCGATCGCTCTGTCCAGGTGAAATTTTCCCCGGAAAATCGCCATGATGGCATCACCCATAAATTTATCGATGTATCCATCCTGCGCAATAATTTCTTTTACCATTACATCAAAATAGCGGTTCAGCAGTTTTACCACAACATCTGCCGGTTCTTTTTCTGTGATAGCTGTAAAATTGCAAATGTCAATAAAAGCGACAGTGCCTTCAATGTTTTCACTCAGCAGCAATGAAGATTCAAACTCACGGCTGTTCATGAAATTCAAAACATTTTTATCCACGTACATTTTTAAGATATTATTTTCACGGATGGCTTCTACCGTTTCACGAAGCTGGTTTACATATCGCATTGTTTTTTGAATGGTGACATCAAGGTCCTCAAAGTTTACCGGTTTGCACAAAAAATCATATGCTCCCCGGTTCATGGCAGTGCGGATATTTTCCATATCACCATAAGCTGAAACGATAATGGATTTAATGAGCGGATTATCTTCGCTTAGTTTACCAATCAGTGTTAACCCATCCATACCGGGCATATTGATATCACTTAGTACAATTTCCGTATCCGGATGTTGTTCCAATTTTTTCAGCGCATCATTTCCATCGCTTGCAAAAGTAAATTCGTATTTCTGTTCACGTATCTGCCGGCGAAACTTTTGTTTGATCAATACTTCCAAATCGGTCTCGTCGTCAACGACTAATATTTTTGCCATTATTCACTTTTTTTTAATTTTTCTTTTAATGCATTAAAATCCAGTGGTTTTGTAAGGAAGTCATCAGCGCCAAGTTTCATTGCCTGGTTATAATTATAATCATCGCCATATGCTGTGATCATCATTACTTTTGGTGGCGGAAACTGGTATTTTTGTTTGATGTGTTCCAGCAATTCCAGGCCGCTCATTCCCGGCATATTGATGTCTGATAAAATTAATACAAATTCATGGTTTTGGCGGTTCAGATAATCCAGCGCTTCGTTACCGGAATTTGCGAAAATGAAATCGATTTCGCCGCTTTTAATTTCTTTCCTGAAGCGCTGTTCAAACAGCGTTTTCATATCTGCTTCGTCATCTACTACTAAAACTTTCATTGTTGGTTTGTATTTAATTAATATTCTTTTTTATTTTTCTAATACCTTTTTCAAATTAATTTATTATGAACTCTACAACATGTGACCAAATTATTGGTGAGAAGGCTTCTGAATTATTTCTTCATTTCGTTAATTGATTGTAATTGTTACTCTGCCAAACTCAGAGCGGTAATAAAATAATAAATTCCGTTCCTTCTCCTGTACCTGTTTCCACTTTTAATTCTCCCCCATGTGCTTTAATAATATCATACGATAATGATAAGCCCAGTCCGGTTCCTTCTCCGGTAGGTTTTGTTGTAAAAAAAGGCTGAAAGATTTTATCAATGATATTTTGTGGAATGCCACTGCCATTATCTTTTACACAGATCTGCACTTTTCCCTCCATTTTCTTTGTACTTACAGAAACCGTTGGTTCAAATCTGCTGCTTTCGCCGTTTAGCTTTTCGCTTTCCACTTTCCGCTTTTCGCTTACAGCATAAAATGCGTTATTAAACAAATTCAAAAGCACTCGTCCAATTTCCTGTGGAATTACACTAACGTCCTGAACACTTTCATCGAAATCAGTTTTCAAAGTGGCATTAAACGATTTATCTTTTGCTCTTAATCCATGATAGCTTAATCGCAAATACTCGTCACACAAAGCGTTGATATCCGTTGGTTCTTTTTGCCCACTGCTTTTTCTTGAATGCTGTAGCATTCCTTTTACGATTGCATCTGCCCGTTTGCCATGATGATTTATTTTTTGTTCGTTTTCTTTTATATCCTTCAGTATTTCATTTTCCAATTGTTCATCCCGTTCGTCTTTCGGCTTTAACCTTTCAGCGTTCAGTTCATCAATTAATTCAGCATTTACATCAGAAAAATTATTGACAAAATTTAAAGGATTTTGAATTTCATGCGCAATGCCTGCAGTAAGTTCTCCAAGGGAAGCCATCTTTTCTGATTGAATGAGTTGTGATTGTGTGGCTTTGAGCTCTTCAAGGGTGTGTTGCAGTTCTTCTTTTTGCTTCGTCAGTTCGGCAGTTCGTTGGGCTACCTGTACTTCCAATTCATCTTTCATGGAAGCCATAATGGTTTTCTGTTCAGCCTCTGCCTGTGTTTTTATTTTTTCTTTTTCCAGTGCTTTTTTCTGCTTATTGGTAATCAGCCACATGGCAATCATCCATAAAATAGCAAAGCCGGCTAAGGAGTCTATCAGGCTTTTCAGGGTGCTGTATTGATTTTTATCGGTAAGCTGCAATATGTCGCTGAACACAGATAAAAGGATAAAAGGCGCGATCGCCAACAAAACCTGCCTTGCCTCCTTGAATACCTTTTCATTATACAAAATATAAATAAGGTACAGCAAAAGTGCGTGCGAAAACCATTTAGTAACTGGCCTCGCCGCGTGAAATAGTGCATACGAAACCAGCAGGATGACCGCTGCATACATAATGTAAGTAAGAACAATATTCCAGTTTGGTAAATTGGTCTTCGTATTCATTGATTTCTGCAGGTAGCGTACGATAATAATTGCAATGATCAATTCAAAAATCATATCTGGTCAATTTAGAGTTCTTTTTCAAAAATAGTTGAAATAAAGCTTGGTAGTTACTGCATTGAATCAAATGATAGAAATAATTTCATTTTAAAATAATATTAGTTAGTAAGAAAAGCAAATATTTCTTCTTTTACCGAAATACCCGCATTTTTATTCAAGAGTTATCAGCTAAATCAGGCTGGTAACATAACAACAAACTCACTTCCTTCCCCTTCTTTACTCGCCACTTTTATTTCTCCGCCATCCGCTTTGATAATATCATAACTCAGGCTCAAGCCTAACCCAGTTCCTTCTCCCGTAGGTTTTGTTGTAAAAAATGGTTGAAATATTTTGTCCAAAACTTTTTGTGGGATGCCATTGCCATTATCTTTCACTCTTATTTCAACTTTATTATCAATCTTCTTTGTGCTTATTGAAACTGTTGGTTCGTATGAAATAAGATTCTTGTTTTTTTGTTCGTTTACTGCATAAAAAGCGTTGTTGAAAAGATTCAATAACACTCTTCCAATATCCTGAGGAATCACATTTATTTTTCCAATTGATTTATCAAAATCTGTTTCGAGCGTTGCATTAAAACTTTTGTCCTTTGCACGAAGACCATGAAAGGAGAGACGCAAATATTCATCAGCCAAGGCATTAATATCTGTTGGTTCTTTTTGACCGGAACTTTTGCGTGAATGTTGCAGCATGCCTTTTACTATTGCATCGGCACGTTTACCATGATGATTTATTTTCTGTGAATTTTCAATTACATCATTGATCAATTCGTCCTGCAAATTGTCATCTCTTTCTACATTTGGCTTTAAGCGTTCTGCCTTCAGCTCTTCAAGTAATTCTGTATTGACATCAGAAAAATTGTTGACAAAATTTAACGGGTTTTGAATTTCATGAGCAATACCGGCAGTGAGTTCTCCAAGCGAGGCCATTTTTTCTGATTGAATGAGCTGAACTTGTGCTGATTTTAATTCATTATAAGCTTTTTCAATTTCTTTAGCCTGCTGAAGTTCCTTCTCCCTGCTTTTCGTTCTTTCTTTTTCTACTATCCTGTTTCTAATAAACCGATTAGTAAAAAATAAGGCTATAAGAAAACAAATTATATATAGGCTGTATGCCCACCAGGTATGATACCACGGTGGAGAGATAATAATTCGTATATCCTTTTCCGTCCATAATCCGTTGTCGTTCGTCGCTTTTATCTTAAAAGTATAACTCCCGGGTGCTACATTAAAGTAGTAAGCTGTTTTGTTTTCACCTGCTGGCAGCCATCCATGATCATAGTTTTCCAGCATGTATTGCAGGTGATTGTTTTCACCTGTACTTGCATAATCAATACTTGCAAATTCAAAAGAAAACGTATTTTGATTGTATTTTAAATGAATGTTTTTCGTGAGTGATAAATCTTGGCCCAGCACGCTTCCGTCCCCCGCTGTTACGGGTTTGCTGGCAAGAAGAAAATTAGTAAAGGTTACCAGTGGTGGTGGAATATTTTGAATTAACCGTGACGGCTGAAATGCAAAGTAACCTTCATGGTTGGGATACAATATTTCTCCGTTTGAACGGGTATATCCAATTATTGCAAAAGACCAGAAATCTACTCCCTGGTTTTTCCCATATAGAACTGTTGTGCTGTTTTGTGTATTTAATTTTATAATACCCCTGCTTGTATTTAACCATAAATTTTTCTGATGATCTTCTGTTATCCACGCTATGATCGTACTTGCCGTTAATGTGCCGGAAGCATCAGTAAAAAGTGTGAAATCGTTCTTTGCTTTATTGAATTTATATAACCCCTGATTTGTTGCTGCCCATAGATTTGCGTCACTGTCTTCCATAACACAACTTGTTCCTCCTAATGAGATACTCGTTAAATAGGGTTTAAAATTTCCCGATGATTCATCAAGTTTGGCTATTCCACCGCTGCTACATACCCAAACCTGGTTACTTCTATCTATTGCAATGTCCTGGATAATATTATCATTTTGCACCCCTGTATTACGCACAAAACGCTTAATCAATGCGCCTGTTTTACTATCTCTCAATTCGACACCTCTTAACGTGCCGCACCACAAGCGGCCTTTTGCGTCCTCTGTCATCGTAAGAAAAAGATCCCTCCGTAGATTACTTTCATTTGTTTCTGCCTGATGATAACCAGTAAAAATCCGGGTAGCCGGATCAAAGTGATATAAGCCATTTAGGGTGCCCAGCCAAAATGTATTGCTTTGCCTATCCTTTATAATATTTATAACAACATTCCTGACACCAGCCCCGTCCCTGGCGATCAGAAATTTTTGCTCTTTTCCGTCATTGTCGATATGGATCAGGCCACTTTCTGAAGCCAGCCATAAAGTATGTGCATTATCTTCTGCAAAAGCATTAACGGTATCTGATACAGAATAATAAGGCAGTTTGGTTTGATAGGGGTTTATTTTATATAAATTATAGATATTGTTTGTGGCTCCCCAGGTAGACATCCAGATAATGCCATCTCTCGTTTTATAAGCATACCAAAACTGGTTGGTGGGTAATTGCTCTTTACTGCTTTTATAAGAGCCATAATAACTTACTTTTTTTGTTGAGGGATCATATACATTAATGCCACCTTCCATGGTTCCTATCCATATTCTGCCGGCATTATCTTCTGTAATAAAAGTAATATTATCGTCCACATAAGGAAGGGTCTTCTCTAAAGGTGGCCTGCTTAATCTTTCCGGATGAGCGGGATCATAATAATAGTGAGTAAATACGCCGGTAGCTTTATTAAGGGTTTGTAATCCATCCCCTGCAGTTCCCACCCAAAAATTTCCTTTGCTGTCTTCAAAAATGGCGCGCACCCTGTTATCAGCAATACTGTTTGGGTTTTTGGGATCATGCTTATAACTTTTAAAAGTACCTGTTTTACTATCGAATCTGTTCAAGCCTGCAGCTCCTCCTGCCGCATTTTCACCAAAAGGGCTTCCTGTACCTATCCATATAACGCCTTCATGATCTTCATAGATAACCCGAACCAGGTTATTACTAAGGCTGGTGGTATCGTTTGAGATATGGGCAAAATGATTGAAGGTTCCTGTTTTCGCATTGAAGCGATCCAGGCCACCATACGTTCCCACCCACAAAGTTCCTTGCTTATCCTGCATCAACGCAGTTACTGTATCATTGCTGAGGCTGCCGGGCACATTGGGGAGATGGCGAAAATGTGTAAAAACACCTGTAGCAGGATCTAAATGGTCTAACCCTGTTACATAGGTACCGATCCAGGTGGTTCCGTCTTTAGCTGCCAG
>Ga0068855_100001881_pt1 | contig 26066 bp, 19 predicted proteins | sample KBSCornC52_FD_66592 | JGI IMG/M metagenome (GOLD analysis project Ga0068855, IMG submission 66592) | Corn rhizosphere microbial communities from Kellogg Biological Station, Michigan, USA - KBS Corn C5-2 | ecosystem: Host-associated > Plants > Roots > Rhizosphere > Soil ... | reverse complement strand
CAGGGCGGCGCCCGCCGCTGCGCCGACCGTGCAGACCGAGGACGGCGTACTGCAAGGCACCAGCGAGGATGCCCTGCGGGTCTATCGCGGCATTCCGTTTGCCGCTGCTCCGGTGGGAGACTTGCGCTGGCGAGCGCCCCAACCGGCCCGAAAGTGGACCGGCGTGCGCAACGCCGATCACTTCGCTCCCTCGTGCATGCAGGATGCAAGCCCCAATCGGGTTCTGGGCACACCGGCACTGAACGTCAGTGAAGACTGTCTCTACCTGAACGTATGGACGCCCGCGAGCGATGCCAATGCTCACTTGCCTGTGATGGTGTGGATCTACGGAGGCGGTTTCAGCCAGGGCTCGACCGCGATTCCGCTCTATGGCGGCGAGCAGCTCGCGCGCCACGGCGTCGTTGTGGTCAGCGTTGCCTACCGCGTAGGACCCTTTGGCTTCCTGGCGCACCCGGCACTGAGCGCCGAGTCGGATCGGCACGTCTCTGGAAACTACGGACTGCTCGATCAGATCGCGGGCTTGCGCTGGGTGAAGGCCAACATTGCCGCGTTCGGCGGCGATCCGAGCCGTGTGACGATCTTCGGGGAATCCGCTGGAGGAATATCGGTCAGCATGTTGGCCGCATCGCCGCTCGCCGCGGGCCTGTTCGCGGGCGTGATCTCCGAAAGTGGCGGCTCCTTTGGCCCGACACGCTCGCCGCCACAACCCGGTGAGAACGTACCGCAGTTGCAGGATGCGGAGCATGACGGAACCGCTTTCGCGGAAGCCCTCGGCGCGCACTCGGCGGTGCAGCTACGCAAGCTTTCTGCGAGCGCGATTCAACGTACTCTCACAGCCGCGCCTCGTTTCTGGCCCGTGCTGGATGGCTGGGTGATCCCTGCTGACCAGTACGAGCTCTATCAGGCGGGCCGCTACAACGACACTCCCATTCTGATCGGGACCAATTCAGACGAAGGCGCACTGTTCCCACCTCCGAGCAATCGCGATGCGTACCTCACGGCTGTTCGAGAGCGCTATGGTCCATTCGCGGACCGGTTGCTGGCGCTATACCCGGCATCAGAGACGAACTGGGTGCAGTCGAGCCGCGACCTTACCCGGGATGCTGCGTTTGGCTGGCACACCTGGGCGTGGGCGCACCTTCAGGCGCAGAGGGGCAAATCGAAGGTATTCCTGTACTACTTCGATCACACCCCCCAGCGCCCGCCACAATCGCCCTGGAAGAGCGCACCTGGCGCCGTCCACTCCGAAGAAATGATCTATGTCTTCCAGCATCTGAAGCAAGCCGCCCTGCCCTGGACGGCAACGGACCAGAAGCTATCAACCCAGATCGCCGCCTATTGGACCAATTTTGCCAAGCGCGGTGATCCCAACCAAGCGGGGCTTCCGTCCTGGCCCGCGTTCACCAATGATAAACAGACTGCGATGTTTTTCACTGACGCTGCGCACGCCGCAAAGGCTGCCAATCTGGAAAAGATTGCAGCGCTGGAGGATTACTTCAAGTGGCGCCGCACGTCAGCCGGCGCCGAGTGGGTCAAGACGCATCACTGACCGCTATCAGCCACAGCACGCAGGCAACGGCCCACTGATTTTCCGGATCAAGGGACGGGTGGGCTCACTTGACTGAGCCTTGCGAGTAGTTACCTGCAAAATTGGGGTCGCATTCGTAAGGGTACACGTGCTGCCCGCGCTCGCAACTGTGCCGAACGAAGACGCAGATACCGGGTACCATCCCGCGCCGGCCACCCCTCCACCGTTTCCTTAGCGCCAACGTGCAGACTGCCGGCGGTCCAGCCCCGCCGACGCAGGATGGAGGGGGAATTGGTTTCGGCTCGCCAGATCACGGTGTCGCCGCCTTCGCGGACGGCTAACGTGATGACGCCGTGCGGATTGCGGAACTGAAAGTCTTTGACGATCCCAGTGACCTTCACGACCTTGTTCTCTGCGTCGAAGAAGACCGCGAAGGAATGATGCGCGCTCGCCTTGCCCGGCCCGGAAACCGACATTGCGGCGATGAGGAGGCCTCAGGATACGCCCCAGCTCGCGTATGCCACTGCGCCGCATTTGATCCTGAGCCAGCATGTTTGTCCTCCGCACATCGCCCAACTTTCGACGCGATTCACCCATTGCGCGTACGCCTCCGGCGCGAGCCAGCTGCGAGTGCAGTGTGCCACTCCGTGGCCATGTGCGTTTTGAAACGGGCCGTTCCAATCTCGCAACTTCCCAGCGATCCCTGGTGCACTATCGTATTGCCTGATAGCTGAGAGACTGAGACATGAAACCCATCAAGTCCCTTTGGCCCCTGCTTGCCGGCCTGGCCTTGACCGCCGTGACAACGCTCGTCCCGGCGGCGGACGCCACGGGGCTCGAGGCCAATAAGAAGTTGGTCGTCGCGTTCTACGACGCCTCGATCAACAGGAAGGACTTCGCTGCGGCCTCCCGATATCTCGGTACTCAGTACAAGCAGCACAATCCCACAGCCCACGACGGTGCAGAAGGATTGAAGGCGTTCATCGAGTTTCTGAGAGCGCGGTTCCCCAACCAGCACGGCGAAATCAAGCAAGTCATCGCCGAGGGCGACCTCGTGGTGCTGCACGTTCACTCCACGCGGGGCGATAACACTCCCGGTCGTGCCATCGTAGACATTTTTCGCGTGGACCATGGCAAGGTGGTCGAGCACTGGGACGTCATCCAGGACGTCCCGGAAAAGGCCGCCAACTCAAATGGGATGTTTTAGCGCTCCAGCGATGCCGCCAGCGAGTCCCGCTGCCGCGGTCCGCCCGCCAGCGGCACTTCCGGCGGCGCGGACCGTGCTGGTGAAGCAGGGCTATCGCTTGCGACTTCCGTCAATGACGTAGTCCCGAGCAACCGCGCAAGCATCGCTCGCGTTCGCGCAACAGCGACTTTTCGGAGCCGCTATGCAGCACTCTCGTATTCACTGTGATCGCGTGAACGCAATCGCTGCCTGGCTGGCTGCGCGATTCGATTGAACAGGAGCGCGAGGAATAGCAGCACCGCGAATGCCGTCGCCAGCATGAACCCGAACTTCACGCTCCCAAAGGCGTCCCCGACTGCGCCCATCGCCAAGGGGAAGGCCGCCGCCGCACAGGCCGTAAAGAAGAGGATAACCCCGGCAACCGCGCCGTGCTCCCGCTTCTCGAAGCAGCTGATGCCTTTCGAGTTCAGCGTGGGATACATGACAGACATGAACAAGCCTGACAGAGGCAACAGGTAGGCGCCTAGCTGCACCCCGCCGCACAGGCTGCCGAGAAAACAAGCGGCAATGGCGCAACTGAAGGCGGCCAGGACATCTGGCCAGGAGAATCGGCGCAACAGCCTTGCGCCAATGAAACGCCCGGCAGCGCGCAGTGCAAAGAAAAGACTCAGCGAATAGGCCACGAGCCATGCAGGAGCGTGCGAGTAGCCCTGCAGATAGGTAGGCATCCAGACGTAGATGGCCACTTCAACGCATACGTACAGCACGATCAGCAAGGAAAAACCGAGTGCGTATGGATCTCTCATCATCTGCAGCGCTCGGATCACGTTCGACGAATCCTCACGCTGTTTGTGCGAGTCTGGATAGCGGACCAGGCGGGCCACCAGGATCAGCACAGCGCACAGCATGGATGCCATCACATAGAGATATTTCCACGAAACGTTGCCGCGCAGCAGCGTGGCCACGATCGCAGGCCCGATGATTGCGCCGACTCCGAAGAATCCCTCTACCTTGTTCATCTGCGCCGTGTGGTCCGTGGTTGAATGGGAGATGTCGCCGATCAGTGCGAGGGCGCCGACTTTGAATATGCTGACACCCAGGCCGGAGATCGCCAGCAGAGAGACGAACGTGACGAAGGAGCTGCCTGCCACGAACAGCACAGAGCTGACACCATAAAGAGCCAAACCGAAGATGATCGTCGGCTTGCGCCCCCACTGGTCTGCCAGAACGCCCAAGAGGATTGCGCCTACGGCGATCGCGGCCATGGGCACGTAGTGGAAGGCGGCCGCGGCCTTCATGCTGAGATTGAACTCGGGGATGAGCTTAGGAATGATCGCGCCCACCGCGTCCGTGGTCATCGCGAACATGAAGAACATCAGATACGTCAGGCCTTGGATCAGCCTGAGGTTCCTGGCTTCCTGCGCAGCGTGCGACCCACTCATCCGGGCTCACCGATGCCCAGCGCCAGGAGAGCAGCTCCTATGAGCCCTGAATTTTCACCGAGTGCTGGCAGACGGATGCGATTTTCGACCGAGTCCAGTGGATATCCCGATAGCGCATGGCGTGCGCTGTGGCGAATATGCGCAAGCAGCGCTCCATCGCCCATCACTCCACCTCCGAACACGATGCAATCACTGGAAAGGACCAGGACAATGGCGGCGGCAAGCTGTCCCAGATAGTAGCCGACGATGCTGCGGGCAGAGTGCTCGCTGGGCAGCTGGTCGAGTGAAGTGCCCCAACGCGCCGCGATCGCGGGACCGCTCGTCAAGCCCTCGAGGCAGTCTCCATGGAAGGGACACACGCCCGCGAACGAGTCTCTCGGATCGCGTGGCACACGCAGGTGGCCCATCTCCGGATGCGGCACACCCCGAAGCGGCGAGCCATTGACGACCGCTCCCCCGCCGATTCCGGTCCCAACCGTCACATAGGCCACGCAGACGCAGCCGCGGCCCGCACCCAGTCGCTCTTCAGCCAGCGCGGCCGCATTGACGTCCGTATCGATATCGACGGGCTTTGAATAACGCTCGATGAGCGGTGAGACCAGATCGGCTCCCGCCCATCCGCGTTTGGGCGTCGCCAGCAGGCGGCCCCATGTTCTCGAGCGCCGGTTCAAATCCAGCGGCCCGAAAGAGGCAATGCCGAAGGCGTGCAGCTCGCCCAGCGCGGTCTGGGCGGAATCGAAAAACTTGACGCAAGCGGCAAGGGTGTTTGCCGGTGTGCCGGTCGGGATGCGTACCTCGCGCAAGATCTCGGCCGCACTATCTGTCACGGCACAGCGGAACTTGGTGCCACCTGCCTCGATAGCGCCAAAGAGCCTGCTAGTCATCCAGGGCTCTCAAAGCACACTTGAAAACGATCGGCTCAACAGCGCCATTGGCAGAGATTTGCAGCCGATATCGCAGGTCCTCGAACCAGATCTGCAGATGCGCGAAGTCCGGTCCCCGCTCCCACCGCAGGCTCACTGAGTCATCCGACCCCGGCTCCAGATGAAAACGACCTGCGAACGCCGGATGGGAGTTCCTCAGCCGGATGAGCCCGAGCAGGTCCTGCACGAGCGGCTCTTGCAACGCCCGCTCGACCTCGCTGCGGGTGTAGAAGTGGCGATTGATGTCGCGCCCGACGCCCGTCTCGGCCAGCAGCTCCATATCATTGCGGCCAGCGAGCAGGCCGACGTAATACACCTGGGGTATCCCAGGGAGGAAGAACTGAATCGCGCGAGCCAACAGATAGCTGAGGTCATCGCGGCCCATCGCATCGTAGAAAGTGCAGTTGACCTGATAAACATCCAGATTGGAGGCGGATGCGCCGGTGGCGAGACGACTCTCTCCGGAGCTGTTGAGGTGAATGCGCTCGATGAGCTGATCGAGCTCCGTCGATGGAATGAGCCCCGGAGCACGACCCTCCGATCGGTCCGGGCCGACATCGAGGATCCCAATTCCATCGTGAGTGTCCAGGACGGTCACCGAGTTGGCTGGCCGTATCTCAATCCAGTGCCGCAGATACTTCGCGGTCCGGAACGCAAAAGCGTGCAGGACCAAGGGGGGCAGCGCGAAGTCGTACACCCACCGGACATCCTTCGCCAGCTCGATCTGCTTGCGGTAGTGTGCGTGCACCTCTACCAGCACATCGATCCCCAGCGCGTGGGCGCGCTGCGACAGTCGCTCGATGAAAGCGATGGTTTCCGGAAGCAGAAAGCAGCTGGTGCCCGCTTGCTTGATAGCGTACCCGACAGCATCCAGTCGCACGCTTTGAATGTGGTTTTCGGCAAACGTCCTGAGGATTCGATCCAGATAGGCCGTGCCCTCGGCATGGCGCACGTCGATGTCGATCTGCTGAGCCGTAAAGGTCGTCCAAAACACGCACTGTTCGCCGCTGTCGAGCGTATACGTCGTAAACGGAGCACCGGGGCGCGGGCGATAGATGGCATTCAGCTCGAAAGCGGAGGCACCCTGCGGAAACACTGCCTCAGCGGTCAGGAATAATCCCGAGTACCTCGAATGGGAACCGTGTCGTAAGAAATCCCGAAACTGCGGTGCATTGCTGGAGATGTGATTGACGATGAGATCTGCCATGACTTCGACTTCGTCAGCGAGGCCCCTGACATCCGCCCATTGGCCCAGCCGCCCGTCGACCTGAGTGTGATCGATGGGGTCGAACCCCGCGTCCGCACCGTCAATTGGAAAGAAGAACGGGAGCAGATGAACGCCGCCGAACAGGCCCAGCAGCGGACCGCGCAGCAGCGCGGCCAGCTCCGCAATGCCACCCTCGCCGAGCCGGTCGACATACGTGACCAGGTGCACCGTGTTTCTCATCAACTGCGACTCTGCTTGCGAAGACTTCGAACCGTTTGGTGGAAATCCCAATCACCGCGACAGGAGATCCTTCTCGACCAGGCGGCGCATCAGACGATAGCCGCTGCGGTTGGGATGTACGCCGTCGTTGCTCAAGTCCGTGCGGAATTCGCCGGATGGACCGGCTAGCGGCGTGTAGTAGTCAATGAATTCCACACGGTTTTGCATCGCGTACGCCCGCAGCCAGGTATTGAGCTGCCGGATCCAGGGCTTCGGATCTACCTCCGGCCGCCAGTTGAATGCCGCGGACGGAGGAATGCTGCCGAGGATCACGGCGATTCCGTTGTAGCGTGCGATCTCGACCATCGACATGATGTTGTTCTTGAAATCCTGTGCGCTCGTTGGGCCGGTATTGCCGGCAACGTCGTTGGTGCCTGCGAGAATGTGCACGATCTGCGGATGAAGAGCGACGACGTCGGACTGAAAGCGCACCAGCAGCTGCGCGGTCGTTTGGCCGCTGATGCCACGACCGACAATCCCATGGTCAAAGAACTCAGGGTCATCGAGTGCCCAGTTTTCGGTGATCGAGTCGCCCATGAATACCACCCGGGGGTGGACTGAGCCGGCCAGGGCGCTCGCATTGGCCGAATGATACCTGCACAACCCCGCCCAATCATCTTGGGCACGGAGCCGATTGGCCTCAGTGAATACCTTGAACTGGGGGTTGCTCGTCAGGCGGTCGAAATCCGCAGGAGACAGCTTGCGAGGCGCCAGGAACAGCTCGATCAGCAGGTCGCGAGCGGCTGTTGGCATCGCAAGGCTGGGTGGACACGGTTGCTCAACCATTCCGACCGGTGCATTGCGGGGCTCCCCTGCAGCGGTGCCCCGCGCAGAACTGGTGATGGCGAGCAAGGCAGCCCACAATACAAATCGGCAGACTGGACTCATGGAACCCTCGCCTGGGTGGGCGGCTTTGGCGAAACTTCATAGCAATCATACTCAAGTGCAATCGTTTGCGCTATTGGAGACCCACTGGCGCTCGCCTGCGGAAATCGTTGCGAGCTGCAAGCGTCCGCCTGCGGATCGAGAACGGCCCGCGCCATCGCCTCACAGGTCGAAGCACCCTTTGAGCCTTTCGATTCCCGGCAGAGGCGCTAGAATGCTCGCCGCATGAGGAAGAAGAGCTCTAGCGCCGGCAAGATGGCCGAAGTGGCTGCCCGGCTCGGCGTCTCGATATCGACTGTGTCACGTTCGCTTGCGGGTAATCCCCGCATCTCCGAGGCGACTCGTCGCCGCGTTCGCGAAGTGACCGCCAGCCTTGGGTACCGCGTGGACGCCAGCGCAAGTAACCTGCGCACCGGCCTTACCCGCACCATTGCCGTTGTAATTCCCCTCGCCCACGCTACCGGGCAGCGCTTGTCCGACCCGTTCTTCCTCGAAATCATTGGTGCCATTGGCGACGAGCTCGCTCTACGCGGCTACAGCATGCTCCTGTCAAAGGTCACGCAGCCCCCGGGGGAATGGATATCGAACACCATCAAGGCGCGCCGCGCCGATGGCGTGATTGTCATCGGACAGAGCTTGCATCACGAGCAATTGAACAAAGCCGCTGCAGGAGACGTCGCCATCGCGGTCTGGGGGGCACGCCTACGGGGTCAGCGTTACGTGACGGTGGGGTCGGACAATCAAGGTGGCGCCTATCTGGTCACTTCACATCTGATCTCGCAAGGTTGTCGCCGGATCGCTTTCCTCGGCGATCCGGCCGTACCCGAAGTCAATGCACGACGCGAGGGCTATATCCGGGCGCTGGAGACCGAGGGTCTGGGGCGCACAGCCAGCCTGGAAGTGGCCGTCAGATTCGGCAGCGACGCGCCTTACGATGCGGTTTCCTCACTGCTGGATGCCAAGGCCGACTTCGACGGCATATTCGCCTGCTCCGACGTCATCGCCATGAGTGCGATGCGTGCTTTGACCGAGCGCGGTCGCAGGATACCTGCAGACGTGGCGGTTGCCGGCTTCGACGATATTCCGCTGGCTTCTTACACCACCCCGCCGCTGACGACTGTTCGCCAAGACTGCCTTGCAGGAGCGCGCATCCTCGTAGACAGCGTACTCCGTGCGAGTGCCGGGGAAACCGTTGAGTCAGAAGTGATTCCTGTGGAACTGATCGTACGCGCTTCCAGTCTGCGACAACATCATCACCCTGCCGCGGTACGCCAAGTGGAGCGCAAGGGCACGCCGATACTGCGTGTTCGACCGCGCAAGGAAGAGTGAGTCGCTGGGCCCCACGCTGGGAGCGATCACGAAGTACCGCAGAGCCTGATCCGTCCTGCGGCGACAGGTTGTCAGGAAGGCCGGCGGCAAGTGTGCGCCTGCGCAGGCGCGCCGAATCCCAAGGCACTGACCTGGGGTTCGAACCCTCAAGGTCTGCCGAGTTCCCGGTCGAAGAATCGAACAATCACGTCGTAGCAGTCTCGCGATTCGGGTACATCCGGGTTGTAGAAGAAGCCGTGGAACAGGCCTTCCCAGACATGCAGCTCTGCCACTGCGCCATTCTTCACGAGTTGCGTGTGTGTATAGACGGCGGAGCTCAGCTCGAACCCCCGCGTTCCGGTGATGATCAGGCTCGGTGGGAATCTGGCCAGCACCTGGGGTGAGACCGCTGGCGCCACGAGCGGGCTGTGCAGGTCCGCACCCTCGAAATACCCCAAGAGAGAACCGGCGGCGCGCGCAGTCCTGGAGTCGGCCTTCGTCGGCATCGCCACCATCCTCGCTTCCCCAATGGGCGTAGCCGTGTAATCCGCATCCCCGCCGAAACCGCGATCGGGAACCGTCATACCCGCGCAAAAGATGCCGACCGCACCCGGTGCCGGCAGGTCATGGCGCTGGAACCAGGCCACAACCTCCCCCGTCAGCATTCCCCCCGCCGAGCAGCCGTAGATCCCGATGTCCGCCGCGCGATGGGTCTTCAGCAGTTCCCTGTACGCGGCCGCCACATCCTCGCTCGCCGCCGGGAAGTGATACTTCGGGGCTTCGCGATAGTCGAGGCTGATAACCCGGATGCGTCCCAAGGCGGCGATCGGAATGGACTCCAATTCCGCGCAGCCGGGCCAGCACCCGGAAAACCCTCCGCCATGCAAATCGATCAGAACGCGCTGCCCGTTGCGGGCGGAAACGCCGTTGCGGGGGGTGTATACGAACGCATGAACACCGCCAACCGTGGTGTCCTGCCTATCGACAGCGAACAATATCCGCTGGCGATCCAGATACCCTGCGATCAGAGGAGGGATCCCATTGTCCTGGTCCTGCTGCAGCAGTTGTGGCTGGCGCACCTTCTTCAGGTGCTCAGCCAGATAAGCCTTCCCTTGGGGACTGAGAAACTTGGAAGGCGGAACCGATTGCGCCGGCACGTGAACCGTGCCGTCCTCATCCACCGCCAAGGTATTCGGGGGAGCCGTGTTCTGCGCCTGAACCCCGCCCAGAAGTGCCGCACCTATGGCCAGAACAAGCGTCTGCGCCAACAGACGTTTAGCCGGTTGCGTGAAACCACCTTGCCACATGCATCGTTCTCCTTGAGACCGCCACCCCTTGGGACACTACTGAAAATTGGAGCGGAAGCGCAGACTCACCGTCCGCGGCGTGAGACCCTGACCGGAGTTCGGCCCGGTGGTACCGATAAAGATAGGGCCACGCTCATCTCCAAGGTTGTCACCAACGAGTGCGACCTCATAGTGGCCTTTGCGGACGCCGAGCGTCGCATTGACCACGCCGTAGGCCGGCGAGGAAATTCCGGCCGACTGCAGCCGATCGCCGGTGTGGGCATAGCTGATGTCTCCAAAGCCCTCCAGACTGAAGATGCTCCTGCTGTAGGAAACATCGACGCGAGAAGTGTGGTCGATCGAATTGACCAGCCTGGAGCCAGGCCGGAACAGCGGTAGCGCGGCTTGCACCGCCGTATCGACGCGATCGAACACGGATTTCCCCGTGTTGCCGACCAAGCTCAGGATCAATCCGGTCAGCGGCGTCCGCCACTCAATCTCGTAATCGAGGCCCTTTGAGGTCGCATCGCCGAAGTTGGAGAAGCCATTGACGCCGTTAATGGCCCCTGGGGTAGAGGTCTGCAGGTCCTTGTACTTGGTCTGATAGAGGTTCAGCCCGACGGACAGATCCCTCCCCGCCGTCCGCCACTTGAGACCCAGCTCGTAGTTCTTCGAGGTTTCCGGATTCAGGGCCACGCTTGCCGGGACCCCGGCGAGTTGCAGCGACTGCACCTGTACCTGCGACTGGACGATGCCTGCCCGGAAACCGGTCGCTACCGTGGCGAACATCGTCAGATCGTCGGTCGGGAGCCAGGACAGGTTCAAGCGCCAGGTATTGACATCCTTCGTCGACGGCTGAGAGCCCGTGGAGTCCTCGAACGTCCGCTGATCATGGTATGTGCGCCAACCCACCAATGGAACGATCTTTCCGTCAAACAGCCCGTAGCTCAACTCCCCAAACACTGCATGGTTCTTGGTGAGGGTGTTGTTGTCTGCATTGATGGCCGTTCCCGGCAGTTGCAGCTCGTTCGATTGGGGGCCCTGACCGTCCTGATACGCAGCCCCCAGCAGCCAGTGCCACGGGCCGCTGCCGGTCGAATAGGCCCTGAGTTCCTCAGCAAACATCTTCGGGAAGAATTGGCTGGAGAAGAATCCCGACGGCGCAAGCGGAATGTTGATGCCGAAACTCCCCTTCAAATCGCTGGTAGCGCTGGTAATGGAGAAGTGCTGGAAGGTGATGCCGGCGGTGAAACTCCACAGCTCGAAATCGCCGTTGGAGAAGCTGCTTTGACCGGCTGTGTTGTCAAAGTACGGGGGGTCGACCGAGGTCGTGAAGCCCGTGAAAGACTGCCGCGGGCGAAAACGCCAGTACTGGCTTCGAAAGGTGATGTTGTCGGTGGGCGCGAACAAGGCGACTACACGGATGTCATCGTTCCTCGAGCCGTTAACGCCCCTCTGGTCCGGCGTGCCATCGTAGGGCCCGTAGTATTCATCGGCCCAGCCGGGATTGTACGAGTGACCTCCGCTGACGCGGATCGCCAAGTGGTCCTGCACTATCGGGAAGGACGCAGCGCCGGAGACCTCATAATTGGCGGAGTCGGCCCCCTGGGTCGATCCCAGCTCGGCTTCGCCGATGAACTTGAAGTCCTTGAGATCAGGGTCGCGGGTGTGGAAGATGAAGACGCCGCCCGAAGACCCCTGCCCATAAAGGGTGCCCTGTGGGCCACGCAGCACCTCGACCTGTTCGATGTCAATGAAACGCACCGGCGGCGCAATGCCGAAATTGGTGACGATGAACGGAACATCATCGAGGTAGTAACCGATGGGCGAGTCGCCATTGGCGTTGCTGCCGCCCGCGCCGCGCAGATTATACGAACGGGACGCAACCGACTGCTGCTGCCCTTCGAATGCTCCGGGGACCGCGCTCACCAGATCGTCGATCGAGGTGATGTTCTTTTCCTTCAGTTCCTCTCCGCTGAAAGCCTGGATGGCGAGCGGTGCCGACTGCAGTGACTGCGCCCCGGACTTCTGTGCCGTAACGGTCACCTCCTGGAGCTCCGCGGACGTCGCAGCCGTGGACTCGGGAGCGGGCGTCGTGTCCTGCGCCCAGGCGAGACCGGATGTAGCCAAGAGCAGTGCCGTGCCCACGGCCGATATTCTAATGCGACACATATCCACCCCCCTCGAGACCCATCGCTTGTAGTCAGATTATGCAATCGTTTGCGCACGAGCCGCAACTGGCTCGCAACGATGCCGAGGGGGCAAGCTCGGACGGGGATGTTGCGTGCACCCTCAGGCGCTGAAGCTGTCCCGCGATACTGCGCGTATGAATCCGAACGCTCGCGGAGTGCGTCGCAGAACGGCGGCCGCATGTCGCAACGCCGTCAGTGGCTAACTGCTCCAACCGGGCCTGAGCTCGACCGGCGCCACGCGAAATACTCATCCAGTGCTTTGAGCCCTTCTTCATTCACGACGGGACCGGCGCGCGTGCGGCCCGACACGATGTGAAGCATCTCGGGGGTGGAATCGCTGAAGCTCGGCCATTTCGGCAGGTCAGTGCCGTTGGGATCGCCGGTCTTGGCAAAGTTGGTCCAATAGGTCCGCAGCATTGCGGACAACGCCTCATCTTGCGGCGTCGGAGCCGGCCGGTTGTGTTCTCTCAGCTGTCGAAACACATACGGGAGCTCTTCACTGTGTGGAGTACCGAACCCCGCGCGGGGGGAATCGGCGGGATAGCTGGGGTGCTCATCAAAGTAATAGAGAAATACCCGGCTCTTTCCAGTCTGTGTTTGCAAACGTGCCCAGGCCCACGTTTGCCAGCCGAACGCCGTATCACGCGTGAGGTCGCGGGCGGTCTTCTTCGCAGCCGGCGTTTCTCCGCCCGGATACGCGATGAGGAGCTTGTCAGCGAACTGTCCATAGCGCTCGTGCACGCTTTGCACGTAGGCGCTCTGCGATGAAGGCGCCCCGAACGTGGCGCCTTCATCGGAGTTGTACCCCATCAACACCGGGACATCGTTGTATCGCCCGGTCTGATAAAGCCTGAACTGGTCGTCTGGAATGACCCATCCATCGACCACCGGCCACGCGAGTCCTCGTTGCCGCTGCGCTGCGGCGAGCAACTTCTCCGCTGGCATGGCACGCAGTTCGCTCAAACCGGATGCACCCAACGATTGGGCCCATGCGAGGCCGTCCTGCTCTGCGGCCTGCAGGGGCTGCATGTTTTCACCGGGTCCACCGGCCGCGCGCACCGGACCGAAGGAGCCGCCGCTCTCTGCGATCGCCGCCTGGAACAAACCCTTGGCAAGCGGAGAAGCGCATAGCTGACTGACAGCAATCGCGCCCGCGGATTCGCCGAATAGGGTTACTCGCTCAGGATCGCCGTCAAATGCAGCGATGTTCTTACGAACCCATTCAAGCCCGGCGAGCATGTCCAGCAGACCGTAGTTCCCTGATACGTGCAGCTTGCTTTCCGAGCTCAACTGCGGGTGCGCGAGGAAGCCGAACACGCCGAGTCGATATGCGATGGACACGACGATGACGCCCTTCTTGGCCAACCACTCGCCGTGGTAGAGCTTCTCCGCTGGTGTTCCGGCCACAAAACCCCCGCCGTGGATCCATACCATCACGGGCAAACGGTCCTTCGCACGCGTCGCCGGTGTCCAGACATTGAGGAACAGACAGTCCTCGCTGGGAGGCGGGAGATTCGCGATCGCCGGATTAGATTGCATGCAGGCGCGTCCGTACTCGGAAGCGGCGCGCACTCCCCGCCATGGGGCTACTGGCTGCGGAGGCCGCCAACGCAAATTGCCGACTGGCGGAGCTGCGAACGGAATGCCCCGGTAGATCGCCAGGCCATCTTCGACCCTCCCCTGCAGCATTCCACTGTCCACTCCGACAGGTTGAAGCGTCTGCGCAAGCGCGTTCGGCTGGAATAGCGTCACCGCACAGAGCAGCGCCGCGATGCTCATCAATACCGGAGCGCGAAGTGTACGCAGGTCCATGTCTACCGGCCTGTTGAGCCAATCAGATCGAGCAAGCCGTCCACGATGGCCGTTTCGGCACAGCCTGGCTTGAGGCTCGAGGACACCACTTCAAAAGTGTTGTAGCCGAAAGCCGCATCATTCGGAATGTAGCCGGATGGGGCCGCGCCGTTGGTGAGCGTCGCCATCATCGTGTGCTTCAGGGGCGACTCGAGCTTCAGCCGTTGCGCGATGCTGGTGAAGACTTCCGCATTGACGCCGGTGATGGCGACGTCCCCAAGCTTGAGGAGACTCAATCGAATCGGAATCGGGCTCGCATCCACGTAGGTACCGGGGTAGCCGGCGCGGCCACTGTCGGTACGCTTGCGGCCGGGACACGTCACTATCCTCTGCGCACCGGCGATCTGGGCTGTGAGCGCCGGGCGCTCGAGGCCCGAGCGCATCACGTGAAGCACCTCCTCACCCAGCATCTGGCCCATCGAGACGGTCATCTGGCGTTGCTGGTTCATGAGCTTCGCTACCTTGGGGTCACGCTTGTCGAGACCCTGGCCGCCCGGGGGCATAGCATTGCTGATATCGATGCCGCGAGCTGCGTACTCCTTGATTCGAATTTCCCGCAGATCGTAGGTCTGCTGGAAATAGATCGGGTTCTGATCGCCGGATGCGCCGGTGGACCACACCGCCACTGCGCCCTCATCGAGCGAGTCCTCGATGTACCGCGAGGTCGCCCCGGGAATGTCGCCGCTGATCTGATCGAGCTGGCCGTTGAGCACGCCATGCACCGCATAGTTGTAATACACCGCGATCGGCCGGCTATCGAGTGTTTCGAAGCGCAGCACCGCCACGGTCTTGTCTGAGGGTCCCTCATAGTTGGGTCCCTCCCACCAGCGGTGGGTCTTGGGATCGATCAGATTGCGGTTTACGTTGATATAGGAAACACCCGTGCCGTAGCGCATGCGTGCAGGTTCGAGTAGCGCAGCCGCCTGCGAGATCGCCGCAATGATGTGCCGGGCGAGATCCGGTGCGTTGCCGAAAGGCACACTGTGGGTATGGGTCGCCGTGAGCAGTAGCTGATCGAGCGGAATTTTAAGCTCCGCCTGCGCCTGCTCGCTCACCTTTGACCAGGTATCCGTTGAAATTGCACCTGCATCAACGGTGACCAGTGCCGCGCGCGTCCGGCCATCGTCGATGACGATCGAGCGAACGAAAATGGGATCGTTGATCCCCTCGAACCCCTTTGGCAGAGATGTCTTGCCGGGCGTGATATCCACACGGGCGGCCCCCACTCGCAGCGCGGCGACAGCGGGTGAAAGCGTCGCAATGCTCAATGCCAGCAGCGCCGCGATGCCGACGTTCCTCATGGTCTCATGCCTCCTAATCGTCGAAGAACGACAAATCGATCGCCTCGGCCATGGCTCGATTTCCCGCATCGTTGGGGTGGACATGGTCGCCGGAGTCGAATTCCGGATTGAGCCGAGTGGGATGAGCCGGATCCCGGGTGACCGCATCAAAGTCGATGGTGTCGTCGAAGGCTTTGCTGGAGCGGATCCACTGATTCACCCGCTGGCGAATGGCCTCGCCCTGCGGCGTGTACGTCCACACCCCTTCCCAGGGAAGGATCGTCCCAGCCACGATCTTGATCCCATGCAGGTGAGCCTTCTCGATGAGCTTGCGATAACCGGCGATCAAGTCCTCGGCGCTGATGTGATCCCCGGCCGGGGCACCCGGAATGGCTGGGAAACTGATGTCATTGATGCCTTCGAGGAAGATGATCCAACGCACACCGGGCCGGCTCAGGATGTCGCGGTCAAAGCGCGCTAGCGCGCTCGTCCCGCTTCCGTCGTGCAGCACCCGATTGCCCGAAATGCCGAGATTCACGACGGATCGATTGCCGCCCGGCCGCCTCGCCATGCTCCGCTCGAACAGTACGGATGGCCAAGCGTGCTCGGCATTGGGTGTCGTTGCGTAACCATCGGTGATCGAATCGCCCAAGGCGGCGATAGCCTGCGTGTCCCCCGGGGCCAAGACCGCGACGCCCGTGAGCCAGAAGTAGGAGTTGCATTCGCGGGCGTGCGCTAGCGATGTGGCAGAAGTCAGATCGCCCGGAGCCAGGTAAGTGGTATGCAGGCCCAGCGGGTGAACGGTGAGCTGTGCTACTTTCTCAGGAACGTAGAGGGAAATTGCGAGGGTGCTCAGCTGCGGGACTGCCAAATCGATCGGATCGCTCACGATCACCGCCCCCGGTTGCAGCTCGACTCGAGCCTGACCTCCAAATGTGGCGGTCCGGTCAGATCCCGCCACGATGCCCGAACCCTGGCCGTGAAGCGCAACATGTACCGAGCCGATTGCAACCGGGTCATACCCCTGCGCATTGGAGAGTTGAACTCGAACCTGCTTCCCCCCTATCGTCGTACGGATCAACATCCGCACCGTCTGGTTCTCAATTCGTTCCGGTATCGGGAGGATCGGCGAGTGTTCTTCCCGCACTTTTGGCGGTGGCTTCGCCCATGACGGATTGACGACGGGCGTCAACTGTTGCGCCGTCGCCCAAGAGCTCACCCAGTGTTCGCCCTGATGTGGCCCCTGGGCTGCAAATGATCGGGTTGCCGTGACGAGCACGATGCCGATGAGCATCGAGCGAACCCACGTGCGACCCTCTGTTGGGTTGCGCATCAGAATTGCGCTCTCAGTCTCAACCCGATTGTCCGCGGGAATGGCCCGGCCAGCAGCGTCGGCCCGTTAGCGGCCGTGGGTCCGCGATAGTCGGATAAGTTGTCGCCGAAGAGGGCCGCCTCATAGTGCCCGCGTCGGACCCCGATGCTCGCGTTGTACTGGGAATACCCTTGCAGAAGATTGACCGTAGGATCCTGGTTGCGGGCATCGCCGGACAGAGCCGCAGACCCGTTGGCAAACAGCTCCCAATCGAGGCTGCCGAGGCTTCTCGCATACTCGACATCCACCCGCCAGTTATGCGGCGGAGTGTTGTATAGCCTCTGCCCGTCGCCCGTGCGCTGATTTGCCCTCGCAAAGGCCGGCGCCACGTCTATGAACTCCGCTTGGTTGAAGTTACCGATCAAAGACAGGTCGAGGCCGGCGATCGGCGTTCGCCAGGTGAGATCGACGTCGAGCCCGCGCGTCTTGGCATTCCCCAGGTTTGCGAACGCGGCGAGGCCGATGGACGTATTGAACGCGCTTTGCAGGTTCGTGTAGCGGATATCGTACGCGCTCGTCGAGAAGTGCAGCTTCCCGTCCATGAGAACCACCTTGGTGCCGATCTCGATGTTGCGCAGCTTGTCAGGCGTCAAAGCCAGGGCGCTCGGAACTCCGTCTGCGATTACCGCGTTTGCCTGGGCCTGCGACTGCAGGATGCCACTGCGAAAGCCAGTGCCTGCATTGACGAACAGCATCCAGTCCTTGGAGACGTGATAGGCGATGTTCGCTCGCCAGGTCACGGCGGTGGGCTTGGAGCTGCTGAATGCCGGAGCACCGTTTGAGTAGGAAAGTGCGTCGCGATGATCCTCGAAGTAGCGGACGCCGATGAGGGGCACCAGCTTGCCATCGAACAGGTCATAACTGAGCTCCGAAAAGACAGAGCCGTTCTGTGTCCTGGTCTGCGTGCTGCCATTCAGTGCCAAGCTGGGGAAGTTGATGAGGAAGAAGTAGTTCCCGATGGCGCGCTGGAAGAACGTTCCCGCCACCCAGTGAAAGGGACCTTCGCCTGCGGAGCTGAGGCGGAACTCGTTCACGAAGTTGTGCGCGTCACCCCCATTGATGAGTGTGCCGATGCCAAGGGGTGGCGGTAGTCCCAGGCCCACACCAAAACCGCCCGGAAGCGATTCCTGGTAGGAGGTGGCGTTCGTCAGCAGCACAGAGTCGAATTTGTAGGTGATAGTATTCGAGAAGTAGTTTGCCTTGCGGCGGTCGTATCCCGGGACAGTGCCTTGGTCGGATGCGTATGGCGGATCGACTGAGTTCATCACCTGCAGATAGTCCTGATTGGTGCTGAACTGCCATGCTCGCAGACGGAACGTCAGTTTGTCGGTCGGCTGCCACAAGAGTACCGCTTGCGCATCGGAGCTGCGGATATCGTTGGCGTCGGTCTTGTAGGGCGGGCCGACCGGCGCACCCTGATAGACATCCGAGTAGCCTGCTCGGTAGTCGTAGCCGCCACTCAAGCGCAACCCAAGTTGGCCGCTGATCAAAGGCAGAGACACACCCGCGGCCACGGAGTAGTTTGCGCCGCCGGCCTCGTTCGTCTTTCCCGACTCGAGCTCGCTGTCAATACCGAAGTTGGTAAGGTCCGGATTTTTGGTGTGAAAGATGATTGCTCCGCCCATGGAGCCTTGCCCATACAGCGTGCCCTGCGGACCCCGCAGCACTTCCACATGATCCAGGTCGAAATATCTCAATGGTGGGGCGGCCTGGTTATTCGGGACACCAAACGGTGTGTCGTCGAGGTAGTAGCCGATCATTCCATCGCCGACGGGTCCACCGGCTCCAGAGCCCCGGAATGAAAAGATGCGGTACCCGGCCCCAATCTCGCTCTGTTCGGATGCGCCCGGAATCAGTTCGATGAGATCCAGCGTCTGCCTGACACCCTTGGAAACCAGCGATTCGGCCGTGAATGCCTGGATGGCCATGGGAACGTCATCGATGGGATGGGCACCTTCCTTCGTGGCCGTGATGATCACTTCCTGGAGGTCTCCCGGTCCACTCGCGCTGGCGGCGCTCGAGTTCAGGGGGTTCTGGGCCCAAGCGGCCGTGGTGGGTACAGCTGCAATCGCGAGAATTAACGCGGCGTGAACCACGGCCGCGACACGCCCAGCAGTGTGAACTCGCATCAAAGCGAGGCCCGAGTTGTTCCACTCGCGGTCTGCGCCCCCAAGCTCCGGTGAACGGCTCATAGCTCCCCCTCCCCCGGCAACGACCCGTCGAGGTCAATGCACAGTGGTTGTTTGTAGAACCGGACCTTTACGGGACTCTAGCGCAATCGTTTGTGCTGCGCAAACGATTGCGCGCAGCAGGGACGACGAGGAGCAGTTCGAGCGGGCGCAGAGACTGATTCGCCGTGCGGGCGTTCGTAAGCCGGCGACACGGGACGTCAGCGAGCCGGGCAGGACACCGCGGCGATCGCCCTTCAGTGCGGCTGGGTCGAATCCGTGCACGAGAAGTCTGCGGGCAAATTCGTGTCTCGACCTGGCATCCTCGAGAGACACGATCGGTTAGATCCCAATGAGGGCGATCGGCATTGCCTCGCAAAGCGTCAGTTGTATCGCCAACGACAGCAGGCCGCCGCCGTCGCTGATCATGATCATGGAATCTCCGATCCTGAGCTCCGTGGGGGCATACGGCCGCGATTTGCCGTGCGCCTGAAAGACTTAGCGAAGAAACTGAACGAGCCGCTCGGGGTCGGGGGTGATGATCCGCGGGGTGACTGTGTGCGAGCCGGGTGGTTGGAACTTGGACACGTGGACTCTCCCGTGGCAGAGAAGCGGCAAGAACTCTGCCCACAAATGGCGTGACCGTCATGTGACCTGGCTTCGCAAGCGGCCGCGGATGCGTAGCGGATAGGCAAGTGACGCAACCGGCTCAATGGGCAGGCGATCTGTCGGTTGAGGGCTACGGCCACTTTCAGGGACGGCCTCACCGCATCCGTATTGACAGCGAGAGGTAGGCTGGATGGAACGTGGACGGGGTGTCACGCGAACCTTGAGTCAATCCCTACCTCTGGGGCGATGCTGTGAAGCATGCGCCGGAGAAATGCACCTGAGCCGTCCAAACCGCGGCAGGATCCTACGCGGCTCGTGGTACGGAATGCTTTGAGCCAGGTCGTAGAGGGCACGCCCTTGGAGGCGTACGCGGACCTGCAGGGGGTGCTGGCAGCCGCCCGGGCTGGGCGAGGGGCGTACGGGTGGGAGTGCGAGAGGATCGGAAACCTCTGCGACCTCTGCTTCTGCGGGAACGGTGGGTGCGGAATATGACGATTGAGATGTGGGGGCCCTCATCTGTAGGCGAGCGATGGTGAGAGGGCGCCACGAGTCGTGGCGCGAGCATCCTCGAGCATGCGGACGATGGTGGGATCGCCTTTCTCTCTGGCGATCGTCAGTGGGGTTTGGCCGTCGCCATTCAACACGTTGACGCGGATGCCCCTCTGGGCTAGCAGAAGTTTGACCACCCGCGGGTGTTGGCGCCAGACGGCTTTGTCGAGGGCAGTCCGGTCATGCGGGGATTGGGCCAGTAGAGCTTCAAGGAGTTGACGTCCGCGCCGGCGGCAAGGAATTGCTGCAGGATATGGAGTGAAGCGGCCTCGGAGCTGAGGAAGGCGGCATCGACGAAGGTGACGGGCCGACGGCATTACCTTCGAAGAAGCTGTTGCTGAGAAGGTATGCTTTACCTTGGACGGGCGAACGATCCCGGTGATCGGTCGGGCCGCGCTGCTCAAGAACAAGCGCGCTGCCGGCCGACCACAGGATATGGCCGATGTGGAGGCGATCGCCCCCCAGCGAAGCATGACAAGCCTTGAGCGCATCCCTCAGCTTGCGTGCCGCGGTTGGAGCGGAACGCGATCGCGCTGCGAGGCGCCGGCAGAAGATTGGGCCGTGTAGGGATCGAACCTACGACCAAGAGATTAAGAGTCTCCTGCTCTACCAGCTGAGCTAACGGCCCAAATTGTCCAAAGCGAAGGTGGGGTGGACGATGGGACTCGAACCCACGACAACCGGGATCACAACCCGGGGCTCTACCAACTGAGCTACGCCCACCATCGTCGCCCCCGTGGGTACGGTGCCCGCGCCCAGTAAGTCCTTGAAAATCAAGAACCTCCGGCGCCAGTGTATCCGGCTCCGCCCATCCCTTCGCGACGGGGCCGCGAATTATATACGAAGTCTTTGCCGCCGCACCTCAAACGATAGGACCCGCCGCCGGACGCCGCAAGCGCCGTCCACGGCTTGATCCCAAGCCCAGGGCGAGGCCACTCTACGGCCAAGGACAAGCCAGGAGGGGCCATGGGCTCGAGGACACGAACGGCCAGCGCAAACGTCCGCACATTTCTTCTCGCCGCAGGGCTGGTCCTACTAACCGGCGCCCTCGCCGACCGCACTTTAGGGGCGGCGCGGCCCTACTGGACCTATACGTACGGCGGGATCGACGTGATGACTCCCGAGGATGGCGCGCACGCACGCGCCTGGGCGCACAACGTTCATCGGGTCGAGGTCGCTGTTCAAGTACTGCTGGGTGCGGATTCCACGATCCCGCTGCCTCCGACACACATCTACTCCCTGCATCATCCGACGTACGTCAAGCTGGCCCCGCCGGACCAGTACGTGGGCACTTACAGCCTGCGTCTGTATGTCCCGTTCGAGTTCGTCGTCCGCGACGGCGAGAACTACGCCTTGATGGACGCCAGCCAGTCCGACCAGTCCGCCGGAGCCTACTTCAGCCTCGCAGGAAGCATCCTGGCGCGCCAGAAGATCAGCTATCCAGCGTGGTACGCAACCGGATTCGTGCGTGTGATCTCACCGGCACACATCAGCGGAAGCAAGGTGGTCGTCGGCAAGACCGATCCTTGGCTTGCGAAAGTCCTGCTCTCCGGAAAGCTGAAGTTCATCCCCGTGCGCGAGCTGCTGACGATGAGCCCGGACGACCCGGCGCTGCAGAAAGAGCTCATGGCACAGCAATACACCGCGGAGTGCTGGCTGCTGGTCCATGCGATCACGGTCGAGGGCGTGCACAAAGCGGAGTTCACGAAATATCTGCAACTGCTCGCTGACGGGAAGCCGGCCCCCGATGCGTTCGCGGCCAGCTTCCAGGCGACGACGTATGAAGACCTGGACAAGATGCTGAAAGACATCCTCTCCAAGGGCGAGATCACCACACTGTCCGTCGAGGTGCCGGACGAAGCCGACACCGGCCAGGCTCGAGAGCTCACCGCGGACGAAGCCGAAGAGCGGATTATCAAGCTAGCGGAAGCTCTGAAGGGAGATCACCCAGCCCACTCTTGAAATGGCGCGCCCGGAGGGACTCGAACCCCCGACCCTCGGCTTAGAAGGCCGATGCTCTATCCGCCTGAGCTACGGGCGCAGCTCGATGCAGGGGCGGGCATTATACGCGCGCGTATCACGGATCGAGGGGCTTGTATTCAAAGTGACAATCGCGGCGCCCTGGCGATCGCCATCAGCCCGTACGGCTCGGGCATCTCCCGAGCGGCTGCGATAGCCGCGTCGAAATCGTTCGACGCGGCCGGCCTGCCCACATCACCTGCCAGCCTCGCTCTGTTTCGCCATCTGTACGGCAGCGCTGCTACGTTTGCCACTCGCGCCACAGATACCTCATACCGCGAACCGCCAGACCTCCAAAAACCAACACAATACTCAAGGGCCTGTATTCGATGACACCAGGCCCGGGTCTCATCAATGAGACACCGAACACGCATCCAACGAGCGACGCCACCGTGACAACCAACATTCCCCGAGGCTCTTGAGCCACCCCGAGCGATGCCCAAGGACCTCACCGCCAGTTCCGGCGGGCCACCGGGCCTCTACCGATACCCCAGCGGCGGCACGATTCAGCCTCACGGGTTGGCAATAACCACCGGAGGCAGGTCCGGATAGGGTCCGTACCGCCGGGTGATGGCGGAAGCCGGTACACGCACGTGGAGCCCCGGACTCTCGTACCACGACAGGTGCAGCTCGCCGATATCGGGGCCGAGGTCCAGGATCACTGCCTTCTCCTGCTTTCCGGGAGAGCCGACTACCAGGCGAGCGCGGGATTTAGGGTGGTCCTCGCACAACGTAAATTGCATCTGGGAATAGAACTTCCCATCGGGCGAGTACGCAGGAGAGGTTTCCCGATATGCGCATGTAGAGAGCTGGGATGAAATCCCTAACGCGAGCACCACTACGGCGGCAGCACCCGCCACGACAGAGATCACCCACCGGCGCGTGCGTTTCATTTCCAAGCTCCCCCTCCTCCTGCCCAAGTCGGCCGTGACACGTGTCTCTGGCGTCGTCCAGCGATATCGCATGGGTCCAGTGCCATCTCAGGCCTCCGGTGCCCGGCACCGAACTCAGCCGTTCACACGATAGGCGGTGTAGTGACCACCGCACAAACCCTTCGTGGAGACACTCGGATAGGGCAGGATCGAGGGGGTGAGGGACGCACTCGACATAAAGAAATCTGCGGCGCCTGCATCCGCGCGCCCCGCTCTCCCGTACTGGCGGGTGGACCTACCAATCCACCCTGAAGGGAGGGCACTGCGATGCGACACTGCTGCAGACCCGCCGTGGCCGCAGCCGCAGCCACTGGCGTCGTCAAGGCGGCCACTGTGGCCGCCGCCACGGCACTTGCGATCTCGATGGCCATCTCGGGAACCGCCCGAGCCTCGAGCCATCGCGAGGCGCCGTTCATCACCACTCAGCCGAAGGTCGACGGAAGCGACTTCTACATGTTCCGCAGCTATGAGCCGGGACGCTCGGGCTACGTCACCCTGATCGCCAACTATCTGCCGCTGCAGGATGCGTATGGCGGACCGAACTACTTCACCCTCGACCCGCGGGCGCTGTACGAGATCCATATCGACACCGACGGCGATGGGGATGAGGACCTGACGTTCCAGTTCCGCTTCACCACCACCCGCGAAGGCCTGGCGGTCACGGCGGGCGGGAAGTCGATACCCGTTCCACTCAGCAACATCGGGCCGGTCAGCACGACGGACACCAGCGCCCAGAACGTGTTCGAGACGTACACGCTGACGCTGATGAAGGGAGACCGCCGCCACGGCTATCCGCAGCCGATCCTCGATGCCTCCAGCGGCAACGCGACCTTCACCAAGCCCCTGGACAACATCGGCAACAAGTCGATTCCCGACTATGCCGGTTATGCCAACAGCTTCATCCATGACATCACGATCCCCGGCTGCGGCATGCCAGGCAAGGTGTTCGTCGGGCAGCGCAAGGATGGCTTCGTGGTGAATCTGGGCGAGACGTTCGACCTCGTCAACATCAAGTACCCGGTGGAGGAGCTGGCGCCCGCCGGCATGAATGCGCGTGCGCTCGAGCCCAACACCATCGGCGACAAGAACGTCACCTCGCTGGCCTTGGAGCTGCCGATTGCGTGCCTCACCAACGGCAAGGACCCGGTCATCGGGGCTTGGACGACCGCGAGCCTGCGACAGGCGGCGATTCTCAATCCGCTGCCTCAGAGCAACAAGAGCGTCGCCAGTGTAGGCGCCGTCAACCACCCGATCGGGCCGGACCTGACGGGCGGCGCCTGGGTGCAGGTCTCCAGGCTCGGCGCGCCGCTGGTGAACGAGCTGGTGATCGGCCTCCCCGACAAGGACCGCTTCAACGCGTCGCGGCCGAAGGATGACGGCCAGTTCGCCGACTACGTGACCAACCCCTCTCTGCCGGTGCTGCTGCAGGCACTCTTCGGCGGCGCGGGGGTGAAGGCCCCCAACGTCTATCCCAGGAGCGACCTGGTTGCGGCGTTCCTCACCGGCGTCAGCGGCTTGAACCAACCGGCGAAGGTCAAGGCCTCCGAGATGCTCCGCCTCAACACCTCGCTGCCGGCCACACCGGCCGCTTCGCAGAACGATCTGGGGGTGCTCGGTGGGGACACGGCAGGCTTCCCGAACGGGCGGCGACCGATTGACGACGTGGTCGATATCGAGCTGCGGGTCGCCATGGGCGTGCTGCTCTCACCCTTCGACGGCGGCAAGTCCGACCCTGATCCGGCATCGGACGCCTCGCGGCAGTTGCACTACACCGATGGGGCGCTGCCGAACCCGGCGGACTATCTGACGGTATTCCCATACCTCAATACGCCGATCCCAGGCTCGCCGAACAGCGCCTCGGGCGACTGAAAGGAGTGCACCCCGTGAAAGCACCCAACACTGCCCTGCTGTTGATAATCGCCATCGGTCTGTGCGCCTGCGGAGGCGGCTCCGGCGGCTCGATGTCGGCGCCGACTTCATCGATGCCGCCACCGGCAGTACCCCCGCCGCCCGCGTCGATGGACTACACGCCCGAGTCGGTCGAGGCGCTGGCGAGCTCGAAGGACGAGACGACCGACCCGACGACGTTCGACCACGGAGCCGGTGTGAATCCGTCCGACGATCAGACGTCGGACCCTATGCCCGTCACCGGTCAATGAGCGTCAGGCCATGATCAGGAGGGAACGAGGATTCCTCCGGCGCATGCCAATGCGCCGGAGGCTGATGGCGGCAACCGCCGTGCTTGCGATGAGCGGAATAGGCGTGGCAATCGCCGAACCCTATATACCCAGCAACGCTTCGGCCGTCCTCGGGAGCGTCCCGGCCGGGGCTCGGCACGCCGAAGTGAGCTCGCGGCTCATGGCGCGGGACCGGATCGACGTGGCGCTGCCGCTGGCCCAGCTCTATATCAAGCAGGCTCGCAGCAGCGGCGATCTGCGCTACCTGGGTTATGCGGAGGCGCTGCTCGAAAATTGGATCGGCCCCTCGACTACATCTGCTGAAGCGCTGGTGCTGCATGCCACGGTGTTGCAGAGCCGGCACGACTTCTCCCAAGCTCTCACCGTCCTGCATCGTGCATTGGCCCTCAAGCCTGACGATGCGCAGGCTTGGCTCACTGTCGCGACCGTCTTGCGAGTCCTCGGGCGCTACGACGAGGCGGCTGGGGCGTGCGGGGAAGTATCGCGAAGAGCCGACACCGCCGTCGCTGAGTTGTGCAGGCAGAGCCTGCGCGCCCTCACTGGCCAGCTCGCATCGGCGTATGCGCAAGTTCAACGAATTTCATCCCGGGAGATGCCCGACGCGGAGCGGGCCTGGCGGGACTCGGAGCTGGGTGAGATGGCCGTGCGTCTCCGCGACGATGCGGCGGCCGAACATTGGTTCCGCAACGGGCTCCGCTGCAGCCCCGACGATTTCTATATCCGCGCCGCCTACGCGGACCTCCTCCTGCGAGGTCACCGGGCTCGCGAGGTGCTCGCGTTGCTGCGCGGGCAGGAAAGTCTCGAACCCCTGTTGCTGCGAATCGCCATCGCCCAGAAGGAGCTGCGCGATCC
>Ga0068855_100001876_pt1 | contig 26123 bp, 26 predicted proteins | sample KBSCornC52_FD_66592 | JGI IMG/M metagenome (GOLD analysis project Ga0068855, IMG submission 66592) | Corn rhizosphere microbial communities from Kellogg Biological Station, Michigan, USA - KBS Corn C5-2 | ecosystem: Host-associated > Plants > Roots > Rhizosphere > Soil ... | reverse complement strand
CGCCGCGGAGTGTGGCTGCGGCGGCGCCGCGGAGTGTGGCTGCGGCGGCGCCGCGGAGTGTGGCTGCGGCGGCGCCGCGGAGTGTGGCTGCGGCGGCGCCGCGGAGTGTGGCTGCGGCGGCGCCGCGGCAGCGTGCTGGTCGCGGCTGTGGCAGGCTCGGTCCTGCTAACCCGCTGTCGACCCGAGCGCAGGAGGCGGCGTGCCCGTCGCGTTGGACCAGCAGTTGCCGCCGGTGCGAATCGGTGGCCACCCACTGCCGCTCGTCGGCAAGGCGCGCATCTACGTCTGCGGCGTGACGCCGTACGACGTTACCCACCTCGGCCATGCCGCCACCTACGTATGGGTGGACGTCGTGGGCCGGTTGCTGCGCTTCCTCGGCACGGACGTCGAAGTCTGCCGCAACGTCACGGACGTCGATGACGTGCTGCTCGCTGCCGCGCGTCGCGCCGGCGCTCCTTACGACGCCTTCGCTGCGGTGCAGCAGTTCCAATTCGAGCAGGACATGACTGCGCTCGGCGTCCGGCGTCCGGCCCACGAACCGCGCGCGCACAACTTCGTGCGGCCCGTCGTCTCGCTCGCCGCGGGTCTGGTCGACAGCGGGCATGCCTACGTTCGCGACGGCTCGGTGTACTTTCGCGGTTCGCAGCTGCCGGAGCGAGCGGGCCTATCGCGTGCCGAGGCGCTCGAGCTGGCGACGGAGTTCCACGACGAGCCCGACGATCCGGCCAAGGAAGACGCGTTCGACGTCGCAATCTGGCGCGCCACGCAGCCCGGTGCGCCCGCGTGGCCAAGTCCGTGGGGCCCGGGCCGGCCGGGCTGGCATGCCGAGTGCACCGCGATGGCGCTCTCGACGTACGGATCCTCACTCGATCTGCACGCCGGCGGCGCCGACCTGCGGTTCCCGCACCACGCCTACGAAGCGGCGCAGGCCGAAGCGTTCACCGGCGTCCGGCCGTTTTCGCGGGCGTGGATGCACGTCGGCATGGTCAAGATCGGCGACGCCAAGATGGCCAAATCCGCGCAGAATCTCGTGCTCGTGGCCGACCTGCTGCGCGACCATGCTCCGGCGGCGGTGCGGCTGCTGTTGCTGCGTCGGGCGTGGGGGAGCGCATGGAGTTTCGAGCGCTCCGAGCTCGCCACGGCCGAGAGCGAGCTCGAGTCGCTTTTCAGCGCGTCGGCCCGACCCGACCGCGGAAGCTCGACCGCGGCGACAGAGGAAGTGCTGTCGGCATTGCGTGCGGAACTGGATGTTCCGGCCGCGCTTCGCATCGCGATTGACGAAGGCGGATCAGCCGCCCGCACCCTTGTCGAGATCCTCGGCCTTCGCTAACGGTCGTTGGTTTGCCGGCTCCCGCCGACTGGGTGTAGGAGCGCGGCTAAGAACGCCGTTTTCTCCACCCAGTCCGGAACTGCGCCTATCGAGCCGGATGCAGGTAGCGCCCGAACCAGTCGAGCGTCTTCGACCACGCGTCGGTTGCTGACGCCTCGTGGTAGTTGCTCGGCCGGGCGTCGCAATGGAACGCGTGCCCCGCTTCGGGATAACGCACGATCGACGTCGGCACCGGAGCGTTCGTGACCACATCACGCAGCTGCTCGACGTCGTCGACCGGGATGCCTGGGTCGCGGTCGCCGAACAAGCCGAGCCAGGGCGAGGCCAGCCCGGCCGCGACGTCGAGCAGTGCCGGCATGCCGAACCGCGGCTGCGAGACACCGCCGCCGTAGAACGTCACCGCCGCGCCGAACGCACGCCCATCTTGAAAGGCCGGCGCGGACGCAGCCAGGAGCGCGACCGAGCCGCCCATGCAGAACCCGAGAATGCCGACGGACGGCGGCAGAAATCCCTGCGCCACCAGGTAGTCAAGGCTCGCGCCGACATCGGCGAGCAGGCCCTCAGAAGTCAGATTGTCGAGGTGCGGCTTCGCTGTTTCGAAGTCGTACGGCAGCGTGTTCACGCCGTCCCGGTGAAAAAGGTGCGGTGCCACGGTGTGATACCCGGCGGCGGCGAGCCGCCGGGCGACGTCCGCGATGTGGTCGTTCACGCCATACGCCTCTTGAATGAGGACGACGGCCGCGGTCGCGGCGTCGGGCTTGGCTTCGTAGAGCGGAACGCCTGCGCTGGTTACCGTCGTCGTCTGCATGCTCGCCACGCTAGACCGTGCCGGTCGAGGCGATCACGGCTGGTTGATCACTCGATGCCGTAGCTGTTGACCTTCTCCGGGTAGATGCGGATGAACGCCTCGCCGAACCCCGGCCCGAGGCCGGCACCTCCCGATGGCACCGCTTCGGCGCGCCCCCGGATCTCCAGCATCCGCGGCCGCCACGGATCGACGCTGACAAGGTCGTCGACAACGATCGAGGCAAACCCATTGGCCTGAACGTCGCGGTACTTCTTCGTCGTCGCGACGTGCATCCCGCCGACGTCGATCGTCTGCAGGTCGGCGTTGTAGCGAAAAGACGTCGGGACGACGTGGGGCTTGTGATCGGCGCCGGCGGTCGCGATCCGGCCGAGGCGTTGGCTCGACAAATAGTCGATCTGCGCTGCGGTAAGGGTGGCCATGCGGTTGGCAACCCGTCGCGCGGCACCGCTATTTCGCGTGCGCTACACGATGGGCGCGGCGGTTTTCAGCTGCGGATCGTCGATGCGGAAGCTGCGCACCCTGCCGCGTGGAGTGTCTCGCGTTTCGAACCGCACCGTGACCCAACCCGAGCCCGCACCCTGCACCCAGCCGTGGCCGTGCACCTCGTGCTCGACATCGTGCCCTGCCGCGTAAGAGGCCGGGCGCGTCTGCTCAGCGTCGGTCCCGTAGATCGGCTGCCCGTCGTCGTCCGGGCTGGTGTCGGTGTTTGGGTTCAGGGCCTCGTCGTCTGTTCGAGCGGTGGCGAACAGATCGCCCTGGGTCCAGTCGGACAGGCCGCTGACCCCGACGCCGAGCAGCCGAACACCGCCGCTCACGTCGACGTCGCCGAGCAACTGGCGGGCGAGGCGGGTGACCGTGCGCGCGTCGTCGGTCGGCGCGGGGAGCGTGGCCGATCGGGTCAGCGTCGTGAAGTCGTGCAGGCGCACCTTGATCGAGATCGTGCGTCCCGAAAGCTGCGCTCGCCGCAGCCGGGAGACGACCCGGTTCGACATCGTGTCGACGATCCCGACCAGCCGAGTGACGTCGGCGATGTCGCGCTCGAAGGTGTCTTCGACGCTGATCGACTTCGATTCGCGTTCGGCGACGACCGCGCGATCGTCCTGCGCATGCGCGAGCAGCCACAAGCCGCGGCCGTGGGTTCGGCCGAGCGCGCCGATGACGTCGCCCTCCGGCAGATCGGCGAGGTCGGCGATGGTCGTCACGCCGATCGAGCGCAGCCGGGTCGCGGTCGCTGGGCCGACGCCGGGCAGGCGAGTAACGGGCAGCGGCCGCAGCAGGTCGGTCTCCTGACCGGCGCCGACGACGAGCAACCCGTCGGGCTTGTCGAGGTCGGAGGCGATCTTGGCGACCAGCTTCGACGTGCCCACGCCCACCGAAAGCGTGAGCTCGGTGCGGTCGTGCACTTTTTGCTTGAGAGCGAGGGCCAGCGCGCGCACCCCGTCGTCCGACAAATCGTCGTGGTTTCCGGCTTCGAGATCGACGAACGCCTCGTCGAGCGAGAGCGGTTCGACGAGTGGGGACAGCTCGCGCAGCAAGCCCATCACGACGTTGCTGGCCGCCTTGTACGCCTCGAAGCGCGGCGCGAGAAATGCCGCCTTCGGGCAGCGCGCGCGGGCTTCGACGGTCGACATCGCAGACCGGACGCCGTGGGCCCGTGCCTCGTAGCTCGCCGTCGCGACCACGCCGCGCCCTCCGACCCCGCCGACGATCACCGGCTTTCCGCGAAGCGACGGCTTGTCGCGCTGTTCGACCGATGCGTAGAAGGCGTCGAGGTCGGCGTGCAGGATCGTCGCACGGCTGCGCGGGTGTGGCACGCTCCCATCATCGCGGCTTAGTGTGGAAGGCAGCGGTCGACCGAACATTCGGTCGGTTGGCAGGGTCGATCGGAGAGGCAAGACACGATGGCGGACGACGACACGCAGGGCGGTCCCGAAGTGGCTGCCTTCGACGCCATGATCGCCGCCGACGACCGCATCGAGCCGCGCGACTGGATGCCCGACGCCTACCGCAAGTCGTTGATCCGGCAGATCGCACAGCACGCGCACTCCGAGATCATCGGCATGCAGCCCGAGGGCAACTGGATCACGCGCGCGCCGTCGCTGAAGCGCAAGGCGATCTTGATGGCCAAGGTGCAGGACGAAGCCGGCCACGGGCTCTATCTCTACGGCGCAGCCGAGACGCTCGGCGTCGACCGTGCCGAGTTGCTCGATCTGCTGCACTCCCGCAAGCAGAAGTACTCGAGCATCTTCAACTATCCGACGATCAGCTGGGCCGACGTCGGTGCGATCGGCTGGCTGGTCGACGGCGCGGCGATCACCAATCAGGTGCCGCTGTGCCGCTGCTCGTACGGCCCGTACGCGCGGGCGATGATCCGCATCTGCAAGGAAGAGTCGTTCCATCAACGGCAGGGCTTCGACATCCTGCTCACGTTGGCGAACGGCACGCCCGCGCAGCACGAGATGGCGCAGGACGCCGTGAACCGCTGGTGGTGGCCGTCGCTGATGATGTTCGGCCCGCCCGACGCCGATTCGCCGAACAGCGCGCAATCGATGGCCTGGGGCATCAAGCGGTTCTCCAACGACGAGCTACGGCAGAAGTTCGTCGACATGACGGTGCCGCAGGCTGCGGTGCTTGGCCTCACCCTGCCCGACCCCGATCTGCGCCTCGACGAGGAGACCGGCCACTACGAGTTCGGCGAGATCGACTGGACCGAGTTCTACGAGGTGGTCAAGGGCAACGGCCCGTGCAACGAGCAGCGCATAGCGCACCGGGTGAAGGCGCACACGGACGGCGCCTGGGTGCGTGAAGCGGCGGCGGCGTATGCAGCAAAACAGGCCGCCCGGCGAGCAGGGGAGGCGGTCGCGTGAGCCAGCTCTGGGAGGTCTTCGTGCGGGGCCGCCGCGGCCTGTCGCACGTGCACGCCGGCAGCCTGCACGCGGCCGACGCCGAGATGGCGCTGCGCAACGCCCGCGACGTTTACACCCGCCGTGGGGAGGGAGTGAGCATCTGGGTGGTGCCGTCGTCCGAAATTTGGGCCTCGACTCCCGACGAAAAGGACCCGTTCTTCGACCCCAGCGCCGATAAGGTCTACCGGCATCCGACCTTCTACACATTGCCGGAGGAGGTGCGACAGATGTGAGCGCGAAGAACGCTGCAGGTACCACCGACCCCATGCCGCTGTTCACCTACGCCCTCCGGCTGGGTGACGACGCGCTGATCTTGGCGCAGCGGCTGTCGGAATGGGCGTCGCGCGCGCCCGAGATCGAAGAAGACATCGCACTCACGAACATCGCCCTCGACCTGCTCGGCCAGGCCCGGGCACTGCTCGACTACGCCGGCGTGGTCGAAGGCGCCGGCCGCGACGAAGACGATCTTGCCTACTTGCGCACCGAGCGCGAGTTCTACAACGTGCACCTCGTCGAGCAGGAGAACGGCGACTTCGCGCACACGATCGCCCGACAGCTGTTCTTCAGCACCTACCAACTGTCGCTGTACGAAGAGCTGATCAGCTCGCGCGACGAACTGCTGGCCGGCGTTGCAGCGAAAGGCGTCAAGGAGGCGGCCTACCACAACGACCACGCCACGCAGTGGACAATCCGGCTTGGCGATGGCACCGACGAGAGCCACTCGCGCATGCAGGCGGCGGTCGATCGTCTGTGGCCCTACACCGCGGAGCTTTTCGAGGCCGACGACGTCGAGAAATCCCTTGCTGCGCAGGGCGTTGCGGTCGATCCCTCGACGCTGCGGTCGCGGTGGGGGCTCACGATCGCCGAGGTGTTCAGCTCGGCGATGCTTACCATTCCGCAGATCCCCTGGGCTTCGCACGGCGGGCGCCGCGGCGTGCACACCGAAGGCTTCGGCTACCTGCTCGCCGAGATGCAATACCTGCATCGCACGCATCCTGGAGCCGCGTGGTGAACGCGCTGCTCACCGACGCGCGCGCAGTCTGCGAGTCGGTTCCCGATCCTGAGCTGCCCATGGTCACCATCGGCGATCTGGGCATCGTGCGTGACGTCGTGGTCGACGCCGACGGGCACGTCGACGTCGCGGTGACGCCGACCTACTCGGGTTGCCCGGCCACCGAGGTCATTCAGGCTGACATCCGCTCGGCGCTGGCATCGAACGGGTTCACCGATGTGCGGGTGCGCACGGTCCTCGCCCCGGCCTGGACGACGGATTGGATCACCGAAGCCGGACGACGAAAGCTTGAGCAGCACGGCATCGTGCCGCCGTCCGGCCGCGGGGTGAGCGCCGGCCCGGTCGACCTCGAACTCGGCGTGCGCTGCCCCCGCTGCGGGTCGATCGACACCAAGCTGGTGAGCCGGTTCGGGTCGACTCCGTGCCAGGCGATGTACCGGTGCACGAGCTGCCTGGAACCGTTCGATCGCGTGAAACCGCATTGACCACGGTGGCCCGCCGTCCGGAATTCCATTCGCTGCAGGTGTCGTCGATCGATCGGCTGACCGACGACTCCGTTGCGCTGACCTTCGCGGTGCCGGCCGAACTCGCCGACGACTACGAGTTCACGCCAGGTCAGCACGTGACGCTGCGCTGCCTGCCTGCCGGTGATGACGCCCGCCGCACCTATTCGCTGTGTTCACCGCCAGGCCGGCTGCGCATCGGCGTCAAGCAGGTGCCGGGCGGCGTGTTCTCGGCGTACGCGCTCGGCCGGCTCGCCGTCGGCGACGAAGTCGAAGTGATGACGCCGATGGGCCATTTCACGACGAGCATCGATCCGGCGAACCCGCGGCACCGGGTGGCGATCGTCGCGGGGAGCGGCATCACGCCGGTGTTGTCGATCATGGCCGCGGCGTTGGAGGGCGAGCCGGGCAGCTCCTTCACGTTGATCTACGGCAATCGCAGCAGCCGGTCGGTGATGTTCCTCGACGAGGTCGCCGACTTGAAGGACCGTTTTCCAGACCGGCTTTCGATTTTCCACGTGCTGTCGCGAGAACCGCGCGACTCAGCATTGCTAACCGGCCGGCTCGATCGCGAGAAGCTCGAGCAGCTGCTCGACGTCGCCGTCGATGTCGACGCGGTCGGTGAATGGTTCCTTTGCGGGCCGATGGCGCTGGTCGAAACCGCTCGGGCAGTGCTGAAGGCACGAGGCATCGACAAGGCGAAGGTGCATTTCGAACTGTTCCACGTCGAGACGGCCGCTCCTGGCGCATCGGTAGCCGCCGCTCCCACGTCGTCCGCCCATACTTCGAAGGTCGACATCACCCTCGCAGGGCGCACAACGTCGCTGCTGGTCGAGCCGACGCAAGACGTCTTGCATGCGGCCATGGCAGTGCGACCCGACGTGCCGTACGGCTGCACGAACGGCATGTGCGGCACCTGCCGGGCGAGGGTTGTCGAGGGCGACGTCGAGATGGACCATTGCTACGCGCTCGACGACGCCGAGCTAGCCGCCGGGTTCGTGCTTACCTGCCAGGCGCAACCGCGCAGTGAGAAAGTCGTGCTCGACTACGACGCCTGAAGCGTTCCTACGGCCGGCGTTGTTCGGGCAGCGGCGGCCGTAGCCGCAGCGCGCACCACACCGACTTGCCGCGGTCGAGCGGCCGGGCACCCCACGCTTCGGCGAGCACGGTCACGAGTTGCAAGCCGCGGCCGCCTTCGTCGTCATCCTCGGCGGTTCTCGGCTCGGGAGCCGACGAACCCTCGTCGTCCACCTCGAGATAGAGGCGGCTGCAGCCGAGCCGAAGCCGGACCGAGACGCGACCGCGACCGTGCCGCACGGCGTTGGTGACGAGTTCGCTGGCGAGCAGGATCGCGGTTTCCACGATGTCGGGGTCGACGGACCACTCGGCGAGGCGATCGCGGATGAAGTACCGCGTCGTCGCGACGGCAGACGCTTGGGGTTCTACGTCGAGCGCGGCGCGCTCGCCGGGACGGGTAGGCGTGCGCACGAGCAGCAAGGTGATGTCGTCGTCGTGCTGGGCGCGTCCGGGAACCATCGACTGCAGCACGATGTCGGCGACCTTGTCGAGATCGTCGGTCGTGTCGAGCGCGTTGGAGAGCGCCGAACGCAGCAGCGCGATGCCTTCATCGAGGTCGCGGTCGCGGCGCTCGACGAGTCCGTCGCTGTAGAAGGCGAGCACCGTGCCGGGCGGCAAGGTGGCGGTTGCGTTGCGGAACGGCACACCGCCCACGCCGAGCGGAATCCCTTGCAGCACAGCCAATTCATGCGCCTCGCCGTCGCTGGTCCGGACGAGCGGCGGCAGGTGCCCGGCGTCCGCCATGCAAAGCGTCGCCGTGAACGGGTCGTAGACCGCATAGGAGCAGGTGACGATCTGCTCGTCGAGTTCGGTGACGATGTCGTCGAGTTGGGAAAGCACGCGGCGAGGCTGCAGATCGACGTGCGCGAGGGTGCGCGCGGCGGCCCGGACCTGGCCCATCACGGTCGCCGCAACGAGCCCGCGGCCCATGACGTCGCCGATGACGAGCCCGATTCGCCCGGCACCGAGCGGCACCAGGTCGTACCAGTCACCGCCGATCGCCACCTCGTCGGCGGCGGGCACGTAGCGCGCGACCGCCTCGAGCTCGGGTGTGGGCGTGAGCTGCTCGCGCATCAGGCTGCGTTGCAAGGTGAGCGCGATCGCGTGCTCGCGGGCGTAGCGGCGCGCGTTGTCGATGGCGACGCCGGCCCGGGCGGCGAGCTCGGCCGCGATCGCGACGTCATCGTCGGTGAACCGCCGCTCACTCGTCGACTGCTTCAACAGCAGCACGCCGATGACGCCTTCACGCGCGAACAGCGGCACGGCGACCTGCGACCGGACGCCGACGGAAGCCAGCGATTCCGCGATGCGCGGATCCTGCGCGCCGGCGAAGAGGTCTGCCGTGCCGACGTTCTCGACCAGCACCGGCCGGCCCGACCGCAGCGACCGCATGGCCGCGTTGTGTTCGGAGTACGGGACCAGCTCACCAGGTCGGCAGTACGGCACCTTCGGCTCGGGCGCGTCCGCGCAGTGCGCCATCGCCGCTCTGCGCAACTGCGACGTCACCGCGCCTGTTGCGTCGAGGTCGACGAGGTCGACGATCGCGTGGTCAGCCAGCTCCGGCACGAGCAATGAAACGAGGCCTTGGGTGGTCGCGTCGACGTCGAGGCTGGCGCCAAGGTGCTCGCTCGCGCGGGCGAGGAGGGCGAGCCGACGCGTAGTCGGCGCCCGCCGCGTCGGGTCGGAATCACCGGCCATGCCCGAATCGTGCCAGATTCGGCGGCTCCGCACATCGTCTTCCCGTGGGACGGGTGGGTCTGTCCGCTTGGCGCGAGTGTCGCCCCGGCATGATGGGCCGCGTGAAGATCGACGGATCAGTCATCGTGGTAACCGGCGCGTCGTCCGGGATCGGTGCGGCGGTTGCCCGGCTGGCGCACCAGCGGGGCATGCGGGTAGTGCTCGCCGCACGCCGGGCCGATCTGCTCTCATCGCTCGCCGCGGAACTGCCGGGCTCGCTCGCCGTCCCGACCGACGTGACCGACGCTGCGCAGGTAGGTCAGCTCGTGTCCGCTGCGGTCGAGGCGTTCGGCCGCATCGACGTGCTTGTCAACAACGCCGGCCAGGGCTTGCATCTGCCGATCGAGAACGTCGACCTGGACGACGTCCGCGCTGTTCTGGAGCTCAACGTGCTCGCGCCGCTGGCGCTGATGCAGGCCGTCGTCCCGCTGATGCGTTCGAACGGCGGCGGCGCGATCGTCAACGTCAGCTCCGGCTCGACCCGTCGGGTGCTGCCAGGCGTCGGCCCCTATGCCGCCACCAAGTCGGCGCTCAATACTTTGTCGGACGTCGCCCGCGCCGAACTGGCGCGGGACGGCATCACGGTCTCGCTGGTGCTTCCCGGGGTTACCGAAACGGCGTTTCACGATGTGCTGCGGGCGGGGTCGGTGAACCTTTCCGGCGTGCCGAAATGCTCGGCGGAGCAGGTCGCCGAGGCGGTGCTTCAGGTGATCGAGACGGGTGAGCCTGAAGTCGCCATCTCAGCGCGCTGAAATCGGTTTATTGCGTATCAGCTCGGTCAGGCGGAGCCTCTTCTCGATGGAGAACTCCATCTGAGCCCAAAAGGGGGCGATCACAATGGCGGACGGCGACCTCATCGAATTGCCTGAGCAGCCCACGCCCGGCCGCCGGCTTGGCCGGCACATCGAACACGACGCGCGAAGCCGCAACTTCCCGGCTCCGACCGCGCCAATCGCCGACGTGAAACACGTTCGGCACACCGCGGCCTACGACCAGGGCCAACTCGGGTCGTGCACCGGCAATGCCATGGCCGGCGCGCTGATGACCGATCCGTACTACCGGGCCGGCTTCGAGCTGACCGAGAAGAACGCGGTCGAGTTCTACGAAGAGGCGACCCACCTCGATCACGTCGCTGGTGTCTACCCGCCCGACGACACCGGCTCGAGCGGCCTTGCGGTGGCGAAGGCGGCGAAGCGGGGCGGCTACATCAGCGCCTACACGCACGCATTCGGCTTCAATCACGCGCTCGGCGCGCTCACGGTCGCGCCGGTCATCACCGGCATCAACTGGTACGACAGCTTCGACTCTCCGCTGCCGACCGGCGAGTGCCCGTTGAGTGCCGGTGCGTCGGTGCGCGGTGGCCACGAGGTGCAACTGTTCGGCATCGACGTCGAAAATCAGCGGATCTGGGCGTACCAATCGTGGGGGGCCACGTGGGGCGGGCTGGGCAACGGCACGTTCTGGTTCGGGTACGACACGTTCGCCCAGTTGCTGTCGGAGAGGGGCGACGTCACGTCGTTTACTGCTTAGTTCTTAGGGCTGGCCGCTCGTTAGGGTGGCCAGGTGACGGAGCTTCGCGAGGTCGACCACGACTGGGCGGTGACCCGCCCGGCGGTGCTGCGCGATGCGTTGGGTGTCGGGATCGCGACGGGCGCATATGGCTTGTCGTTCGGCGCGATCTCGACAGCCTCAGGGTTGTCTGTGTTGCAGACCTGCTTCTTGTCGTTAGTGCTGTTCAGCGGCGGCTCGCAGTTCGCCCTCGCCGGTGTCGTCGGCGGTGGGGGAGCGCCGATGACGGGTGCTGCCACGGCGCTGCTGCTCGGCGTCCGCAATGGCTTCTATGGCTTGCGGCTAAGCGGTCTGCTGCGGCTGCGTTCGTGGCAGCGCCCGTTGGCTGCTCAGATCGTGATCGATGAGAGCACGGCAATGTCGGTCGTGCGCACATCGCGGCCCGCCGCCCGGTTGGCGTTCTGGTCGACCGGCATTTCCGTGTTCGTGTTGTGGAACCTGGCCACCGTGATCGGTGCGTTCGCCGCTGACGCGTTGCGCGACCCGCGGGTTCTGGGTCTCGACGCAGCTGCGCCCGCCGCCTTTCTCGCGCTGATGTCGCCGCGGCTGCGTTCACGTGAACCGCGAATCGTTGCCGCTGTAGCGGCGGTCGTCGCGCTTGCTTCGGTGCCGCTTGTACCTACCGGCGTACCAGTGCTACTGGCCGCGGCAGTGGCGGTTGTCTTCGGTTTCGGTTCCACACGACGCGAGCCGGACGACGAACCGCTCGCGCCCGAGGAAGTGAACGCCTGATGTGGCCGGCGGTCATCGTGGCGTCGCTGGGTTGCTACGCGATCAAGCTGGTTGGTCTTTCGGTGCCGCAGAAGTGGCTGGCGAATCGGCGGGTGATGCACGTTGCGAACCTGCTGCCGGTGGCGTTACTGACGGCGCTCATCGCTACTCAGGCGTTCACTTCGGGGCGACATCTGCAAATCGACGCCCGTGCAGCCGGTCTGCTCGCTGCCGTTATCGCGGTGCGATTCAAGGCGCCGTTCCTCGTCGTGGTCGGCCTTGCATGCCTCGTGGCGGCCGTGGTGCGTCTAGCCGCGTAATTTCGGGTCCGCATTCCATTACGCCTGGAGCTACGGTTTCCAGACGTAACGGAGACCGGAGCCGTCATCGGCGACTGAGAACCCCATGGCGGCAAGGGTTCGGTCGGGTGGCTCACGGGACAGCCACCTCGCGAGGCTGACGCTTCCCGGATGGCCGACGATCCGTGCGACGTCCTCGAACAGATCGCTCACGTGAATACCGATCCGGTTGCTGGCATCCTCGATGATCGGCATGCGCATCAGCGCGTCGCGCTCGTATTGTTCAGCCCTCCCACGACGGCCGCGACCGTCGCGGCGACGAGGAGTTCCTTAGAACCTGCCCGTACCGCACGGGTGGCCGCTCGCTCACAGTAGCTGAGCAGTACCTGCTTCCCCTTTGGAGAAGCGGCGGCGGCCGCCTCGTGGGCGGCGTCCGGCCCGTTGCGGATCACTTCGTTCACGTATTTGTCGACCGTCGCGTCGCGTGGGTCCGGCAGGGTGGCCGGTCCGTACGCCGTGAAACGCCGTTGGCCGGGTTCGCTTGGGTCGAACGCGTCAGCCATCAGCCGGCCCCCGGCGGTAGCAGGGTCCAGCCGTCCGGAGCCCGCCGCCATTCGGCGACGGGACGACGAATGAGTAGCCGGGCGAGCTGGCGGCGAAGCTACCGTCGTATCGGCTGTCATAGTAGGAAATATCAGGCCGCCCTGAGCCCACTCAGGACGAGATTCACTGCTGCGTCGGTCACCGCCGGAGCCGATACACGGCCGGGGCGGTACCACTCGATGAGCGAGTTGACGAGCCCGAACGCTAGCCGGGTGGCGAGGAGCGGATCGATGTCGCTGCGCAGGTCGCCGTCCGCAATTGCTTGTGCCACAAGGCCGGCGGTGAAGCGGTCGAACTCGCGGCGACGCTCCAACGCACGCTTCTCGGTGGCGGTGTTGCCGCGCACGCGCAGCAATAACGTCACGTAAGGGAGCTCGGCGATTAGCGCCTCGATGGTTCGTCGCAGAACATGCTCGAACCGGTCGATCGCACGGCCTTCGTTTGATTCGGGCTCGTCGTGAATCGCCGACAGCGCAGCCAATGCGCGGTCGCAGGCGGCCGCGAGCAACGCTTCCTTGCCGTCGACATGGTGGTAGAACGACGATTTCGAAATACCGGCAGCGCGAGCGAGGTCTTCCATGCTCGTGCCGTCGTAGCCACGCTCGTTGAAGACCTTGACCGCGACGTCGAGCAACGATGCCGCATCGTAGGGCGCGCGACGGGCCGCACCGGCGGAGACGGCACCCGACCGCCGGGGCGCGACCGTGTTCACGCCGGACGCCGGCACTCGACGACCCGGAACCGGCCCGCGACAAACGCGGCGTCGGTCAGGCTGGCGTTGGCGGCGGGATTTGCGCCAGTGGCGTGGAAATCGGAGAAGGCGCTGGTCTGGTTGACGTAGAGATCCGATGTGAGGTTCTCCGACAGGGACACTCCGCAGTCGAGGGCGATTTGCTCCGCGCGGGCCAGCACCGCCGCGTCAGTCGAGTAGACGGACGCCGTCAACGCGCCGCGCGAGCGGGTGAGCGACTTCCACACCTCGAGGCTTTCAGCCGTGTCGCGGGTCTCGACGACGAACGCGACCGGGCCGAAGCACTCCTCGCCATAGGCATCAACCGCCGACGCCGGAACGCGCAAGACGAGCGGCGTGCGAACGCGGGCTGCTGGAAAGTCCTTGTTTTCGAGCGATTTGGAAGCGATCACGACTTCGCCGCGATCACCTGCCGCCGCAAGCCGCGACAGCACGCCATCGTTGACGATCGCGCCAAGCAGCGCGAATGCCCGCGCCGGCTCACCGAGCAGTGAATCCAGGGCCGACGACAACGCCGCAACGAATTCGTTGATTGCAGACGACGGCACCAGCAGTGCCTGAGGTGCCGTGCACATCTGGCCGCTGTAGAGCGACAACGAATACGCGAGGTTCGCCGCCATGCCCTCCATATCGGAGGTCGAGTCGAAGACGACCGCGTTAACCCCGGCTTTTTCGGTGAACACCAAAGCCTGGCGCGCGTTCTCTTCAAGCCAGGTGCCGTATGCCGTCGATCCGGTGAAATCGATGATTCGCACCTCAGGCCGCAGCGCAAGCACGCTCGCCAGCCCCTCGCCGTCCGCTTCAACGGCGAGCGTCACGAGATTCGGGTCGAAGCCGTATTCGGCGAGCACCGATTGCGCGACCGACACGGTGAGCGCCAGCGGCAGCACTGCGTGCGGATGCGGCTTCACCACCACCGGGTTTCCGGCCACCAAACTCGCGAACAAGCCCGGAAAGCTGTTCCAGGTGGGGAAAGTCGTGCAACCAATTACCAACGCTACCCCGCGGGGCACGATCGCAAATGATTTCGTGACGCGCTGCGGTTCTCCGCGCCCACGCGGTTTCTCCCAGAGCACGGTCGCGGGAACCGCCGCCATCGCGTCGTAGGTGTAGGCCACCGCCTCTAACCCTCGGTCGAGCGCGTGGGCACCGCCGGCCTGAAAGGCCATCACGAACGCCTGCCCGGTCGTGTGCATCACGGCGTGGGCGAGTTCGAAGCTGCGCGCGTTCAGCCGTTGCAGGATCTCGACACATACCGCCGCCCGAGCCAGCGCGCCAGCGTCGCGCCAGGCCGGCATTGCGGCCATCGCTGCGGAGAGCAACGCGTCGACGCCGTCCGAAGAAAGATGCGGGTACGAGACGTCGAGGGTGATTCCATACGGCGGCCGCTCCGGCGCAACCGTGCCGCGCGCCCCGGGTGTCTCCAACCCGAACGGTCTGCCCAGCAGCGCTTCGAAGGCTGCCTTGCCGGCTCCCGGCGCCTCTTCGCCCCAGATCTTGGTGGACGGCGACTCCGCAAAGGCAGACCAGTACCCGCGTTTGCGCGTCGCGGCGACCGCCTCCTCGAGGAGTGGCCGATGGGTTGCGACAAGGTTTTCGACGTCAGTCACCCTCCCAGTAAACCGAACGTTCGGTCGACATGGAACCCGCCCAGCCTCGACACCGCACGCCCCAGCGCACGATGATCGTGGTCATGACCGAAGCCGACGCGCTTGCCCGCAGGTGTGCCGCCGCGATGTACGAAGCCGACACAGCCTCACGCGCGGTAGGCATGGAGATCGTCGACGTCGCGCCCGGCCGCGCCACCGTGCGCATGACGATCACACCCGCCATGCTCAACGGTCACGGCATCGGCCACGGCGGCTACACGTTCATGCTCGCCGACTCCGCCTTCGCGTTCGCCTGCAACACCTACGACGTCGCGACGGTTGCCGCGTCGTGCGACATCGTCTTCGTCGCGCCGACCCGCAGCGGCGACGTTCTCGAAGCCACTGCCGCAGAAAGACATAGGGCCGGACGTCGTGGGGTGTACGACGTGACCGTTACCCGAGGGTCACCGCCGGAAGTGGTGGCCGAATTCCGCGGCATCAGCCAGGCCACCCGCGAACCGGTACTGAGGCAGCCATGACCGACGACCTCGAACCTATCGAGACCGCCTCTGCCGACGAACTCGCGGCGCTCCAACTGCACCGCCTGCAGCAGACGCTTGTTCACGCCTACGAGCGGGTGCCGCATTACAAGCGGGCGTTCGACCAGGCCGGTGTTCACCCCTCCGACTGCCACGACCTCTCCGACCTCGCCCATTTTCCCTTCACCACCAAGCAAGATCTGCGTGACGCCTATCCCGACGGCATGTTCGCCGTGCCGCGAAACCAGTTGGCGCGTATCCACGCATCGTCTGGCACGACCGGCCAGCCAACCGTCGTCGGTTACACGAGGCGCGACCTCGACACCTGGTCAGATCTGATGGCCCGCTCGATCCGAGCGGCAGGCGGACGACGTGGCGACCTCGTGCATGTTGCCTACGGGTACGGACTTTTCACCGGCGGGCTCGGCGCTCATTACGGTGCCGAGCGCCTCGGCTGCACGGTGGTGCCGGCGTCCGGCGGGATGACTGAACGCCAAGTCATTCTCATCCGCGACTTGAAGCCCGACATCATCATGGTGACGCCGTCGTACCTGCTCGTGATTCTCGACGAGATGGTGCGCATGGGCCTCGACCCGGCCGAATCTTCCCTAAGGATAGGCATTCTCGGTGCCGAGCCATGGACGGAAGAAATGCGGCTCGAGATCGAACGCCGCGCCGACATGCACGCCGTCGACATCTATGGCCTTTCCGAGGTGATGGGCCCGGGCGTCGCGCAAGAGTGCGTCGAGACCAAAGACGGGCTGCACATCTGGGAAGACCATTTCTTCCCCGAGATCATCAACCCCATCAGCGGAGAGGTCCTGCCGGACGGCGAATTCGGCGAGCTCGTCTTCACGACGCTCACCAAAGAGGCGATGCCGCTCATCCGCTACCGCACGCGCGACCTCACCCGGCTGCTGCCCGGAACCGCTCGCCCGATGCGGCGCATGGAGAAGGTCACCGGTCGAAGCGACGACATGGTGATCGTGCGTGGCGTCAACGTTTTTCCCACGCAGGTCGAGGAGCTCATCCTGCGCGATCCGCTGCTGTCGCCGCATTTCCAGCTGGTGCTCACCAGGCCCGGGAGACTCGACGAAGTAACGGTGCAGGTCGAGGTGCGCCAGGCGGCGTCGTCCGACCTCAAAAGCACTACCGAACGGGCGTTGGCGGCAACCATCAAGGCTGCGATCGGGGTGACGGCGTCGGTTGAGGTGTGCGATCCGGGTGTGATCGAGCGCTCGGTCGGTAAGGCCAAGCGGGTCGTCGACCGCCGTGGGCTTAGCGCAGGCTGAGCTCGGGCCGAAGCCCAGGCAGCTCGTCGGTGAGCGTCGGCTCGGCGAAGTAGAACCCTTGGCCCAACTCGCACCCCGCGCGGCGTAGCTCGGCGAACTGTTCCTCCGTTTGCACGCCTTCGGCGACGATCACCAGGTCGAGCGTGTGGGCGAGCTCGACGATCTTGCGAGCGAATGCAGCGCCCTCGACCGACGTGCCGATCGCCTCGATGAACGACTGGTCGATCTTCACGATATCGATCGGCAACTGCCGCAACGCCGCCAACGAGGAGTAACCCGCCCCGAAGTCGTCGATCGCGAGCCGCACGCCGAGCGCCTTCAACTCGTCGAGCCGGGCCACGACCCAGGGCTCCTCGCGCAGGATCAGCGCTTCCGTGACCTCGAGCACCAGGGAGCTTGCCGCAAGACCGCTGGTGGCCAGTGCGTTGACCACTTCGGCACACAAGTCCGGCTGCTCGAGCTGGCGGCCCGAGATGTTGACGCTGACCGTCACCGGCGTGGACGACGGGCGGGCCTGCTGCCAGCGCGCGACCTGCTCGCACGCCTGGCGCAAGGCGAAGGTGCCGATCGGCACGATGGCGCCACACTCTTCGGCGATCGGAATGAAGTCGTCGGGGATAAGCAGGCCGAGCCGTGGGTGGTTCCATCGCAGCAGTGCCTCGACGCCGGTGATGTCGCCCGTGGCGAGCGCGACGATCGGCTGGTAGTGCACTTCCAGTTCGCCCCGGTCGACGGCGCCACGCAGTTCGGTTTCGATCTGCAGCCGTTCGACCAGCGCGGTGTGCATCTCCGGCTCGAACGTCATGTGCCGGCCGCGCCCGGCGCGCTTGGCGCGGTACATCGCAACGTCGGCGTCGCGCAACAGGTCGTCGGCTGCGACGCTGCCCGCCTCGCTCGTGGCGATGCCGATGCTCGCGTCGACGAAGACGTCGATTCCCTGAACCGTGAACGGCCGGCGAACCGCCTCGATGATGCGGTCGGCGACGATCTCGGAGTCGGCCGCGTTGGTCCCGTGGAGCAGCACGACGAATTCGTCGCCGCCGAATCGCGCAGCGGTGTCGCTGGCCCGCAGGCATCCCCGCAACCGCTCGGCAACTTCGACGAGCAGGACGTCGCCCGCCGCGTGCCCCAACGTGTCGTTGACCATCTTGAAGCGGTCGAGGTCGATGAACAGCAAGGTGATGTTCGTCTTCGAGCGAGCCGCTTGCACGAGCCCGTGCTGGAGCCGGTCGAGAAACAAGGCACGGCTGGCCAGCCCGGTGAGCGAGTCGTGGAAGGCGCGATACATCGCCTCGAGCGTGTTGGCGTCGGTCACCGCGAGGCTCACGTGCTCGGCGAAGGCGAGCAGCGTCGCCCGTTCCGCCTCGGTGTAGCGCCGGCCCTCGACGGACGACGCCGCGACGAGGCTGCCGATGACCGTGCCGTTCTCGTGTACCGGTGTGGCGATCGCCGACCGCACATGCGCGCCGCCGATCGCGTTCGCGGCCTCGGGCGGGAACTCGTAGCGATGGATGGTCTTGTCGGGCAGGATCGGGCGGCCCGGTGCGAGTTGATCGGGCATTGGCACGCGGGTCAGCCAGCCGGCGATCCGCTCGTTGCCGCCCGCCCAGGCGACCGCTCGCGGCGCAGCCGGCGCCAGGCCCTCCGTGTGCCGCAGCACGACGATGTCGTCGCCGAATAGTTCGTGCGCACCGTGGACGATCGCGTCGAGGATGTCGACGAGCGGTTCGCGCCGCGAGATCATCCGCTGAATGACCGAGAGTTGCTCCAGCAACCGCTGCCGTTCCCGCAGGGAGTTCAGCAACGCGGCGTTTTCACTGGCCTGGCGGTCACTTCGGGCCCGCAGCTGCCGTTCGGCGTCCAGGGTGCGAAGCATTTCGAGGGTGAGCTCGATGACCCGCGCCATGCCGCGCAGCAAGTTGACCTCTTCGCCGCTGAAGCCCTCGGCTCCGGCGCGCGCGAGAACCAGGTGCCCGTCGATGCTGCCGCGAAGCGGCACCGCGACCGCGGGTGCGAGGCCGACACCAGGGATGTCGACCGAGCAGCGCGCGCCCGCGGCCACCAGCGCGAGTTCGACGTGCGGCTCGGCGCGGCTCGGGAAGCCGACCGACGTCCGCACTCTGCCGTCGCAGACGACCGCCGCGACTTCCGCCTCGAGTGCGACCGCTGCCCGCTCGACGGCCGCTTCTAGCGCGGCCGTGGCGTCGGGGAAGGACGACACGACCGCGAGGAACTCGGCGAGCAGTTGCGTCGCGAGCCCGATGTTTGCGTCCGAACGAAGTTCGGTCATCACGCGACTGCCAGGACGACGAGGGTCTGGTGGTGGTAGCCGTTGATGCCGCGAGTGCGCGCGATTTCGCCGTAGGTGTAGAAGCCGGCAACCGGCGCCCCGCCGACCTTTGCGGTTACCCGAGCGACTTCGTCGCGCACGCCGTCGGCTCCGAGCAGGTTGCGCCGGCCCCAGCAGTCGAACGCAAGCATCCCGAGCGGCGGGTTGTCACCGATGGCGGCGAGCGCTTCGGCGCAGGCTTCGTCGGTGGCGTCGAGCAGGCCGTCGACGTCGCCTTCCATGCACCAGATCAGGCTGCCTTGGGTGATCTCGCCACCGCAGTGCAGCGCGCGGGTCGTGAAGTCGGTGTGGGGAGTGATGCCGCGCACCTCGTCGCCGCTGCGGCGCCGGATGCCGAGCGGCCGGTCGGCGACGTAAGGCGCGAGCGCGTCGTAGGTCTCGTAAGCCTTTGGGGGAGCGCCGATGCGGTCGAGGTACGTGTCGAGCGCCGGGCGGTCGTCGAGGGTGTTGATCCAGCCCTTGCGCGAGCTGGTGACCACCATCGCATCGCCGACCTTGCGCCAGCCGTGCTTAATGCCGATGCCGAGCGGCGCGTCCGACCCGATGGCGACCCCGACGACGCAGTCGTGCAGCACCTCGTTGCCGTACAGCTGGGTTGGTCTGCCTTCGAAGGTCTCCTCGCCGGCACAACCGCCGACGAGTGGCACGCTCGCGCCGACCACGCTGTAGATGCCGCGCAGGATCTCTTCTTGCTCCTGCGCCACGCCGTCGACGAGCAGCATCAGTACCTTGTGCGGCCGGGCGGCGACGTCGTCCACACAATGAGCGATCTCGGCGCCGGCTGCCCTCGGTCGCTCGCCGGCTCGGCGGGCCATGGAGGTGCTGACCGAGAATCCGCTGCCACCGAGTGCGGTCACCACGACGCCGCCGTCGGTTGGCCCGGTCTGCGAGAACTCGCCCGCGGTCGAGCAGCCGACCAGGGGGACGCCGCCCGACGCCTCGTTGATGCCGCTCATCAAGGCCGGCAGGTCGTGCCGGTTGGAACAGAAGACGATGACCACCTGGGCGTCGTCGCGGCCGTCGAGCGCCGCGGCGGTGGCCTCGAGCCCTGCGCTGCGCGAATTGGGCAGCGTCGAGCGACCGACGCCCATCCACCGCCCGCCGGTCAGCGTGCCGCTGCCATCACCAGCCACCCCACACTCATCGGCAGCCGCAGGCGCGAGTGAAGAAGACCGCCGCGCGTGCCCTTGACGATCGAGCCTGTTGCCCGATCCGATGGCGGGAGCAGACCACCTAACGGAGGTGCACATGTCAGGCGTGATGGACGAGCCCCGCGTGCAGCCGCGACCCGGCGGCAGCGGGCTCGACTACCTCTCGGGTTTCGGCAACGAGCACGCGAGCGAGGCTGTGGTGGGCGCCCTGCCGCAGGGCCGCAACTCGCCACAGCTGGTCGCGCACGGTTTGTATGCCGAGCAGCTCAGCGGGACGTCGTTCGTCGTTCCCCGCGCGCACAACCGCCGCAGCTGGCTCTACCGGATCACGCCCTCGGCCAAGCACCCGACCTTCACCCAGCTGCCGAGCAACGGAACGCTGCGCAGCGCGCCGTTCCAAGATGTGCCCCCCAACCCCAATCGGCTGCGCTGGGACGCGCCCCCGCCCGTCGACGTCCCCACTGATTTCGTCGACGGCCTTTACACGGTCGGCGGCAACGGCGACGTGCTCGCGCACACCGGCATCGCGATCCACTGGTATCGCGCGAACCGTTCGATGGTCGACCGTTACTTCTTCAATGCGGACGGCGAATTGCTGGTCGTACCTCAATCCGGCGCGCTGACCCTGCGTACCGAGTTCGGTGTGCTGGAGGCTGTGCCGGGCGAAATTGCCGTGCTGCCAAGGGGAATGCGGTTCGCGGTCGACGTCTCCGACGGCGAGGCGCGCGGCTACATCTGCGAGAACTACGGGCGGCTGTTCGAATTGCCTGAGCGCGGACTCATCGGCGCCAACGGCCTGGCGAACTCGCGCGACTTTCTGTCTCCGGTGGCGGCATACGAGGACGTCGCCCGCCCGGTGCAGGTCGTGCAGAAGTTCGGTGGCAACCTGTGGGCGGCCGACTACGACCACTCACCGCTCGATGTGGTTGCCTGGCACGGAAATTACGTGCCCTACAAGTACGACCTCGCGCGATTCAACGTGCTCGGAACGGTCAGCTACGACCACCCCGACCCGTCTATCTACACGGTGCTCACATCGCCGTCCGACACTGCTGGGGTGGCGAACGCCGACTTCGTGGTCTTCGCACCGCGGTGGCTGGTCGGCGAAGACACCTTCCGGCCGCCGTGGTTCCACCGCAACATCATGAGCGAGTTCATGGGCCTGGTGCACGGCGAGTACGACGCCAAGGCTGAAGGATTCCTGCCGGGCGGGGCAAGTGTGCACAACTGCTTCAGCTCGCACGGCCCGGACGCCGATACCTACCGCCGCGCCTCCACGCAGGAGCTCAAGCCGCAGAAAATCGACGACAGCCTGGCGTTCATGTTCGAGACCCGATGGCCGATCGTCCCGACCGAGTTCGCGTTGAATGCCGGGCATCGCCAAAGCGGCTACGACGAGGTGTGGTCCGACATGCCGAGGAATTTCGAGCCGTAGCAGGTGGGTTGTCGCGCGACCAGTGATCTTGGTCGGCAGCGCGACCCCACTCGGCGGGCGCCGGCGGGGGGGACCGTCCACACCAGCCGCCCGTGCGACAGACTGCTGGTGTGGACGGTGGCGGGCCGGACGGCTCCGGTGGGCTCACGTTGCTCGATTGGCGACGTCGCGTGCACGGCGTCTACGCCTCGGTGCGCGGGTCGACCGACCCGGCGTCCGCTCATGCGCAGTGGCGGCGCGTACGCGACGACCTATTGGCGCATCACCCACAGTCGCCGCTCGAACCGCAGCGACGCGCCCGCTTCAGCGGAATCCCGGTAGCGCCGTACGAATCGGCGTGGCGGTTCGAGCTTCCGGTCGACCCGGACGTCGAGCGGGTGCGGATCGATGTGCCGACCGCGACCGATGGTGTCGTGCCGTTCGAGCGGATCGGCGTTGTGCGCATGCCGGACGTCGGGAGCCTTGATGTGTGGGCACTACGCAGCTACGGCGGAGGCCTCTTCGTCCCGTTGCGAGATCGAACTGCGGGTCGCTCGACCTACGGCGGCGGTCGCTACCTCATCGACACGGTGAAGGGTGCCGATCTGGGTGGCGACGTCGATCTCGCGACTGGCTCCGGGACGCTTGTCATCGATCTCAACTTCGCCTACCACCCGTCGTGCGCCTACGACCCCGCGTGGGCGTGCCCGCTCGCGCAACCGGGCAACGTGCTCGATGTCGACATCCCGGTAGGAGAACAGCTGCCAGACGGCGGTTGGTACTGAGCAACTGGTGCCGAGGAGCTTCCCTGCCAGGGTTCCCAGCGGGCCCCGCATCTGAGAGGCTAACGAGGCGACCTCGAACGGAGCCGACGATGACTCTCTATCTCGCGCAAAACCCAGACGCAGATGCGCTCCTCGACCACGATCCGCTCGCGCTCCTGACCGGCATGCTGCTCGACCAGCAAATCCCGATGGAGAAAGCGTTCGTGGGTCCGCACGTGCTGGCCGAGCGCATGGGTACCACCCGTCTCGATGCCGCGGAGATCGCCGGGTTTGATCCCGAGACTTTCGCCAAGATGTTCGCCGGTCCGCCGGCCATTCATCGCTTTCCGGGTGCGATGGCGGGGCGCGTGCAAGAGCTCGCTCGACGCATTCGCGACGACTACGCAGGCGACGCAGAGGCGGTGTGGCGTGACGCGAAGTCGGGCACTGAGTTGCTCGAACGGTTGAGCGCACTGCCCGGATTCGGTGCGCAGAAGGCGAAAATCTTTGTCGCATTGCTCGGCAAGCAGCGCGGTGTGCGACCGCGAGGTTGGCGCGAGGCGGCTGGCTCGTACGGCGACGACGGTGTCTACCATTCGGTTGCAGACGTCACTAGCGCTGAGTCGTTGCTGAAGGTTCGTGAGTACAAAAAAGAGATGAAGGCAGCGGCAAAGACAGCTGCACGCAAGCCCGCTGGCCGCTGAATCCACAATCGCGCGCCACTGTTTTCACCGAGCTGTGCTGAGCTGCGTTTCGCCGTCGTCCGTGGTCGTAACGTCGATCTCACCACGGGATCGACGAAACGGGGACGGCGTTGTCAGGTCTGGACGGTCTCGCGCGCGAACTCGAGCAGCGCGCCCTGCGCGTCGAGTCAATCGGCGACGAACTGGTGCACGCAGCATCAATCGCAATCTGGACGTCGGTTGCCGCCGACGCGTTCCGGGCGCAGGTTGCACGCCGGCGTCGCGATTGCGGTCAGGTTGGCGATTCGTTGCGCTCGGCGGCGTCCGCCGTCCGGCATTTTGCGTCTGACGTCGAGGCGGAAAAGGCACGGCTGCTGCGACTCGAACAGGCTGCCGTTCACGGCGCCGAACATGTCGCCTCGTTCTTGGGGCGGCTATGAGCGCGATCGTCGTCGACTACGAAGAATTGCGCCGCATGTCGGCGGTGTGGGCAGAGACCTCGAAGTCCCTTGCGAAACAGGCGGTTGCGGTCGCGGCGATGGCGGCTGAGTCGAGTGTGTTGACCAACGCCGTCTTCGACCCGCTCGGCGCCGCGCGGGTCGAGGCGTCGATCCTGGCAGCGGCGACCGTTCCGCACGGCCTGGCCGCACTGGCGGCGCGCCTAGCTGCCGACAGCATGGTGCTCGAAGCGGTCGTCGCGAAGGAGCAGCTGGTCGATGATTTCCCGTTACCCGAACTCGCGGCGTTCGACGCGTGGTTGCTGACGGCGGCGGTGAGATTTCCCTTCGCCCCAGGGAAAACGCTGGCTGCGGGCGAAGCCGACGCAGGTTCCCTGGCCAACGCGATGGTCGGCTACTTGGCACCGTTCACCGAGCCGTTGCTCGGTCTCTTCGCGCCGGCTGCAATCTTTCGAGCGGACGTCGAGGGGCGACGTCCGCTCACGGTCGAACCGTTCTTCGGGCTGCCGCTTGCGTTGGTGGGTGCAGTCGCCCCGGAAGGACCTGGATACGCGGTGCGCTCGAGTTTCCGTCCGGTGTGGGCCGGCACCGCTCCGACCGGCCTCGGTTCAGCGCTGCGCCGGATCGCCGATATGGAAAACGCGCCGGCGGCGTCGTTGGCGATCGAGCGCGTCGTCGGGCGCGACGGTGTCGCACGTTATGTCATCGAGTTGCCGGGCATGCGGCACATGGGAATCGCGTCCGATCCAGAAGATCTGTCGGGGTCGATCAGCGCAATGGCGTTACCGGCAACGGCGTATACCCGTGCGGTGAGCCAGGCTCTCGATGCGGTAGGGGCACCGCGCGGAGCGAAGGTCATGCTGGTCGGCCACAGCGAGGGTGGCATCGTCGCGATGGACCTCGCCGGCGACCCCGCGTTCAACGGCGGCCGGGTGCAGGTGACGCACGTGGTCGCCGCAGGCTCGCCGATCAGTTCGAAGCAGGTCGTGTCGGGCAGCGACACGCGGGTCTTCAGCGTCGAGAACGTGAACGACATCGTGACGCATCTCGATGCTGTCGATGCCGCGCCCGAGACCGCTTCCCGGCTGACGTATCAGTTCTCCGCTGACGACCATGACATCGTCGGCAGCCATGACCCAGTGCGCTATGCGGAGCGCATCGAGGCGCTCGCCGACTCGCCCAACCCGCTGCTGCGGCAGTTTCAGGCCGGTACAGCCGTGTATTTCGCAGGTGCGACTACCACGACCGTGTTTTCGCTCGCCGATGCGCCGCCCGGCTGATTGGGTACTGCTCCGCTCGGCGGTCCCCGACATGATTCGTCGCGGCGATGCACAATGGGGGGCGGCGTCCGCCGATCCGGGCGTCACCGCCGCGAGTCGGCGACGACCCTGTCGGCCGCCGCCCGAGTGCCGGAGGAGTCACTAGTCGTCGTGTCACAATGGTCCGACCACGCGGGGCACCAGCCGCGCGGGCTGTCAGCCGTCAAGCTGTCCGCTGACGGGGCGGATCGGCCGCTCCGGTCGCTTCCCTGCCGTCCCGTGTCGTTCGAGAGGTGCTGCGTGCTGGCCACCGACAGGTATGTGAACACTCCTGCGATTTGTTTAGGACGAGCGTGGTAGCCAAAGGCGCGGCGCACAGCCGCACAGAAGACCACAGCCAACTCGACGACAGCCAGCTCGACGAGGGGCCCGTGAGCGTGACGCCGACGCCGGCAAAGAAGGCGAGGGGCATTCTGAACGCAGCCAAGACAGCCGTGTCCGCGCGCAAGTCGGCCAAAGGCGGCGCTGCTGCCGGCAAAGCTGAGGGCGGCGCTGCTGCCGGCAAGCCCGAGGGCGGCGCTGCGGCAGCCAACGCCGACACGCCCGTGGAGGGCGGGTCCGTTCTCACGGCCGTCGATGACGCTGCCGAGGTCGAGGTCGGCGCTGACGTCGAGGTCGAGCTCGATGAAGATTTCACGGACGACGCCGCGCTCGACGTCGATCTTTCCGACGTCGAAGCTGAGCCTGCCGAACTCGCGGAGGCCGACGCGGGCGACGCCGCCGAGCCGGGCGATGTCCCGGCCGCTGTCGCTGCGGCCGCCGCCGAAGAAGGCGACGAAGAGCCCGACGAGGCTGATCTCGCGCTCGAGGACGACGGCGAGCCACAGGCCCAGCTGGTCAACGCCGGCGCCACCGCCGACCCGGTCAAGGACTACCTCAAGCAGATCGGCAAGGTGCCCCTGCTCAACGCCGAGCAGGAGGTCGAGCTCGCCAAGCGCATCGAGGCTGGCCTCTTCGCCGAGGAGAAGCTCAACTCGGGGGAGAAGCTTGCGGTCAAGCTCCGCAAGGAGCTCGAGTGGATCGCCGAGGACGGCCGGCGCGCGAAGAACCACCTACTTGAGGCGAACCTCCGCCTCGTCGTCTCGCTGGCCAAGCGCTACACCGGCCGCGGCATGCTCTTCCTCGACCTGATCCAGGAGGGCAACCTCGGCCTGATCCGCGCCGTCGAGAAGTTCGACTACACCAAGGGCTACAAGTTCTCGACCTATGCCACCTGGTGGATCCGGCAGGCGATCACCCGGGCGATGGCCGACCAGGC
>Ga0068855_100001874_pt1 | contig 26157 bp, 20 predicted proteins | sample KBSCornC52_FD_66592 | JGI IMG/M metagenome (GOLD analysis project Ga0068855, IMG submission 66592) | Corn rhizosphere microbial communities from Kellogg Biological Station, Michigan, USA - KBS Corn C5-2 | ecosystem: Host-associated > Plants > Roots > Rhizosphere > Soil ... | reverse complement strand
CCGACGCGCGGGCCAACCGCGAAAGCCAGTTGGCGAAGCTGGGAGCCGTGGGTGTCATCACCCTGACCACGCCGCACCAGGTCGAGATTGTGTGGTCGCGTCAGCGCCTCATTGCCCATCAGGCCGGCATGTATCTGGCCGATCCGAAGTTCCATACCGTGCCTGCCGGCTTCTTCACGGCCAGCGCGGACCCCGAGCAGAGTGAGGCCTTCTTCACGGACAGTGGGCACAGCTTTGCCGAGATGAGCGCCCTTGCGGATGCGTCCAAGCCGGTGCCGCGCTTCGACCTCAAGCCGCGCTTCAAGGCCACGGTGGCGGCTACCCGGACAACGCTCACATCACCCAATTTGATCGCCAAGCTGGAAGGCCAGGATCCAAAGCTGAAATCGGAATATGTGGTGGTGTCTGCCCACCTGGATCACCTGGGCATCGGCGAACCGATCAATGGAAAGCGGCTTTATAACGGCGCCATGGACGATGCATCCGGTGTCGCCGCTGTGCTCGATATCGCCCACCGCATCAAGAATGGTCCCCGGCCGCGCCGCTCCATTCTGTTCGCGATATTCACGGCGGAAGAAAAGGGTCTGTTGGGATCGCGCTATTTCGCCACCAACCCCACGGTGCCGAAGGCCGCCATTGTCGCTGACTTCAACTTCGACATGCCGCTGCCGCTCTGGCCGTTGAAAATGGTCTATCTCCCCGGCGAAACCGAAAGCACGCTGGGCGCAGCCGCCCGGGCGGTGGGGCTCCAGCAAGGCATCGCGGTGGTGCCAGATCCGAACCCCGATCGCAATGTCTTTATCCGGGCCGATCAATACAGCTTCGTGCGTGAAGGGGTGCCCGCGCTGTTCATGAAATTCGGCTTCCTCAAGAACACACCCGAATACCAGATCGAGCATGACTGGCGCGCCAATCGCTATCATTCGCCTTCCGACGATCTCGACCAGCCGGGTGTCTTCAAGGAGGACGCGGTGAAGCTGGATGCTTATACCGCCGCGCTGGCGCTTCGCGTGGCCAACGCGGATGCGCGGCCCCAATGGCTGCCGGACAGTATATTCCGGCGCCAATCCCAGTGAATGCGGCAGACCCGATCGCGCGATCAATCATTGGAGTGCAGAGCCGTACCGCGCAGCGGGCTGTGTGCGGCTCTGTAGAATGTGGGGAGTGAGACAACCGGTTCGGGCATCCGCATGACGTCATCAATGTCAGGCGCAGCCATGCATCCACGGCCATACTGCGTCGGCCTCGTCCTGGCGGGAGGGCTGGGAACGCGGATGGGCGATCCTGGCAAGCCTTTTCTGATGCTGGCAGGCCGGTCCATGCTCGACCGCGCGATTTGCCGGCTTTCGCCCCAGGTCGACCAGCTTGTCATCAGCGCGAATATCGATCCGGCGCGGTTCGATGCTTATGCCGCTCCGGTGGTTGCCGATACGCTTCCAGGCCATCCCGGCCCACTGGTCGGCATCTTGGCGGGAATGCGATGGGCAGCGGGATATCGGCCGGATGCTCGCTGGATTGCCAGTATTGCCGCCGATACGCCGTTCTTCCCGAAAAATCTCGTCGGCACTCTCATGGACGGCAGTGAGGCGAAGGGAGGCGGCATTACGCTCGCTGCTTCGGCCAGCGGCATTCATCCCACCTTCGGTCTTTGGCCCATTTCGCTTGCGGACGATTTAGAGCGGTTTCTTCTTTGCGGTGCCAATCCGGCAATGTTGGATTTTGCCGACCGCCATCCCCGGTTCACGGTGTTGTTCGGCGACATGGTCATGCCGAGCGGCAAATCGCTGGACCCGTTCTTCAATGTCAACACGCCGTCCGACGCCGAGCGGGCTGAGGGCTTCGCGGTTGCTCTGGATGCTTTGGAGGCATCATGAGTCATACGGTGAACCTTGTTCCGCTTATATGATCGCCAATCTTGAATCGCCGGACCATTCCGCGAGTTTTCCCGTCAATCCATGTCCCGGAAGGCGTGCCCGTTGGCGGTAATGCCTGCCGTCACGCTTGCAGGCAAAAGATCCTGTGTCGCGGTGCCATCAAACACCCAATCCCCCTTGTCGGCGAGGTCGGGCAGGCCCGCCCCCTTGCGCACGTAAAGGCCGATCGCGGGCTTCTTTGCGTTGATGTAAAGGTCATACTCTTGCATTGCGGCCGCCTTTCCTCTTGGAGATCGCGCCGTTTATTTTTGCGCGCCATACAGAAGCTCGAGGGCGGCAAGCGCGGTCAGGATATAGCCGCCGTCATAATCGACGTCCTCGTCACCGGAAAGATCAAGTTCTTTCCACACGCCGTCCAATTTTCCATCCTGATGTTCGCTTATGACTTTCCCGGCCAGCTCCCGGATGGCGCCGAATTGCGCGAGGTCGAAATGCAAGCCGTCTTCGTCCATGAAAAGGCCGTGCTCACGCATGAAGGCCGCCATGGGCATCGAGGCTTCGCTGATATAGAAAAGCAGATCGCCCGCCTCCAGCGGCCGGTCCTCGGCCTGCGGAATGAGCCCGGCCCGATCGATCAGCGGGCGCGCCGAAGATCGCATATCGGCGGAAAGCTTGTCGCAGGATATGACTGCCATTTGGAGCCTCCGTGTCGGGAACGCTTGTCGAGCCTGACGATATCATTGCGCCGACGGACTGGAATTTTCTCCCATGTCTTTGCGCAGCTGCGCCAGCGCGCTGCGCAGGCCATGAAGTTGGTCCAGCAGATGAAGGATCATATCGACGCCTTCGTCGTTGACGCCGAAGCCGGTTTTCAGATCCCCGATAAGCCTGGCGCGGGCAATATCCATGGCGGAGAAGCGCGTTCCGGCGGCGGCCTGCTCCGGGATGAGCCAGCGCTGCTCGAGCCAAAATTCCAGCATTTGGACCTGAACGCCGGAATGGGTCAGAAATTCCTGTTTATCCATGATCATACCTCACGTCCGCGCGGGTTATATTCCTTGGCCTTGCTCCAACCCGCGACGAATGCTTCGAGTTCCGGGTCAGGGGGCCTGGGTAGAACCACTTTCAGCTTGACCAATTGATCGCCCTGGCCGCCGCCGCGCCGCGGCGCACCTTTTCCCTTCAGCCGCAGGATCGTGCCGCTGTTTGAGCCCTTGGGAACGGACATAGTCACGGCGCCGGCGGGCATGGGAACCCTGACGCGCCCGCCCAGCACCGCCTCGGAAAGCGAAATGGGCAATTCCAAAGTGATGTCGTCGCCTTCGCGGGTGAAGCGATGATCGGGCAGAACCTCTACCTCGATCAGGGCGTCACCGGGGCCGCCCGTGCCGGCGCCCGGCGCCCCCTGGCCCTTCAAGCGCAGGATCTGGCCGTCAACCAGGCCTGGCGGGATCTTCACATCAAGGGTCCCGCCTTCCGGCAATGTCAGGCGCTTGTTCGCGCCCGTAATGGACTCCGCAAAGTCGATCGGTAGGCGATAATGCAAATCCTGTCCACGCTGGTTCGCGCGCGCCCTCTGGCTGCGCCTGAGAAGCTCCGCGAAAGCATCGTCGCCTTCCATGAAATCCGCAAAGCCGGATGAATCCGCATAGGGATGACTCTGATCCGGGGACGCGTAATCCCGATAATATCGATGCTGCGGCCGCTCCGCGCCCGTGGCGTCGATCTCGCCGCTATCGAAACGTTTTCGCTTTTCGGCATCGCCAAGCAGGTCGTAAGCGCCCGCGACTTCCTTGAACTTCTCCTCGGCGGATTTGTCGCCGGGATTGAGGTCCGGATGGAGTTTCTTCGCAAGCTTTCGATAGGCCGATTGAATTTCGGCAGCAGAGGCCGTCGGGGCAATACCCAGAACCTCGTATGGGTTGCTCACGATCACCTCCGCAAGGAATTTCAGATCGGCTGAACCACGGCAATGCAAAGATCGAATGTGCAACACTTATCCATGGCGCATCAACTCGCTCCCCCTGTCACTCGGGCTGCGCGGGGATCCGGATGCAGCATCATGAGCACCCGGTTTCTCCCGACTATTCATCGCTTGGCCAGTGGCGTGACAACGGCAGGGGATGTTGAAGTAAGTTATTGATATTCTTACAATTTCGCCATTAGGTGGATACGCGTCACCGCGCCGACGAAAAGGATAAAGCGCATGCAGCGGCGATTGTCGTGTGCCAGGATATCGCCACGGGATACTGGATTTCTGGAATCGGCGCCTGATGACTGCACCGCCATTTCAATCGCGCGCATTTGCCGTCCGCAGCCTCGAATTTGCTGGTCGGGAAGACCGCACATTGCTGCGCAGCGTTCCGATAGAAGCTCCGATTGCGATCGAAGTGTGCGGCATCGGTTACGCGGTCATGATGGCGACGCCGTCGGATCTTCGCGACTATGCCCTTGGGTTTTCTTTGGCGGAAGGCCTGGCGGACCATCCGGATGACGTGCGCGAGATCGATGTCCACCGGATCGAAGGCGATGGCCGGGCGGAGGGTGGATGGATCTTGCGGATCACCTTGTCCCCGGAAAGGGCGGAAAACGCATTCGCCCGTGCCCGCAAACGCGTGTCGGAAAGCAGCTGCGGGCTGTGCGGCGTGGAAAATATCGGGCAAGTGCTTCGTCCGCTGCCGCCCGTCACCGCCAGGATTGCGGCCAGTCGCGACGCCGTCTTCCGTGCCTTATCGGAGCTGAGGGATCATCAGCCGCTGGGACATGCGACGGGGGCCGTTCACGCCGCGGCGCTATGCGCGCCGGATGGCCGGATCGTCCGTGTTCGCGAAGATGTGGGAAGGCACAATGCGCTCGACAAGTTGATTGGGGCGCTCGCGGCGGACGGAATTGCCCCGTCGTCCGGGTTCATATTGCTTTCCGCGCGATGCAGCTATGAGCTGGTTGAAAAGACGGTGCGCGCTGGTTGTCCGATGCTTGTGACCATTTCCGCGCCCACCAGCCTGGCCGTCGAACGCGCCATCGCCGCCGGTCTGACGTTGGTCACGCTTGCGCGCGCGGATTCGGCTTTGGTCGTCTGCGATGCTCAGGGGAATATCGCATGAAGGCGTCCGCATTTGTTTCGGAGGAAGGCAGATAGAAGACCGCATCGCCTCAGGAGGCCGCGATTGCCGGGGCGGAGCGCTGACGGCGGGAACGTCATGCGCCACCGGAATCGCGCTCCAGGAGGCGCACGCCATCCTGAAGGCTCGGGCCGAACCGCTTGCCGGTGAGATGATCCCGGTCAGGGATGCCGGCTTTCGGATACTGGCGGAACCGGTGATCGCCCGCATCGACTCGCCGCGGGGCCGTGTCGCGGCAATGGATGGGTTTGCCGTCAACGATGACGCGATCCAGGGGGGCAGACGGACGTTCGATGTGGCCGGGGTGAGCTATGCGGGCCAGCCGGCGCATGGGGTCATTGATCCCGGATCGGCCGTGCGGATCATGACCGGAGCGCTCATGCCGCAAGCAGCCGATCGCGTGATCCCGTTCGAGTTGACCGACGAACGGGACGGGGCGATGCGCATTGTCGGCTCAGTGCCCGACGCGGTGCATGTGCGCGCGCAAGGCTCAGACTTCAGTGCCGGGCAGCTTCTTCTCGGCGCCGGTTTGCGCCTCGATCCGGGACGGTTGGTGGTCGCGGCAGGATCTGACCAGCCGGCTGTGCGCGTCCATCGGCGGCCCAGGCTGTGCGTCGTAACCAGCGGCGACGAACTCGCGCCTGCCGGCGATGCTGCTTTCAGCGATACGCGCATTCCCGACAGCCTGACCGGACCTGTGATGCTGCTAGGACAGGCATGGGGTGCGGTTCCGGTGGGTGCGGTCGCGGTCGCCGACGATATTGCGGCGATCGGAAAAATCGCCGGACCGGCGCGTTTGGACAGCGATGTCCTCGTCCTCGCCGGTGGGGCCTCGCAAGGGGACCGGGACCTGGCCAGGCCGGCCCTGAAAGCGCTTGGCCTTGAGTTGATATTTTCCGGCGTAGCGATCAGGCCCGGAAGGCCGGCCTGGTATGGGCGGCTTGGCGCCACACATGTGCTCGGATTGCCGGGAAATCCATCCGCGGCCATGATCGCCGCCCGCCTGTTCCTGGCGCCGCTCCTTTGCGCGTTGGAGGGGCGGGGATTCGATGCCGCGCTGGAATGGCGAAGCTTGCCGCTTGCCGCGCCTGTGACAGATGCGGGCTCGCTGGAGACTTTGCTTTGCGCGCGCCGGCACGGCGATTGCGTCAGGGCCATCACGCCGCAATCGGCGTCTCAGCAACTTCCTCTTGCGATGACTGATATGCTGATCCGCCGGCCGGCGGGCGCTCCGGCGCTTTTGGCCGGCACATCAGTTCCGGTTCTGGAATTTTGACGGCGTGCGCAATTTCTCCATGGATAGCGGTGGCGTAATTCGATAACCTGACGGCAAGTATCTGGCCGCGTCGCGGAGGCTTGGATGGCGGATAAAAAACTCCGGTTTAAGCCCTATGATCACCCCGCTGGTGGTTGGGGCGCCGCCGCAGCGACCGCGAAGATCCTCCTCGAACAGAGCGTGGTCACCAAGGGATCGCGCGCGCTATTGGCGATGAACCAGCCCGGCGGGTTCAAATGCCCCAGCTGCGCGTTTCCCGACGCGGAATGCAAGAAGACGCTCGATTTCTGTGAAAATGGCGCCAAGGCATTGGCCTTCGAAGCGACGAAGTTCCGGGTCACGCGGGAATTCTTCGCAAAACACACAGTGTCCCAACTTATGGAGCAGTCGGACTATTGGCTCGAAATGCAGGGCCGGTTGACAGAGCCGATGCGTTACGACGCCGGCACCGATCACTATGTGCCGTGCGACTGGAACAGTGCGTTCGCCATGATCGGCAGCCATTTGCGGGCCCTGGAGAGTCCCCATCACGCCGAATTCTACACCTCGGGGCGCACCCCCAACGAAGCTGCCTTTCTTTATGCGATTTTTGTCCGAGAATTCGGAACCAACAATTTTCCCGATTGCTCCAACATGTGCCACGAGCCCACCAGCCGCGGCTTGCCACCCGCCATTGGCGTAGGCAAGGGAACCGTGGTCATGGAGGATTTCTCCCATGCCGAAGCCATTTTCGTGATCGGACAGAATAGCGGCACCAATGCGCCCCGCATGATGACCGCCCTGGTCGAGGCGCGAAAACGCGGCGTGCCGATCGTCGCTGTCAATCCGATGCCGGAGCGGGCGCTGATACGCTTCACGGAGCCGCAGGACATCGTTCAAATGGCAACGCTGGGATCGACGCCCATCGCCAGCGAATTCGTTCATATCCGCATCGGCGGCGATCTTGCGCTGCTGAAGGGCATGATGAAAGCGATATTCGAGCGCGAAGCGCAGGGCGAGAAAATCGTCGATCACGAGTTCATCCGGCAACACACAGTCGGGATGGAAGCGGTCCGGGACGATGTGCTGGCGCAGGAATGGCCGGAAATCGTCAGGGTTTCCGGCGTAAGCGAGGAGCAGATCCGCCGCTGTGCCGAGATCTATGTCAGGTCGAAGGCGACGATGATCTGTTATGGCATGGGTGTGACCCAGCATCAGCAGGGCTCGAAGCTCACCCAGCAGATCGCAAATCTCCTGTTCCTTCGCGGGAATTTCGGAAAGCCGGGCGCCGGCATATCACCGATCCGGGGGCATTCGAATGTTCAGGGCGACCGGACGGTGGGCATCGACGAAAAGCCGTCCCAGGCCTATCTCGATCGCGTGCGCGATGTATTCGGCTTCGAGCCGCCTCGCGATCACGGCCATCACACAGTCGAATCCGTCGCGGCTATGGAGAACGGCACAGCGAAGGTGTTCATCGGATTGGGCGGAAATTTCGTGCGCGCGGTTCCCGACACGGACAGGTCATATGCCGCGATGCGGAATCTGGCGTTGACGGTCGCCATCACCACCAAACTGAATCGCGGGCATCTTGTCCATGGTCGCGATGCGCTTATCCTGCCGGTGGTTGCCCGCTCCGAAGTGATACGCACGGCGGCGGGCGAGCAGTTCATCACCATCGAGGATTCCATGTCCAACGTCACAGCGTCCCGTGGCGTGTTGGCGCCCGCCAGTCCGGATCTTCTTCCAGAGGTGGAGATTGTCTGCAGGATGGCGCGGGCAACGCTTCCGGACAGCAAGGTGCCCTGGGAAAGCTATATCGACGATTACGGCGCGATCCGGGACAAGATCGCTGAGGTCTATCCGGCGATCTACAGCGGATTTTCGGAGCGTGTAAAAGATCCGAAAGGCTTTCACCTCGATGTGGCGCCACGCCGCCTTGTCTGGCTGACGCCCAACGGCAAGGCGAATTTCCTGCTCTTTCCCGGGCTTGATGTGGATGCTCCGGTTTCCGATCCCGCCATGTTGCGGCTGGCGACTGTGCGTTCGCACGACCAGTTCAACACCACGATTTACAGCTTCAACGATCGGTATCGGGGCGTTCATGACAGCCGCATGGTCCTGTTCATGAACGCGGATGACCGGATCGAGAGGGGTCTCAAAGCGGGATCCAGCATCACCCTGGAAACGATCAGCGCCGATGGCGTGCAGCGCCGTGTAGAGGGATTGACCGTACTGGATTATCCCATGCCGCGCGGATCGGTTGCGGGCTATTATCCCGAACTCAATCCGCTCCTGCCGTTGGAGCATCACGACAAGATCAGCGGCACGCCCGCCGCCAAATCCATTCCCGTTCGCGTGGTCGGATCATGAGAAAGGTCCGCTCATCATTCAGGTGCAGGGCGGCACGAAGATGAATGCGAATCGCAAGTCCGGCTATTGGTGGGCTTTCAGCGACGCGCGAGGTATCGATCGGGCCTATGAGAAGGTCGAAAAGGCAGCGGAGAAAGAGTTCGCCGAGACATTCGCCGGCCCGATGCATGAAATGCGTGTTGCGCCGGACGATACCAGGATGAAAAACCCCGACGGCGAATTCAAAGACCCCGCAGCGATGGTCGAGTCGCCGGCAGATCGTGCCGGACCGGGATGGGATAGCCGGGGGGACCACTTCAAGGATCCGGAGGGGCGTCAAGGCGGCATCGTCCGGCGATGACTTCACGCCTGGATCTACGGTATCGGGAGCCGGTTCGTGATTGGCGGAGGACAAGATGAACGAGAAGGCTTTCAGGATTGAACGGGATATGGTTGTGATCGGCCATGATGGCCGCCCCGTCGGCGAGGTCGACAGCGTCGAAGGCGATCGCATCCGGCTCAAGAAAGCCAGCCCTTCGGACCATGCTGGTGACCATCAGCGATATATCGAGATGAAGCTCGTATCGGCGGTCGAAGGAGACCAGGTGCGGCTTTTCGCCAACGCGGAGGTCGCTGTCTATGTGGAGGAAGAGGAATCCGGGCGCTCGGTCAAGCTCTGATCCTGCGGCGGCCCCGTTACCAGGTCACGGCGATGTACCGGCACTCGGTGAATTCCATCAGGCCATGGTGGCTGCCCTCGCGGCCAAGGCCGGACTGCTTGACCCCGCCAAAGGGAGCGGCCGTGTCGGACACCAGGCCCCGATTGAGGCCAACCATGCCGTACTCGAGACGCTGTGAAAGCCGAAGCCCGCGTTTCAAGTCTTTTGTGTAGAGATAGGCGGCCAAGCCATATTCGGTGTTGTTCGCCAAGCGAATGACTTCTTCTTCGTCATCAAATTGGACGATGGCGGCGACCGGGCCGAAGATTTCATCCTTCAGGATGTCGGCGGTCGCGGGCACATCCGTAAGCACGGTGGCGGGGTAGAAATATCCTTTTCCATTCGGCCTTGCCCCACCCAGCGCAACTTTGGCGCCCTGGGCGACCGCGCCATCGACCAGGCCGGCGATCTTGTCGGCCTGCTTTTGCGTAATCACGGGGCCAAGATTGGTTTCGGGGTCCGTTCCGTCCCCGAGCTTCAGGGCCGCCATGCGATCGATCAGCTTCCTGGTGAACTCCGGCGCGGCACCTTTTTGGACATAGAATCTGTTCGTCGCGGTGCAGGCCTGGCCGCCATTGCGCATTTTGGCGATCATCGCGCCATCAACGGCTTCGTCTGTATCGGCGTCGTCGAACACGATGAAGGGCGCGTTTCCACCCAACTCCATGGAGCAATTCAGGACCGTTTCAGCCGCGGTGGCGAGCAGTTTGCGGCCGACGGCGGTAGAGCCCGTAAATGAGAGTTTGCGGACCCGCGGATCGCGCATGATGGCGCTGCAGACCGGCGCCGGATCGGATGGCGTGATCACATTGATGACGCCGGGAGGAATGCCCGCATCCAGCATCATCTGGGCAATCGCCAAGGCGGTCAGCGGCGTCTCGATCGCCGGCTTGAGGATGACCGTGCAACCCGCGCCCAGCGCTGGGGCAATCTTGCGGGTCGCCATGGCGGCAGGAAAGTTCCAGGGCGTGATGAGAAGCGAAATGCCGACCGGCTGATACTGAACCAGGATCTTGTTGTTGCCGCCCGGCGAATCCTGGATTTCGCCCCGGATGCGCGCCGTCTCCTCGGAATACCAGCGAAAGAATTCGGCGGCATACAGCACTTCGCCCTTGGAGTCGGACAACGCCTTGCCCATCTCCAGCGAAATCAGATGCGCCAGCCAATCGGCGTTCTTGATCATCGCCTCGTAGCATTTGCGCAAAAGCTCGGCCCGCTGCCGCGCAGGCGTAGCCGCCCAGCCGGCGGCGGCCTTTTCCGCCGCATCGATAGCCGCCAGGCCGTCTTCCAGGGTCGCGTTGGCGATCGTGGTGATGATCGTGCCGTCTGCCGGATTGTGGACGGGAATGCGCTGCTTGTTCGAACTTTCGCGCCAGCTATTGCCGATCAACAGATCGGTGGGAATCGCGTCATTCGCCGGAACCTGGATATCGGTCTTGGGGGCAGCCAGGGCGTATGTGTTTGCGGACTTCATGTGGATCTCCTACGAGGCAAGAGCGGCGCGGTCGCCGGTATAGGCGGCATGGGTGATTGCCTTCATTGCGGCAATATCCAGCTTGCGGGGATTATTGTTCACAAGACGGGCGGCATTGATGGCATTGGCTGCCGTCCAGTCCTGCTTGTCTTCGGGCAGGCCAAGGTCTTTCAGGGTGCGGGGAATGCCGACAGAAGCCAGCAGCGCGGCAACTTCGTCGATCAGTTTGCGCGAAACGGTATCATCATCCCCGGATAAGCCGATTGCGCGCCCGATTTCAGCAAATTCCCGCACGCAATGAGGCCGATTGAATTCCATGACATAGGGCATCAGCAGCGCGACGCCGACGCCGTGCGGCGTGTGGGTCTCGTTGCCGACGGGATATTGGATCGCGTGCGCGGCCGCCGTTCCCGCGGTGCCAAACGCACATCCCGCGGCGAGCGAGGCGAACATCAAGCTTTCACGGGCCGCGACGTCATTGCCGTCCCGGTAGGCGCGGGGGAGGGATTCAAAGATGTTTTTTATCGCGGCCAGGCCGAAGATATCGGACAGCGCATTCTTGCCGACAAAGACATTGGCGATGGTGAGGTCGGGCGTCGCGGCACGGCGTGCAGCCGTATAGGACTCGATCGCATGTGTGAGGGCATCTGCGCCCGAGCATGCGGTAAGGCCCGGCGGGCAAGTCAGAGTCAGCTCGGGGTCGCAGATCGCGGCCGCGGGAATGAGGTACGGGCTGGAAATGCCGACTTTGGTCCCTCGTTCGGTATCCGCAACCACAGCGACCGGCGTCACTTCCGATCCCGTCCCGGACGTGGTCGGGATGGCGATCACGGGAATGACGGAGCCCGGAACCTTGTTTTCACCGTAATAGTCGCGCAGGGACCGGCCATGGGTGAGTTGCAGGGCAACGCATTTTGCCATGTCCATGCAGGAACCGCCGCCGATTCCAATGATGACGGCCGGCCTGAAATCATGAAATTGCTCGACGCATTCGGCAATTCCTTCGATGGGAAGGTCGGCTTCGGTCCGGTCAAAGACTTCCACCTGGATGCCGTGCGACTGCAGGTTTTCCGTCAATTGCCGAAATTGCGGATCGCGGCCCATCCGCCCATCGGTACAGATGAGCGCGCGGGAACCATAGCGGGATGCAATCGGACCGATGGCATTGCGCTGGCCGGAGCCGATGATGACGGACGAGGGCAGCCGAAGAGCGCCGAACAATCCTGACATTCCATTTTCTCCTATGCCGTCGCCATATGTTGAAGGTCTTCATAGAGTTTTTCATCGATATCCAGGCCAAGGGCCAGGAACTGTTCCCGCGATGATCGGGCGCGGTCTCCCGGTGCGAGCACCGGCTTGCCGGCTTCGGCGGGATCGGTCTGGCGCAACTCGTCCAGATACGCGCTGACGATACCACGTGCTGGCCCGGCTTGTGGGGCGGAAATCGCGATGAAGACATCGCCTTTGTTGCTGGGATGAATGGAATCCAGCGTCCCCTTTACGTCATTGCCTATTGCCGAGGCGGTCAGGCTGGCAACCAGAACCTCGATGGCCACACCCAGCGCATAGCCCTTGGCTCCGCCAAACGGAGCGATCGCGCCAGCCTTGGCGGCCTCGGCGTTGGTGGTCGGGTCGCCATTCTTGTCCAATGCCCATCCAAGCGGGATGGGAAGGCTTTTGCTGGCGTAATCATAGATCTTTCCCATGGCGACAAGGCTCGTGGCCATGTCAAGGATCACGGGAGCGGGGTCGGCAGGCACGCCAATCGCAATGGGGTTGGTGCCGATGAGGGCCTTGCGTCCCCCGTAAGGGTGAACCAAGGCTTCGGAGATGGTCAGGCCGATGCAGACAATGTCCTGCCTGGCCGCATATTCGGCATAATAAGCCAGCGCTCCCAGGTGATTGGCGTTCTGGATTGCCGCAATGGCAATTCCATCGTCCCGCGCGCGGGCCATGATCGCATCCAACGCCGCCATGGCGACGACCGGGCCGAGGCCGCGCTCGCCATCGACCCGTAGATAATTCCGCGCGGCCCAGCGATGCGCGCCTTTGGTGTCGGGGACCGCCAAGCCGGCATGAATGCGTTCGATCACCCTGCGAAGCCGCAAAAGGCCATGGCTGGGAAGGGCCCGCAATTCGCCTTCGATGAGCAGATCTGCCTGGATTTGCGCATGCGTATCTGGAACCCCGGCCCGGGCCAGAGCCTTCAGGGCGAGCGCGCGAAGCGCATTGACAGGGACGCGGGTCATGTCCAATATCCTATAGGATATAGGCCGTCGTATCGGATGGGATTTGCGCCGTCAAGGCAGATTCGGTTTTTGGGAGTGCGTTTGCCGATGGTCTCGCATGCAAGTTTGGAAAAACCTCAGAACATCGAGGAAGGCCAGATCATAAGGCCCGTCGGACTTGCCGAAGAAGTCTATCGGCGCATCCGGGCGGACATCATGAGTCTGAAAATTCCGCCTGACACCAGGGTATCGGTGGATAGCCTGGCCCGGCAGCTGGGCGTCTCGCAGACGCCAATACGCGAAGCATTGTCGATGCTGGAAGCAAACGGCTTGGTCAGCCGAAGGCAATTTACCGGTTACCACACCGCGCCGCGAATGGATCGGGCGCAACTGGACGAAATCTTCGAATTCCGCCTGCTGGTCGAGCCTCATCTGGCGAAGAAGGCGGCGGAATCGATTTCCAAGGTGGATGTCGCAAAATTACGCGCCGCGATCGGAAAAAACGCGCCCTCGCACGATGCGTTCGCGGATCTGGACACCGAATTCCACCGCATCATCGCGCTGGGTGCCGGCAACAATCTGATCGCGGAATCTTTGGCCCGACTGCATACCCATATTCATATTTTCAGGTCCTGCTTCCGGAGCGAAATCGCAAAAGAAGCCGCCATCGAACATGGCGAAATCAGCCAGGCGATTTCATCGGGTGACGGCCGGGCTGCGCAGGCGGCCATGAGGAAGCATATCGATCGCTCATATAAGCGCCTCAGCACCTTCATCAAAAAGTAAAGCCCGCCTGCCGAAGGAACAATAGACGATGCGGTATTCGGACCTGGAGATCGACCTGCTCCGCGCGTTTGTCGCCGTCGCCGAGACGGGCAGCTTCACCAGCGCCGCACAGATCGTGGGAAGGTCGCAATCGGCGGTCAGCCAGAAGATAAACCGACTCGAAGAACTGGTCGAAGCGCGGGTGTTCGACCGGACCAGCCGGTCCCTGAGCCTGACCCGAAGCGGCGAGCATCTGTTCGCCGCCGCGCGCAAGATGATTGAATTTAACGATATGGTGGTGAAGCAGATACGCGCGCCCATGGGGGTGCTGAAGCTGCGTCTGGGAATCTCCGAGGATTTCATTCCGGGTCAATTGCCCGCCCTGTTGGCGCGGTTCAACCGCCTCTATCCGATGGTCGATCTGGATCTGATGACTGGATTGAGCTGCGATATTCTGGCGGCCTACGACGCCGGCAGGCTGGACACGGTTATCGCCAAGAAATGCGGCCCGGCGGCAAGAGGGCGGGTGATCTGGCGCGATGAACTGGTTTGGCTGGCGGGCTCCGACTATGAAATGGATCCCAGCCGTCCGGTAAATCTGGTCATGCTGCGGCCGCCCTGCACCTATCGCGAGCTGATGATATCCACGCTCGATGCGGTCAGGCGGGAATGGGTTGCGGCTTGCACCGCCAGCAGCCTGATGGGTATCCAGGCCGCGGTGGGCGGCGGGCTGGGCGTTTCGATACTGGGCCGGTCCTTCGTGAAAAACGACATGCGCATCCTGGATATGCCGGAAGATTGGCCGGCATTGCCTCCAACCGAAGTGGTGATCATCGGAGAGAAGCCGGAATTCGCCGACCTGGTTCAGGCCCTGGTGATGTTCCTTACGGAAAATCGCGCTGCCAACGTCACCCCGTTTCAGGTGCCGAGAGCGCATGCGCATGCCGGATGAGCACGGGTGATAATGAAGCAAGCGATCGGAGAGAATTTTATGTGTGGCAATCGTTCAAAGCAGCTCGGTCTCGGATTCTTGGCGATTGCCGGTCTTCTGACCTCCACAATCATCGCCGGAGCCCAGCAAAATACCGTCACCGTCTTCAAGAAGGCTGAGATCGATCGGCTGATCAAGACGCCGCCGAGCTTCTATGACCGCACCTTGCGTGTGCTGGACATGGGCAGCTATCAACTGGCCGTGGCCGTTGCCATGCATGAGCCCACCACCAAGTCCGCCGGTGCTGCGCGTCCTTCCGCGCCTCGCGATCCGAAAGCGGTCTCTTGCGGTGCAGTGAAAGCGCTTCCCGGCGCAAAACCGGGGCCGCGCGATGGAATTTCGCACGACGACACCACGGAGACATATGTGATGATCTCCGGGTCCGGCACGCTTGTAACGGGAGGCCAGATTGTGAACGGCACGCGCTCGGCGCCCGACAGCGAGACATCAAAATATTTGGCGGGACCCTCTTGCGTGGGGGGCATGGTGGGCAACCTGGTGATGACGAAAGTCGGGCCGGGTGACGTCGTCGTGATTCCCGCCGGAATGCCCCATGGCTGGATCGATGTGATGGAAAAGGTCACCTATCTCACGATCCGTCCCGATCCTAAAAAGATTCTCCAGCATGGCTATGTGAACCCGGCCATCAAATAGAGGTGAGCCGGTCCCCGGCCACTGCTATGCAAAATCCGGGTGACGGCATCCCGCGCGGCTATCGGCTTTGCGGATAAGCGGCCCGGATTGCGCCGCCTGCCTTAAGAAAAGCGCGGTGGACCAGCCCAATTCTGCCTTCCCTGGAAGCCGGGAAAGATCCATAAGCAAAACCAAAAGCATGCAGAAGAATTATGCGTTTTTCTTATGACGTGCCGCATGACCAAGTGACGGTGTGAAGAAACCGCCACAAGAAGAGTTGGTCATGCCGTCGGAAATCATGCCGAGCATCATATTCGCCGCGATCACCATTTTTGTGTTTGTGGGCACGTCTGCGGTTTCCCTTCAGGCAGGGTGCGGGCTGTTCAGCTGAGATGCAAGCAAGGGCTGCCCTATCGCGCGCTTTCCCCAGAAATAGAGACCCGGACCCCCGGATGTTCACCGATACTCCCCAACATCCCGGTATACTCGCCGCTTCGCATTGGCATTCCCAACCGATGCGGGGTGGGTTTTGGGAATCGCAGGGGACGGGGTTGTGAGATGTTGGATGCATTGAGGGGGTGGACGTCCGCCCAAAAGCATGTCGTGTCGGCCGCATTTCTGGGCTGGACGCTCGACGCGCTGGATTTCTTTCTTCTCGTATTCGTGATCAAGGATATTGCCGCCGAATTCGCCGTCGGCATTCCCGCCATAACGGTCGCCGTCACGCTCACATTGGCGTTGCGGCCTCTGGGCGCTTTTATTTTCGGGCGATTGGCGGACCATTATGGCCGCCGGCCGGTATTGATGATCAATATCGCGGTTTACTCATCGCTCAGCTTCGCCACGGCCTTCGTGCACAGCCTTCCCGTGTTTCTCATCGTGCGGGCCGCTTTCGGCGTCGGCATGGGAGGCGTTTGGGGGATCGGCTCGTCCCTGGCGATGGAAACAATCAAGCCCGAAGCGCGCGGCATCGTTTCCGGCCTTTTGCAATCCGGCTATTCGGCCGGCTACCTGCTGGCCTCCATTGTTTTCGGCCTTGTGTATCCGATCGTGGGTTGGCGCGGAATGTTCATGGTGGGAATTATCCCCGCCCTGGCGTTGATCCCGTATGTCTATGTGAGTGTTCCGGAGTCCCCTAGCTTTCATCTCAAAAAGGCCAGCGCGTCCACCTTCGAAATTCTTCGCACCCATTGGAAGCTGGCGCTCTACGCCGTCATCCTGATGACGGCGTTCAACTTCTTCAGTCATGGCACACAGGATCTTTATCCCACTTTCCTTCAGCGCCAGCATGGGCTTGCGCCCGCCGCTGTGGGCCAGATCGCGGTCATCTATAATATCGGCGCCATACTGGGCTGCCTGTTATTCGGCGCATTGAGCCAGCGATATGGCCGCCGCCGGATGATGATCACGGCTGCATTGCTGGCCATTCCAACCATCTGGCTTTGGGCTTATGGCGGAACATTGCCGGCGCTCACAATTGGTGCCTTTCTGATAAACTTCTTCGTGCAAGGGTGCTGGAGCATCATCCCCGCGCATCTCAACGAGTTGTCCCCCGGCGCAGCCCGGGGAACGTTTCCAGGTACGGTCTACCAACTGGGCAACCTGGTCGCGTCCAGCAACCTGACGATCCAGGCGCTGATAGCCGAAGACATGCACAATTATGGGTTGGCGCTCGCCATGGTTGCCTTCGGTGCGGCGCTGGCGATTAGCGCACTGCTTTCGGTGGGGCCGGAAGCCAAAGACGCCAAGATGCATATTTGATTATCGAACGATCACCAAAGAACGGAGTAGAGACGTGAAGAAATTTCTGATTGCTGCAATGGTCCTGCTTTCGACGGCGGCAACCGCGCAGAACGCCACCCAGTCCATTACCACCGCACCGGCCGTCACGGACGCGCCGGGACGCGGTACCATTGCCACGGTGCATACCTCTGCGCCGGCCAATTTGTATGATCTGGATGCTCAGCCCATCGAGCAGGTGAACCCGCTGGTGCAGCGCCAGTTCCTCTCCGGCTCCCAATCCACGATCACCAAATGGACCGTGAAGAAGGGCGGGGTATTCCCTCTCCATCATCATTCCTATGAGCAGACGACCTGGATCACCAAAGGGCGCTGCGAGGCTTTTTCCCAAGGCAAGAAATATATCCTGACAGCGGGGAGTGTTCTGATCTTTCCGCCGAACGTGCCGCATGAACTGACCTGCAGCGAAGACAGCATCGATATCGATTTCTTCTCGCCGCAGCGCCAGGACTGGATGGACGGCGTTCCGTCCGCGGCGGCAACCGTAAAATAGCCAAAGCGAGTCAGGCCTATCCATAATCCGGACGGTCGCGCTGCTTCAGCAACGAGAGCGGCGCACTGAAGTTCCTCAGGGCGAAAGAACTGGAGGCTTGAAAATCGAGACAATAACACCCTGATTTCGCGAAAGATTTCCGAAGGAGCGGAAGATCGCGATGGCCTCCGCAATCTGGGCGCGCGGTCGGCTTTGCCTCGGCAGGATCGAGCGCATCCTTAGGCCTGGCACCGTCATCCGCGTCCGGCCACTTGACAAGAGTGATCCTGCATTTGTTGATTTTGGCGTGACTTGAGCGGGGACGACATGTCGGGGGGGCGGAAGGCTCCGTGCTTTGCGGCGGACCTTCAGGAATGGGGAAATGCCGCAGCGCTGATCGGGGAGGACGGCAGCTCGATTTCATACTGCCAGCTTGCCGAGATGGCGGATCGCTTCGCCGCATCCTTGCCACCCGAAGTGCGCCTGTTGGCAATCGAGGCGCGCAGCCGCCTGGAAGCGGTGGTGGCCTATCTCGGTGCGCTCCGTTCGAACACGCCGGTTATCCTGCATGCGGGCGGGGCGGCGGCGGACCTTATCCTTGATCCCTATCAGCCCGATGCGCGCTATGCCCCGGATGGGGAGCAGGGTTGGTGCTTAAAGGTGTCGCCAACACCATGGGAATGCGCGCCACATCCGGAACTGGCCGTTCTCTTGTCCACCTCCGGTTCGACGGGCAGCCCCAAGCTGGTTCGGCTGGGCGCCACGGGATTGGATGCGAACGCGCGCTCAATCGCCGCGTATCTGGGGCTCGGCGCGGCCGACCGCGCCGTGACCAGCTTGCCGCTTTCCTATTCCTATGGCCTGTCGGTGCTGAACTCGCATCTGGCGGTTGGCGCTTCGGTCGTGCTGACGGAGTTGAGTGTGGCGGATCCGGCCTTCCGCGACCTGATCAAGGCGCGCGGCGTGACCGGCTTGGCCGGGGTGCCGCACAGCTATGAATTGATGGAGCGGTCCGGCCTTCTGGCAAGCCTGCCCGCAAGCGTGACGACCTTGACCCAGGCCGGGGGACGCATGGCGCATGAGCTCGCCGCGCGGGTGGCCGAGCAGGCGCACAGAACGCGGGCCCGGCTCTTCATCATGTATGGCCAGACGGAGGCCACGGCGCGCATTGCCTATCTGCGCCCCGAACTGTTGTCGCGATATCCAGGCGCTATCGGGCAGGCCATCCCCGGTGGCGAAATCTGGCTCGAGAATGAGAAGTGCGAGCGCGTCGCCCCCGGCGAGGAAGGCGAGCTTGTCTATCGCGGCCCCAATGTGATGATGGGCTATGCCAGCGAGCGGCGGCATATGGCCGACCCGCCTGGTCCGGATGTGCTGCGCACCGGCGATCTGGCGATTGAGATTGAGCGGGGAATATTTCGCGTCACCGGCCGCAAGAGCCGCTTTGTGAAGTTGTTTGGTTTGCGTGTCGGGCTGGACGATCTGGAGGCCCGCATTCGCGGCGCCGGGGCCGAGGCTTTTGCCGCGGGCGAGGATTCCCTGGTGGTGATCGCTGCCACCAATCCCGTGGATCTCGATAAATCCCGCGAGGCGCTGATGCCGCTCGGCCTTCCGGACGGCATGTTTGCGTTCATCCAGCTTTCCGAAATGCCGAGACTTCCAGGGGGCAAGATCGACTATCCAGCCATTCTCAGCGCGGGCCGCGCCAGCAAAATCCAGACCGTCCCGGCAAGCGCCAATCCCTTTGAGACGGTCGAGCAGCTTTACCGGCGGTTGGCGCGCGGAGCCCCGTTGGCGGAAACAGACAGTTTCGACAGCTTAAATGGCGACTCTTTGAGCTATGTCCAATGCTCGATCGCCATCGAAGAGGCGCTGGGCGAGGTGCCGGAAGGCTGGGAGAATCTGCCTCTGTCGCGCTTGCGGACACTGGCGCGGAACCGGGCGGTGGAGCCTTTTGCGGACTGGCGCATGATGTCGCTGGAAAGCGATATCCTCGTTCGCTGTCTGGCCATCATGCAGATTCTGTTCCAGCACGCGCTGAACAATATGCAAGGAGGCGCCGATCTGTTGATGGTGCTGTCCGGTTTTAGCTGGGCGAGGTTCCAGCAGACGCGTCTGGTGTCGGGCGGGTCAGGGGCGGCATTCCTGGATTTCAGCCGGCGCTATCTGACGATTTATCTCGCAATCATGCTCACGGTTTTCCTGGTCAACCGAAAAATCGCCTGGTCGCATCAGCTGTTCATCAGCACCTTTAGCGGCGACTGGGGAGGGGTCCTCAATATCTACTGGTTCATAGAAAGCCTTACCTGGTGCGTCGCCGTGATCTGCCTTGTGCTGGCGGTGCCGCCGATCCGCAATTTCGCCCGGCGGCAGCCCCTGTTCTTCGGTCTTGCCTTTGTGGGCACGGCGCTGGCGATCCGATGGGCGGGGGGGCTAGTGCTTGACGCGCCCGCACACCTGTTCCGCAGCCCGGACCAGATGCTGATCTACTTCGCCGCGGGGTGGGCAATGGCTGCTGCCGGATGGCAATTGCGCCTGGCTCTGTTCGCGATGCTTGCGGCCGTTTCGGGCATGGCATGGGGCTGGAGCGACACGCATGTGGCGACGATGGTTGTCGCCGCCAGCCTCCTTGTGTTTGTGCGCCATATACCGGTGCCCAGATTTGCCGGCCGTGCGGTCGGGGCGATCGCGGCGGCGAGCTTCTACATCTATATTTTCAACATTTTCCCCATGTATGTGACGGACATTCTGCTGCAGGCCCGGTTCGGGAAATTCTGGCTGATCCAGATCGCCGCCTCGCTGGCGCTGGGTATCGCGGCGTCCTTCCTCCTCTCGCATGCAGGTGAATTGTGGGCTCGTGCCCGCGCATGGGCCCAGACCAACCGGCAGATCTTGTTGACCTATCTTGGCGAATAGTCCCGCCATGAAACGGTCGCCGATGAGTGCCGCGCCGGTCCCCAAGCTTCGGTGTCCGAAGCTTTTGTACGGTGGGATCTGATCGTATCCCTATAAGCCAGACCCAGGCAGGTGCCGGAAAATTTATTCAAGAGCGGGGAACCCGCCGGAACCTGGCACGTTAAGCCGGTTGCGGGGCGATGGTCTGGGCCCCGGGGCTTGTCATTTACATTTGCGTGAATCCGGCGCTGCCCGCACGGCTCGTGCGGCGCCTGGGGTGTCGGGTGCAAGGCCGGGCGGCCGGCCAGCGGGAGGGGGGCAATGAAGCAGGAAAATCCGCCGCATGCGGAGCGTCCGCAAGGCGCGGTGATTGAACCATTCCCCGGGACAATGCCCGGCCTGGATTTTGCCCTGGAAGAATTGCTGCGGTCACTCCAGGCGATGCAGAACGGCGATTTCTCGGTCCGGTTGCCCAGCAACCAAACCGGGATCGTTGGGAAGATATCGGATACGTTCAACGAAATCGTTGCCACAAACCAACGCATGGCCGAACAGCTTGAACTGGTCGGTGACGTTGTAGGCCGGCAGGGCCGCACCCGCCTGCGTGTCAAGTTGGGGCTGAGTCATGGCTCCTGGGGCGAGATGGAAAGCTCCGTCAACACCCTGATCGACGATCTTTTGTGGCCCACGGCGGAGGTGACCCGCGCGATCGCCGCGGTGGCGAAGGGCGACCTTCTCCAGACCGTCGATCTGGATGTCGACGGCCGGCCTCTCAAGGGCGAATTCCTGCGATCCGCCAACATCGTCAATACGATGATCAAGCAGCTTTCGGTCTTCACGTCGGAAGTGACGCGCGTCGCCCGCGAAGTGGGCACGGAAGGAAAATTGGGAGGGCAGGCGCAAGTCAGCGAGGTCACCGGGGTCTGGAAGGATTTGACCGAAAGCGTCAACTCCATGGCTTCGAATTTGACGGCGCAAGTCCGCAATCTGGCCGAGGTGACGATCGCGGTCGCCAATGGCGATCTTTCAAAGAAGATCACGGTCGATGTGCGGGGCGAAATCCTGCAACTCAAGGAGGCCATCAATACGATGGTCGACCAGCTGCGCTCCTTTGCGTCGGAAGTGACCCGCGTGGCGCGCGAAGTGGGCACGGAAGGAAAGCTTGGCGGTCAGGCGCTCGTCCCGGGCGTAGCCGGCACCTGGAAGGATTTGACCGACTCCGTCAACGCCATGTGCGGCAATCTCACGGACCAGGTCCGCAACATCGCCCAGGTCACCACCGCCGTGGCTCGAGGCGATCTCTCCCGCAAGATCACCGTCAGCGTCCGCGGCGAAATCCTGGAGCTGAAAGACACCATCAACACGATGGTGGACCAGTTGAACGCCTTTGCCTCCGAAGTTACGCGCGTCGCAAGAGAAGTTGGCACGGAAGGAAAGCTTGGCGGCCAGGCGCAGGTGCCGGGCGTCGCCGGGACCTGGAAAGACCTGACCGACAACGTCAATTTCATGGCTTCGAACCTCACGGCCCAGGTTCGCAATATCGCGGAAGTGTCCACCGCGATCGCCGGCGGCGACTTGTCCAAAAAAATCACCGTCAATGTCTCTGGCGAGATCCTTCAGTTGAAAGAGACCATCAACACGATGGTCGACCAGCTGAACGCCTTTGCGGGAGAAGTGACGCGCGTAGCGCGCGAGGTGGGTACCGAAGGCAAACTCGGCGGCCAGGCCAATGTGTTGGGCGTGGCCGGCACCTGGAAAGACCTTACCGACAGCGTCAACTCGATGGCGTCCAACCTGACAGCCCAGGTTCGCAATATCGCGGACGTGTCCACGGCGATCGCCAACGGCGACCTCTCCAAAAAGATCACCGTCGACGTCAAAGGGGAAATTCTCCAGCTGAAAGAGACCATCAATACCACCGTGGACCAATTGAACGCGTTTGCGTCGGAGGTCACCCGCGTGGCCCGCGAAGTGGGCACGGAAGGAAAGCTTGGTGGCCAGGCGGTCGTTCGGGGCGTTGCGGGTACATGGAACGACCTTACTGACAGCGTGAACTCCATGGCGTCGAACCTTACGGACCAGGTTCGCAATATCGCGGAAGTCGCCACCGCGGTGGCCCAGGGGGATCTGTCGAAGAAGATCACCGTGAATGTCTCCGGCGAAATCCTTCAGCTCAAAGAAACCATCAACACGATGGTGGATCAGCTGAATTCCTTCGCCTCGGAAGTGACGCGCGTCGCCCGTGAAGTGGGCACGGACGGCAAGCTGGGCGGCCAGGCGGAAGTCGCAGGTGTCGCGGGCACCTGGAAGGATTTGACGGATTCGGTGAATTCCATGGCGGGCAATCTCACCGCCCAGGTCCGCAACATCGCCGAAGTGGCTACGGCGATCGCCGGTGGTGATCTTTCGCGCAAGATCACCGTGGACGTGCGCGGTGAAATTCTGCAGCTGAAAGAGACTCTGAATACGATGGTCGACCAGCTGAACCGCTTTGCCGGCGAGGTGACGCGCGTGGCCCGCGAGGTCGGTACGGAGGGCAGGCTTGGCGGCCAGGCCAATGTTCCCGGCGTTGCCGGCACTTGGAAGGACCTTACCGACAATGTGAATCTTCTGGCCGCCAATCTCACCACCCAAGTCCGCAACATCGCCGAAGTCACGACTGCGGTGGCGCGAGGCGATCTTTCCCGCAAGATTACGGTCGATGTGAAGGGCGAAATTCTGGAACTGAAGGTCACCATCAACACGATGGTGGACCAGCTCAACGCCTTTGCCGCCGAAGTCACCCGCGTGGCGCGCGAAGTCGGCACCGAGGGCAAGCTTGGCGGCCAGGCCCAGGTGTCGGGCGTGGCGGGTACCTGGAAAGACCTGACGGATAACGTCAACTTCATGGCCTCGAACCTGACGACCCAGGTTCGCAACATCGCCGAGGTGGCGACCGCGATCGCAAATGGCGATCTTTCAAAGAAGATCACCGTGGACGTGCGCGGCGAAATTCTTCTTCTGAAAGAGACCTTCAACACGATGGTCGAACAGCTGCGATCTTTCGCGGCGGAAGTCACCCGCGTGGCGCGCGAAGTCGGCACCGACGGCAAGCTGGGCGGGCAGGCGGAGGTCACCGGCGTTGCCGGCACATGGAAAGACCTCACCGATAGCGTCAATTCCATGGCGGGCAACCTAACGGGCCAGGTACGCAACATCGCGGAAGTCACTACCGCCGTGGCGCGCGGTGACCTTTCCCGCAAGATCACCGTCGATGTGAAGGGCGAAATTCTCGAATTGAAAAACACCATCAACACGATGGTCGATCAGCTCAACGCCTTTGCCGCGGAAGTGACCCGCGTGGCGCGCGAAGTGGGTACGGAAGGCAAGCTTGGCGGGCAGGCCCAGGTACCGGGTGTGGCCGGTACTTGGAAGGACCTGACGGATACCGTCAACGACATGGCCGCCAATCTGACCGAACAGGTGCGCGGCATCGTGAAGGTGGTCACCGCCGTGGCGGATGGCGATCTCAAGCAGAATCTGACGGTGAAATCCAAGGGCGAAGTGGCGGCGCTGGCCGAAACCATCAACAATATGACAGCCACCTTGGCCACGTTCGCGGATCAGGTGACCTCCGTCGCCCGTGAAGTGGGTGTCGAAGGCAGGCTAGGCGGCCAGGCGAATGTTCCCGGCGCCGCGGGCACATGGAAAGATCTCACCGGCAACGTGAATTTGCTGGCCGCCAATCTCACCACCCAGGTCCGCGCCATCGCCGAAGTCGCCACCGCCGTCACCAAGGGCGACCTGACGCGCTCCATCCAGGTCGAAGCGCGGGGCGAAGTGGCGGAGCTGAAAGACAACATCAACACCATGATCGGCAATCTGCGCCTGACCACGGACCGGAATACGGAGCAGGACTGGCTCAAGACCAATCTGGCGAAATTCACCAACATGCTGCAGGGCCAGCGCGACCTGGTGACCGTGGGCCGAATGCTGCTGAGCGAGCTGACCCCGCTGGTCAACGCCCAGATGGGCGTCATCTACCAGATGGAGAACGGCGAGGAGCCGCAACTCAAACTTCTCTCATCTTATGCGGACCATCCCATCGACGGGCATCCCAAGGCATTCCTGATCGGCCAGGGACTGATCGGTCAATGCGCCGCCGACCGGCGCACTCACCTTGTCCTGAATGTGGAACGGGCTGTTCCGGTCAACTCCGCACTGGTGCAGGTCACGCCCCGGAATATCATCGTCCTGCCGGTTTTATATGAGAACCAGGTCAAGGCGGTGATCGAACTTTCGTCCCTGTCCGATTTCACGGACCTGCAGATTGCATTCCTCGAACAGCTCACCGCCAGCATCGGAATCCTGGTCAACAGCATCGAAGCCACGATGCAGACCGAAGGACTCCTGAAGCAATCCCAGCAATTGGCGGGAGAGCTTCAATCCCAGCAAAACGAGCTCCAGCAATCGAACGAGCAGCTGGAGCAGAAGGCCCGGGAGCTGGCGGAACAGAATGTCGAAGTCGAGCGGAAGAATCAGGAAATCGAGCAGGCGCGCCGCGCGCTGGAAGACAAGGCCAGCGAGCTCGCACTGACATCAAAATACAAGTCGGAATTCCTGGCCAATATGAGCCACGAGCTGCGTACCCCGCTCAATTCGATCCTGATTCTCGGCCAGCAACTGGCGGAGAATCCCGACCATAATCTTACGGTGAAGCAGGTCGATTTCGCGCGAACTATCCATGGTGCCGGAACGGATTTGCTGAACCTCATCAGCGATATTCTGGATCTTTCCAAGATCGAATCCGGCACGGTAACGGTGGAGGCCGAGGAGCTGACCCTCGCCAATGTGGTCGATGCGGTCGCCCGCCCCTTCCGGCACATGGCCGATGCAAGACAGCTGGTCTTCAAGGCAACGCTCGATCCGTCGCTACCGCGATCAATGCTGACCGATTCAAAGCGGCTTCAACAGGTGTTGAAGAATCTGCTTTCGAACGCGTTCAAGTTCACCTCGCAAGGCAGTGTCAATCTTTCGGTTTCCACCGCCAAAGAGGGTTGGTCGTCCAATCATGCGGTTCTGAGCCAGGCCGCATCCGTCATCGTCTTTGAGGTGTCCGACACCGGCATCGGCATTCCGGCCGAGAAACAAAAGCTGATATTCGAAGCATTCCAACAGGCGGATGCCTCCACCAGCCGCAAATATGGCGGTACAGGCCTTGGGTTGGCCATCAGCCGGGAACTGGCCAGCCTCCTGGGAGGTGAGATCCAGCTGCGCAGCACGCCGGGCGTGGGCAGTTCCTTCCGGCTTTATCTACCGAGCAGATATGTCGGCGCGACCGTCCCCTTGCGTCCGATGACAAATGCGGCAGCGATCCTGCCGGAACGGCCAAGCGAGCAGATCCTGGACGACCGGGCCGAATTGCTGGGTTCGGATACCGTACTTCTCGTGGTCGAAGACGATCCCCATTATGCAAGAATTCTCATGGATTTGGCCCATGGGGAAGGTTTCAAGGTGATCGTCGCCACGCGCGGCGACGAAGCGCTGGATCTGGCGATGGAATACAATCCCGCCGCGATCTCCCTGGATATCTTTTTG
>Ga0068855_100001872_pt1 | contig 26166 bp, 21 predicted proteins | sample KBSCornC52_FD_66592 | JGI IMG/M metagenome (GOLD analysis project Ga0068855, IMG submission 66592) | Corn rhizosphere microbial communities from Kellogg Biological Station, Michigan, USA - KBS Corn C5-2 | ecosystem: Host-associated > Plants > Roots > Rhizosphere > Soil ... | reverse complement strand
TTCACTCAGCGCAAGCGGCAATGGGAAGCAACCCGGCGAAGACCTCAAAAGAAATCCTAACCCTATGCGTTTAATAGAAACAGACAGAGGCACACGCAACCATGCCATTTGCAAACGGGGTTTACGGGCATTCAACCGGGCAAGCCTATAGCCGCGCTAAATCGGCAGGCGCGCAGAAAACGGAAGGCGGCGACGATTCGCCCCACGGATCTGAGGATTCCGAAGCAAAAGGCCCGCAAGCTGGTTCAGTTGTCCATGTGAAGCACCACGGCGGCGGCAAGTTTTCGGTGAAGCATGAAGACGGATCAGTAACCAAGCACGAAACGCCGGAAGACATGCACTCCCACATGATGCAGCACTTCGGAGTGAACGAATCCGAACCAGATGGTGATGAAAGCGCCGAGTATGGCGATGAATCCGAGGGCGGGGACGCCCTGAAATCAATTTTGGGGTAAAGGAACAAATGAAAAACTTGCTCTTGAGTGTTGCGGTAATCCTGTTCTCTGTGTCGGCCTTTGGCCAGGTGAGGGCGGCTAGCTATGAAGCTGGCGTTTATTACGCTCCGTCTTACAAATACCGCGTCGAAGTCTATAGCGGTGGCGCGACAGCGGGCGGAGCCTATTCAATCGTTCTCTTCGCCCCCACGGTAACGCTTTCTGACGGCCGCGTGGTGAATCCGTTCTCGACCTCGAACCCAATCACCATTGGGCAGGGCTCAAACCAAGAGACGGTTACGCCTTCTTCGGTGAGCGGTTGCGGAGTCGGACAGCCATACCGAGGTTGCACAATCACGGCAACCTTCTCGAACCCGCACGGCAAGGGCGACACAATTACCTCAGGCACAAGCGGGTGGGCCGAAGCCGTTTCTGACGCTGCGAACAACGGTGGCGGAAACGTCTACTGGGAAGTGGATTGCGGCACGATTACCCTCTCGACCGGTGGCGCAACCACCACTAGCACTTGCCTCGTTCCAAAGACCTTCACGGATGGCGGCGGGTCGGTGCGCGTAACTACCACGATCACCACTTCTGCAAGCTATTCGCTAGGCATTGCTTCAGCAACTACGGCATTTGTGAACGCCTGCACGTCACTTACGGCTGGCTTAGGTTGCGGACAGTTCCAGTCCACGCCCGGATCTGTAGCGCAAGGTACTGGAACTGGAGCTTTGCTGATTACCGCAAACGCGGCGGCTGGCGCTGGCGCGATCCATGCGAAGGTATGGGGCTACACCGCTGCGCAGTCTAGCTTCTAAGGATGGCTTATGCCTTTCACTGATCCACGGATGGAAGAACATGCGGAGAGCCTGAGACAAAAGCCGGCTTTCAAGTTCGGCAAGGATTTGCCCAGTGCTGAAGATTTGGACAAAGTTGCTGAAGAAGCTGAAGCGAAGGCAGCCACCAAACCAAAGCGCAAGATTATCGCTCAAGGTTAGCCGGATGCGTCGAAGCATCCGCATCATTATCGAGGATTGCATGGAAGCAAAAGCGACAATCACAATTACGATTGCACCCCCGCCCCCGCCGCCGTTGACCATTGACACTTCGAGTGTTCCGACTTCTGGGACAGTCGGCCAACCGTTTTCTGGTCAGATCGCAATTGCAGGCGGCACCCCGCCCGACACGCTTGCAGTTGATGCAGGCGCGCTCCCGCCTGGGCTTACGCTTGATGACACGGGATTGATTTCGGGGACGCCGAGTCAAGCGGGGACGTTCACTTTTGAAGTTGATGTGAAAGATTCTTTGGGCTAATGCCGTTCGCGTCCAAAGCCCAACAACGATTTCTGCACGCCCATCCTGAGAAGGTGGGCGGCAAGCGGAAGTTGAAAGAGTGGGATCAGGCAACAGATTTCAGTAACCTGCCCGAGCGCAAGAAGTTCGCTAAAGGCATGGCAGCTGCAAAAAGAAAATGAGCCCAGCATACGTTCAATCCAACGCCGCGATTCTGATGCAATGCCTCAATCCTGGGGATCAGGTCAAATTGTGGGATGGAGAAAACCCGCTTACGGGCTCTAAGTCGATGGCGGTGGCGCTCTCTCCGCCGCGCTTTGGCGAGAATACGAAATACTTCTCAATCCAGCTGGTGTTCTCGGCGGCGCCGGGCGCGTTCACTTATGACATTGAAGCATCGAACACGGACGTTGATGCAGACTACGTGAAAATTGGGACCTCAATCACTGCTGTTACTTCTCCAAGCACCGTTTCTGCCGTCGCCGATAACATTCAGACGACCATGAAATATATCCGCTTGATTGCAACGCTGCAGAACGCAAATAGCGTCACCGTCACAGCGACGATCTCCCGCTAAACCAAAAGTTTAATAGAAATGTGAAACGTTTAGCACTCGTAGTGTGCCTGCTATCTGCAGCGTCGGCCTTTGGCCAAGGCGGAGCAGTTACGGCGGTTCCTGCCATCACCAATACCCGTGGTGAGCCTGTTCCCTACGCGGAAGTAGCGGTGTGCGCGTCGAACCCTGGTGCATTGCCGAATACCCCGTGCAGTGGGAACTTTGCAACCCTTTCTACAGACATAACGCTCGCCGTTCAGTGTCAGACGAATGTAACCCCCATTGGCGCAATCAGCGGAGCGGGCTGCACAAACCCCGGCAAAAGCGATGGGCTGGGGAATGTGGTTGCTTTTGCGGCCCCAGGACAGTATTGGTGCGAATACTTTGGGGGATCGATCTCGCGCCCTCTGGTGGTTCCCTGCTTCTTTGCCAGTAGCGGCTCGGCAATTCTGAACTGTCCCACGGCGATCAATGGAAGCCTTGCAGCATTCACTTCCACAACAAATCTCAGCTGCGACCGGCAGATGGGGACGGACTTTAACGGTAACGGCTTCGCCCAGTCGTGGAAGTATCTTGGGCCAGTCAATGGATTCTTTACGGTCATTGGCGGCGCGGCAGATCCAGGCACCGTTCCAGCTTACGCACTTCCGGCTAACGCGGCGCGAGCAGCGGCGCCTGCCACCGTTCCAACTCCGTATTACTGGCATTGGCCTTCAACGCGCTGCGCGATTGGGCAGTACTGGGCGGTGATAAGCCAGTCAACTGATGCAAACGGAAACCCGCATGATTTTTATGGCTGCACGAATGCTGCCAACTCGCAGGTAATCCAAGTCAATGGCGCTCCCCTGCTCACGGAATCACCGGCAAACATCCGCAACACCGCAACCATCACCTGCACAAACCCGAGCGCGGGGAATATAGATTGCAATGCAACTGGAGCTACATTTGCCCAAGCCGCCAATCCTTCTGCGCCGACGCTCACAACAGGGGGATCAGCAGGGTCAACTTCCCGTACCTATGCAATCGTAGGCTGCGAAGATGCTCTCTGCGCACAGCACAGTGCAATCTCGTCAACAACCACGATCGCCACCAGCAACGCGACTCTCTCAACTTCTAACTATGTGAAGCTCACAGCCTACGCCGATACGCTCTACGGCTATCGCTTCTACATCGTCTGTCGCACAGCAAGCGCAGGAACTCCGAGCACTACAGGCGTGATCGCAAGCGGTGTGTGGAAGGTATTTGCAGATACGGGACAAGCAGGGGATGGGTCAAACTGCGCCAGCACCTACGCCACGAACACGACGAAGCTAACAGATCAATGCTTGTCTAGTTCTGTCAATGCAGGTATGAACTCGATGCCTGGATCGCCGTGCGGCGTAGACGCTCCTCCAGCGACAGGTATTAAGACGCTCTCAGAAGAATGGACAGAAACCTTTGGCGCTCCTGGCGATACGAACAATCTGCAATGGACATGGATTTATCAGCCAGCCTCTACGACTGCCACGTTAACAGGGGGCGAACTGGTAATGTTTACTCCCGCGAGTGGTACAGACAATTGGGCGTTCCTTGCTGAATCAACCCCCGCAACTCCGTGGACTTTCGAGCAAGTTAGTCAGTGGATGGATTACGCAGGGACAGGCTCGGCTAAAGCTGGCTTGTGCGTATCGGACGGAACAAAGCTGATTTCTTTCGCTGTCGGGCAAGGCGGAAATCTTGCAGTAACCGAATACAACAACGCTACTTCAGGTGTGGCGGCACCTTACAGCGTTCAAAACTTCCAAACCGATGGCTATAAGTATTTCTACATCCAAGACGATGGAGCCAACCTAAATTTTAAACTCTCCTACGACGGCGTGAACATCATTCAGGTCTATACACAAGGTCACACGTCATTCCTTGCCAACACCAGCAAGATCGGCCCTTGCATCAACCGTGGCGGTCAGATGGCAGTTGACTACTTACGGGAGACTCAATGAGACGGTTGATTATTCTCATTCTCTCCGCAACTTGCTCTGCTCAAGTGCAGGGTGGATTGCCGAATCTCTCGCAGTCTCTTGTGCAGAGCATCATCGGTGGAACCCCTGGGCAGATCACGCTTTCTGACGGTGTGACAGCGGGACAGTTATTGGTGGGATGCACTGACAGTTATAGCAGTTCCACAAAGACCTTCACCGATTCTGACGGCAATACATGGTCGAATGTCGCGTCGCTTTCATTGGCTGGAAATGAATTTCTCCAACTATCCAAGGCAGTAGCAGCGCACACCGTCAGTTCGCTTACCGTATCGGCCACGGACATCAACAATTTGGCTGTGGTCAATAACCTTTCTGGCACTGTCGATGTCTCTGGCACGAGCACGAGCACGATTGGTGCTGGTTCGATCAGCAATTCAATCACGACTACGACTGATGCAGACGGCATCATTTCTTGCAGCGGAATTGACACAAGTAGCGGCCTTGCTCACTTGAGTTGGATCGGAAGCGGGAACGCTCAATATGCTGCACAAAACGGCGTGAATGCCGCTATGAGTTTTACCGTAGCCAGGGCGCACGGTTCTACTACGGTCACCCATCTCGGCGTTGGCGGGGTTTCCCTGTCATCGGTGACGGGAATTATCTCAGCCGCATTCAAACCAAGTGGCACATTGGCAATCTCTACAACCAAATTCCCTGACGGCGGCAATGGCGTTCCCTACAGTGCGCAACTTACCGAGACAGGCGCGATCGCAGCAGTCACATGGAGCGTTACCTCAGGAACCTGTTTCACTTTGAGCATCAACGCTTCCACCGGAGTGTACAGCGGAACTCCGAACAGTACAGGAACGTGCAATGTAACATTCCAAGCAACAGATGGCACCAACACCATTACCAAGGCGCTGACATGGACAATTGGCGCAACCCTGAATACGCCGTCCGTTCGGAGCACGACCTCGCTTGGCACCATAGGAATCGGTTCTACGGCTGCCACGGTTGCCTGTGGAGATAGCGTAATCTTCTGGCTCCACGGGGCAGACACGCACGGCACGACAGGCTGGATTCCTCCTATAAACGGTTCCGGTAACTTCATTCACGATTCTTTTGGATTGACGCCGCAAGTAATCACTCCGATTGGTGGAGGCACTGGTAATTCTGGACTTTACGGAGTCCTGTTCGGGCCGATGGCCTTTTCTGGGCTCGACACATTTACTTACAGCAACAGTTCTAGTGCGGCCACCGCACTGACGGCTTATATAGAAGTCGTTTCTGGCGTTCAAGCGGAGGCTGATTTGTCGGCTATCGCGCAGAACGTCGATACCAATACGAGTGGCACCTACACCGTATCTGGTAGCTACACAACTGTTGTTCCTAATCAGTTGATGCAGGTATTTGGGGGAAGCGACCAGGACGGATATATCAGTGCCAGTGCCGACACATTGGGAATGAATTCCCCGTTTAGCGTTCTTGCCACAGGCGGGAGCGGATTCGATAACACAGCACTTGCCTCGGCGCTTATCTCAAGTCCTACTACGCAGACCTCTACATTGTCGATAACGCACTCAGGAACGCAAGAACGGGCAGGAATTGTGCAGATTGCGTTGCGGCCTTCGATTGTTACGAACTGTTCGCCGGTCGGAACGGAAAAGATCAGGAGACAGGTGTTTTAGTGATTGCGACGAAAAGCAATCCAATAGCGGGAAGCGAACCAAACAAGGGTGACAACGCAACACATCACAATGATTCGCACCAAGGTTTCAAGTACGGAGCCAGAGTCCATGAGGGCTAGCGCCGCGATGATGACTATGAAAATCAGCGCCGCCCCGATTTTGCCAAGGTTTTCGATCACATGAATGCCCTAAACAAGAGTGTAGTTCCGATGGCGACGATGAGAAGAACAAGGAACCATGCCCAAATGTCGTTAATCCTCATCATGGCCGTGTATTGTATCACCGCCTTTGGCCCCGTTGGGGCATTTCCCCAAAAGTTTAATAGAGCATGAGACGTATAGCACTTTTGCTGTGCCTGCTTTGCTCTTTCGCCTTTGGCCAGGGCACCACCGCAGGCGGATCGGGCAATATTGGCGGGACTGCCGGCACGCAAGACGGCGGGGCGCTTACTATTTCGAGCGTTGCCGTAACCTCGAATCCTGCCTCCCAAACTGTTGGCTTGAATCTCGGCTTCACGGCTACCGGGACACTCTCGAATGGCGTGCAAATCAACCTCACGCCTTATGCCACTTGGTCAATCAGCAATCCGGCGATTGGCAGGGTTGTAGGAATAAGCTCCACAGAGGATCTGGTTTGCCTCACTGCTGGGAGCACCCAAGTTACTGCTACTTACCTGGGGGTTGTGGGTACAGGGACACTGACTTGCGTAGGTGTCATTCCTCCGATTCCGGTGCCTACGGGCATCGCAATTTCGCCGCTTACTCCTTCGATTCCCCAAGGGCAACCGGGCGGGGCTCAGTTTACGGCTACAGAGACACTCTCAGACGGCACGACACCAAACGTCACCGGCACGGCTACCTGGACAACGAGCGATGCAACGATTGCCAAGTTAGGCCCACTGACTACTACGCAGGAGTTTGATTGCGTAGGAACGGGCTCGGCAACGATCACCGTTTCTCAGAACTCATTCAGCGCGAACACTACGCTTACCTGTTCGGCTGTGCTCTCGAGCATCAACGTAACCCCCGCAACGCCTAGCGTGGTTGCTGGAAATACGTTCCAGTTCTTGGCAACGTGCAACTTCACGGATGGCTCAAGCCAGCCCTGCGCCGCTCCCACATGGTCATCGAATACCACGGCCACAGCGACAATCAATAGTTCTGGACTTGCTACGGCGGTTGCTGCTGGAACTTCGACTATCAAGGCTCAGCTAGGTTCAATCTCAGGCACTACGGTGCTTACAGTGACAGCACCGGGCCCGCCACCGGCAACGCTTACTGGCATCACAGTTACGCCTTCTACCAAGACGGTCAACGTTGGCCAGTCGCTCACGGTTACGGCTACAGGTACGTTCTCGGATGGATCTTCTCAGAACGTCTCCGCGAGTCCTACGGTTTGGTCAACGAGCGATGCCACCAAAGGCCAATTGCAGCTGCCTGATGCGGTGATCGGTGCAGCCTATAGCACGACTCTCACCGGAACGGGCTCAACGCCCTACGATTGGAGAACCCCATCCACAGGCTCTACCGGGCAAGTGGATTTGCTCGACTGGGCATGCATGCCGTTGCCCGATCGCAACAACTTCCATCTCTCAGGAAGTGCCGTCAAGTACTGCCACATCGACGCAGGGCTGCTCTGGTGGATCAAGGGATCGAGCGGGAATCCTTGGGATGGCCTGATCTATGACGGAAGTTTCATTTACGACACCTTCACCGAAAACGGCGACGGAGGTTCGCAAGATACCGCTTGCCAAGCGGCGGGATTCTCGTCGTGCTTCACCGATCCTTTCGCCTTTAAGCGGTTCGTTGCGCCTCTCTCTGCAATGCCGCGCTATTTCACTTTAGGCGGAGCAGATGTAGTACTTAACCACCCTTCGCCTAACAATTTCATGCGGACGACGAATTGCGGAGTGGACAACCAACCGCTGATCAATCTTGGAAACATAGTTGAAATCACCCACGATGGCGATTACTTCGCAGGCGGAACTACAAGAGCTTTTGGCGGGTCAATTGGGACAGTCCACACTATCGAGCGTTTGCACTTCTGGGGCCTCTCGACAGTCACCGCACCTTACCAATCTGGGCATGTGGAAGTTTATGACCTTGTTCTAGGCTTTGGGCAAGTTGAATGGAGAAGCTTTCACTGGGGCGGATCGTCCTACGTTCTCGATCAGGACTCGCTCAACAACAACAAAGTTGCTGGCGGAGCGCCGACGCCGAACTTTGGCTGCAAGATCCCTAATAACCTTGCTAGCGGAAATCTGCCCCCTGGAACGATCAGCACCGCAAGTCCCAAGCTTAATCTTGGAGATAGTACGGGCACGATCTCAGGCACGCCCAACACGCCCGGAACTTATTCCTTCACCGTGCAACAGGAAGATGCAGGCGGGGCCTTCCATCTTCAAAACCAGACCATCACCGTTAATAGCACACCGAACACAGCTACCCAGACGGTCAAGTGCATTGCTCCAGGCGCGGTCACAATCACTGCAACCAACGGCTTCTCTGGGAATACGGTTATAACCTGCCAATCTCCCACACCTACGCTTTCAAGTATTGCGGTCACGCCCACGAGTCCGACCCAATACAACGGCTCACAGGTGCAGTTCACTGCCACTGCAACCATGTCTGACGGATCAAAGCAAGACGTAACCACACAGGCAACCTGGACGAGCTCTAGCGTGGCCGTTGCGACCATTCCCCGGACTTCGATCAGCTCACCCATCCCGGCGAATTGTGTGACTGCGGGCACGTCCACAATCCAAGCAGCTGTAGGCGCCGTAAACAACTCGACCACGCTTACTTGCCAAGTCCCGCCAACGAACACGGCGACTGGTGGGAATATCTATTGCACCACCGGGGAAACGTGGATTGGGCCAACAACTGACGGGCCAGCGGCTTTACCCACGCATTGCGTAAATACAGCGCTTGCCAATACTCCCTCCCCGGGATCTACGGTAGCTGTTGCTGCAGGGGATGCCACGGGATTCCAGAATGCACTTAATGCGGCGACATGCGGCCAAACTATCACGCTTGTAGCAGGATCGGTATATACAGGCTCGTTTGTCTTCCCGGCGCACAGCTGCGATGGAACGCATTACATCACCGTTCGCACTACGGGCATTGGTTTGCTTCCACCCGAAGGCACGCGAGCAACCCCGTGTTATGCGAATACTCAATTACCCAACCGCCCAGGCCCACCAATTGCACCGAACAGCCCAGGCAACTGCCCTGCCCTGGTTTCGGCAATGGCGAAAATCAAGGGCAGCGGCGCACTCGATGAATCCATCCGCATCAATGCTGGCGCAGACCATTACCGCCTGATCGGGCTAGAGGTCGAAGCAAAGACCGTAGCCCGCACAGCGCAGACGCAGAACATTGTGAACATACAGAATGCGGCAAGCGGATGCAGTACCAACCACATCATTTTTGATCGCATGTGGTTCCACGGCAACCCTGACCGCTCAACCGTTCGCGCTGGATTCATGGGCGACGGTGTCTGCGATGTGGCAGTAGTTGACAGTTCCTATACAGACGGCCACTGCTTGAGCGGAGTTTGTACGGATTCACAGTTCTTCGCAGGCGGGTTCGGAAGCCTAACTAAAACTGCATTTAAGGGCGTGAATAACTATGTGGAGTCGGCTGGAACCAACTCCATGACCTTCGGCGGAGGCGGGGCTACGGTCATGCCAAGCGACTTTGAATGGCGCGGGAATTACCAATACAAGCCAATGATTTGGAATCCTGCTTGCGTTGCTCCGCTTCCTCCATCTTGCGCGTTGCCAGACGGGACCCCGGTTACTTATGACGGCTTAGGGCCCTACTCCGTCAAGAACATGCTCGAGGTCAAAAACATCATTCGCGCCTTGATTGAAGGCAACATCATGGAGAACAACTGGATGCACGCGGATCAAAACGCCAGCGCCATCCTGTTCACTCCGAAAAATCAATCTGGAAATCAATGTCCCCTCTGCGTGGACAGCGACATAACCACCCGGTACAACCACATCATCACTTCAGGCGGATTCCTGCAAGCGGTGAACACCAGCGCCGACGATGGCGGCTTAGCTACAGGTGGGCACAACTACAGCGTGCATGACAACTTAGCCGAAAACCTGAATTATCAGGGCGTAACCAACACCGGCTTTAACTTCGCAACTTACGGCATTCAAACATGGACGAACATCGCACTCGCCTGCGGGAATTCCTTTGTGCAGCATGACGTGTCGATCGTCCACAACACCCTGATCATTGCGAACGGGCGGAACTACAACGCCATGCACCAATTGGACGGGCCTGTAGGGGCCTGTGAGTCCAACATGCTCATGCGGGACAATCTAGCATTCTACGGCAGTCAAGGTGTCAACCAAGTTTCTAACACCGCCTGCGCCGGGCCCACGAGCACGAACTTTTCCGCCAAATATACAAGTTGCTGGACTAACCCATTCGTGATGACCAAAAACGCCATCATCAACGGCTTGGGCACGTGGCCCGCAGGCAACTTCTTGACGCCTCTCGCCTCAGTCGGATTCACCAATTACAACAACGGGCTCAACGGGAATTACTTGCTGCTTTCTACCAGTTCACTCCATAACGCTGCCTCAGACGGGAAAGACGTAGGCGCGGACATGGCAACGCTCAGTCAGAAAATCGCAAATGTTCACTAGCTTCTAGGTTTCATAGAGTCAGATGCCGGAAACCGCACAAGATCAAGAACTTCAGCAGGTTTTAGAGCAGAAGTTCGGCGCTGGGGAAGCTTCGGAAGTCGAAGGCCAGTCCGAATACGGGCTGAATAACCAGCACATCCCTGAACGCTACCAGGGGATTTTCAAGGGACTGGCGCAAAAATGCGCCCAGCGGGATATGTTCGCCCGCATCGAAGAAGTACGCAAAGCCGGGATGCAGCGCTTCTACTGGCGCGGCGACTTTGACGTTTGCTACGACGAACAAAACGATACATGGGCAGTTCCCGGGGGATTGGGCCCGTGGACGGGCGGGCAAGACGCTTCAGACGTTTCCCTGCATTACCCGCTGAATATCTACCAGGCATTCGGGCGCGGCTTCATCTCGATTGTCGGGCAAATTCCGCACGTCCGCATGGAATCGGCTACAACCTTTTCACCGGACGGACAGAAGGTTGCTTCTGCCGCCGATGCCCTGAGAAAAAAGATCGAATCTCAGAACCATGTTGAAGGATTAGCCGAAGATATTGCACGGCTCATGTGGACGGATGGCCGGGTGTCCCTCTACTCCCGATGGATAACGGACGGTTCGCGGTTCGGATACGAACAGCAAGGCGGCGAGAGCAGTGCTCCTTTCGGCGGAGAGGAGCCGGAAGGCGTAGGGCAAGGCGATGACCCTCCCGAGAAGCAGCCGCGCCAAGCAAAGGGCGGAGAGTGCATAGACGCCTTTGGGGTTTGCGAGTGCAAAGTACCCATCAACATGCGCCACCAGTCACAATTTATGTGGCGGCAACTCTCGTTTGAAATTGACATTACTTCCGCGAAATCAATGTATGCGTGGCTGGGGGAAAAGCTGCAAGGTGCCGGAGGCCAGCCCGGGCCTGGAGAATTCAACCTCGATCGCACCACTAGGTTAGCTACAACTCAGGGCGTGAGGCTTCTGACTGAAAGCGGCGATACGGTTGAAGCGCTCATTACGTGGCAACGCACCTGGTTCCGTCCAAGCTTCTTTACCGAAATCGACAATGAAGAAGACCGCAAGTGGTTTATGGACAACTACCCCGATGGGGCAATGGTCTCTTTCCTTGGGGAAACCTATGCGGAATCGCGCAACGAAAGCATGGATGACCATTGGACCGACATTCACCCGCTACCCGGGGACGGTCAGGCCACGCCTTCTTGCGGATACATCCTTATTCCAGTTCAGGACGGTGTGAACGACCTCACCGACTTGAAGATGGAACGGGCAATGAAATCCATTCCGGCAATCTATTGCGACAAAGACGCGGTAGACCTCCCGGCAATCTCCAAGCAAAAAGCAGGACCAGGCGCGCACTATCCAGCGAATAGGCCCGATGGCAGGCCGCTTTCTGATGCGTTTTGGCCCGAGCCCGTCCCGCAAAAGTCCGACGATGAAGCGGCGATGTGGCAAGAACTCTTTGGCCCAATCCCGCAATTCTTGACTGGGCTCTATGACGCGGCTTTAGGTGGCTCCGACCCAGACAACCCAACTCTAGGCGGGCTTCAGCTGCTAGCCGGACAGTCAAAAGGCCAAGCCGGGGTTGCATGGCGGAAGTTCCGCGTGGCTTACGCGAAGGCCATCACGCAGCTTGTGCGAATCGGCGCGCACTTCCGGGCCGCTGAAGCCGAAGAAGGCATTCTTAAATTATCCGTCGAAGATGAGCAGGTAGAAATTGACCTTGAAGACCTGAGAGAAGGCTCGTGGATTTGCCGGCCGGATGGCGATGAATCGTATCCAAACTCACACGCGGAGCGCCAGCAGGCGTATGAGCGCTTTGTGATGATGGCGGGGAAGACTCCACAAGGAACCCAGCTGATTTTCGAACCCAAGAACCTTGCTCTAGCAAAGGACTTGGGCGGATTGCCAGATTTGGAGATCCCCGGGGCGGATTCGGAAGAAAAGCAACTTGCCGAAATCAAGGAACTGCTGCAAGCTACTCCAGTTCCTAACATTCAAGCCATTAAGCAGTACCAAGTGGCCGCAATGATGGCGCAAACGAGTGGGCAGAATCCTCCGCCACAGCCGGACCCAGATAGCATGTTGCTGCCATCGGTTCAAACCAAATGGTACGACGATGATGCAGCCGAATACTCGGCAGGAATCGACTGGATGCGCTCATCTGTAGGCCAGCAAGCGGAACGCGAGAATCCAGAAGGCTTCAAGAACGTGGAACTGCACATCAAAATGCACCAGGCCAAGATGCAGAAGCAGCAACAGGACCAAGTGCAGCAAGCCATGATTCCGCAGTTGCTACTTGAGAAGGCAAAGCACTCAGGGCAGGCGAAATCTCCTACGGAAAGCATTCAGTATAAGGATTTGGGGCCAAGCGGGAAGATTCAGTTGGCAGCGCAAGCAGGCTTAGACGTGCATGCGGACATGGCTTCTGATATGGCCGGGGATACGCTCGGAGAAAATCAGCCACCGGAAAAGCCTCCGCAAACTTCCCCGCCAAAGCCAAATTAGCTGAGTTTCATAGAGTCAGAGCCAGTAGGGGGCCGAACACCCCAGGCCGCTAGGCCGAAATCGGACTGCTCAATGAGGGAAATCAATGCCTGAAGCCGCCGTAGTTTCATCTCCATCAACCCCAACCTCAACTTCCGCGCCTGTAACCGGTGGTGGCGGTGCTGAAGACGTCAAAATAACTTATGGATCGCCCGAGGGAGACTCCAATGTCGGAGAAGGCACAGAAACGGTTGATGACTCTTTACAAGCTGACGGCGGAGAAGGCGGAGAAACTGAAGACTTTGGAGATTTCGATTCCTTCGGCGAAGAAGAAGGGGAAATCGAGGCCCAAAAGTTCACGTCCGACCAATACAAAGCGCTAAAACAGGCACTCGCCGCGAATCCCGAGCTATTCAAAGCCGTAAAGCGCGAGATTTCGGAAAACTCCCGTTATAAACAGCTTTACGAATCGCCCGAAGCCGCCCGCGAAGTCTCAGAACGCATTGAAGCGCTCGGCGGGCTCGAGGGAATCGAAGCCGAATCGCAGGAATGGTCAAAAGTCTTCGAAATGTTCAAGACTGGCGACCCTGGGGTTATCGACTATTGGGCCAAAGACAATCCGCAAGGACTTGCGAAGCTTTTCCCTCACGTCTATGACCGCATGTTCGAACTCGATAAGCCCATGTGGTCGTACAAGGCGGCGGGAACCTTTGTTGAGACTGCCCGCCAAACCGGGATGATCGCCGCGCTTAATGTTCTCTCGAAACTCGAATCAGTTGCGAAATCTCCGGAAGCCGCCGCCCAAGTCAATGCCATCATCGACGCGCTGAACAACGTGGACGCGATTTCGAAGAAGCCGCCGACCCAGGACTTGACGCCCGAGGCCAAAGCCCTTTCAGAGCGGGAAAAGAACATCAAGGCCCAAGAGCACCAGATTTACATTAACGGGCTTCAGCAGCGAATCATTCCGCTGATTTCAAAAGCGGGAATGAACGCCTTGAGCCGGTTCCTGCAGGGCAAGAAACTTACCCAGGACGCACGCAAGGGACTACTTGAAGACGTGAACCGGGAATATGCGCGCCTCAGTTCGAAAGATGAAACCTTCCAAAAGAACCGCAAGGCTCTATTGACAGCGGGCGAGACTGACAAGCTCGAAAAGCTGGTAAAGGCTCATCTCGATCGCACCATGCCAATGGCCGCAAAGCGCGCATGGCGCAAGTACACCGGAATTTCCGGGATTGGCGAAAAGGAAGCCGCACAGCGCAAAGCCGAAGGGCAAGCACGGCGCGAATCAGGCGGCGGCGGAGCAACCGTTACGGTTGTCGCCGGACCTCCACCACGCTCGGGGGATGTGGATTGGGCGCGAATGCGGCAGGAATTTGGCAAAGACTTTGAAGACGTTTTCATGTTCGGCAAAAAGCCGCACATGGGCGGTAAGCGGGTGTACTTCAAGAAGGGGGACAAAACCGCATACTCCTACTGATGAAATTTTGGACGCTAATCGTTTAATAGAAACAGAACCCATCTGAAGGCACAGCGCCGGGACCGGATACCCGTAGCTTAACCGCTGAAACCGAGCTTGATGCCGCAACGAAGGGAAACGCAGTTCATTTCTTTTTGAGGCGACATTATGGCATCCCCATTAAATGCAGCGGCATCCATCGGCGTTGAACTGGAAAAAGTTCGGTCTTCCGTTTGGCCGCAATTCCAGCAAGACGATACCTTTTACGCTTTAGTCCCTGACCGCACCGACGAACTGGACGTCTCCGACCGTCTAGCGCGTATTCCGATCCTCGTTTCTCCCGGTTCGCAGTTCTCGCAGATTGACCCGGACGGGCAATCGATGGGCGTGGGCGCGGGCGAAGAATACCAGGACGGTGTAACCACTCCTGTGTACTTCGTGCAGGCTTGCCAAGTCACGAAGCGCGCCGAGTGGACAACCGACAGCAAGGAAAAGTCGGTTGTGGATGTCTTCAAAGACTCCTTCAAATTCAACCTGCGCCAGTTCCGTTCGAACGTCGAAGCGCTCATGTCTTCTTCGGACGGTTCGGGAACGCTTGGCACGGTCACCAGCGCCGCCACTGCGGGCCAGTTGACCGTTACCAATGCCAACAACTTCCAGGCCAAGAACACCTATCAGGTGTGGAGCGCGCTCGGCGGAACGCTGCGCGGCACCATCACCATTCTTACGGTGGATTCGGTCAATAACATTCTGTACCTGACCGCCGCTGCCCCAGCAGGAACCACAACCAACGACTTGCTGTTGATTCAGGGTGTCTCCGGTTCCGCGAATACCTCCCTGAACGGCATCCCAGCAATCAACCTCAGTTCCACCACGGGCCAGTGGTTCGGAATCCCGCGTGCGTCCTACCCGGGCGTGCTCTCGACTCCGTACTTTGCCGCTGGGACAAACCCGATCACGCCGCAGATTGTCATGTTGCTCGAAAGCTTGATGCAGCGTGCCACGGGTATTGAAACCGAAGACTTGGACGAAATCCTGGTGCATGGCAACGTGGATCAGCGTACCCAGTGGGAAACCCTGGGAATCGCAACGACCACGGGCGTGGCAACCGTTTTCGTGCAGAACGAAGGCGGAGCGCAGCGCAAAGATGTTTTGGCAAAGCGCAGCGTGCAGTCAGTTGCCGGGCACAAGGCAGTATGGAACATCCACGCGACTCCGGGCCGCTTGGACTTCCTGTGCTTGAAGTATTGGGGCCGCGTAGTTTCGAAACCCTGCGCGCTGTTCGACATTGACGGAATCACCGTGTTCCCGCTGTACGGGACAGATGGCGGAGTTGCAACCGCCCAAGCGTTCTACTACGTCCACGGCTTGCAGATGTTTACGAGCCGCGCACGTTCTGGCGCTTACGTCGATGGATTGACCAAGCCGACCGGGTTCTAATTTGAGCGCTCCCTAGCTCCTGAAAGGAGTTAGGGAGTTGCCAGAGCCAAGAAAGCCTCAAGGTTTAACAGCCTTGGGGCCTTTTTGTTGAGTTTCATAGAGACAGATGAAAGTAAAAGAAGCCCCGCCGCATTACGCGAAGCTGCTTGAGCGATTCGGGCGGAATCCCTACGGCCAAAACATCTATCGGCTGATTTGGGCTCCGAGCCGCATGCGGATCTTCGGCGGCTACTGGAATGACACTGGGAAGCGCGAGTACCGATTGGTTCAGAAGTACGGACCAACTCCGCAATGGGCTCTTGAGGTATGGCGACCGGCAACGATTTACTTCTCGCCGGAAATCTGGAACCGCCAAACCATGAGCGCAGACGGTTTCCTGACCTGCGGCCCCTTCCCCGTACATGGCGAGTACGAATGTCTGAATAAGTTTTCAGTCAAGAACGCCGACGATGGCGGGATCTTGCCCGAGCCTGGACTCGTTCTCTACTTGGTCATGGAGCAAAGGCTTCTTAGGGCGTTCTCGGAATCGCAGCGCAAAGCGGTTTACGAAGACGAAGCGGCAAAAGGCGAACGCTCCCAGGATGCCGACTTTGACGATATGTGGAAGGAAGCGCAACTGTCCCGCTCGGGGCTGAGTATCGGCGCGGCGGGAGCCTTCAACAAGCAGCAGGAAATAGACGATTACGCCCGCAGGATCGAACGGGCAAACGCTTTTGTAGATGCGCGGAAATTTCGGCAGGGATTTAAACAGCAATGAGGCGGCATGGTCGTCTTTGCTCTCAGTGCGGGAAGCGTCCTGCTAAGTTTCGTTATCGCGGTCGGGTTAAGCGCGATAGCGGTCACGATCTTTGTATGCAATGTTTTCGGCGGCAAATGGAAATCAACAAAAACGGAGAAAGAGTAGATGCCTAATTTTGAAGGTGATTTCGGCGCGGCGGCAACCCGCTCGGCGGCAACCGAAGCGATCAACACGCAAATGCGCCGGCTGAACAAAACCCGTTTCACCGGACTCACCAAGCTCCAGAAAGACCTGACCGAGAAAGCCGGGAAAGTCTACATCTACAACGTTTCCACGATTCACGAATGGGTCAAGCCGCAAGGCCAGCTCGGAACCGTCATCATCCAGAAGTGCGAAAAGGGCAAGCGGGTTTCAAAGCCCTACGTGCTCAACGGGATCATCAATCGCTGGTATGACAAGGGTTTGGGCCGCAAAGAGATTTTCCAAGAGTCAGGAATAGAGATTGCGGAAGACATTTGCTGCTGTTCGAAAGAATTCCCCTCAGAAAACGCCAACAACAACCTGACCAACTTCGGCGTATTCATCACCGAAAAGCCGCTCGAGGAGCTACCGCAGAAAGAACAGGACAGGCTGATTGAAGCCGCCCGGGAAAAGATGCTCAAGAAGCTCCAAGACATGGTCTTGGAAGCCGACTTATTCCACCAGGGCGGAAACCAGAAATGGGTGGGCCAGATCCACCGGGACGCGCTCCAAGCATTCAACGAGATCACCGGAGCAAAAGAAGAACGCCCGTGGGCTCCGATTCGCTACGTTGCCCAGTCGGAAGATTGCAAATTCTGTGGCTCGAAGGTCAAAGCCGGGGTTGTGGTTTGCCCGACTTGCCGGAACGTCTTGGACGAAAAGGAATACGAAAAGCGCGGCGGGAAGAAGGCCAGCTAAATGCCAGTTGTAGCGACAAGCCCATATCCAAGCGCCGAAGAAGTCTTGCAGGCTGCGCGTGTGCTCTGCAACGATGCCTCTGTGTCGATCGATGGCGACGTCCTAGCCGACGATCAACCCTTCATCTTTCCGGCAATGGAGCTGAAGTACGAATACCTTCAAGACAGGCTGATTCAAGCCGGGATTGAAACCTACTCGAAATATGGGTTCATCCATGCCGTTCCGGTAGTTGCGACTCCCGACCCAACCACGCAAATTGAAATCGATTACGTAGGGACGTTCGACGGGGAGAACAATACCGACCAGCCACAATTACCCGTCGATTTGCTCATGCCGCTCGAATTTTGGGAGCGGCAGAACATTCCATCCCCAGCAACCAACACAAACGCCTGGCTCCCAATGGCCCAAGCTTCCGATTCAATCGGGACTCGAGCGCAGACTACACGCTTTTCGATTTGGGATTGGGAGAATGACACGTTATTCCTTCCCGGGGCGACTCAGGTAAACGACCTGAAATGCAAGTATCTCGCCTACATGCCGCAAATCACCGATGGAACCTCCGTGCTTTTGGTGGGGCGCTGCAAGGTGGCAATGGCTAACCTCATGGCGGCTTTAGTGTCTGCCTCTCGCGGCGGGCTGGAATCGGCTGCAAAATTCGAAGCCGACGCCGAGAAATCCATTCTTGAAATCATCGCCCGCTCTGCCAGAAAGCAGCAATACGGCTCTTACGTTCGCAGGCCGTTTCGTGGGCGGCGTTCCCGCTTCCGCTAAAAGTTTCATAGAGACAGATGCCCTATAACGCCAGAGATGCTTTTAGCTCGGCTCTGTCCCTGTTTTCATCGCTCTATGAAGACATGAACCCTGCCGATCTTCCGGAAGGGTTAAGCCCGGACTGTCAAAACATGTGGTTTCTTCCCGGCTCTGCCTCGACACGTCCAGGGCTCTCTGAATATCTCGGCTCGGCGGTCGGTGGGGCACCACAGATTCTTTCAGTTGAAGATTTTCCAGTGCCTTCAGGCGTCCATGTGGGGATCTTCGCAGACGATACCGGGGCAGTGTGGCAAAGAAACGCCGATGGAACGAAAACCCAGCTCACAACTCTGAACGGTGCTGGGATTCAGTTCAAGGCGGAAAATGCCTTCACCAAGCAGTTTTATGGGTACTACAACGCGACCCTCGCAGCGGCATTTTCGGACACTCCATTTGTTGGCGTAGACATTCCGCGGTACTTCGACGGAACAGACTTTTGGCGGGTAACGCAGGACGCTCCCGGGGCCCCGCCGACGATCAACCCGGTTGTAGTTGCGCCAGCGACTCTGCAAGCCCCCGGCGCTCCGCTTACCTATGCGATTGCAGCCGGGCCAACCGGAGCCACTGAACCAATTACCGGGCTCACCATCACTTCAATTTCAGAGGCAGGATTCGTTTGCACGATTCGCACGCCCAACGGCGCGAACATTCAGGGCTTGCAGGTTGGCGACCCGCTCCACGTAGCAGGCGTACCCGTGGGTGGCTATAACGGTACATTTGTGGTTTCAAACATTCAGATTGTCCCAGGCTTCCCTTCCCCGCACTACCTGATTTCCTATGTGAATTCTGTTTCTGGACTGGGGGCGAGTGCTGGCGGAACATATGGTTCGACCATTGCCCAATTCACAACTACCAGCCCAAACGCTTTCAACATAGGCGATTCTGTAACTGTCGCCGGCGTAGGAGTGGGAGGCTACAACGGAACCTGGGTTGTGCGGGATGTGCTGAGTTCTTCGGTTTTCCTGGTGGCAATGGCATCGCTTGCGCTTGCGGGTTCGGGCGGCGGAACGGCTACAGAAGCCTCAAGCTCATCCAGTCTTTTCCGGCAGGGGAATATTGTCACAGCGTACACTGCGGCGGCTCATGGCTTTTCGGCGGGCTGGCAAGTCCGAATCTCCGCAGTGGCCAACACCGTTCTCGGAACCAGTATTAGCGCGATTTCACGCGACGGAAACGGGGTTGTCACAGTCACCACCGCATCAGGGCATGGCTTGATTGTGGGCGCAACCGTGGTCATCAACGGGGTAACGAATCCCGACACCACGTACAACGGAACCTTCACGGTTGCAAGCGTCTTAAATAGCACGCAATTTACTTATGAGCAGGCGGGGAGCGTCTCGGCATCAGGCGCCGGGACGGGCCACGTCCAAGACCAATGGAATGGCACGTACATCATTCTTTCAACGCCTTCGAATACATCTTTTACCTACTTCCAGCTGGGAGCGAACGATTCCACCGCAGGCAGCGGAACGGCAACCATTATCCCGCTGATGGCGGCAGGCCCACGTGCCGCAGTCCTGATGTTCAAGTCGAAAAATGGTGCAATCACCGGACCTTCAATTCCGGTGAATTTCACATCGGATGGGGCGAACCTCTTAGGGCTTACGAACATCCTGATTGGCCCACCCGGGACAGCGCAACGAATCATCGCATTCACCCCAGCATCGGGCGGCAATTTCTATTACCTGACGCGGGCAATCGTCCCCGGAGGGGCCACGGCTCCGCTATTCCAGGCGGGCACGATCATCAACGACAACATCACCACGTCAGTGGTCTTAGATTTCTCGGACACCCAACTGACAGGCGGAACCCAGATTGACATAACCGGGAACGATCTTTTCGCGCAAGTCGTTCTCGCGCCGTGCCTGGGAGTTGTGGAGTATCAGGGCCGATTGGCCTGGTGGGGGGAAATCAACAACATAAAGAACTTTGTAAATATGGGGTTCGATGGCGGGTATCTGCCAAGCATTAACCTGCCTGCCGGGTGGTCTACGGCTGGATCGACAGGCGGAAGCGGAACGCTATTCTCATCGAACACGATGGGCTTCTCCTATCAGATGACCTCTGCTGGGGGACTTCAAGACGCGCTGATTTCGCAAGCCGCGTATCAGGACTACTACGGCGCGCCCATCCTGCAGAATTTCAAGCAGTACATCTCCCGGGTGCTCTTGCAGGCCATTACCCCAGGGATTGCCGGGAATTTGGTTGTGGCGATCACATCGGCCAGCACGGGCTTAAATGCAACGTGCTCTTTCCCAGTGGCTTCGCTGACTGCATCGGGAGCCTGGTATACATTAGCCTTCCCTACGCTTCCCGATATTGTTCCGTCCGATGCGGTTCTCTCGGTGTATCTCGCCAGCGTGACCAACGGAGCCGTAATCCAGGTGGATGAACTGGAAATCATCGATGCGGCCCAACCCGTTTTGGGACAGCAGTTGCGGACAAGCTACTTTAACAACGAATTTGGATACGATCAGGACACCGGGATAATCGGGCTTGCCAGCTACACAGCGGGACAGGTAACAGCTTGCTTCGAACAGCGCGGCGTGCTCTATGCGCTTACCGACCAATCCCACGGAGACATGATTCGGATTCAAAACAACGGCTCAACCGAACCGTTCCAGTGGCCGGTGGATCGATTCGCGCAACAGGTGGATTGTGCCGGACCTTCGGCAGTCGATACCGCTGAAGGGGTTGCATGGTGGGCGGGGCAAAGCGGGTTGAGGATCTTCGCCGGCGACCAGCCAAAGAAACTTTCCCAGGAGCGCCAGCCGACCTGGAACCGCATCAACTGGGAAGCAACCTTGAAGCTCTGGGTGCGAAACGATCCTATTCAACGAATGCTCTATGTGGGGCTTCCGCTTGATGGCGCGACAGCGGTAAGCGAAGTTGAGCCGATGAGCTACCGAAGCGTAAACATGGCGCTCGAGCCCGCCGACCCGCTCCATATCAGCTATTCGGGGAAACTGATTTGCTCTGACCTTTGCCGGAAGTGGACACGCTGGAGCTTGCCGTTGAATTGTGCGGCGATGCTCACGAATAACGGTACGTCGCAAATCGTCTTTGGCGCGGGGTTCGGGCAACTCTACAGTTTGGACTTTGCGAAATTCTCTGATGACGGTTACGGGGTGATTTCGAGTTACTACACAACCTACTTCCATTGGAACCACGAGATGGAGCAAGGCGTCCCCCTGCTCGGGCTGCACCGGAAGCTTTACGCCTATCTCAGCATTTACGTGACGGGCATCGGGAATCTCTCAATTACGCCACTGGTGGATTCGCTGAATAATCCCTGGCAACCAAAGACATCAGTATTCAACCCCGTGTCGGGGCTGTGGCAATCCGGCGCTGTCGCTCCATCCCGAACCGAGCAACTAAGTTCTCAACTTGACCATGACCTAGATTGGCGGCTGAATGTTCTCGGGGACCGCGTAGCCTTCAAAATCGCTGTCACTCCACTGCCCGGGACTGCGGACGCTTACATGAATCTTCAACATCTAGTCGTATCGGGCCGCATGGATCGCGTGATGCCCGTGAGAGGCGCATTCTTATGAGCCAGCCGAGCCGCCCACAAATCAGAAACCTAGAACTTATCCGCTCCCAGAATGCGAAGCATGGCGAAGCTTTTGACGATGTGCGAATCCACTTAGGCAACCTGCAGGATCAGCTTTCCCAAGCCCTTGCCCAAATCGCCGCCTTACAGAAAAAGGTGGGCTGAAATCCGTTTAATAGAAACAGATACATGCGAATCAGGAAGTTCCGCAAAGCCGATGTGCCTGAACTACGCAGAATTCACAAGGCACAAGGCTACGGCTTCCGGTTCCCTGAAACAAAAGAACTGTTTGCAAAGTTCACCGTTGAGGCCGACACCGGGGAGGTTGTCGGCTTTGTCGGGGCGGAGAGGACAGTTCAGATTTTCGGCATTTTCAATTCTAACTGGGGATCTCCGCACCAGCGGTTAGACGCGATTGTGAAATTGCACGAGCCGGTAAGGGCGGAACTGAAGAAGCGGGGCTTCGGCTCGGCGCACGTTTGGGTTGACCCGCAGTTCAAAGGATTCGGGCGCAAACTGCTTAGGCTGGGGTGGGCAAGGGCACTTTGGGAATGCTTCTTCAAAGAGATTGAATAAATGGCCCTGAAGCACATGACTGACATGGAACGAATGCTTGGCAAGATAGCGTTTGAGCCGATGAGCGGGTGCTGGCTTTTCTTGGGGAGTTTGGACCGGGATGGCTACGGTCAATTCCAAATTGGAAGCCGTTCCGATGGCAGCAGAAAGAACACTCGAGCCCATTCTTTCATGTACAAAGCTTTGGTTGGAGCGATTCCCGAGGGCAAATACTTGGATCACAAATGCCGAGTGCGTTGCTGCGCCAATCCACATCATCTTGAGCCAGTAACCATGCGCGAAAACACATTGCGCGGCATAAGCCCAGCGGCGGTAAACGCTAAGAAAACGCATTGCAATCGCGGCCACGAATTGACGCCGGAGAACACGTACAGCCGTGGTCAGTATGGCTTTCGAACTCGGCAATGCAAGGAATGCCAGCGCTTACTGAGGAAGGCAGGGTAGGGCCATCGCAAAAGGGGCAAAACAGCAAGCACTGAATCAGTTCGGAGTAGAAGGCGGATACTCCGACCAAATGAAGAAGAATCAGGGCGCTGACCGCTCTACCCTTTTCCCGTTTCTCGGGAGCGAGCTGAATAATCCCCAGGGCTTTGGCTCTGACGCTGTAGCGAAGATGCTGACGCAAGGCGGAGAGGCCGTTTCAGGAGCCACCGGAGCGGCGAACGAAGCGGCTCAATTGCAAGCTTCCCGTACAGGTAATTCCGCAGCAGTCCCGGGAATCATCGACTCGACCGCCCGCAGCGCGATGAAGCAGCAATCCGATAACGCCCTAAACGTAAACATCAAGAACGCAATGCTCAAGAATGAGCAACAGCAGGACGCGGCAAAAGCCCTGCAAGGGATATACGGCGAAGACGTAGGCGGAGCGCTGAAGGCAATGGGCCTGCAGAACGAATCCTTGGGCGAAAACGTTCAAGCCAGTAAAGCGGCTGACAGTGTGCCGATTGAGTGGTATCAAGCGGCAAGTTCAAACGCTGCAAAGGCGGATGAGATGGGGGCATAAATGGACGCAATCCCCATTCCGGATGCAGCACCGATTGTTGCCGTTCCCGGCGATGAAGACAGGCTGCGCTCACTCATTTCGGGAACTGGCGCACAGTCGATCATTCCGAAGGTGTTGTCGAATCGTGGCATTCCTGTAACTCCGCAGACTCAGGGAAGGCCCATCCCGGTAGACCGTGCCACCGGGGAAACCGAACAACTGAACGACCAGGGGAAACCAATTGCACCAGGAATTGCCGGGCTTTGGGCGCACGCGGAGAACATTCACAATCCATTCTTGCGGACGCTCGGGAAAATTGGGGCGGTGGGTGCGCGGGCGATTGACGTTGCTGGATCGGTGGCGGCTCCGGGTGTTATGGCGCAAATCCCAGGAACGGCGCTCAATCAAAAAGTAGAAGAAAACCGGGCCGAGAAACGGCAAACGCAGGATACGGCGAACGCTGCGACTCAGGCGCGCACGGCTTATGAGCAGGCGGAAACGTCGAAAGTGCCAACTGACGTCGAGCACGAAAAGGCGGAAACGGATGCACTGAGAAATCCGAAGCCTGAAAAACCTGAGGATCTAAACCAGCAATATGCGGATTCTGTTGCGGATGCTGTCAAGCGTGGCGTGAACCCGCTTCAAGATCCCACGGTTCAAAAATTCGCGGACGCCATCACGCAACTGCAGAAGCAGCCGCAGAGCACACAGGAAAGCTTAGACAAGCAATACAACGATGCAATCAAAGCTGGGGACCACGAAGCAGCACAGCGGATTTTGAAGGTTAAGAGTGATTTGGCTCGGGCAGGGCAAACACCGCAACGGCCGCCACAGATCACTATGGTTGTTCCCGGGGCGAATGGAACGCAGACGCTTGAAACCCTGCGGCCCGGGCAACAGGTTCCGACTGGCGCGCTTACTCCGCAACAGTTCGGGCCGCAACAGACAAAAACCCAGGCAGCAACGAACACCGCGAACGCCACGATTTCGAGCTTTGAGCGCTATCAAAAGAGTTTTCGTGATCTGTCCCCAAAGTTAACGGACAATGACCGAGAAGCCATGCAGGTATTGACTTCCCATCAAGGGGAGATTGCACAGAATTTGATTGAGGGCGCTGGTTCGGGTTTGGTAGATGCATTGGTCGGGCAACCGCTTACAGGCTATTCAACGAAGCTGATGCAAGGGGCGATGACTAAGGAGCAGTTTGACAAGCTCTCGCCTGCTGGAAAGAAAATGTTGGCCGATTATTTCCATGCGATTCTTGCTAACTTCGCCAACATGAAACAGCGCTTGGGGACTGCCGGGGGCCGAAATCAGGCGATGGTGCAAGCAGAAATGAATGCTATCCCGCTGCCCTATATTGACTCGGCATCGGCAGATGCGATGTTCAACGACACGCTTTCGGATATTCGTAGCTTGAACCCTGGATCTGGGCAACAGCAAGGCGGTGGGCAACGGCGAGTTATCGACCTAACGCATTAACCGTTTGACTACGATGCCAGCTAGGAGCACAAATCCAACGGCAACAGCGAATGACATTACCCGGACCAAAGAAACGTTGTCCATGCTGGGGAGTGTACGTTTGGGCTGAGATTTCCACAAGATAGAACAAAAAGCGAATGGCCGAAGCAACAGAAACCGTAACACTAAAACTTCCTTCGGGTGAGGAAGTGGACGCCATTGTGCCTTCTGGGATGTCGGACAGCCAAGTGCATGACCTGATGAAACAGAAGCACCCGGAATACTTTCGAGCACCAAGCCAGCCCGAACAGCAACCTAGTTTCATGCAACGTCTGACGGCTGGGTACAACACTGGCGCGGAAGATTTCGACCAGCGCCATCCAATTCTCGGCAAGCCTGTTCGCTATTTAGATCGCCTAGGCGGGATGGTTCTAGGCGCTCCGTCAGCCCTCTATCATGCCGCAGCTGATCCAGAAACCTCAGAAGAAAGCGAGCGCTTCGGTAAGGGATTTGAAAAGAAGATCGGGCCAACAGGCCGATTGATCGATCGCATGGTAGTTCAGCCAATTATGAACGCGGGCGAGGATTACGCTTCTGGAAAGGTTACACCCAAGAAAGCATTGTCTGTTTTGCCGGAAGCAACCGCAGATATAACGGCGGGACTAGGAGTTAGAACACTTGCAAAGGGAAGTGATGCACCCAAATCGCAAGGTCTTCCTGAAGTGCAGTCCGGTGGATCACGCGCAATTGATTTGCTTCAAGATTCTCTCGCCCAAAAACGTACGCCAGCGCCGCGACTCTCTGAAGGCTTACCCGAAGTAGAAGAAGGGCAAGGCGCGGCAACAGCGCATCTCCACAAAGCCATTCCAGTAAGCGAAATGGGGAATGCGCGCATGGAACTCACACCGCGACGGCTTCCCGGCGAAGTTGCACCGGAGCAGGTCGCTGTTAGGGCGGGGCGAGGAGGAACCATTTCAGCGCAGCCAATTCCAGCACGCTCAGGGTTGTTGCTCAAAGGTGAGGTTGAGCCAGTTTACCCGGGAGCACCGCAACCTCAGGCCACGCCCGAATTGCTGCAATCTCGCCCGCTTGCCATCGGTGCAAGGACACCCCCGCCAGACCAGAGCGCT
>Ga0068855_100001869_pt1 | contig 26181 bp, 16 predicted proteins | sample KBSCornC52_FD_66592 | JGI IMG/M metagenome (GOLD analysis project Ga0068855, IMG submission 66592) | Corn rhizosphere microbial communities from Kellogg Biological Station, Michigan, USA - KBS Corn C5-2 | ecosystem: Host-associated > Plants > Roots > Rhizosphere > Soil ... | reverse complement strand
GCATTGCGCTCGTTGCGGGTGATCATGCCGATGTGGAAGAAGCCCCGGTACTCGGCATAGCACATCGCTTTGAACGCGCTCACACACTCGTCGCGGTAATCCTGCGGCGCCTGGACAATGGCGATCCGGGGATCCTGGAATCCGGGCACCAGGTCGCGCAGCCAGCTCGGCTCCACGACATAGTCGCTGTCGATCACGGCGACAATCTCCGCATCCGCGCTGGTACGCGCGAGCGCGAAGTTCAGCGCACCCGCTTTGAAGCCTTGCAGCGGTGCGACGTGGAAGAACCGGAAGCGCTGGCCGAGCTGCGCGCAGTGGGCCTCGACAGGACGCCAGACGCTCTCGTCGGTGGTGTTGTTGTCGATGACCAGCACTTCATAGTTTGAATAGTCGAGCCGGGCCAGGGCATCGAGCGTCTCGATCACCATGTCCGGTGGCTCGTTATAGGCCGGCACATGGATGGAAACCTTGGGTTGCCGAGCACCGGGCTCCAGCGACGGGGTCCCCAGGCGCCGGCGGTAGTTCACCCAATGCGCCTCGGCCCATTCGTGTGCTTCCGAGAGCAGCACCAGGATCACGCCAAGCATGCCCAGGAGGAGCAGAACACCGGCGACGACGCTCGAGACCGTCATGTACTGGTGAGTGAAGTCGTAGAACACCCAGACAGCAAGGGTCGCGGCCGTGTACACCACGAGCGCCAGAAAGCTGCGGCCCCGGTTACGCAACGCCGCGCTATTCAGATAGAAAACACCGAACACCAGGAGTGCGACCGCCACCGAGACCGCGGCGAGCACGTGCCACTCAGGAACGCGCACGATCGCTGCGGTGAAAGCGAACTTGGGGTTACGATCTACGTCGTATACGCCCCAGTACGATCCGACCGCGCCCTCCTGATAGGCCTTCCAGGGCTGGTCGAAGGCTTCCATCACGTAGTAAACGATCTGCTCCTTCTCCGCGCGCTTGAGGAAGCGGCGCAGGAAAAGCGCCTCGTTGGAATCGGAGGCAACCGCATATTCGCGCGTACGGCCCCGGCTCGGCCAGCCGATCTCGGCAACCACGATCGGCTTGCCGGGGAAAGCCTTTTGCAGGCGCCGGAACTGCGCGAACGAGTAGTCGACCGCGGTATCGACATTGACGCCTTCCCAATAGGGCAGCAGGTGCACGCCAATGAAGTCGACATGGTCGGCCAGCTCGGGATGCGCAAGCCAGACGTGCCATGGCTCGGCGGTACTCACCGGCTGGCCAATGGCCTCGCGCGCCGTGTCGAGATACTTCTCGAGCTGCTCGATCGGAATATCACCGCGCAACACGACCTCGTTGCCGATGATCACCCGCACGACATTGATATGAGTGCGCGCCAGCTCGATCGCCTTGTCGAGCTCCAACTCGTTGGCGTCGGTGTGGTTGTCGATCCAGGCACCCACCGTGACATTGATCCCGTGGCGCTCCGCGAGCTGCGGGACATGGGCGAGTGTCCCGTCGTCGCTGTACGTGCGGACGGCGAGAGTCTTGCCTTCCAGGAGCTGGAGATCCTGGTCGATCTCGGCATCAGTCGGCATCTCCTTGTGTGTGGGGTCCTCGCCGATGCGGAAGGGAGAGAAGGCGAATCCCTGGATACGGGCCGGCCAAGGAGGCTCGAGAGTGGGCCGATTGAGAAACGCCCAGACCGCGAAGGTCGCAGTCGCGAACAGAACCGCGATCAGCAGGCCGGGTAAGCTTTTCATGGTTGCGGCGATCGTCCGGGGCGACCCGCTACATATAGTGGCGCTGCGGGCCGGGAAGTATGACGGTTCGCATCATAGGTGCGACGCTCATAACCGCGCCTGAACCGTTGCCGCGTCGCCTACCAGACCCCCACGTTCTGCATGGATTTCCAGGGCTCGGCCGGCGCGAGTGCCGCCCCCTTTTGGAGCAACTCCACGGAAATATTATCCGGCGATCGTACGAATGCCATCCGGCCGTCACGCGGGGGTCGATTGATGACCACCCCTTGGTCCATGAGGTGCTGGCAGGTCGCGTAGATGTCCTCGACCTCGTAGGCCAGGTGCCCGAAATTGCGGCCACCGCTGTAGGCTTCCGGATCCCAGTTGTAGGTGAGCTCCACTTGGGCGGATTCATCGCCCGGGGCAGCCAGAAACACCAGCGTAAAGCGCCCCTGCGGGACCTCCTTGCGCGCCACCTCCTTCAGGCCCAGCGCCTCACAATAGAAGCGCAGCGACGCATCGAGGTCGGAGACGCGAACCATGGTGTGCAGGTACTTCAAAACATCTCCGAAGGACCCGGAGTCTTGATGTTGACCTTGTGCCGCGACGGGATGAAATCGCCGGTGATCATCTCCTCGTAGCTCTGCCCCGGCCCCACCATCGGATAGACGCCCGCCTCGGGATCGATGACAACCTCGAGGAAAGCGGGTCCGTCGAACTTCACGAATTCCTCGATCACTCGCGGCACATCTTCCTTGCGATCCAGCCGCACGGCGTAAGGGAAGCCATCGGCCTGGGCGGCCTTGATGAAGTCCTTCTTATGTAGGGACTTGTCGCTCGCGGACAGACGTCCCTTGAAGTAGAGGCGTTGCCACTGCTTGACCATGCCGTCACCGCAGTTGTTCAGCACAACGACCTTCACGGGGAGATCGTAGGTAGTCACGGTCTCGAGCTCGCCAATGTTCATGCGGATGCTCGAGTCACCATCGATATCGATAACGAGGCGCCGCGGATGGGCAATCTGCGCGCCAATAGCCGCGGGCAGGCCGAAGCCCATGGTCCCCATGCTGCCGGAGGTCAGCCACAAGCGCGGATGGCGAAAGTCACAGTACTGCGCGGCCCACATCTGGTGCTGGCCCACACCGGTGCTGATGATCGCTTCACCCTTGGTATGTTTGTTGATTTCCTCGATCACGTAGTACGGCTGGATCAAGGAGCTGGCGCGGTCATAGTTCATCGCATACACGCGCTTCAGCTCACTGACATGCGTGTGCCACGCGCTGTAATCGCGGCGGAAATTCTCGCGACGACCGTATGCGGTGAGAGTCTGCATCGCCTCCGTCAGCAGGCCGATGTGGCTCCACTGCACGCGCTTTACCTTATTGACTTCGGCGCGGTCGACGTCGAAGTGCGCTATGCGTTTGGCATTCCTGGCGAACTTCGCCGGCACACCGGCTACGCGGTCATCAAAACGCGCGCCAACGGCTATCAGGAAATCACAATCATCGACGGCGTAGTTCGCGTAGGCGGTGCCATGCATGCCGAGCATGTTCAGGCACAAAGGACTGGTGGTATCGACGGACCCGATGCCCATCAGGGTCGTCACCACAGGAATATTGAAGGCGGAGGCGAACTCCACGAGCGCACTCGACGCCCCGGCATTCACGACACCACCACCGGCATAGACCAAGGGGCGCTGGGAATCGCCCAACATCTCGAAGAAGCGGGCGGCCTCGTGCGTATCCAGCATCCGATCCGCAAGCTCCTTCATCCGACGCCGGTAGCCGGGAATCGGCAGCATGCCCCCGCCGTGGAAGGCGCCTTCCCAGTTTTGGACGTCCTTCGGCACATCGACGACTACGGGCCCTGGACGTCCTGTCCGGGCAATCTCAAACGCAGTTCGGACCGTCGCCTCGAGCTTCGTCGGGTCGGTGACCAGGAATATGTGTTTGGCCACAGAGCCCATGATCGAGGGCACCGGGGCTTCCTGAAAGGCGTCGGTTCCAATGGCAGCCGTGGCGACTTGGCCGCAAATCACGACAATCGGCACCGAATCCGCCATGCAGTCGCGCACGGGTGTAACAGTGTTCGTGGCTCCCGGACCGGAAGTCACGAGGCAGACCCCCACTCGACCGGTCGCGCGGGCATAGCCAGCCGCCATGAAGCCCGCACTCTGCTCGTTCGAGGGCACGATCAGCGGGATGGGGGCTTCGCCGATGCGGCTCTGCTGCTCGTTATAGAGGAATACGGCATCATAGGTCGGCAGGATGGCCCCACCGCTATAGCCAAAGATCGCGGTGACCCCCTCGTCCGCCAATACCTGCATGATCATCCGGGCGCCGGACATTTTCTGGCCAGCAAGCGGATGCCCGAAGGGGCGGGGCTGGATCACCGTATCGCTCATAATTTAGGCCTTCGGCCGACTTTCCTCGAGAGCCGGCGCGCCGCGCCGGAATGAACGATTGAGCCTAGCAGCTTGTACGGATCGCGCAAAGCATGCGCTGTTGAGCTGATTGGCCTCGCGCGAGGCCCGGTGACCGGAGCTCTTGCGCGATGCGTGAACGGCGGCTGATGGCTATGATGGCCCTATGAACACCCCGGAAATCCGTCCGAAGATCATGCCCCCCATGCGCCATATCATCGCCATCCTGCTCCAGAACGAGGCAGGCGCGCTCACCCGGGTCGCCGGTCTCTTTTCTACCCGAGGCTATAACATTGAGTCACTCTCAGTGGCGCCGACGGACGATCCCACGGTGTCGCGCCTGACGTTGGTCACCAAGGGCTCGGATGCTGTCATCCAGCAAATCGCCAATCAGCTCAACAAGCTGGTCGACGTGGTGAATGTAGAGGACATGACGCTCGGAGAGCACCTGGAGCGTGAACTGGTTCTACTCAAGCTGAAGGTTAGACCAGAGCGCACGGACACTGTTCGCGGTCACGTAGTTCGTCTGGGCGGTCGCGTACTGGACCCAGCTCAGGATGGGTTCATCGTGGAGCTCACAGGAAGCGAAGCGGATGTCAACACCTTCATCAGCGAGCTCGCGCGCGATGCTGAGCTGCTGGAAGTGGTGCGCAGTGGTGCCCTCGGCATAGCCAGGACAGCGCGTCCATTACGGGTAGTTCGTTAGTCACTCGCCGGGTGCCAGGTGACGCCATCCGGCGACGCTCCGTAACAATTCGTCCATTGCCCCGGCCTCGCCAGTCCTCGTAAGATTCGTCGCTCGACGTAGACGGGTCCCCCGGGGTAACGAGTCATTTCCTACCCCCCGCCTACAGGCCGCCGGGACCGGATGCCCGCGTTCCTTTGAAGCCGACCGCGCTTGTCGAGAACACCATGCACGTATTCAAAAGCCCTCCCGCGCCCCGCAAGCCGCCGCGCCGGCCCAAAATCCAACCCGCGACCGCGCGCGATGCGCGGGAGCCGAAGACAATCAAACAATCCCGCGAGGCGCTCAATGGTGAAGCAAGCCAGATCCTGGCTGCGCTGATTGCGCTCAAGCGTGGCGAGAGCGATGTCCGCCTACCGGAAGAGTGGCCTGGACAAGCAGGACGCATCGCGGAGGCCTTCAATCAGGTCGTTCAACTTAACGTCCGCACTGCACGCGAGCTCGCACGGCTGAACCAAGTCGTGGGACGCGAGGGCAAGCTGAGGCATAGAGCCTCGCTCGGTAACGCGAGCGGCTTCTGGTCGGACTCCATTCTCAATATCAACGCTTTGATTGATGACCTGGTACATCCCACCACCGAGGTAGCGCGCGTGATCGGCGGGTTCGCGCAGGGCGACCTGACGAAAACCATGGCGCTCGAAATCGAGGATCGCCCGCTCGAAGGCGAATTCCTGCGGACTGCCAAGACGATCAACAAGATGATCGAGCAGCTCAGCCGATTCGCGACGGAGGTGACGCGCGTCGCGCGCGAAGTCGGCACGGAGGGCAGCCTCGGAGGACAAGCGCGCGTGGAAGGTGTGTCAGGTACATGGAAGGACCTCACCGAAAGTGTCAACTTCATGGCCAGCAACCTGACTGGCCAGGTGCGCAACATCGCCGAGGTCACGAAGGCGGTCGCCGCAGGCGACCTGTCCAAGAAAGTGACCGTGGACGTCAAGGGAGAGATTCTCGAACTGAAGAACACCGTCAATACGATGGTCGACCAACTCCGATCCTTCGCTTCCGAAGTGACTCGTGTGGCGCGCGAGGTCGGCACCGAAGGTATTCTCGGTGGCCAGGCGGACGTGAAGGGCGTGTCAGGGACCTGGAAGGATCTCACCGAAAGCGTCAACTTCATGGCGGGCAACTTGACCAGCCAGGTCCGCAATATCGCCGAAGTGACGACCGCGGTCGCGGCGGGAGACCTGTCTAAGAAGATCACCGTCGACGTGAAAGGCGAGATCGAGGAGCTCAAAGACACGATCAACACGATGGTCGATCAGCTCCGCTCCTTCGCCGCGGAGGTGACGCGGGTCGCGCGTGAGGTCGGCACGGAAGGCAGCCTCGGCGGGCAGGCTCGAGTCGAAGGCGTGTCAGGAACCTGGAAGGATCTCACTGACAACGTCAACCTCATGGCGAGCAATCTCACCAGCCAGGTGCGCGGCATCGCCCAGGTCGTCACGGCCGTCGCCAACGGCGACCTGAAGCTGAAGTTGAAAGTCGATGCGAAGGGCGAGATCGCCGAGCTCGCCGAAACCATCAACAGCATGACCGACACGTTGGCGACTTTCGCGGAGCAGGTGACCGGGGTCGCTCGCGAGGTCGGCGTGGAAGGCCAGTTGGGCGGTCAGGCGAAAGTTCCTGGCGCCTCCGGCATCTGGAAGGGCCTGACCGAAAACGTCAACCAGCTCGCGGCGAATCTCACTACACAGGTCCGCGCGATCGCGGAAGTGGCGGTTGCGGTAACCAAGGGCGACCTGACCCGCTCCATCACAGTGCAGGCGGAGGGCGAAGTTGCCGCCCTGAAAGACACCATCAACGAGATGATCCGCAATCTCAAGGATACGACGCAGAAGAACATGGAGCAGGACTGGCGCAAGACCAATCTTGCCAAGTTCACACGTCTGCTACAGGGCCAGAAGGATCTGGTTACCGTCGGCCAAGTCATCCTGTCCGAGTTGGCGCCGGTGGTGGGCGCGCAGCTCGCCGAGTTCTACGTGCTCGATGGCGTGGGAGCCGCGCAAAGACTGCGCCTCCTGGCAAGCTACGCTTCCGGCGGCCAGGCCGCCCATGGCAAGGAGATCGGGCTCGGCGAGGGGCTCGTCGGCCAGTGCGCCGTCGACAAGCAGAAGATCCTGATGCATGGCGTGCCGGCGGAGGCGATCCGGATTTCCTCGGGCCTCGCCGTCTGCTCGCCCCAGGACATTCTCGTGTTACCGATCGTGTTCGAAGGCCAGGTCAAGGGCGTGCTGGAGCTCGCCTCGCTGGAGCGCTTCAACTCCACCCACCAGGTCCTGCTCGAGCAGCTCACGGAGAGCATTGGCGTGGTGATCAACACCATCGAAGCCAACATGCGGACCGAAAACCTGCTGCAGCAATCGCAATCGCTCGCACAGGAGCTGCAGCAGACCAACCTCGAGCTGCAGGAGAAGGCGCAGCTGCTGGCACACCAGAACCAGGAGGTCGAGCGCAAGAACAGCGAGGTCGAGCAGGCGCGCCAGGCTCTGGAAGAGAAGGCGAAGCAGCTCGCCCTCACCTCCAAATACAAGTCCGAGTTCCTGGCCAACATGTCGCACGAGCTGCGCACGCCGCTCAACAGCCTGCTGATCCTCTCCGACCAGCTCTCCCACAATACGGAGGGCAACCTGACCTCGCGCCAGGTGGAGTTCGCCCGCACCATCCATTCGGCCGGCAACGACCTGCTGATGTTGATCAACGACATTCTCGACTTGTCGAAGATCGAGTCCGGCACGGTCGTGGTCGATGTGAGCGAGCTGCACCTCGAGGACTTGCAGCAATACGTCGAGCGCAACTTCCGGCACGTCGCCGAGGCGAAGAGTGTCGGGTTCGTGGTGATGTTGGGCGAGCAGCTGCCGAAAGCCATCGTCACGGACGCAAAGCGGCTGCAACAGATCTTGAAGAACCTGCTGTCGAACGCTTTCAAGTTCACCCACCGTGGCCAGGTCACCCTCACCATCGATCACGCCGATGGCGGCTGGGGGCCGGAGAACGAAGAGCTCGAGCGCGCGCACGAAGTATTGGCGTTCTCGGTCAACGACAGCGGCATCGGCATTCCCGCGGACAAGCAGCAGATCATTTTCGAGGCCTTCCAACAGGCCGATGGCAGCACCAGCCGCAAGTACGGCGGCACGGGACTGGGACTGGCGATCAGCCGCGAGCTTGCCAAGCTGCTCGGCGGCGAGATCAGACTGGTCAGCGCCCCCGGGCGCGGCAGTATCTTCACACTGTACGTGCCGCAAACCTACATCGGCTCGCGCTCGACCCGGCAGCGCACCGCCGCCGAAATGATCGCGCTGGCGAAGACGCCCAACGTCGAGCTGAATGAGCTGTTTCTCGATAGTGCCATCCAGCTGCCACCGCCCGGCACCTTCCCGGCAACGGAGGAAGCGGAGCCCGAAAACGTAACCGCCAACGAGGCCGAGGACGACCGGGAGTCGATTCAGCCGGGCGATCGCGTTCTGTTGATTGTCGAGAACGATCTCGCGTTTGCACGTGTGCTCCTCGACTGCGCGCGCGAGAAAGGGTTCAAGGGGCTGGTCACGACGTTGGCGGCGGGGGCGCTCTCACTGACCCGCGATTTCGAGCCCGACGCGGTGACGCTCGACCTGCACCTGCCTGACATGAACGGCTGGCGCGTTCTCAATCGGCTCAAGAACCATCTCGCCACGCGTCACATCCCCGTGTTCGTGATCTCGACTGACGAGGCGCGCTCGCAGGCCCTCGGAAGCGGCGCCGCCGGATTCATCTCCAAGCCCCTGCCGTCGAAGGAAGCGCTCGATGAGGCGCTCGATGAGCTCTTCAGGTTCGTGACGCGGGCGCAGCGCCACCTGTTGATCTTGATGGAGGATTCCGACGAGCGGGATGAGCTGGTCGAGCTCCTGTCAGGACCTGATCTGCGCATCACGGCTATCGCGGAAGGAGCCGCAGCCAGCGACATCCTGCGCCAACAGACCATAGACTGTCTCGTTATCGGGCCGGGCGCCCCGGTGCTCGGTCAACAGGCCTGCGAGCCGCTGCTCGCCGACCCGGGCACCGGCCTGGATCAACCAGCGGTGATCTTCTACGGCGCCGACCGCGCCGATAAGGACTGGGAGGAGCTGCGCCAACAGTTCAAAGACCGCCTCACGCTGCGTGAGGTGACCACGCTCGAGCGTCTCCTGGAGCACACTACGTTCTTTCTCCACCGCAAACTCGATTCGCTCACCGGGAAAGCCCGTCAGGGGCTCGAGCAGCTGCGCGACTCGCAGCATGCGCTTGCCGATCGGAAGGTGCTCATCGTCGACGACGACATGCGCAATATTTTCGCGCTCGCCACGGTGCTCGACGAGCAAGGGATGATCGTGATCTCCGCCGACAACGGTCACGAAGCGATCCAGCACGTGGAGAAGGATCCTTGCATCGATGTCGTGCTGATGGACATCATGATGCCGGAGATGGACGGCATTACCACGATCCAGGAAATCCGCAGGATTCCGGAGCGCCAGGAGCTGCCCATCATTGCCGTGACCGCCAAGGCCATGAAAGGTGACCGCGAAAAGTGCATCGCGGCCGGTGCCTGGGATTATTTATCCAAACCCGTCAACACCCAGGATCTCCTGGCCGCCCTGCGCGCGTGGTTGAAGGATTGAACGTGTCACATCCGCGCGCACGCATACTGATCGTCGATGACCTTCCCGAGAAGCTACTCGTCTACCGGACGCTGCTCGAGGATCTCGAAGCGCAGATCGTAGAAGCGCATTCGGGGACCGAAGCGTTGAAGCGGGTGCTGGAAGGCGAGTTCGCCGTCATCCTGCTCGATGTCAACATGCCCGATATCGACGGCCTCGAAACGGCCAACCTCATCCGCCGTCACAAAAACGGGCGACACACACCGATCATCTTCATCACGAGTTATGCGGACGAGATGCAGACTGCACGCGGGTACGAGCTCGGCGCTGTTGATTACATCCTTTCGCCCGTGATCGCGCCTGTGCTGCGCACGAAGGTGCGGGTATTCGTGGACCTCTACGATGCCCGCGCCGCGCTCGCGCTCTCCAACCAGGAGCTGGAAACCCGGGTAGTGGAGCGCACTGCCGAGCTCCAGAAGAGTAACGAGCGACTGCATGCCGAGATCGCGGAGCGCTTACGAGCGGAAGCCGAGCGCGAGGCACTGCTCGCGCGCGAGCAGGTCCTTCGTGCGGAGGCGGAAGAGCTCAGCCGTTTGAAGGATGAGTTTCTCGCCACGATGTCACATGAGTTGCGAACACCGCTGAACGCTATTTTCGGCTGGATCACACTGTTGCGTACGCGGCGCCTGGACGAGCCTACACAGGAGCGGGCGCTCGAGACGATCGAGCGCAATGCGCGCGCGCAGAAGCGGCTCATCGAGGATTTGTTGGACGTCTCGCGCATCGTTACCGGAAAGGTGGCGCTGGAGCTGGTGACGGTGGATCCGCGCCGGGTCGTCGAGGCAGCTCTCGAAACCATGCATCCGACGGCACAGGCGAAGGGGCTGAAAATCCTGCCGCTGCTGGATACCAATGCCGGCACGGTGCGCGGCGACTTCGCACGGCTGCAGCAAGTTGTTTGCAACCTGCTATCGAACGCCATCAAGTTCACGGACTCCGGTGGACACATTGAAGTTTGTCTGGCGCGTCGCAACGACGAAGTGGAGATCAGCGTCACGGACAGTGGACAAGGCATCAAGCCGGAGTTTCTGCCGCTGGTATTCGATCGCTTCCGGCAGGAGGACGGCTCGATCAGCCGCCGCCACGGCGGGCTCGGCCTGGGGCTTGCAATCGTGCGGCATCTGGTCGAGTTGCACGCGGGAAGCGTGGATGCGCAGAGCGACGGAGAGGGCGAAGGCGCCCGCTTCGTCGTGCGACTCCCGGTTCGGGAAGCGACCTTACTCCCGCGACCGAGCGAAACGGTAGCGGGCGTCATGGTCACACCCTCGATGTTGATGGGAGTGCGTCTCCTGGTGGTGGATGATGACCCGGGTGCGCGCGAGTTGATCACCGGCATGTTGGAAGGTTTCGGCGCCGACGTCAGTGTGGCCGAAAATGGCCGCGCGGCACTGACATCGCTCCTGGCGCAGCCCCCCGATGTGCTGGTCGCAGACCTCGGCATGCCCGAGATGGATGGCTTTACGCTCATCGAGCAGGTACGTGCCCTCGACCCGGACTTCGGCGGCCGCACGCCGGCGGTTGCCGTGACCGCCTATGCTTCTCCGCAGGACCGCCTGCGTGCGTTGCAGGCGGGGTACCAGAACCACGTGGCCAAGCCGGTCGAAGCCGAGGAGTTGGCCATCGTGATCGCCAGCCTCGCGGGGCGGGCGGTGCAAGACAAGCGCGCGTGAGGTGTTTCAAATGATTCGCTTGTTCAGATTGTGGCGCCTGGCGCGCGGGGATCTGCGGCTGCTGTGGTTCGCCCTCCAACACCGCAACCGGCCGCTGTGGCTCTGGCCGGCCGTTGCGGTGCTGGGGTTGTATGCCATCGACCCGATCAACTTCGCATTGCCGCTGATCGGGTTCGTAGATGATTTCGTGCTGGTGCCGTTGCTGCTGCATTTCCTGCTGAAGCTGCTACCGGCGCAGATCCGGACGGGATTCAGGCGGTAAACGCGCACGCGCAGACCGGCAGCGCATGCGATCCTCAAAACGAATAACGCACCCCCACACTCGGATACACCACCCACCGGTCGGACAGCGCGTACACGTTGCGCGTCGTACGCACATAGGTGCCGACGGAGAAGTCCTTCCCAGCCTTGTACCAAAGCTCCGACTCGAGCTCCCATGAGGTGAGCTTGCCGCCGTTATGTTGAGCTCCGGCGCCCCCCTGGTCCCGGGAAGTGGTCCAGGCCTCGAGCGAATTGGCGAACAGCAGCTTTTGCTTGGGGAAGTACCTGCCGAAATACAGCGTCAGCATGGGATCGTAGCTAGGCTTCGCAAAGCTGGTGTAGCGGGCAGCGACAGAGGCGTTGCAGAACGCACCGAACACCTCGAAGGGATACTCCAGCCCGACGTTGAATGAATTCGGGATATAGAAGCCACCGCTGGCGTTGCCGAACAGGCCGAGTCCGCCCGAATAGCCGAGGTGGGCGAAGATCGGCTTACCCCCCACAGTGGCGCTTCCGAGCTTGATGCTCTGTGACAGCTCGGTATAGGTCTGGGACACATTGTGGTGCGCCCCATCCAGATCGATCTCCTCCTTCATCAGGAATGACCCGAAGCTCTGTGGAAAGAACAACTTGAGCTCGACAACGGGAAAGTTGTTCGCGTTGTGGTGGGGATCGGTCGTATGACGGAAGTCGTACAGCAGATCGACGTTCACGTCGGCGTGACTCGGAGCTGCCGCAAACACCCCCAGGATCAGGAGGACCAGGACTGACGCCACGACCAGGTGCCGGCGCGGCGTTGTGGGTAAAATGATTTGTAGTGACATGGCCGCAGGCTGTCCCGCGAGGGTCGGGAGAGCCATGTCGGCGGCCTCATAGATCCCTCATATTTTCCTCATATGGCCGGGAAGAGCCCGTCAAACGGTCGAATTCGGTTTGCAGCGTTCGAGGTTGACCTGCAGTCGAAGGAGCTTTTCCAGGAAGGCAGGCGGATCCAGCTCGCCAACCAAACCTTCGTCGCGCTTGCCACCCTGCTGGAGCGACCCGGGCAGCTCGTGACCCGGGAGGAGCTTCGTCAGCGTCTTTGGCCCGGCAACCGCGTGGTTGAATTCGATCAGGGCCTGAACGCCATCATCAATCGCTTGCGTGAGGCCTTGGGCGGCGAGACCGGCGGAGCCAGCCTGATCGAGACGCTGCCTCGACGGGGTTACCGGTTTACCGGCACCCTTCAGGGGAGCCGGGAGGACAAGCTACGCAAGAGAACGATCGGTCTGGCGATTGCGCTCTGCGCGCTGGTTGCGCTGGCGGCCTTGGCGGGTCGGGCCGCTCTCACCGGGGCAGGTCGTCCGCAGTCCAGCAGCTTGAAAATGAGACCTTTGACCAGCCTGGTCGGGCGCGAAGTGGCCCCTGATCTCATCCCGGGTGGGGATCGATTGTTGTTTGCCTGGAACGGGGCCGCGGAGACGGGCGGACGTTTCGATCTATACGGCAGGGGGATCGACTCCGAACGTCTGGTTCGGCTCACGCACGATTCCGCAGCGGCACTTCATGCCGCGTGGGCGCCAGGCGGTGGGCAAATCGCGCTTGCCCGGCAAACCGACCAGGACGGTGGAGTCTTTCTGATGGCACCGGCGGGCGGACCCGAGCGCCGGTTGGCTCCCGCAAACTTTCTGAACGAGTCCTTCATGCAACTGAGCTGGGCACCCGACGGGCATCGGCTCGCGTACGCAGCGATCGAGTCCGATGGCTGGAGTCACGTACATATAGTTGAGGTGACGAGCTCGGCAACGCGCGCTCTTGCCAATCCTGCTGGGTGCGCCGACGCCGGCACGCCGGCTTTCTCACCCGATGGCCGGTGGCTCGCGTTCGTCTGCACTACCAGTTTTGCCGTTTACAGCGTCGCTGTGACCGAGCTGGCGACCGGCGCAACACGCGCGCTGCTGTCTCTGCAGGGCACTCCGGCTGGTCTCGCCTGGTCTCCCGGCAGTGATGCTTTGCTTGCGGCCAACGATTCCGACAGCGAGAGCGGCATCTGGCGCATCACTCTTGATGGACAGTCATCACGCCTGCTGCGCGCCGAAGGATCTCTAGGTCCGGGGCTTACAGTCACATCGCGAGGCATTGCCTTCGTCCGCGAGAGCAATGTCATGAACATCTGGCGCGCGGATCTACGCGATCCCTCCGGCGCGAATGAGGATCTCATCTCCTCCACGCGCACTCAGTTGATTCCGGCGTACTCACCGGATGGCACGCGCATTGCCTTCCAATCCACCCGCTCGGGAAGTCCGGAGATCTGGCTTGCCGATGCAGACGGCCGCAATCCAGCCAAGTTGACTTCGTTCAACGGACCGCTGACCGGCGCTCCGAGCTGGTGTCATGATGCCCGCCGCCTGGCTTTCGATTCGCGCGCTTCGGGCTCATCGGCCATCTACATCCTCGACGTCTTCGAGGGCCGGCCCCATCGTCTCGACACCTCACAACGCAACCTCGCGCTGCCAGCATGGTCGCAGGATTGCCGTTGGATCATCGCGAGCGATGGCAGAACGACGCTGTATCGTGTACCGACATCTGGTGGTCCGGCCGAGCCATTCACCGCAAGGCGCGCGTACCAAGCAGTCGTAGTCGGCCCACGTGTGATCTTCAACGTTCTCGGCGACAACATTTTCGAGCTGTGGTCGAAGCCCATCGACGGCGGCGCCGAGGCGCGGCTCGAGGGGATGGCTCCCTTGCGTTTCTCAGATAGCTGGACCGCAACACCCAGGGGGATCTACTACACGAGCCCGAGCACACGCGGCCCCGTAGTCAGCTTCTACGACTTCACGACCCACCGAGCGCAGATGCTGAGGACCCTGGAGGGTCAGCCCGCTGCCCTGGGTGGCCTGGGCATATCGGTTTCCGCGGACGAACGCTGGCTGTTGTACACCCGGCCCGAGCGCTCCGAGAGCGACATCATGATCATGCAACCTGACGATGGCCGCAGCCGGGACCCGGTCGCGGTGCAATGATGACAACCCGTCAAGTCACTCGCTGCGCTGGCAGCCTGGAGGTGGCCGGAGCGATGGGCTGCTTGACCCGCGTTGGTCCCTGGGCCGTGATCAGACGTGAGCCGCGGCGATAGAAGATATAGGCGTAGATCCAGGACGATAGTACGGCAAGGCGGTTGCGGAAGCCGATGAGCACTGTGATGTGCAAAGCCATCCACGCGAGCCAGGCCAGTAGCCCGCCAAAGCGAAGCCGTCCTATTTCAACTACCGCGCGCGATTTACCAACGGTCGCCATCGAGCCAAAGTCTCTATAGTGAAAGCCCTTGGCACGCAGCCTGCGCGCCTCGCTCACACCTTTACCGCCGCCCTTGGGCCGAACACCCGCCCCGACACTGCGCTCCTTCAGCTCCGCCTCGATGACCTTCGCAACGTATCTCCCCATCTGCAGCGCACCTTGTGACACACCAGGGACTTGCCGCGCTGTCGCCGAATCCACCAGGTAGGCCGCGTCTCCGATCACGAATGCGTTCGGGTAACCTGGCACCGAGCAATCCGGCAACACCTTCACCCTTCCGCCGGGTCCCAGCTCCGCACCCAACGTACCCACCAGTGGCGAAGCCCGGACACCGGCGGCCCAAATGACGTTGTAGCTGCGAATGCGCTCACCATCGACCTCGACCCCGTCGGCGAAGATATGGGTCACAGCCTTGTCCAGAAGCACTTCCACTCCCAACCCTTGCAACTGCCTGAGCGCGCGCTGGGACGAATCCGGATGCATCGCTGGAAGCAAGCGGGGACTGCCCTGGATCAAGATGACGCGCGCCCGGCGCGTATCGGCAACGCGAAAATCCCGGGGAATCACATCGACGGCCACCTCCTTGATGGCGCCCGCGAGCTCGACTCCTGTAGGACCGCCTCCCACAATGACAAACGACAGGTGCGCCGCGCGCTCCTCCGGATCGGACTCCACCTCCGCCGTTTCGAACGAGCGCAAGATCCGCGAGCGAATGAGAGTGGCATCTCCCACCTCCTTCATACCCGGCGCGAAGTTATGCCACTGAGCCTTGCCGAAATAATTATCCACCGCACCCGGCGCGAGGACCAGATAGTCGTATGGCACACGGCTGTCGCCCGCATGCACATACTGCTCCGCCAGGTTTACCTCATCGACCTCACCGAGGCTGACCGAGGTATTGGACTGATAACGCAGGATCGTCCTGATCGACTGCGCGATGTCCGCCGGTGCCAACGCTGCGGAAGCAACTTGATATAGCAGTGGCTGAAACAGGTGGTAGTTGTTGCGGTCGATCAGGAGCACGTCGGCCGGCGCACGCCGCAATGCCTTCGCCGCGAAAAGCCCGCCAAACCCGCAACCTATGATGATGACGCGTGGACGCTGCTGGCCTTGCATTGCCGTGTCTCCCTACATCGTTATGACAGCGATGGGAGAGATTATCCGGATTCCAGACAATTGACTTCGGCCGGGAGCGGACAACTAACGCCTCGGCCGGTTCCCGTTACGCACTTACGTCGCAGGCCGGTACCAGGCCTGGCCCTCCTTTAGGGCACGTGAGCCGCGGCTGCTCGATCGAGGGGCATGCGCGCGGCGCGGCCCAGTCTCAGCCGCGCCGTCAGTTGGCTTTACGCATCTTTCCTGACCCGCCTTTCGTCCCGCCCCCACTGCGGCGCTGCGCGCACGGCCCATCAAACAACAAACTCGGCGGTTTCGTGGCCCCTCTGGGCCCTCGCATGATCTATCGCGATCCAGAGACGATGCAATGATGACAACGCTTATCCCGGATCGGGAAGCGCTCCGTCACGATCAGGCTGCCGCAGTCGGCGCACGAGCCGAGTCTGAGTTGCTCGCCGCGCGACAAGGTCGTGGCGAGGAAAACCGCGTGTTCGAACGAGATCTGGGATGAAGGAATCATCGCGCGGTAGGTTTCGAACGCATGGCACAGTAACTCGCCGCGGGCGACGCTCGGCTGAGCATGGCTGCCATCGGTGCTCGGCTCTGGAGGAATCACACCAACGAGCGATAACAGACTCGCCAGCCATACCGTCTCCTGCTGCACTCGGAGCGAGCGCGCGAAGTAGGCGATCTGATGTGGCGACTTGCCGCGGTGTCGTGGCACATAACGACGCGCGCGAGTCATGTAGGAGCGATAGAGCTTACGAATGCGGTCGTCGCTCAGTCCCGTCCAGGCACGGATGGTTCGTGTCCGCGCCTCGTGCTCGAGAAAGCGCAACGCAACTTGCAAACACAGCCGCTCCCGGCTGTAGCGATCTTCCGAGATTCGCATTGGTGTTATCCCTGACGAGTTTGGGGGAGCGGTATTTTTGGGAAAATTTTCCCAAAAAAGCAATGGCCTGAAATTGGGTAAAAAGCCCTGGAATGCAGAGTGCCCGTTGTTGCGTTGCGGATCCGCTGCCCACCGCGCTCCGTCATGGGCACCCCCGTGCAAGATTGGCGGTATTTGTTGCAATGCGAATGAATAAGAACGGCGCGCTGCCCACCTCCGCGAGCTTCGAGGGCGTGGCGGGGCGCTACGTGAGGCCGAATGGAAGATTGGGCGAAGCGACGATGCGTTCCCCAACACGCTGGCCCTGCATGAACGCGAATGTGGCATCGATCACTTCGGGTGCATCCAGCACTCTATGATGGCCGAGCCCTTGCGTGGTCAGCATGCGCGAGTTATGTAAGTGACGCGCATACAGCTCGCCTTCGCCCCATGGAACTTCCAGGTCATCAAGATCGTGGACGATGAGATAGGGCAACCCCAGCGCACGCAGATGTTGACGAACATGCAGATCGCGGACGTTTATGCCGGTAGCGCGTTCGTGCCAGTTCAAGAAGCGCTCACGTAGATGACTTCCGAGGTGCACCAGCTTCATGAACCTTTCGGCGGCAGCCTCCATGTCAGCCGAGGGGGCGATCACCACGATCCGCTCGGCATGCCAGTCGGCTGCCTGTGCCAGCGTCAGAGCAGCACCGCCCAGAGAATGCCCAATGGCAAGAGCGGGATTACCGTAGCGGCGGCCTATCGTGCCAATAGTGTCGATGAAGTCCGGTAGGGTACACAATTCGCCTGTGCTGTTGCCGTGGCCCGGCTGATCGAATGTGACCACCGCCAGACCTGCCGACCGCAGGCGCGCGACCCAGGGCAGAAAACGCAGCCCGAAACTCGACCAGCCATGCACGAGCAGCGCGTAGGGTTGAGTAGCAGGATCCCCCCACACGTACGTAGCGATGGTGTGGTTTGCAACACTGAATTCACTGCGCCGCATCTGTTCATCGAGTTTCGCGCCGCGAGCTCGCGAGCGGCTGCTGGCGAAAGGTGTGGCGAACAAGCGCGCGGCGCGATCTACCGTGCGCTGTGGGAAAAGCCGCCCACCCAGCGCAAAGGCAAGGCGCAAGCACGCAAGTCGCACCATGTCGCGGGTTGTTCTGGGCCGCTTTACATCTTTGTTTGGGCTCATCGGACCACCTCCGGCTGCGTGTGGCGGTAGCTGGCAAACAATCTCTCCAGCGCGATGTTGGTGCGATGGCGCGCTTCGTCGTAACCGAACAAGCCGGCGTCGTGATGCAGACCCAGCATCAACGCATATATTTCGAAGGCCAGTTGTGTCGGATCGGTGTCCGCCGCCAGATGCCCTGCATCGATGGCCAACTTGATTGCGCGCCGCAACTCATCGCGCCAGCCTGCCTGCTGACGCAACACGGCTTGTCGCAAGGGCCCATCGCGCCCGTCGTACTCGACCGCCGCGCTCAGCAACACGCAGCCGCTCTGGTGGACGCGCCCCCATTCACACCAGCGCTCGGTGAACTTGCGCAACCGTGGTAACCCGCGGGGCTCGCGCAGGGCCGGTGTTTTGACAAATTCCAGGAAGCGCGCTGCCACCGACTCGAGCAGCGCCAGCTGCAATTGCTCACGGGAGCCGAAGTGCGCAAACACACCGCTCTTGGACATACCGGTACTCAGCGCCAGCGCGCCGATCGACAGGCCTTCCAGTCCGTCCTCGCGCGCGAGCGCATAAGCCTTGTCCAGGATCAGCTCGCGGGTGGCCGGACCCTTTCCGACGGGGGTCGCTGTGATCATATGGGCGAGAATAGCACGATCGTTCGTTCTATTACAGTCCCTGGCGTCAGGTTTGCCCAAGTGGCTCTGTGCCAAAAGGGCGCACTCGCTCAGGCCAGCGGCGGCCTTTCAAGCGAAAAGGTGCCAAAGAGGCGCTTCGATGCGCAGAGTGGATCCCAGTCGGACCGTACCGAAGCTCGCAGCGGAGCGCGAGCCAGCGGCGCATTTGCGGTTCGTCAGAGCCTGGAGCGTGTCAACTCCGCTATTCGCGGCACCCAGGATCTCGAGCAGATGATGAGCAAGGTGCTCGAGACCACCCTCGCGATTTTAAACTGCGATCGCGCCTGCTTGGTTTCCCCTGCAACTACAATTTGGCGCGCACTCCATCGACTCCTTGCCGGCGAGCCTCTCGGGCACAAAGCTTCAGGGGCCTGACCGGTTACGCGCAGCCACCCCCCCAACATGAACGCATTACCAGATTGAGCTCTTCAGCCATGAATATGGAGTCTTCAAGTCCTTCTCGCCCTGCACACCGCCTGCGGCAGGTTCGTTCTCAAGCCGTTTTTGATCGGCGCGCCTGCCACGTAGGGAGAACGTCGGTTCCAAGACGTCGGATTCGACGTCGGTCGACGGCAGTCACTTCAACGTGCGTGGAAGCCGCGCACGCCGCTCCCTTAGCGCACGACACACAGTGTTGTTCCCCAGGCTAGAGCGCCATTTATGTATGTTTGCACCAGTTATTGGGGATGTTCACGACACCGAGAAGTGCTTACCCTGTTTGGATGCCATCGTACCTGCACGAGTTGATCCTGCTTCTGTTCCGCAACCGCTTCGAATCAGCGACAGATCTGCTGCGCAAGCTCGACGTAGAGCCACCTGAGCACGATGAGGTTTGCGCTGAATCCTCGGACCTGAATGATCTTCGGCCCGCCGAATATCGGGCCGATCTGGTGTTATTTCTGCTGTGTCGGACACGCAAGGTGCTCGGCATCATCGTGGAGGTGCAATTGGGCTGCGAGAATGACAAGCCCTACGCCTGGCCTGCCTACATCGCCAATCTGCGCGCCCGGCATCGCTGTCCGGTGTGTCTGCTCGTCATCACGGTCGAGGACGCTGTCGCGCGTTGGGCCGGTCGGCTCATCGAGCTGGGACCGGGCAGTCGATGCAAGCCGTGGGTGTTGGGACCGTCGAATACTCCGGCGGTCACCGAACTACGGGATGCTCAAGAGAATGTCGAGCTTGCCGTCCTGTCGGCAATAGAGCACGGGCAAAGCACGGATATTCAGTTGGCCGCGCGCATTGCCTCCGCGGCGATCGTCGCCAGTGCCGATATCGACGCCGAGCGTTCCAGGTTGTATCTTGATCTGATCTTGATTTCCCTTGCGGCAAACGCCCCGGAGACGGTTGAGGCCACCATGAACTCACTCGGATATGAATACCGGAGCGACTTCGCCCGTCGCTACGTCGCGCAAGGCAAGGCAGAGATCATCCTCAAGCAGCTGGCGTCGCGTTTTGGCCCGCTACCGGAGGCAGTGCACGCTCGTGTCCGCAGCGCTGATAGCGCGCAGATTGATACGATGGCTGACCGGATGCTGACGGCGCGGACGCTCGAAGAGGTGCTCGGCCCGCTGCCTTAGATGTCGGCGCACTGAACGCATCATCAATTTCGTCTTCTTCGTAGTCGTCCACACAACACCGATAGCAATGGGCCGCGGCTTACGGGAGATATTGCGCGAGCCGGCGCGCCTCGTGACCGTGGAGCCCGAGGCCGCCGTTCCGCCGCTTCGCTTACTGCAGTTCCTCTGCTCTCATCTCTCCGCTGCCGACAACGACAGACAAGCTCCCGAGTAAACCGCCCATATTCAGGACCAGCACAACCTTGCTGCCCGGCGCGATGCAACCGATCGAGCTGACCCCCTCGAAAGCCGCAATAGCGGGCATGTCATTGCCCGCATCGGCGCGAATCGCCGGGTTGGGAGTGGCTTGGGCCAGAACAAGAAGCGCATTTTGCGGTTGAAGCAGTCTTGGCGCCTGTAAAACGACACGCAGCGTTGCGGTATCCCCAACGCATTGCTCCAACAGGACGCCTTCATAGGTGTTGGTCCCAGGTTCCAACAGGACAACGCTGCTGGTGACATTCGGCGTCGGAGTAGTTGCGCCGACTTGAGCCACCATTCCAAGATAGAGCGAAATGCCTGCGACAGTCGCATTGATAGATTTCATGAGCCACCTTTGGTACGCCATCACGAGAATCATTGTAGTAAGAGGGCGTCCGGGCGTCTGTGGTCGAGCTGTTATGATGTTGTCTACGATCTGTTACTCAACCAGACTGCCGCCGGCCCGTCAAACCGCTTCTTGTCGTACCCGGAGCGAGCCGGCCAATAGGGCGCTCTGGTGCGGCGCCTTACCGGAATGGCGTGGCACGTACCGTCGTGTGCGTGTCATGTAAGAGCGATACAACTTTCTGATACGGTCGTCGGAAAGCCCCGTCCAGGCGCGGAAAATTTGTGTGCGCGCAACATACGGATGGTGAGTGTCATCCTCAGGCAAAATCCCGCCATTGCGGTCCGTGGAGGTCGCTAGTTGCGCCTTTGGGCGCACTGTCCCGCGAGTCCATCGAGCACAATTAGCAGGCCACCGCGAAATTCCTGCTCGGGCGGGACGCGCCGCGCGGCACGAGCCGTCTCGGCCAGCAGCGGAAAATCCGTTTGGGGCAGCTCAGCCAACACTGCGGTACCCGCACCGCTCAGCGAACCCAGATGTTGGGCCTGAAGAGCGCCGTTCAGGTAACTGATCAGCGCCCGCAGGGCGATGACGCGCCGCCGGCCGCGGAAGCCGGCTTCAGTCAGGGCGCGAAGAAATGCTTCCGCGCAGCGTTGCACCGCCGTGGAGACATGCCGGTGGGCCATGAACAGCGGAACGATTGCAGGGTGGGCCATCACGGCACTGATGGATTACCGTTCGCAGTCATCCCAGATCCGGGAAAGCAACTCTATGCCGAGTTCGGCGTGGAATCCGGACGTCGCTCGCTGCTTGATCCGCGGGGCTGGCCGATGCTAGGTAGGGCGATCGTGCGAAGCATGCGGGCAATCCGCGCCGGGCGAGAGCCCATTCCAACGTGGGACCCGCCCGGGGGCCGATTTGGCCTTCCCGCGGACTTCCTGATTGCCGGCGACGGGCGCATTCGCGATCTCAAATACGGATCGCACGTCTACGACCAGTGGTCGGTTGATGAGTTGCTCGCCCTGGTGCAGTCCGACCGCACAGATTCAAGGCGGTGGGACCAGAGGCTGCAACGCCATGACCAACCCCGGTGAAATTGTCCGACGCTATTTCGACGCGTTCTATGCTGGCGACAGCGCAACAGCCCGGCAGCACCTGGCGGATGACTTTTCGTTTATCGGACCGGACGCGCGTTTCAGCAGTCCCAATGACTTCATCAAAGCGTCCGCACATGTAGGCCGACGGGTGAAATCGATAGAATCGTGTCCGCGCCTCGTGCTCGAGAAGGCGCAACGCAACTTGCAAACACAGCCGCCCCGCTGTAGCGATCTTCCGAGATTCGCATCGTGTGAGAGATACCCAAATGCGAGGGTCCGCATGCTGCGGCGCGAGGCGAAAAATTCCTTCCCGCGAGGGTTGGCCGGTCACGCCGCCCGGCTCCGGCCCGGGCGGCGTGACTCTGGCGCCTATCTGAGGTTGCGGAATGCGCCACAGAGCTCGTGAAACACCATTCTGCGGGGGGACTGAGCCGCACGACTGATGCTGCTCTGCGGGAGGCCTTCGCGCAGGGTCCGCAACCTCAGATCCCGTTTGTCCGACTCCGGAGTGCTTGATTACAATTTCGCGCGCACCCCGATGGTAAAGGTCCGTCCGATGTCCTGTACGTTGAGGATCTGATTGTCGAATCGACCATGCTCGATGATCTCCGACTTGGTCAGGTTGAGTGCCTTGAAGAAGACGCTCAGGTGTTCGTTGAAGTCATATTGAGAGCTGAAGTCGACTTCCGTGAAAGGCCTGGTGAAGACCGGCTCGTCGCCGAACGCGCCGCCGGACTGCTCCTGGACCGTCGAGATGAGCTGCGTGGCCGTCCAGTTCACCGCCAGTCGTGCCTGGAACCCGTGGCTCTCATAGAAACCCACGAGGTTCGCCGAGTTGGCCAGGCCCGGCAGATAGAAGTGGTTCGTCAGGTCGTAGCGCTGGTAGGGCTGGTTGGTGTGAACGACCGTGCCGTTCACCTGATAACCGAAGCCATACCCCAGCATCTGCTGCCAAGCGAGCTCCACGCCGTAGACATTCGCCGCGGGTGCGTTCACGAACGTCGTCTTGGCCCACACCGCGGTCGTCCCGGTCGTCGGGTCCTTGACATCGTTGATGTTGACGTTGACCGTCGTCTGCTCCGGGAACTGACTCACGTGCTTGAAGAATCCATCCACTGCCAGGTACTCGTTCTGCCCGTAGTACCACTCCGTTCCCAGGTCGAAATTGTCCGAAAGATAGGGCAACAGGCCCGGATTGTTGCCCGTCGCAGTCAATGCGCCGACGCGACCGCCGACGTTCAGTGTCGGCGAGATTTCCCCGAGCGGCGGCCGGGTCAGCGTCCGCGAGGCGTCAAACCTTACTTTCAAGTCAGGCAGGACAAAGTAGTTCAAATCCAGGCTCGGCAGGAAATAGCTGTACTGGTTCGAGCCAAAGATCAGCTTGGGGTCGGTGTAGAAGAAGGTAAACGCCGTGGCATCTCCCGTCTTTTGCACCATCGAGGTCGGCAGCCGGCCGTAGCCCGCGGTCGTGACGTTGGTCCGGTCATAGCGCAGACCCACGTTCACCGTCAGAGGACGGTCTGCGATGTTGAGTTTTTGCTGGAGAGTGACGAACGGTGAGTACGTCTTCTCCTGGACGAACGAGATGGAGCCCGGGTCCAGGGGTAGCGGCTCGCCACCTCCGGTGTAAGGTGAGTAGCAGCCCAGGGTTCCAGCCTTACAGCCGGGCGGGACCGGCGAGATGGCGCCTGGATTCGCACCTCCCGCCCCGAGACCGACCAGGTAGTTGTACACCGTCCATGGGTTGTACATCAGAATGGGCGTCAACTGGCCGTTGTTGTTGAAGCCGGGGAAAAAGTTCGAGGTGTTGATCGCGCCCGAGTTGGCGAACAACGATTTGGGCAGCGTCTGACCGGGAATATTTCCCGAGGGCGGGCCGTAGCCGCTCCACAGCTGCCAGGCATTGTTGGCGAAGGTGCTCAAGGCGTAGCCGTTGCGCGTGTCCTCCACGAACTGCAGCCCGGCATCCACGTTGGTGCCGCCCGAATGCCAGTCGACATCGACCTTTGCCTGGTTGACGTAGTCGCTGTTGCGTTGCGACGTGATCGGCGCGACGTGTGAGCCGAGGACCAGTGGGTCCAAGCCCATCGAGTTCGCCGCATTGTTGTTTGGGCCGTATGCCGTATGGTACGGCAAGTTGTTGCTGCCGGTGGGTATCCCGATACCGCCCACATACCCGTTGGGAAAGCCCGCGGCCGCGGCCGCGGCATACTCCGCATTCTTGAAGGTGTATGAAGGTCCGTACCCCACATCTACCGAGAAGCTGCTGAGCTCGCCGTGGGGGTTCAAGTGCGAGGCCGATTGGCTGGCATCGAGCCCTGCCGTCAAATGGTCGTTGACGTCCCATTTGACGTTGAGCCCGTAGGTATTGTTCTGGAGATATTGCCCTTGTTGACTGGCGTCCAGGTCGGTCGGCGACGGACCATACTGGAAATTGTTGATCGTGCCATTGGTATCCTGCTGTACGCCCCATATCTGGGAGGAGTTGAACCAGGTGGTGTACTCGTACCGCATGCTTTGGATGTTGTCATCGGAGTAGTTGTCATCGAGGGTGACGAGCACAGTATCGGCTGGACGCCACTGCACCACCACCCGGCCATCCTTACGCCGGTCGTCAGTGCGGTCGTCATACAGAGCGTAGTCCTGGATGTACCAGCTCGGGAATTTGTTGACGGGGTTAGCCGGCTGGGTGGTGGGGTCTTGTCCCAGGATCCTCGAGTTATAGGGAATGACGTTCCCCTTGGAATCCACGCAGGCCGGCCCGCCCGCCATCTGACAGGAATTGAGGTAGGCGCCCTTCCAGCCCACGATGTCGAGGTGATGCGAGTTGATGCGCGTATCCGAGTAGTCCCCGAGAACCAACACACCGAGCGTGTCGTTGAAGAAGGTGTCGCTGAACAGCGCACCGAATGCCGGGCGGAATGAGCCGTCATTCGTGGTTTCGGTCTCCGAGCCGAAGGCCCGCGCCTGCAGACCGGGGTGGTCGAGGGGCTTCGGGAATTTGATGTTCACCGTCGCGCCGACGGCGCCGGAGGAGAGGCTGAAGTCGGGCGTCTTATGGACCGCCACCTCTTGCACGAAGTCGGCGCCGACGGAAGCAAAGTCGAATGTACGGCTCGCCGCCGAGGCCTGGGGTCTCCCGTCGATGAGCGTCTCGCTGAAATCACCACCGAAGCCGCGAACGGTTATGCTGGAGGGACTGCCGGTAATGAGCTCGGCGCCACTACCCATTCCGCCCTGGACGGTGCGTGTGACGGTAACGCCAGGGACACGCTGCATGGCCTCGCCGAGGCTGGCGTCCGGGAACGCCCCGATGTCCTCCGCGGAAATAGCGTCCACGACGCCTACCGATTGCTGCTTGATATCGAGGCTCTTTTGCAGGGAGGCACGGATGCCCGTAACGACGACTTCCTGCAACTCCGGGGTGTCTGATGATGCAGGAGCTGCGGCTGGGGCATCTGCAGGCTCAGCCGCGAATAACGTGCCGCTGATGGCTATCGAGCCCAACGCAAAACCCGAAGCGCCTAACTTGCCAAACCTCGCATTCGTGGCGGCTATTTTGGATGTTCTGGCCGCGCTATTGCGCCGCGTCTTTCGGCTCATTCTCGATCCCCCTCACCTGATGATGTTGCAGATTCGAAACAACAACCCGCCTCCCCGCGCCGCGGGTTAGACACAAAACACTTGGAATCCCTTTATGGTAGCGCTACCATCTCAAGTCGACAGTAGGCACCGGATTTCACTCCCTCGACATCCATGTCTTTTGCCTGCGGTTGTATGTCTGTTGGCGACCGAGACTAGCGGCGATGCCACTGTGCGGCGATATCCACTTGAGCGCTCATCGATATGACCACTACCAATGCACGGATGCGCAAAATGGGGGGCGTCATTGCGCCGGTGATTGCTATCGATCGCAAGGTCGGCCGGCCGCTCCACCGTCAGATCTACGAGGGCTTCCGCAAGGCAATCCTGGAGCGGCAGCTGGGGCCGCTGCAGCAGGTACCCTCTACGAGAGCGCTGGCATCGGATCTGGGTGTCTCGCGTATCCCCATCCTCGAGGCTTATTCGCAACTACTGGCCGAAGGGTTTCTCGAGAGCCGGGTCGGCGCTGGTACGTTTGTTTCGGCGGAACTGCCGGTGCAGGTGGTTCGCAACGACACGCCACGTGCCAAGGAGCAGTCCGGACGACCCGTATCGCGCGCGGCGCAGGCGCTGCAGATAAAGCTCCCGACCTGGGTGTACGGGCAGGGCGCATTCGCAATTTCTCAAGTCGCGGTCGAGCAATTTCCGACTGACACCTGGGCCCGGCTGCTTGCTCGGCATTCACGAGCCG
>Ga0068855_100001868_pt1 | contig 26183 bp, 18 predicted proteins | sample KBSCornC52_FD_66592 | JGI IMG/M metagenome (GOLD analysis project Ga0068855, IMG submission 66592) | Corn rhizosphere microbial communities from Kellogg Biological Station, Michigan, USA - KBS Corn C5-2 | ecosystem: Host-associated > Plants > Roots > Rhizosphere > Soil ... | reverse complement strand
GTTGACGTCGAGGAGCGCTTGCCACCTGGGCTCGTTTTCCCAAGGCAGCCCCGGATTGTCGCCCACCGCGGCATTGTTCATGAGCACGGACACCGCGCCGAACTTCGCCGTGACGCGCTCGCGCAGCGCGTCGAGATCCGCGCGCTTCCCCACATCGGTCGCCACCGCGAGCAGATCGCTTGCGCCGTGAGGCGCCACGCTCGAGAGCTCGGCCAAGCAGCCGTCAAGCCTCGGCCCGCCGAGATCGGCCAAGACGACTCTCATCCCGAGCGCGGCAAAGCGCCGCGCCGCTGCGAATCCGATTCCGCTCGCAGCCCCCGTCACGACGGCCACGTTGCCCGGCGCAAGGCATTCAGAAACGTTCGCCTGAGTCGTCATTTCTTCCCTTTCCCACGCCCTTCGGCCGGGGAGCAAGTGGAAGCTCGAATGTGCTACATTGCGGCATGTTCCGCGGCGGTTACTGGCTGCTCGGGCGGCTACGCGGTGCGCCGATCAAGCTGCACTTCAGCATCATCTTCGCGCTGCTCCTCTTCAGCCGCCTGCGCTGGAGCCCCGGTTTCTTCGTCGCTTACCCGTGTCTGGTCTTGGTTCATGAGCTGGGCCACGCCGCGCTCGTGTGGCGCACCGGGCATCGCGTGGCGGAAATCGAGGTCACCGGTTTGGGCGGGGCGTGTCATTGGTCGGGCAATGCCTCGGAATTCGAGGAGGCGCTGATCGCCTGGGGTGGAGTGCTGGGGCAACTCGCGCTGTTCGTCGCCACCATGCTCTGGCTGCGCACCAGCCCGCCCCACGGGGCCTTCGGCTGGGCCATGGCAGGCACCTTTACGGAAACGAACTTGTCGCTGGTTGCGCTGAATTTACTGCCCATTCCGCCACTCGATGGCGCGCGGGCCTGGGGCATTTTTCGCGCCTTTCGCAGGCGCGGTTCGGCCCACTTACCGCATGGCACCTGGCGCGATCACTCGCCCGACGCGCAGCGCGCCTGGTTCGATAAGTTGGGCGATCAGCCGCGCCGCCCCGGGCGCGGCTCGCAACCGGACCTCGACCCAGAAGGCCCGCTCAGTCCCGAGGCGCGAGCCGCGATCGATCGCTTGCTGCGTGGGGTGACCGGGAAGGCTCGCAATTCTCGGCGGAACGACTGAACGCTCGCCCTGCGTCGAAGCACCCGCGGCTTCCGCTCCATCCGCGCCGTATTCAGGCGACTAGCGGAACTCTGCGTCCGACATGTAGGCGCGGACAAGCCCCGACACGTCGAGCGCACGCTGGCCGAGCGCACGCGCGTCTGCTCGGGCAGCGAGTGATCGAAGTTCGACGGCCGCTACATGCGATAACGAAGGATTGCCGTGACTGACGTTTTGGGAGACACTTTGGGCTATCGTTTCGCAAGTCGTGCTGGCGGCCTCACGCCGGTAACGGCTCGATGGAGTGCTGCATGAGAACCTGGCTTAGTTCGGTCGTGTTACTGGTGACTGGCGCGTTTGCCGTCGCTTCGGGCTGCGGCAACCCAGAGGTCGTCATCAACACGGACCAATTCATGCCGGACGGCAGCGTCGGCGGCAGTGGTGCGAGCGGTGGCAGCTTCAATCTTGGCGATGGCGGGACTGCGAATGCATGCCCCTCGACCTGTGAAGAGCTGAACGCCAACTGCGGCTTCGTCACCGACACGAAGTGCGGCGGCGCGATCGATTGCACCGCCACGCCTTGCCCCAAGGGTGAAGTCTGCGGTGGCGAGGTGCCCAATCGCTGCGGCGTCGGCACCGGGATCACTCCGGACGGCGGGACCTGCACTCCTTCGACGTGCAAGGAGCTAAAAGCCACTTGCGGCAGCGTGAGCGACCCGAAGTGCCCCGGCACCGTGGTCGATTGCGGGCAAGATGTCTGCCCGGGCCATTGCATGAACGGCACCTGCACCACTGAGACTTGTGTCGTCGATCCGGCCACGACATGTGAAGGGCGCGGCTATGTCTGCGGGCAAGCCGTCGATAACTGCGGCAACGTGCTCGATTGCGGGACCAAGACTTGTCCCAACGCCGGCGACACCTGTATTCAAGGAAAGTGTAAGCCGCCCACCGCCTGCGTCGTCGACCCCAAGACCACTTGCGCGGGGCGCGGATACACCTGCGGTCCAGCCGCCGACAACTGCGGGAATCTGCTCAACTGCGGCCCCAGCACCTGCGCTACGCCTGGCTGGACTTGCGGCGGCGGCTCGGACGCGAGCGGAAACCCGATTCCCGGAGTCTGCGGGTGCACCGGCGCGTGCAGCCAGATCCCGACCTGTAGCCCCGGTACCACCACCACGCTGACCGGCAAGGTCTACGATCCGGCGGGGCGCAATCCGCTCTATCACGTGCTCGTCTACATCGCGAACAACCCGAGCGATCCTGCGTTGAAGACCTTCACGCCTGGCATCACCTGTGACGTTTGCGGCGCGTCCGCCGCAGGCTCTCCGCTGATCTCGACGCCCGGCGCGACCGATCCGCCCGCGGGCGAATACACCGGCGTCGACGGCAGCTTCACGTTGAAGAACGTGCCGGCGGGCAATGTCACGCTGGTCATTCAGCTCGGTCGCTGGCGGCGCACCTTCCCGATCAATGTCGCCAAGCCCTGCTTGCCGAATGCGATCGCGGACAAGACTTTGCTCATGCCGAGCACCAAGCAGCAGGGCAACATCCCGCTCATGGCGATGGTGACCGGCAATGCCGATTCGCTCGAGTGCGTGCTGCGCAAGATGGGCATCGCGGCCTCCGAGTTCACCGATCCGGCGCAAGGCGGCCGCGTGCAGTTCTACAAGGGTTCGGGGAACCCGGGCCAAACGATCGACGCGGCCACGCCGAACCAATCCGCGCTCTTCGCCTCCGTTGGCGGCAAGCCCGTCATCAACGGCTATGACATGACTATTCTGTCGTGTCAGGGCGAGCCGGTTACCGAGACCGGCCCGGATCAAGCCTTGCTCCGCAGCTATGCCGATCAAGGCGGTCGCGTGTTCTCCACGCATTACAGCTACACCTGGCTCACCAACAACGACGCCACCCCCGGCGCGGCTGTCGGCACCGCGGACAATTGGAGTGAAGTCGCCAAGTGGCACGTCGACGAGAACGATCGCGCAGGCTCTGCGGTCGGCATCATCGATAAGGTCAGCAATCCCAAAGGCAACGCGTTCCAAGGCTGGCTCGAAGCCGTCGGCGCCTCCGCGCCCGCCTCAGGGACGACGAACGTGATCGTGATCCGCCACGATACGGACGCGATCTCGAGCGTCGCGGGTCAAACGCAGCAGTGGCTGTACCGCAACGGTGACGACGCTCGCGTCTGCTCGCTGGACGGCAACGCCTGCGTGGGCGGCACGGGCTGTACGCCCAAAGTGTGCGGCGTCCGCACGCAAGACGCTTGCAACAGCAACGCAGACTGCAACCCGAAGGTGTGCCGCAATCGCACGCAACAAGCCTGCAACGTCGATCAAGATTGCGGCAACCGCGGACCGTGCGTCACGAACACCTGCCAAGACAATACCTGCGGCGGGTTCAACTACACCGGTCAACACACCCCACTTCATTTCACGTTCAACACCCCGGTCAACCTGAAGCAAGACCTGACCAAAGTGCCGCCGGCCGTGCAGTGCGGCCGCGTCTTGTTCAGCGACTTCCACGTGTTCGATGCCAACGAAAACGGCGAAACGTTCCCCGCCGAATGCGGCAAGGGCTATAGCCGTCCGAACGGCAACGCCAACGGCACGTGCACCACCGACGCGCAATGCACTGGCGCCTGCACCGCGGGTAAGTGCCCCTGGGGCACCGCGTGCACCACGAGCGCACAGTGCGCGAGCACCTGCTCGGGCGGCGTGTGCCTCGACCCCATGAACCCGCAAGAGAAGCTGCTCGAGTTCATGATCTTCGATCTCGGCTCGTGCGTGCCTCCGGCCAAGACCTGCGTGCCGAAGAAAGTCTGCCCGGCAGGTCAAGATTGCGGCTATGCGCCCGACGGCTGCGGCGGGCTCGTGGCCTGCGGCAAGTGCCCGACGGGTGAAGCGTGCGGCGTCGGGCAACCGCCGGTGCCGAACAAGTGCGGCAAGGTCACGTGCACTCCGACCGGGTGCCCGGCAACGCAGCAATGTGGTTACGCGAGCGACGGCTGCAGCGGTGTCGCCAACTGCGGCATGTGCCCGGCCGGTCAAACCTGTAACAACGGAAAATGCGGGTCGACCACGTGCGCGCCGAAGACCTGCACGGATCAAGGCATCGAATGTGGCCAAGCCGGCGACGAGTGCGGCAAGGTCATCACCTGCCCCGCGTGTCCGTCGAGCGAGGCCTGCATCTCCGGCAAGTGCGTGCCCGTCACCTGTATGCCGCAAACTTGCGCCGCACAGGGGATCGAATGCGGCCAGGCTGCCGACGGCTGCGGCAATATGATCGCCAGCTGCGGTGATTGCCCGTCCGGCGATCTGTGCGTCGCCGGCCAGTGCGTGCACGTCAACTGACCCGCGCGTAGCCAAGCAGCGCCCGATCACTTTGCGCGTGACTCGGGCGCTGCCGCCTTTGGCGATCGATTCACCGGCCGCGCCCGAAAAAACAGAGGCCGGAAGCGGTGAGCGCTGTCCGAGCTGGCTCCTGCTATCCTGCTAGAGACACATGACCGACGCTCCCGCGTTCAATTGCTCCGTGTGCGGCGCGCCGGCAAAGGTCGGCGATTTCAGTTGCCACTACTGCGGCGCGGGCATCGCCACCGTGCGTTGCAACCGCTGCTTTCACATGAACATGGCGGAGGCGCACCGCTGCTCTGGGTGCGGTGCCGAGCTCGGTTTGATCATCGAATCGGTGCTCGGCAAAACGCAGTGCTCGGATTGCGCGGCACCGCTCGAGGCTATGTGCGAGCCCAGCGGCACACTGCTCGCCTGCCGGCGCTGTGGCGGCCAATTCGTCGAGCATGCCTTGCTGCGCAGCTTGCTCGAACAATACGAAACCACCGGGCTCGCGTTTCCGGACGCGCCGTATCACAGACCCGCGCCTAAAACCGTGACCGAGCGCGTGCGCTACCGCCCGTGCAGCGTGTGTCAGCAGATGATGAACCGAAAGAACTTCGGCGGCTCGAGCGGCGTGATCGTGGATGTTTGCGCCAAACATGGCACCTGGTTCGACGCGGGAGAATTGCCGCAGGTGCTCGAATTCGTAAAGAGCGGCGGATTGGTCCGCGAGCGTGTACGCGAACAAGAGCGTCAGCGCCTGGCTCGCGCGCACGAACGAGCTCAGGCGGCGAGCGTCGCAGAGCCGGCTCCGCTGTCACTCGGCTCGTTCTCGTCGTCCGACTCGTCCGCTCCGCACTCGAACTTCGCGGCGGATCTGTTGCGGTTCATCGTCGACGTGCTGACCCACCACTCCGACTCCTGACGCGCGGGTGCCGCGTCCCACCCAAGCCGAACGAGCGGCGGCTGCCACGGCTTTTCTCGCCGAGCTCAGGCGAGCCCAGCCAAAACGCCCTGCAACGACACGTCCGCCACGCACGTCACGCCATCCGACGCTCCGTAATAAATTCGGATCCGATCGCCTTCGACATCGAGCCCGCAGGTGAACGTCACGTTCGCGAAGAAACCTTGCCGCTCATAGGGCGCTTCCGGAAAGAGGATCGGTTCTTTCGAACGCCCGAGCACGCGCCCGGGATCGTCCGCGTCGAGCAATAAGGCGCCGAGCGAATAGGTGAGCGGTGAAGCGGTGACCCCATGATAAACGGCTAGCCACGCCGCCCGCCCGCCGACGTCGACGCGAAATGGCACCGCGCCCCCGCCCACTTTCAAATCATCCCACATTCCGGGCCGCGCGGAGGCGACTAGCCGGTGCTCACCCCAGCTCAACAAATCCGGCGAAGACGCGAGCCAGATCGCCGGACGCCCGATGTCTTCCGGCATGGGGCGATGGAGCGCCCAATAGCGCCCGTGGATCTGCTCCGGAAATAGGGTCACGTCGCGGTTCGGTGGCGAGAAGATGATCCCGTGCCGCTCGTAAGTCACCAAGTCGCGGCTCGATGCGAGCGCCGTGGTGATGCCGCCGGAGGAGACGGCCGTGTAGTTGATCCAATATTTGTCGCCGATGCGCGTGATGCGCGGATCCTCGACGCCGAACGCCTCCAAGGCATGACCGCTCGCATACACGGGCTTTGGCTCGACCACGAAGTGTAGCCCGTCGCGCGAACGGGCGAGCCGAAAGTGTGAGATCGAGGTGAGAAAGGTGTCGCGCCCGACGACAATCAAACGGCTATCACTCGTGTTCAGGCCGGGCGTCTCTCTCGGCCAAGTGCGCACGATGATTTGGCGCGACTCAGGATCGTAGATCGGCGCTGCCACTCGGTCGGGCGGAACATCGCGCGGCGCCTCGGCAACCCGCAACAGCAAGACCACGTCCTCACCGAGCCGCGTCGCTCCGGGGTTGAACACGCCGACCACCTCGAAGTCGGGCCGGCTGGCAGTGAGCTGACTCGGTACCAGGATCGGATTGTCAGCAAAGCGGCGAACGGACAGGCTGGCTTGCGTCATGACTCCTCCACTCGGCGAGCACTCAGACTGACAGATCCTGACTCAGCGCTCGAGGTGTTTGTCCGCAACGCATTTCAGCCACATCGCGGATCGCAACGAGGTGCCCCGTTCACCGCGCTTCGCTCGATTTGTATCAGGCAGCGCCTGCTCCAAAGGCCGCTCGGGCGGCGATCCCTTGGCGCGATCTGCCAGGCGATTCGGCGGCCAGTGCAGCACTGCGCGCTTTCCGTCTGATTCGCGAAGTGCCGGGAAATTGGCGACAATTCTGAGCGGCCGGGGCGGGCTTCTCGCCATCGCCGCGCGCCCGCAATATGGTCCTTGCCCCTTGGAAGCTACCGCCTCTGACTCCGCTGCACTCAGCGCTCGTACCAGCGAACCGAGCGGCTCTGCTGCCCCGCCCTTCTCGCTCACGCTCGCCTTGTTCGTGCTCTCGGGTGCCACGGGGCTGATCGATCAGCTCTGCTTCTCGAAATACTTGAGCTACGTCGTGGGCTCGACCGCGTACGCGGTGAGCGCGGTGCTCGCCGCATTCATGACCGGGCTCGCGATCGGCGCGCATCTGGGCGGTAAGGCCTCGCCGCGGGTCACGCGGCCGCTGCGCGCATACGGCTGGCTCGAAATCGTCGTGGCCTGCACGGTCGCGGCCACGCCGTTTGCGTTTCATTTCATCACGCCAATCTACGCGCTCTTGGCACGCAGTATGCCGGGCTCGCTGATCGCGCTCAGTGTCGTGCGCTGGCTGTGCGCGCTGTGCGTCGTGGTGATCCCGACCATGGCCATGGGCGCTACTTTGCCGCTGCTCTCGCGCAGCTTCGACACGGGTGAGGCGGGGCGCGCCGCGGCCGCGCTGCGCGAAAGAAAGCTGGGCGCGCTCTATGCCATCAACACGCTCGGTGGCGCGCTCGGCGCGCTCGGCGCAGCCTACTTGATCTTGCCCGCGCTCGGCGTGGACGGCACCGTGTTCGCATCCGCGTGCGGCAGCGCGCTGATCGGCGCGCTGGCCTTGCTGTTCGGCTCGCGCGTCGAATCCGTAGTCGAAGTCGCCAGCGAGGAAGTCGCGGAAGGTCGAGCAGAGCCGAGCGCGCTCGAAGCGCGCCCGCTCTTTCTGCTGGCGTTTGCCTCGGGCTCGCTCGTGTTCGCGGCCGAGGTGGTGTTCACGCATCTGCTGGCGTTGATCATCGGCAACAGCGCCTACGCCTTTGGCTTGATCTTGGCCGCGTTTCTGAGCTGCTTGTTCGTCGGGGCCTCGCGCGCCGCCTGGGCGCAACGGAGGTTCGGCGAGGCCGCACTTCCACTCGGGCTCGCGCTGAGCGGCCTCGGGCTCGCGCTGAGCCTACCTGCTTGGGATAAACTGCCGTACTTTTTCGACAACACGGGCGAGGTCTTGACCTCGTTCGCGGCGCGCGAGGCGACGCGCGGCGTGGCCTCGTTCGTGATGCTGGTCGTTCCGACCACGTTGATGGGGCTCACATTTCCGCTGCTTTTGCAGCGCGCGGCCCGCTACGCGCACGTCGGGCGTTGGGTGGGTCGGCTCACGGCGGTCAACACGCTCGGTGCGGTGCTCGGCTCGCTGCTCACCGGTTACGTGATTCTGCCCTGGCTCGGTTCACAGCGCTCGCTGCTCGCGATCGCGCTGGTGTTCGCAGCCTGCGCGCTCTTCGTCTCGGGTTGGGTGAAGGCGCGCGCGCGCCTCGCGCTGTTCGGCGCGGTAGCGCTGACCGCGTTGTGTGCGTTGCTCGCGCCGCGTTGGGATCTCGCGCTGCTCACCAGTGGCACGAACGTGTACTTCGACGGCTACCACGCGCCAGACGCGATCTTGATGATGCGCGAAGACGTGCACGGCGGCGTCACCACGGTCACCGACACGCAGGGCGTGCGCACCCTGTACACGAACGGCAAATTCCAGGGCAATACCGGCTGGGAAATGCACGCGCAGCGTTTCTTTGCCCATTACCCCTCGCTGTTCGTCAAAGATTATCGCGATCTCCTGGTGATCGGCCTCGGCACGGGCACCACGCTCGGCACGCTTGCCGGTTACCCTTGGCAAAAGATCGATGTCGCGGAGATCTCGCCCTCGATCTTGATCGCGGCGCGCACCTACTTCACCGGGCCGAACCTCGGAGCGCTCGACGATCCGCGCGTCACGATTCATCACGCAGACGGGCGCAACTTCATCCTGGTGCAGGAGCAAAAGTACGATCTCATCAGCATGGAGCTTTCGAGCATTTGGTTCGCTGGCGCGGCAAGCTTGTACAGTAAGGAGTTTTACGCGCTGGTGCACGAGCGCATGAAGCCGAACGCCGTCTTCCAGCAATGGGTGCAACTGCATCACGTACGTCCGCGTGATTTCGCGACCATCCTGCATACGCTGCGGCACGAGTTCCGGCACGTGACCTTGTTCTACGGCGGCGGTCAGGGCATCCTCGTGGCTTCGGATGCGCCGCTCGTCACGTCCCGCGCGCGCATCGAGGCGCTCGAGCAAACGCCGCGCGTGGCCGCGACCATCCCGCTGCAGCGCCCGCTGCTGACGCTCCTGGATGACGTGCTCGTCAGCGACGCAGGGCTCGACCGGTTCTTGGCCGATCAGGCGCGCGAGGCCGGCGAGCCGGTCGAGCAGTTACTCTCCACGGATGAGAACCTGTACCTCGAATACGCGACGCCCCGCGGCAACGTGCTGCCCTGGTCAGCGCGCGAGGATCTGGTCGCCGATCTGCGGCGCTACCACGACCAAACCGCAGTCGCTGCCATGCTCAGCCCCTGATTTCAGCGCGCGTCCGCCCGGCGAGCCGACGCCTGCCCGGTGACGCGTCCTGGAGCCCGTGATATTTCGAAGTGAAATGAGGGTCTTATGCGGTGCGCTGCTGATCTTGACGACGGGCTGCGCCTCGACCGTCACCCGCTTGGACGGTGAGTTCCCAGCGCCCATCGGCGCCGCCAAGAATCAATGTGAGAAGGCCGAGTGGCTGGTCGTCGCACCAACTCGGGCCGAGGTCGTCGAGCCTTCCGGCAAACACGCCACACCGAGGGACGACGGCGTGGCCCTGTATCGCATCGGAGCCAAGCGCCCAGAGTCGATCCCCGCGCTCGCCGATCAGCTGGGGCACGAGTCGCCGACCTTCAGCGAGCATGCCCAGGTGGTGCGCTCGTACGACAGCAAGACTTGGGCTGCCGCGGGCATGGGCGTCGCCGGCATCATCGCGATCGGCGTGGGGACGGCGCTCTTCGTCTCCTCGTTCAAAACGCGCGACGTGCGGCAAGGCGACGGCACGCTGAACCAAGAGCAACACATCGACGGCACCGAGGCCGGCCTCGGCGGCGGGCTGGTTCTGGGCGGCTTCGGCCTCGGCATCGTTGGCCTGGCGCTGAACCCCGGCCAAGCCGAACGCGCGCGCGCCGAGGCCGCGCGCTACGTCTTCTTGCCGCCGAAAGATCCACGCGAGAACGTGGTGACTTGGACTCAGACCTACAATCAGGCCGTGCGCGACCGCTGCGCGCGCGCGCCGTCGCCCTGACGGCGGCGGCTCACGACCACGCTCTGCTCTTCTTCGGCCTCGGCATCGAGCGCAAAGCTCGCTGCGGGCTCGGTCGCGACCGCGGCGTTCGCCTGTCGCGGCGTGCCGGTGTGCAGCGTAGCGCGCTCGAGAATGGCCTCACACAGTTCGGCGAAGCCGAAGCCCGCAGCGCCGGCGATCTTCGGCAATAGGCTAGTCTCGGTCATGCCGGGCAACGTGTTCACTTCGAGCACGTACTCGTTTTGGCCTTCGGTCACGAGCAAATCGACGCGCACGGCGCCGCTCGTGTCGAGCGCTTGAGCCGCGCGTTCGGCCAAGTTCAATACGCCGCGGTAGCGCGCCGCGGGCAAGCGCGCGGGCATGAAATACTCGGTCATGCCGGCCGTGTATTTGGCTTGAAAGTCATACACGCCGCTCTTCGGCGCGATTTCGATCGCGCCCAGTACGCGCCCGTCGAGGATACCGACCGCCACCTCTTTGGCCTCGATGAAGCGCTCGACGAGCACGCTCGAGTCGTAGCTGAGCGCGCACTCGATGGCCTGCGCGAGCTCGCTCAGATTGCGCGCCTTGGTGACGCCCAGGCTCGAGCCCTCGCGGCGCGGCTTGACGATCACCGGAAAGCCGAACGAGCCGTGCACTTCTTCCAGATCCGCCGCCGAGTGCTGCGCGCCGAACACGTAGTACGGCGGCGTCGGCACGTTATGCAGCCGAAATAGCTCTTTGGCCTTCAGCTTGTCCATCGCCAGCGCGCTCGAAAGCACGTTCGAACCGGTGTACGGCACGCCCATCAACTCGAGCACGCCTTGCACGCAGCCGTCTTCGCCGAGTCGGCCGTGCAACGCCAAAAAGGCGACATCGAGCTCGGCGGTCGCGAGCTCACGGAGCGCGTCACCGCCGCTGCCGAGCACGACTGGGGTCACGTCGTAGCCGAGCCCGCTGAGCGCAGTCACGACGGCGGTTCCCGAGCGCAGCGAAATCTCGCGTTCCGCGGACGACCCGCCCATTACGACTCCAACGCGCGTGGCTTTCATCAAGAGTGGCTCCTTCTGTGCCAGCCGAGTGACTGGCTGTGCCTTTGCCCATCGGTATCCAAAACGCCGAAGTCGGGCCAACAATTCGGGGGGAGAAGGGAGAAGGAGAGGGAGAGGGAGAGGGAGAGGGAGACAACCGCCAAGACGCCAAGACCAGAGGAGATAGGAGGAGTTTTTTTGGGGGGGGCGCGGGGCGGCGCGCTGCGGCGACGGGGATGGCGCTTTGCGGCTATTTGCGATCCGAGCGGGAGACGTTGTCCACGGCCCTTCTGCCGAAGCCCGGTCTACTTCGATGTGGCCGGTCTATACTTCGTCACCCATGTGCCCGGTTTGCACGCCGAGGCCGTCGCAAGCCGCAATTGGTCCTCCCTTCGCGCTCCACGCCACGCCACGCACCACCCCAATCCCCCTTGGCGGATCTCCTCTCCCTTGGCGGCTTGGCGGTTTTCTCCCTCTCCGCCGTCCGCGCCGCCGAAGGCTGTGCCGTTCCGCGCCGTGGCGCGTGACCATCAAAACAATCAGCTGACTTCGACGACGACCGCGGTGATGTTGTCTTTGCCGCCGCGCGCGTTGGCGAGCTGCACGAAGCGCTCGACCGCAAAGTGCCCGCCGTGCGCCATCATGCCCGGGATTTCTTCAGGTCGCAGGTAACCGTGCAGGCCGTCGCTGCAGAGCAGGTAGGAATCCCCGAGACCTGCTTCCCAAACGCTCGTATCTACTTGCACATAGTCGCGGCTGCCGACCGCGCGCGTGATGACATTGCGCTGTTTGCTCACGCGCGCCTGGTCCGGGGTGATCAAGCCTTGCTTGAGCTGCCAAGCGATAAGTGTGTGATCTTCCGTGAGTTGCAGCGCAGAGCCGGTGCGCACGCGATAGATGCGGCTGTCGCCGACCTGGCCCAGCACCACGCTGTCCCCGAACCGCATCATGGCGCTGATGGTCGTGCCCATGCCGGCCTTGCCGCGGTCGAGCTCCGCCATTGCAAACAGAATGTAAGTCGCGGCCTGGACCGCTCCTTCGAGTAGCCGGCACGCGGCGCGCGCCTTCTCTTCGGTGAACGGGCCGTCGAGGTCGACGTGCGCTTTGCCGCGCTTGACCATGCCGTGGATGGTGTCGATCGACTCCTGGCTGGCCACTTCGCCGGCGGCGTGTCCGCCCATGCCGTCGGCGACGACCCACAGGCCGAGGTCGTCGTCACACAGGTATGCGTCCTCGTTCACCGAACGACGCCTGCCGATGTCCGAGCCGCCGTAGGAGCGCATGGTGTACGGCGGCGGCAAGACAGACATTCGAGGACAAGGGTATGTAATGTTTCTGCCGGACGGAAGCCCGATGCTTCGGCCGCTCCGCCGGCGCTTCGCGAATTCGAGCCCGGCTGGCATCCGCCTGCTCGGCTTTCGTTTCCCTTGCCGACGGTCAGGGTCGGAAATAAGGTGCGCCAATGAGGGCAACGGCTGCGAGCACACTCGTGCGCGGAGAGAACCCGGCGCGACTCGTCAGCGCGCTTCGAGAGCTCGCTGCGAGCCTGGGGCGTCCGGCCGGCGGGCTTGTGCTGGCGACCGGCGGGATGGCGGCGAAGCTATCCAGCGTCGCGGACGGGCTCGGACGAGCGGCGCTCGGTTTTCCAGTCTTGCTCGCGGCCGGAGCCGGGGTCATCACCGAGCGCGGCGAGGTCGAGGGCGAGTCGGCCGCAGCTGTTCTGCTCTGGCTCGGCGGCGCCGCCGAAGCCTGGGTCCAGAGCGAGACGGGCGCCGAGCTCTGCCTCGCGCTCGGCCGCGAGCTCGCGGCGCGCAACCCCGCGGGCCGTACCGAGACCGCGCTCGTGTTCTTGCGCCCCAACGGGGTTCTTCCGCACACCATCGAGGCGCTGCACGGCCTGAAGTCGACCCGCGTCTTGGGGGCGGGCACCTTGTCCGACAGCGACGTGTTTGCGGTCGACGCCGCGGGGGCGGTGAGCAAGGGCCCGGGCGGTGCGCTCACGATTCGCGGGCTGGCTCGACCGCTCGTGACCGCGTCGCCCGCGTGCAAGCTGTTGATGCCGTTGCGCACGATCAGTGAGGTGCGCGGGCCGATGGTGCTGTCGATCGAAGGTGAACCCGCGCTCGAAGTGCTCAGCACCGTGGCGCACGCCTTGGTCGATCAGCCACTGGTGTTCGTCGCGCTCGCGACCGAGGCGGCCGTCGACGGCGTGCGCCCGCCGCTCTTGTTGCGCGCCGTGCAAGGGGTCGACCCTGCGCGGCACGGGCTGGTCGTTTCCGAAGAGGTGCGCGCGGGCATGCGCCTGGCGTTCGCGGTGCGTGACGCCAGCGCCGCGCGCGCCGATTTCGAGCAGCGCATTCGCGAGCTGTCCCGCGAGTCGGCCGGCGCCGCGCCGCGCTTCGGCGTGTGCCTGAACTGCGTTGGCCGAGGCGTGTCGCTGTACAAGAATCCAGATACCGATTTGCGGATGCTCAAGGCGCGTTTCGGCGAGATTCCCTGGCTTGGCATGTTTTCCAGCTTCGAGATCGCGCCGCACGGCGCGGACCCCGCGCTGCAGTTGTACACGGCCGTGGTTGGCCTGTTCACCGCACCCTCTTGAGCCTCGCGTCGGAGCAAAAGCATGAGCCCTCCCTCCCCCGCCCTCAATCTCGCCCGCCCCAAGCCGAGGTTCGGGGTCGCCGACGCGGTGCTTGCCGGCCTCGTCATCGCCGTCGTGGCGCTGATGATCGTGCCATTACCGACCTGGCTCTTGGATCTGCTGATCGCGTCCAACATCGCGGGCTCGGTCGTGATTCTGCTCGTCTCGCTGTACGTGAGTGAGGCGCTCAAAATCGCGTCCTTTCCGACGCTGCTTCTGATCACGACGTTGATCCGGCTGGCCTTGAACGTGTCGTCGACGCGGCTGATCCTGCTGCAAGCCGACGCGGGCGAAGTGATCCGTGCCTTCGGCACCTTCGTCGTGCGCGGCAACTACGTGGTGGGCGCGGTGATCTTTCTGATCTTGACGATCATCCAGTTCATCGTGATCGCCAAAGGCAGCGAACGGGTCGCCGAAGTGGGCGCGCGCTTCGCGCTCGATGCCATGCCCGGCAAGCAAATGGCGATCGACGCCGAGCTGCGCTCGGGCGCGATCGACGGCGCCGAAGCCCGCGCTCGCCGCCGCGCGCTGGTACGCGAGAGCCAATTTTACGGCGCGATGGACGGCGCCATGAAGTTCGTCAAAGGCGACGTCATCGCTTCGCTGCTGATCACGCTGGTCAATATTCTGGGCGGGCTCGCGATCGGCGTCGGTCAGAAAGGGCTCGAGCCCGTGGCCGCGCTCAAACGTTATGGCTTGCTCACGATCGGTGACGGCCTAGTCACGCAAATCCCCGCGCTGGTGATCGCAACCGGCGCCGGCGTGCTCGTGACCCGCGTCGCCAGCGAGGAGGCCGATACGCCGCTCGGCGCCGAGCTCGCGAGCCAGCTCTTCGGGCAGCCCCAGGCGCTGCGCGTGGGCAGCTTTTTCGTGCTCATGCTGGCGCTCGTGCCGGGGCTGCCGACCTTGCCATTTTTGGCGATTGGCGGCTTGCTCCTGCTCGGGTCGCGCGCCCGCACGAAGACCTTGCAGTCGACCAAGCAGCGCGCGCTGGTCGAGCCCACCCCGCGGCGGAGCGGCTCGACCGAGTTGCGCTTCGTACCAGTCGTGACCCCGTGGGGCCTCGAAGTGTCGAGTGATCTGGCGCTGTTCGAGGACGATGAGGTGCGCGGCAACGAGGTCAAGCGCCCCGGGCTGCGCTCGGCGATCAGCGCGATCCGCGAAATCGTGTTCCGCGAATACGGGGTGCCGTTGCCGCCGGGCCGGCTGCTCGCCAACGAGCAGCTCCCGAGTCGGCACGTGATGCTGTCGATTCACGAAGTGCCCGCGCGTGTCTTCGCCATCCCGCCGGAAATCGCGGACGCGAACATCGCCGAGCAGGTGGTCGGCCAAGCGCTCGCGGTGCTGCAAAATCGTGCGGTCGATTTCTTGGGCATCGCCGAGACGCAGAGCTTGCTCGACGAACTCGAACAGATCGCGCCCGCGACCGTGCGCCAAGTGGTGCCAAAACCGATCAGCGTCACGTCATTGGCCGATATTTTGCGGCGCTTGGCCGAGGAGCGCGTCAACATCCGGGATCTGCGCGCCATCCTCGAAGCCTTGGCGCTGGTCGGCAACACCGAGCGCGATCCGCTGAATCTGGCGGAATTCGTGCGCTCGCAGCTGCGCCGCTCGCTGACGCACGCGCTCACTCAGGGCGCGCGCGAGCTCAGCGTGCTCTTGCTCGAGCCGCAGATCGAGGAAGCCGTGCGGAGCGCCGTCTCGCGCACGCCCGCGGGCAGTTTTCTGACGCTCGCGCCCGCCGCCGCGCGCGACATCGTGGCCGCCGTGAAACGCGCCATCCCGCGTGATTTGGACACGCCCGTGGTCGTGCTCACGCAGCCCGACATTCGGCGGTTCGTGCGCAAGCTGCTCGAGCTCGACCTGCGCGAGGCCCGCGTGGTCTCCTATGCAGAGCTCTTGCCGGAGGTCGCGCTGCGGCCCGTTGGGCGCGCGACCCTCGCTGGCTTGTAGCCGTAACCGGCGCCCGCTCAGACGCGGCGCTGAACCACCATTTTGCGCGGCACCATGCCGCTTTGCTCAGCGACCTTTTTCGCTTCCTTCTGCAACAGTGGATGCGTGCGCTTCATCATGAAGCCGCCGAGCAGGCGCACGTCGAGCTGAACCAGCTTTTTCAGCACGCGGCGCATGCCCTTCAAATCATTGGTGTGGGCGAAGGCGTAGGCCTGAGCGCGGTAGAGCTGCGGGCGGAGCCGCTCGTACTCGGCGTCTTCCGGGTCGAGCAGAGCCAGGGTTTCGGCGGCTTTCTTGGCGTTTCCGGTGCGCGCCCAGGCCTCCGCGCAGACGGCCGTCAACATGGCGCGCGTCTTCGCGTCGCGCTGCCGGCTGAGATCGATGTTGTCCACGAGCTGGCGCGCGGGCCCGACGTCGCCGAGCGTCAGATGAATCATCGCGCGCTGCGCGCGGGTCTCGTCCGCGACCGGGCCGAGCACCTTGCTCAAGTCGATTTGTTCGAGCGTGGCCAGCGCCTTCTTCGGATCGTCCTGCATCTCGAGCTGGGCTTTGGCGAACACCGCAGTCGGATCGTTCTTCTTGTAGCTGGCGTCGAGCTGCGCGAGCGCCGCCTTGCGATCCTCCGCCGACTCGACACCGCTCAAGATGCTGGCCACGCCGCGCGCTTTTTTGGCCTGACGCGTGACCCAAACCACGACCGCCAGCGCTAGCCCAGTGACGATCAGCGCGAGGCTGACCATGATCACGCGCACCGTCGGCGTCTGCGAGAACGCAGCGATGCTGCCGCACAGCACCCACGCGCCGAGCACGGGAATCGCCAAACGGGCGAGCATGCCCTTCAGCTGATCGGGCGGCGGCTCCATTTGCGCCGCTTTCAGGCCTGAGGGCGGCTTGGGCGCCTTACTCTCGGCCTGACGTTCTGCGTTTCTCTTGTGCTTGCGTGTTTCGCCCACGGGGAGCCTATAGCTGGGGGGCCGGGGTGTCGCAAGCGCCCGGCGATCGGGGCCGGACGTGAGCGCCAATCTGGTTGCTCGTCACGCGCTGCGCCGCATCGCGTTGCTACTACGGCGTCGGGCTCGGGCCTCGTCCCAGATCCGGACACGGGCCGCCTTTCTCGGCAGCCGGTCGCGACGCCGAAGGCTGCGCCGCGACAGCACGCGCTCTGTGACCATCAAAACAATCGCCACGACCGAGTCGGAGCGCTTGGTTTCAGCGCGAACCGGGCAGCAAGCTGTCGGGCGGCGCGTCGGGCATGGCCTCGAAACGAAAGTGATTGAATACGCCTTGCACGATCGACAGCACGGGCACGGCGAGCAGCGCGCCCCAAATCCCGAAGAAGTGCTCGCCGGTGATCAGCGCCAGCACGACCAGCACCGGATGGATTTTGGCGGCCGTGCCGATGATCTTCGGGTTGAGCAGGTTGGCTTCGATTTGGTGAATCCCGACGATCCAGATCAACACCGACAGCGCGGTCCAAAGGCCCTGCGTGAGCCCGATCATGACCGCGGGGATCGCGCTCATGATCGAGCCGAAGATCGGCACGATGCTCATCAGCGCCGCGACGATCGCCAAAATGGGCCAATACTTCAGGCCGAACAGCGCAAAGCCGATCGCCGACAGTACGCCGTTCACGCAACAAATCGCCAGTTGTCCGCGCACCACGCCGGCGAGCCCGCGATCCAAACGCGCGAGCAAACGGTCGAAGCCTAGGCGCGAACGCGGCGGCGGCAAAGAGCGAAAAAAGCCGATGATCGCCTCGCGCGTGTGCATGATGTAGCCGGCCACCATCAGCGTCATGAACAATAGGAAGATGCTGCGCGCGACGGTGCGGATCAGCGCGTGTCCGAGCAAAATCAGCTCGAACGCGTTACGCTTCACGTAGCTCACGGCTTCATCCATGCCCTGATCGGTGAGCTGCGCGACGCTGAAGCGACCCGCGGGCTTACTCAACGCCGGGCCGACGCGCCAGTGGCCAGGTCCGCGCTGCATCACGTCGACGCCCGCGCCGATCTCGATGTCGAGCACGCCGTCTGGGCGGGTATGCACCTCCATCGCGGCGCTCCGAGCAGACGGCTCGGGCGGCGTCGTCGGCTTACTCCGCCGGTGCTCGAAGCCTTGTACCCACTCCTCCACGCGTGGGCCCCAATTCTTCGACGCTTGGTCGAGTAGCGCGGGCGCGTCGCCCGCGAACTTGGCGGCCTCGGTGTAGATGCGCGGAGCGATCGCCGCGATCGAGAAATAAATCACGCTCAAGGTCAGCGCATAGACGAGCAGAATCGCCGCCGGACGCGGGAGACGGGCGCGCTCTGCGCGCGCCACGAGCGGCGTGAGCACGTAGGCGATGATCAGCCCGAGGAAGAAGGGCAACAGCACTTCGCTCGCCCAAGCCACGAAGGCCACGAGCAAAACGGCGCTGACCGACAGGAACACGACCCGGGGTCGGGTCCAGCCGCCGACGCCCCGATTCGGCGGGGGCTCTGTCAAACTCGCTGGAATCGTCACTTCACCTCTCGGGGTCGCTGCCGACATATCTTCGAAGTTCGTGGCGCGCAAGAGCGCCCACCGGAAGCTCCCTCCACCACAAAAGCAAACGAGCCCGAGCGGTCGACTCGTAGTCGACCACCCAGGCTCGCCTGGCATTCACCGAGCGCGGCTCAGTTCGTGTCGTTGTCTTCCGACGGGGCCGGAGGCGGCGTGCTCTCGCGGGCTTTCAGCGCGCCGAGCTTGTCTTTGAACACGTCGCCGAGCGTCGCATTCTTACCCGTGGATTCGCGCTTCAGCACCTGAATGTGCTCGGCCTCGACGCTTTCGCCGGGCTTGCGCATGGTCAGGGTCAGACGGCGATCGACGGTGTCGATGTTCTGCACTTCGGCCTTCACCTTCATACCCGGCGTGACCTCGGTGTTGGCCGGGATCTCGTTGGACGGGATCATGCCCTCGATACCGTCGACGATGCGGACGAACGCGCCGTACTCGGGAACGCTGAGCACGAGGGCATCTTCCACGACCGTGCCCGGCTTGTACTTGCTGAACAGATCCGGCCACGGATCGTCCCACAGCTGCTTGACGCCCAAGCTGACCTTCTTCTCGTCGTGGTTGATCGAGAGGATGATGGCTTCGACATCGTCGCCCTTGTTGTACAGGTCGGCGGGGTTGTTGACCTTGACGGTCCAAGAGAGATCGGTTTTGTGGACCATGCCGTCCACGCCGTCTTCGATACCGACGAACACGCCGTAGTCGGTGAGCGAGCGGACCTTGCCGCCGATCTTGTCGCCCGGCTTGTACTTGTCGGTGAAGAGCGTCCAGGGATCGGGCTCGAGTTGCTTGAGACCGAGGCTGATGCGCTTGGCTCGCGAATCGACCTCGAGCACCTGGCACTCGACCTCGGCGCCCATCTCGAGCAGCTTCGACGGGTGCTTGACCTTTTTGGTCCAGCTCATCTCGCTGACGTGAATCAGGCCTTCGACGCCCGGCTCGAGCTCGACGAACGCGCCGTAGTCGGTGAGGCTCATCACCTTGCCGCGCACGCGCTTGCCGAGGGGGTACGCCTCTTCCACGTGGTTCCACGGATCTTCTTGGGTTTGCTTCATGCCCAAGCTGACGCGCTCGGTCTCGGCGTTGTACTTGAGCACCTTGACGGTGACCTCGTCGCCGACCTTGAACACTTCACTCGGGTGATTGACGCGACCCCAGGACATGTCCGTGATGTGGAGCAAGCCGTCGATGCCGCCGAGGTCGACGAACGCGCCGTACTCGGTGAGGTTCTTGATCGTGCCGGTCACGGTCATGCCCTCTTCCAAGGTCTGCAGCGTCTTCTGCTTCATCTCGTCGCGCTCGCGCTCGAGGAGCACGCGTCGCGAGAGCACGATGTTGCCGCGCTTCTTGTTGAACTTGATGACCTTGAACTCGTAGGTCTGGCCGATCAATTTCTCGAGATTGCGGATCGGGCGCAAATCAACTTGCGAGCCCGGCAGGAATGCTTTCACGCCGCCGCGGATGGTGACGGACAGGCCGCCCTTCACGCGCTGGCTGATGGTGCCTTCGATGATCTCGTCGCGCTCGCACGCGCTCGAGATCTCGTCCCACACCTTCATCTTGTCGGCCTTCTCCTTGGACAAGGAGATCAGACCGTCGTCGCTCTCGCGACTTTCGATGAACACGTCGACCTTGTCGCCGACCTTGACGCCGAACGTGCCGTCGGCGCCGACGAACTCGCTCTTGCTGATGACGCCTTCGCTCTTCCCGCCGATGTCTACGATCACGGAGTCGTGGTGCACTTGCACTACGGTTCCGCTTACGATCTGCCCTTCACCTCCTATCTCCACTCCTGCGTTGGATTCGGTCGCTTCGAACAGCGCGGCGAAGCCGGAGAGGGAAGTTGTGTCAGGGGTTGCGGGTTGAAGTTGGGTCATGGATTGAAACACTGCCTCCTAAAATGGGACGCTCGCCCGCGGGTCCTGTGCCTGAGTGCGGGTGCACAAATAAGCAGGGCCTCGCGTCGGACGCGCTCAGGTAGCGCACGGGTTCGGTCGCGTCAAACGCAAAAACCAGGCGCAAGCCCAATCAGACCGAGCGAGAAGTCTGCCGAAACCGTCGCGCTAGTCTAAGGCCGGGTCGTGGAACGCGCAAACTGCGCCTCGAGCAGCGATCCGAGCCAGGCGGCACCGGCCTCGATCTCGTCCCGCTGCCAGGACAGGCGCACGCCAATTTCGTCCGGGCGCCGTGGGACGACTTCCGCCGCTTCGAGCGGTCGCCGAGCGAGTGAGCTCGCCGGCGCGGCTCGGCCCAGGGCAGCGAACGCCTGGCTGACGGCCGAAGGATCGGCAGTTTTGCCCGCGCGCAGCCGAATTGCCACATCCACCTCCATCGCCCGCCCAAGCTGGACCGAGCCCGAGACGCGCTCGAAATCCTCGAACCCCGGTGGGATTGGCGGCGTGACCTGCAGGGCAAAGCCCCCTGCCCCTTCCGGCGGCAAGCCGAGCCGCAGGTAGACTTCACTCCCCTTCAGCGCCTGACGGAGCTGGACGGCGGTCGAGGCCACGATCAACGCGCCGTCGGCCGCCTGCCCGATTGCCGGGCCGCCCGCCACTTGCAGCACACCGTCGCTCAAAGTGGCGAGGGTCTTCTCCTCTTCGAGCGTGGTCCGTAGGCCCTCGACCAGGCCCGACTTGGGGAATTTGCCGCCGAACACCAGGACATAGCCGGAGCCTGAAACGCCGAGCACGATTTCGCGTAAATCTCGGTCGAGCTCCACGCCGGTGTGCGCGCGGAAGCGGTCGTGACGCGCCTTGAGCTCTGGGCGACGCTCGCTGCCCTGGTCGAAGAGCGGGATGAGCCGCCGGCGGACCGACTCCGAAATTAGCACCGTCTCCACGTCCAGACGGGCGGCGAGCGTGGTCCCTTCCGGCAGATGGCGCGCGGCGACCCGCGCGTACGCGACATATTTGAAATAGATCGCTACCCCACCCAGGAACGCCAGCACCAGCGTGAGCCCGAAGACCGTGAAGACGACGCGGTGTCCGAGGCCCGTGCGGATTCTCGGTGCGGGCTCAGCTGCGGCAAGGAGCGTCACGGCGCGCAATGTAGCTCACCAAATGCAGGCCGAGCCTCGACAATTGACGATTTCGGACAGCTCGTCTCGGCCGATCGCCAAGCGTAAGGTGACGAACTCGGCTGCGCTGGTGATTTCCAGGCGAGCCGCGAGCTTGGCGAGGCGGCCCGGCGCAGCCTTGAGCGCATCGCGCATCTCCACGAGCGCGCCAGCCAGGCGCTCCGCCGTGCTCGGATCTTCGAACTTCAAGCCGAGGGTCGCGTCCACGCCAGCGCTGGTCAGATCGGCGCTGAGCTCGCAGTGCGTGGCGCGCGCCGCCAGCTTTTGCAGTGACGGCGAGGCCTCCAAGGCGGAAGCCGGTAAGATCCGCGGCCGGGCGACGGCCGAGAGCGCGCCTTTCTCGGCGGGTTCGAGCGGCGGCGAACCGCGCCGCTGTTCGAGCGACCGCTCGACGCTGTCGATCTCGGCCTCGCTCACGCTGACGATCAAATCGTCGCCGCGTGTGTAGATGCGCGCGGGCGCGGATCTCTGTGCCGGCGCAGCCCGATCGTAGCGACGAAACGCGCCGCCGAGCTCGATCGGCTTGTCGAAGGCGGGCTTGCTGACCACGCGATGCGGATCGAACTTCGGGAAGTGCCCGTTCATCACGAACACGGAGTCGGAGCCCGAAAATTCCTGCGCCGGCCGGAGACCGAGCCAAAGCGTGTCGGTCTCGGCAAGTGCGCCGATGAGCATTGCATCCGTGGCCTGATCGGCGCCGCGTAAGCCGCGGATCGCCTGTTCGGTGAGGGCGGCCATCGCGGCACTGCCCAGCGTGTCGCGAATGCGGTGCAAATCGAGGCGCACGACCAGATCGAGATCGCCCGGCATCGCGTCGAGCGCACGCATCACCGTCGGCGCGCTGGGCGGCGGCCCGATGCGCGCGGGCGCACAGGCTGCACAGGACAAACTGGCGGCCAGGCCAAGCTGGCGAGCGCGGGCTCCGGCGAGCCCAAGCCAGCCGCTCATTGTCGCGCGCTGAGCTCCGCTTCGACCTCGCGCACACGCGCCACGATACGGGCCACGACTTGATCGATGGATAATACCGAGCTGTCGATGCTGACCGCATCGGCGGCTTGCTTGAGCGGCGCGATCGGCCGCGTACTGTCGCGCAAATCGCGCTCGGCCACCTCGCGTCGGACCTGCTCGAACTCGGCGTTTGCACCGCGCGCCAAAAGCTCGTCCAAGCGCCGGCGTGCCCGCACGTCGACGCTGGCGGTCAGGAAAAATTTGGCCTGCGCGCTCGGAAAAACGACGGTACCGATGTCGCGCCCCTCGAGCACGACCCCGCCCTCTGCCCCCGCAGCGCGCTGCATGTCGAGCAGCGCCTCGCGCACTTTCGGAACGGCCGAGACGATGCTCGCGCCTTGGCTCACATTTGGCTCGCGGATGGCGTCGGAGATGTCCTCGCCGCGCAAGCGCACGGTCACGCCGCCGCCGGCTTGGGTGCCGAGCTCGACCGCTCGCTCGTCGACCAGCTGAAACGCGAATTTTCCGAGCGCCTCGGGGTCGTCCCAGGAAACGCCCGCGCGCAACGCAGCCAGCGCAACCGCGCGATACAGCGCGCCCGTATCGACCAGCAGGTACCCGAGCTCGCTCGCCACGCGTTTCGTGACGGTGGATTTGCCCGCCCCCGCCGGGCCGTCGATGGCAACGACGGGCCGCTTCATCGCTCTACCTCGATATCCGCGCCGAGCGCCCGCAGTGTGCCGACGAAGCGGGGGAAGCTCACGGCCAAGCAATCGACATCATCGATCACCGTCTCGCCATCCGCTACCAGGCCGAGCACGGCTGCGGTCATCGCCACGCGGTGATCTCCGCCGCTCGCTACGCGCGCCGCCTTCAGGGGCCGCTCGGCCTGGCCTTCGATCACTAGCCCGTCCGGGCGCGCGCTGGCTTGGACTCCAAAGGCGCGGAGCAGCTCGGTGAGCGCGAGGACGCGATCGGGTTCGTCTTCGCGCAGCTCGCTAACGTCGCTGATTTCGGTCACGCCGCGGGCGCGCGCGGCCAGCGCGCAGGCCACCGGAATTTCGTCGAGCGCGCGCAGCGCGAGCTCTCCGCTCACGCGCGTGCCGCGCAAGACCGAACCCACGGCGTTGATCTCGCCCCACGGCTCGCCCAAGGAATCCCCCTTGGGCGTGATCCCCATGCGCCCGCCGAAGGCGCGAATCACCTCCAAAATGCCGGCACGGGTCGGGTTGAGCCCGGTGCGGCGCGTCGAGACGTTGGATCCCGGCACGAGCTCCGCCGCAACCAAGACGAACGCCGCGGCCGAGATATCGCCCGGCAAGTCCACCTCGAAGCCGCGGATCGCCAGCGGATCGGCAGGTGGATGCAAGCTGACCATCGAGCCCGCCGTTCGAATCGGCATGCCCAGCTCGCTCATCAACCGCTCGGTATGATCGCGCGACACCATCGGCTCGAAGATCACGGTCGGCCCCGCCGCAAACAAACCAGCGAACAGGAGCGCGCCCTTGGCGTGATCGTTCGGCGCGGTCATTGCGTACTCGATGGCCTGAAGGCGTTGCCCGGGTTCGAGCCCCGTGATCTCCAGCGGCAACGAAAAATCCTCTCCGTCGACGGCGCACGGCGCGCCGGCAATGCGCGCGCCGCGCAGGCGCAGTGGATCCACTACGGCCTTCATGCGACGTCGCGAGAGCCGCGAGCTGCCCACGAGCTGAGACGCAAACGGCTGGGCCGAAAGCACCCCAGTGAGCAGGCGCGCGGTCGTCGCCGAGTGGCCGCAGTCGAGCGGCGCGGTCGGAGCCTTCAGGCCGGCAAGGCCCACGCCCCGCAGCCGCACGGTGCCCTTTTGATCGTCCTCGTAGCGCACGCCGAGCGCGCCCAGCGCGCGCAGCGTGCCCAAGTTGTCGCTTCCGTAAGCGAAGCCGCGTAGCTCACATGGGCCGTTGGACAGAGCCGCCAAGATCAGCGCGCGATGCGTGATGCTGCGATCGCTCGGGACGGGCACGCTGCCCTCGAGCGGACCTCGCTGCGGCCGGATGAGCAGGCGAGCGGTCATGGGTTCGCCGCCAGCGGCTTGCCTAAATAGTCGGGCAGCTTGTCGAGCAAGGCACCGATCGCGGCGGCGTCCAGACCAACCACGAAGGCCGCCTCTTTGCCCTTGGCCTCCGCCTCCAATTTACGCACGGGCTGCGGGATGCCCATGAGCGCCAAAATCGGCCCGTACGTGCCGAGCTTTTGCGACAACGCTTGCACGTTGGCCGCACCTTGCTTGGCGCCCGCTTCGTCTCCGTACACCAGAGTGCCGGCCAAATTCAGCCCAGGATCGGCGAAATTTCCGACGAAGGCCAGCGTCTCGAGCCCATTCAAGAACTGAAGATTACGACTAGCAGCCTCCGGGATCGCCTGCGCGCGCAGATCCGCGCCGGCGATGATCGGCGCCGACTCATCCTTCAAGAGCTTGTCCATCCAAGGTAGCGTTTGCAGGCGCACGCGGCCTTCGTGAATGCGATCGAGCGCGCGACGGATGCCCGTGTCGTTGCCGAACAACGCGGTGTGATCGGTGAGCACGCAAAAGCCGAAGCCCGCCGCTGTGTACAGCGTGCGTCCGGCGTAGCTCCGTTTGGCGATCGGCACGCCTTGAGGCGTCTTTTCCAGACCATTCACCGCCGCTTCGATCTTGGCTTTGTCGAAGTCGCCGCTGGCAACACCGGAGAAATCGGCGCCCTGCATGGAATAGAAGCCGAGATAGAGGTGCTTGAGGTCACGCGCTGGGTCGAACCCTGCCGCGGCGGGAACTGGCAGCCGCTGACTCGAAATCGCGAGCAGCTTCGCGCCGAATTGCGAGGCGACGAGGCGCGTGGTGTCGACCGAAGCAATGCCGACCACCCCGCCCGGAAGTAGTGCCAGCGGCTGTTTGTCGATCTCGGCCGCGCCGAGCTGTTTGTCGACGCCCGTCTGAACGATGACATCTTCGGTTTTGGAGCAAGCGCTCAGCGCAAGCCCCGCCGTCAGCGCGAGCGGCGCAGTGAGCGCGAGCCACCAGGGGCGACCGTTCACGCCAGCACCTCCGCCAAGGCCGCAAGGAAGCGATCATTTTCGGCTGGCTTGCCGACGGTGATGCGCAAGCTCGTGGGCAAGTTGCCGAAGGGCCGCACGATCACGCCCTTTTTCAGCAACGCGTCATAGGTGGCGCGGCCGTTTCGCTTCACGTCCGCCAGCACGAAGTTGGCTTGGCTCGGCGCAACCGATAGCCCCATGGCCGTCAAGCTCGCCGTGAGCCGCTCGCGCTCGCTGTGGTTGAGCTCGCGACTTTGGCGCAGGTGATCCACGTCGTCGAGCGCGGCGACGGCGGCCGCTTGCCCCAAGACACCGACGTTGAACGGCGCGCGCACGCGATTCATGTACGAAATCAGCTGCGGCGTGGACACGCCGTAACCCACGCGTAAGCCGGCAAGCCCGTAGATCTTGGAGAACGTGCGGCAGACGATGAGCCGCTCACGCTCGCCGCGCAGCTGCAAGCCGTCGGGGAAATCCGCGGCCGTGGCGTACTCGATGTACGCTTCGTCCAGCAGCACGATCACCTCGGGCGGCACGCTGCGCAAGAAGCGACGCAGGGCGTCGAGCCCGACGTGGGTGCCCGTCGGGTTGTTCGGATTGGCGACGAAGATCAGGCGCGTGCGCGGAGTCACGGCGGCGGCCATCGCTTCCAGATCATGCGTCAAGTCGCGGGTCGGCACGGCGGTGAACGGCACGCCATGCGCGAGCGCGGCAATGCGGTACACGACGAAGGCCGGCTCGGCGAACACGATGTGATGCTCGGCACCGCAGAACGTGCGCACTGCCAAGTCGAGCAGCTCGTTCGAGCCGTTGGCCTGAATCACTTCGGCCATTGGCAACCGATGCTCGGCCGCGACGCGCTCCCGGAGCTTGTACGCCGCCGCGTCCGGATAGCGATGCACTTCGGCGAGCGCGGCCCGCGCGGCAGCGAGGGCCTTCG
>Ga0068855_100001867_pt1 | contig 26186 bp, 17 predicted proteins | sample KBSCornC52_FD_66592 | JGI IMG/M metagenome (GOLD analysis project Ga0068855, IMG submission 66592) | Corn rhizosphere microbial communities from Kellogg Biological Station, Michigan, USA - KBS Corn C5-2 | ecosystem: Host-associated > Plants > Roots > Rhizosphere > Soil ... | reverse complement strand
TTTTCGGTTGGTTGCTTCATACCTCATAGCGCCAATTCAGATAGAGACACGCCGTAATTCTGCAGCATAGCGGAGAGCTTCTTCTCTGTGAAGACCCAACGCCTACTTGGTCTCCAACGTGGCTTGGTCGCTTGCGATCGGGCGAACCGCTGATACCGACATTGTGGGACGCAGACTCCGCCCGATTCGGGGCCGACCAGCCGGCGGCGCTCGCGCGCTGGACGACGACTCAGCACGAATCAGGGCTGTAAGCAGATGACTTTGGTTTCCGCGCCTGGCGAGCGGCTGGCGGAATACGACACATTCCGAGGCTCGTAGTCGGGTGCTGAACGAGCCGAGGCGTCGTGGTTTCTCCTTCTGGGCGGACGAAAGGGATGTATGATGTGAAGGAATAACCGGACGAGAGGAAGCTCCATGCCATTGGTAACGGGTGTAGGCGCAGCCACCGACGAAGATGCTGTCATCGCCGTGCGGGCGGCGGCCACGGCTGCGCGTCAGCAATGTCCAGATGCGGTGGTCGTGCTCGCGTTTGTTACGCACAGCTATCCGGTAGATCAGATGGCCGGCGTTGCAGCCGCAGTTGCCGAACTGTTTCCTAATGCGCAAACGGCTGGTGGGCAGGTAAACGGCATCACCTTCGAAAACCAGCGCTACGACGCGGTGTTCGCCAACCGTAAAGCAGTGGCCGTCGTGGCGTTCGGCGGCGCCGGCATTCACGGCGCAATTTCTCTCGCCGCGTCGGTCACCGAGCACCCTCGCGAGACCGGTCGGGCACTGGCCAAGGAGGCCTTGAGTCGGCTTGGCACAGAGGCAGTGGGCGGGATTTTTCTAGGCGTCGGGCTTTCGCACATGCCGCCCGTCGATCAACAACTGCTCGATGGCATTCGAGACGCCGCCCCGCGTCTCCGCCTCACTGGAAGCGGCTTGTGCGGCGGCATGAAGATTGACGGATCCTACGATCCGGGCGTGGCATTTCTCGGTCGTGAGGTCGTGACCAAAGGCATCTTGCTGCTGGTGCTCGGCGGCAATATTCGCCTGGGCTTCTCCGCGACCAACGGCATGAAGGCGACGGGCCCGGGTGCCTTCGTGACCCGTGTCGAGGGCCCGGAGATCGTCGAGCTGAACGGGAAGCCGGCCAAAGAGGTCGTGCTCGAGCTGCTCGCAGGCGAATCGCCGGAACTGCGCGCGATGTTCGAAAAGAACCCGCAAGTCATGTGCGTCGAGCGCGGCGTCACCTTGGGCGCAGCCGATCCCGAAGGGGATTTTTATTGGTCGCATCCGCCGGCGTTTTTTACGCCGCGCGGCGGCGTGTTCGACGCATTTGGTCCGCGCGTCGGCATGGGCCTCGCGGTCACTCGCATCGACCCCGCCAGCTGTATGGACGCCGTGTCGAAGGCGGCCGAAATGCTGGAAGAAGACGCAGGCACGGGAGATTTCGAATTTACCCTAGCCTTCTCCTGCTCGCTGCGTGGGTTCACCCTCGGAGCAGAGGTCGATCGAGAGGATGCCGAACTCGCGAAGTACGTCAAAGCGCGACGCCACCTCGGAATCGTGGCCAACGGCGAGATTGGCTCGTATCGGCACGGACGCGCCATGTTCACTGGTTGGGTGCTGGCGCTCTTTGGCGCGGCCTCCACCTGAGCGCAGCTCGGAGCCGTCCTTCGGCGCCGCGTGAAATTCGACCGGCAACGCCGGGACGAACGCCTGACGCCTTCATCAGCGCTGCCATTGGCCGTTGTTCATGTTCTGGTTTCAGTCGACTACTCCTAGCCAGCCCGTAAACGCGAGACGAAGGGACGAAACGAGATGGAGCACGAGCAGAAGGTCCGCGAATTCTATGACAGCGCACTCCATTGCTACCAGTCGATCATGGGTGACCGTTGGCACCACGGCGACCCGGCTGCCGAAGCCAAGGGGTTGTCGGTCTTGGAAGCGTGTCGAGTCTTGGAGGAGGATCTAGTAAAGCGGAGCGGCCTCAAGTCGGGCGGTTCCGCGCTCGATTTCGGCTCGGGTATCGGCGGCCCGACCCTCCACATGGCCAAAGTTTCCGGCGCCTCGTTCGTCGGAGTGACGAACAACGAAGGCCTGAATCGCCGAGCGCGAGAGAAGGCCGTCGAGAGCGGCCTCGCCGACAAAGTCACGTTTTTGACGATTGGAAACACCGACTATAAGGCGCTTCCGGCCTTTCAGGACGCAAGCTTCGACGCGGTGACGTTCTATGAATCGGTGTGCCACCTCTCCGACAAAAACGCATTCTTCAAGGCGGCCTTTCGCGTGCTCAAGCCGCAAGGGCGCTTAGTCGGGATCGATTGGCTCGAGCGCGCGTTTGGTCCGTATCAGTCTCCCGAGCAAATCGCGAAGTTCATTCAGCCGGTGAATGACACGACCTGCTTCTCCGAACTTGGCACGGTAAAGTCATACAAAGAGGGGCTGGAAGCTGCGGGCTTTCGGATCGAAGTTGCCAAAGACATGTTCGAGGGCGTGAAGTGCTGGGGGAGCACGCCGGACACCGAGCGACCGCAGTGGCTAGGCTATGAAGGGCCCGAGGGCGAGAGATTCCGCGACTGCAAGACCGCACTCGACGCCGCACGCGAGGCCGGCGTATTTACGGTCGGCATGTTCGTAGCAGTCAAACCCTGACCTCGGAACGAGCGTGCAGCCCGCTCAGGAGCGCGCGAATTGCGCGACGAGCTGGATTGCGCGCTCGCATTCCTCGAGTGTGACGCACCAGTGCGGGCCCAATCTGACGGAACGTCGATTGCGCGTGTCGATCTCGAAGCCTTCGGCTTTCAGCGCGCGCACGACCGCGTGGGCGTCGTCGACTTCAATCGCGAGCAACCCTGCGCACTGAGCCAAGTTGCTCGGGGAATTTGCCTTCAAACCGAGCTCACTCGCGCGCCGAGCGAGGAGCTCGAGCTGCAACAGATTCCGCGCGCGTAGCTGGTCGACGCCCTGAGCCAGCACGAACTCTAGCCCTGCTCTGGCCGTGTACACGGGCTCCATCGCGGGCGTTCCCAGTTGATAACGCCGGGCTCCGGGTGCAGCCGTGAAGTCGGGAGAAAAATCCATGAACTGCGCGTCACCCAGCCAACCGGGGTATGCGACTGGCAAGCGCTCGATCAGATCCGGATGGACGTACATGAAGGCGAGACCAGTGCCTCCGCCGCCGAGCCACTTCATGGTGCCTCCGATCAGCACGCACGGTGGCAACTGGGAAACGTCGATTGGAACCACTCCGAGGGCGCTGTACGCATCCAAAACGGGAATCGCACCGACGTCGTGCGCCGCCTCGACCAGGCGCGACACGTTCAGCAACGAGCCGTTGAACGACGCGACCACCGGAGCAAACACCGCCACCGAACGGCTATCGAGACGGGCCGCCAGCGCATCCGCATCGAGCTGAACTCCGTCGTTGGACGGCACGAGCTCGACCGCGAAGCCGCGGCGCGACTGCGCCGCGACCATGTACGAGATGGACGGAAACTGCATGGCGCTGGCGACGAGCCGCGAGCGTTCGGCGCTGGGCTGAATACACGAAAGCACCGTCGCATGGCACGCGGACGCGCTCTCTCTCAGCGCTACCGAGCCAGCTGGTGCTCCCAGGAGACGCTCGACGAGGCCGTACATCTCCTCCAAGCGTTCGAACCACTCGTGAAACAAGGTCGGACGGCGGGCGAGCGTCTCGCGATACGCCGCGAGATCGTCGAACATCCGACGCGGGCACAGTCCGAAGCTGTGTGTCACCAAATAGGCTCGCTCCTCGAGGGACGGAAATTCCTCGCGCAGCGCGACGAAATCGGGACTCATGTCCCGAAACAGAGCCGGTACATATCGTCGAAGAACAACCAGCCGGTGGTGTGAATCGCTCGTCCACCGCGCCAGGCGGCAGCGCGATCGCCGTCCTGTTCGATGAACGTGGCAAGTTCCATCGATTCGTTCGCGTGGTCGACTTCCAGGCTCTCGTGCAGCGTGAGCCACTCCAGCGAAGCCATGCCGACGGCTTGCTGGCGCCGGAATTGTTCTGCCAGAAACATGTCCACTTGTTTTCCGAGCAGCTCGATCACGATGGCCGCTCCGACGCCGGCGTAGGGATGCGGATCGTAATAGACCGCCTCGAGGCGCTCCGACAGATGCGCGCCCGGGACGCCCATGTCAGCGGTGACCTCACTCGGCTTCCAGGGCGACAGCGCGTCGAGCAAGTGCAGGAACAAGCGGCGGTGAGTCCGAGTGTAGTCGCCGGAGCCGAGCTCCTCGTGAAGCTGCTCGGTGAGAATACAGCGAATACGTTCATCTTCCACGCCATGCACGACGCGCGCCAAGCGCCGCGGAAAGTGCTGCGAAAGGCCGGCGTACACGTTGCTGAACATCAACCACATGTGCCGCACGTCGACCGTCCCGCGCGCCATCCGCTGCAGGAACGGGTGCACCGAGAAGGGCTGTGCTTCGTAGGCCGTCACCATCGCCTCGACCGGCTTCACGGGAGCCGCCGTGCGAGTGAGCGATTGCGGAGGCTTGGTCCCGAACTGCTCGAGCGACAGTTGACAGCTGAGCCGCGCTCCCGGTGAGCGCAGCGAAAGCGAGGGCGTAATACCGACACCGCCGGAGAGCGCGCGTTTCGACACCGCTGCCACCAGCGCAGCGTGCAATTTCGCGCTCGCCGCGCTGCTCGCGGCGGCAACGTGATCTGCCACTTGTCCGTCATGCTCCACCAGATCGCAAACGGGGACGTGCACCGTGTTGGCGACCGGTTTGGCCTGCCCGCTCACGAACGTGAGGCTGGTGTCCACGGTGACACCGGAGAGCTCACCACCAGTGAGCCCCCGCACGAACCGTTCGAGCTGCCCGGGCTCGCCAATCGGAGCGATCGTCGAGAGAGTCTGCAGCGTCACCGGATCCAGATCCTGGTGACGAACTCGAACCTCTACTCCGGCATCGGCTTCGCTCGACAGCTCGACCGCGAGTGAGGTCACTTGGTCGACCTCGGGGCCACGCGGCATTGCGTCAGAGACGGCAATCCACGCCTTGTCGAGACCGAGCCGCGAGAGCGTTTCCTCGACCAGTCGGGGCCCCTGCAAGGAGCCGAGGGCCTGGGCATCGAAATGCGCAACGATGCGAGGAGACTTGAGCGCGGGCCAAACGCGAGCCGAATAGTGCAGCGCGCGCCCTTCTGCCGCACCGCCCGGCAACATGATGGACGCAACGAGCTCGAAGCGAGCCGCTGAAGCGCCGAAGATCTCCTGCAGCCGGGCTTGCTCTTCTGCAGCTGCCGCAGCTCGGGCCTCAGGCTCTGCCGTCGCCGGTACGGGCTGCCAAAGCAGGTGGATCTCCGGCCGTTGGTCATCGAGCACGATCGAGAAGGCGAACGAGCTACCGTCGCTGCCAATCGGCCGCGGCTCGCTCTTGGTCGACACCCCGAGAGGGCCCACCAGTTTGTCGGCCAGCGCGCAGATCTGGTCTGCGGCGGCGGCGGGCAGCTTCAGTTGTTCGACGATCTTGACCAGCGCGGGCCCCGCTTGCCCGGAAATGGTCTCTGGCTTCTGTCCCGGAAATGTTCCCATCGTACCGCTCCTTCGTTTAAAGCCCGGCTCTCGATCGTTGCCAGCGACCCACTATTTCGCTTGGCGCCCGACCGTGTGCGTTCCCGACGAGGCGTGCCAGGCTGCGGTATAGAGCTGCGGCGCAAAATATCCGGTCATCCGCAGCGTGCCCGCTGAGCGGCGAAGCGAAGCGTACGTCAAAACGCCGCTCGTTGCGGTCGCTGAATGACCAGAAACCGCCTCGACCACGGAGCGCAGGCACACCGCGTTGCTCGCGGTCAAGAGCCGCGCGGCGCGCTCGACCGACTCAGCGTCGTTCTCGGTGAAGCTCCGAATCGGTACGTGAAGCGTCACGTCGGGGTCGGATGAGCCCGCCCGGAAGCCAGCGCAAATGAGAAAAGGTCGGCGCCGGTGGGGCAGCTCGGTTCCGACCAGGGTGCGCAGCCAATCCATGCACACCGCCGGATCCAGTCCGCCACTCTCCGCTACGATCGCCGCGGCGTGTTCGGCCGAGTCAGCCGCTAGATAGATCTTGGCCCGCGCCAACTCGGGCCCCTCGAGATCGACCGAGAAGTACGGCAGCCGCGTGGTGAACGGCGCCAAGCCGACGCACCCCGACACGAACTTCCGCGCTCGTTCCAAACCCAGGCGACCGAGCGCCAGATCGACGCGCAAAGGCGCTTCTGTCGGATCGCCCAGCTCTGGATTGAAGTATGCCTTGTATAGACAGATTCGCTCGCGCAGGACGGCGGCGTGCCACAATGAAAAGCGCGCCGCCTTCTCCGTCTTTGGCGCAAACAATCCGGAGATTCGGTCGAACAGCGTCAAATCCGCGCGGCCGGCCTTGCGCAGGCGCTCACCGAAAGCGATGCCCGCATCCCAAGTCGATCGGTTGCTCAGCGGGTAGGTTTGCGACTCGAACAGCATCCGCAGCTCGCGCCGCTGATTCTCGAACGCGACGGAGAATTCGAACGGCGTGCCGTCGTCCGTGATGTCACTCGGCCAGACCGGCGCGTCCCCCGCTTCCCAATCACCCCAGGAGCTGCCGATCTCCTCGAACAGCGCGACGGCACTACGACGCTCGCCAGCAGAGGCTGCTACTGCATCGCATAACGCTTCGAGCTTTCCGAGGCCGGCGGTACCTAGCGAGCCAAGCGGGTTGGCTGACGACGGGCGAAACGAACTCATGAGCCTCCTCGAAAACTCTCGATGGCGCGTCCTTCGACGATCCATTATTGCTGCAATTTACCAGTACTCGTAGTGAAACACCCCGCCCTAACTTGTTACAATACGCCCTGTTGCAAGACGGCTTAATGGCATGCACGCCCTTTGCCGGCAAATTCCGGTGGCTCTCGGACCGGTTCGCTCAGAAAGGGATTCCAGGAAAACCGCGAGCCGGACCGGTCGGCTGACTGAGGTGACAATTTGAGCAGTCGTTCACGTCACCCGGGAACCGATTGGATCGGCTGTGAACGAAGTGGACGCGCACGTCGAGCGCGTTGTCCGGCTCGTTGAAGATGGAGGCGTGGCAGCTCACGCAAGTGCTTCGATTGGCCAAGCCGTGATTGACCACGCTCAGCGAAGAGCGATCCTCATGGCAAGAGTTGCAGTGGCCGGTCGTGGGTGTGAACGCGGTCGGCATGGCCGAGCCAACCTGAATATTGAACGACGTTCCGCGATTCAACGCCTCGCCCCCCCAATCCCGGCGCGCTTTGAGGGCGACGACGTAGGTCCCCGCCTCTGCATCCGTCGGAATGGTCAGCGTACCCACGTCCGAAACCGGCAAATCCCAGAGCGCCGGCACGATGATCTGGAGGAACGGCGGAAAAATCTGGGCAACGCCCGTCCAACCATCCACTCCGACGCTGGCCACATGCAGCTCGGGCCCGAAGAACTCCGTCACCGGGACCGTATTGCTAGGGGTGGTGAGCTTGTTGAGCGGGCCGCTCAGCGAGAGCAGCATGTTTCCTTCTCGGTGCTTGAGCGCGTAGTACAGCGTCGGACTCAGCCCGGGATCGAAGTAGTGCAAGCCACCTGCAGCGGTACCCGCCTGAAACTCGCCGTAGGTGGGGAGTGAACCTTCCGGCGTGAGCCGATTGCCATTCCCGTCCTTGAAGACCAGTCGGAAAGAGATGCTGTCGCCAGGCAGATAGTATGACCCGTTCGTAGGCGGCGTCAGAATCTCCATGGATGGCTCGAAGCCGTAGCCGTACGGGAATGCCGACGGAGCCGAATGCGTCAGTGCCACGGAGCGATCGGTCCGTGAGTCTCCGGACCAGATCAGTTGCAGCTGGGTCGCCTTCGACGAAATGTTCGCCTGACGGCGCCCCGGGTGAAGATCCTGCCGCGACTGGACGAGGCCCTGGGCAATGAACTGCGTGGCCCCCGAGCAATCCGTCTTCGAGGCGCAGCCAAGGGTGATCTGCCGTGCGTCGTAGCGCCGCACGAAGCCATCATCGGAATTTCTCCATTTGTCGTCCGTGCCGGCCAGGAAAATCAGCGGCTCACCCGCGATGCGCCCATGCGCGTCTTTCGGGATGGCCACGAAGGTGCTGTCCTTCTCCATCCAGCGAGCGCCGCGGTAAAAGCGTTGACGCGTGAAGGTGCCGTCCCCGGCATCGCGAAAATCCTCCTCGACGAAATGAATGCCTCGCCAGTCGAGGTTCGACATTTGGCCGCTGTGGATCAAAGGATCGATACCTTGATCGGTGGTCGTGGTGACGCTGGCGGTGATGTCAATCTCTTGTAGAAAGCGCGGAGCGTCGCCGACGAGATCGATGGGGGCCGCGACGCCGTCGCGGAAAAATAGGCTGAGCCCTATGGGATCCGCGCATTTTGCCGCGGATGGTGTGGCGTTGGCCACGTCGGCAGCCGCAGCGAGCACGACCGATCCAAGAACGACCTGTGCGACCTTCGAACGATATGCGGCACGCCGTGAGCCCATGGTTGCCTTTTCCTTCACGCTGATTGACATTCAGTCAACTTTTTAACGTACAGACTATCTACGCTCCACGCAAGAAATCTTCCCGCGCGACGCGCCAGAAATTGTCGAATTTTCCCAGCTCCGCCCACATTTATTCCAACTTCAAAGGGTGATAAGGCGCTACCGCTGTATTGAACTCTCGACCCGTGGACTACAGGGCTCACCCCGGCACCTACGTCGCTCCTACGAAACGAGCGAGCAGCGGGCGCGAGTGAGTCCAGGTGTGAGCCGCCCCTGACGTGACCAAACTGCGCGCGTCAAATATCGAATCGTGGCTTCACAAAAAACGAATCTGTCCCGCCGAAGAAACACGAATACGCGGGGCCCGCTCCGGATGTTGCCGCCCGGCTTCCGATTCGGCGCATCCTGTCAACTGCTCGCGTCCGCCCCATGAAACAATCCACCGCGTGCTGGCGGTTTTCGCCAGGTCGCGAGCGCTGAGTTCGAGCGTAAGATTGTCCGCGATGAAGTCGTATGATCTGCGCTCGGACACGCTGAGCAAACCGACTCCAGGGATGCGCCAAGCCATGGCAGAAGCCGAGGTGGGCGACGACGTATGGAGAAGAGCCGACGGTGGCGCCGCTCGAAGCGCGCATTTCCGAGATTCTCGGCAAGGACTGCGATCGCTTAGCTCGCGATGAGCGCTGGGCACCTCGACTGCCTTCATGACCTCCTCGTGGGCACCTATCGAGATGGGCCATCGGGCGCAGAATGTGCGCACTCGTCGCAGGAATGAGCACACTTTTCGCGGCCGCGCGCTCCGTGATCGCGCTTGCTGAAGCCTCGGGACTGCGGCCGGCCGCGGCGAAATGGGCGAACTGTACGACGGACCAGGCAGCGGCTGCTCCGCCCTCGAAGTGCATGCAGTGGGTCCCCTCAGCGATGACCAGCGCGTCGATCGCGCGCGTGCGGCCTAGAGCGCGATCTGGTTGGGCACGTGCCCGAAGGGACGAACACGCAGCTTCCTTGCCGAATTTCAGAGCCCGAGCGTTTGCGACGAGGCCGGGGCGTTCAATCTCTCGTTCTGCTGGCCGCCGCTGCTCATCGTGAGTGGCGGTCAGGAATGCATAATGTGTTCGCGAAAGGCGACGGCTGGGAACCTAACGCGGCAGAGGCGTGCCCGCGCAGACCGCGCGACAGCCCAGGTATTCGACGCAGCTTGCGTCAGTACAGCGATCGAGCGCGGCGCGAAAGCAGGCCGCCTCAGGCTTCATTTGACGAAACGCGCAACTATAGCACGTGCGGTCATCGCTCTTCCCGGCGCAGTAGTCCGAGCATTGAGCGCGGCAGCCGGTCGGTTTGGCCGTGGAACAGATGCAATCGCGGGTGACGTCTTTTACGCGGCTTGCCGCTTCCGAGTGGTGTTCGGCGCAACAGGCCATGCAGCGCGTCGCGTCGAGAGCGCCGGGGCATGCGTCATCCGCCGCGCTCAGCGCGAACGTCGACGCAGCGCTCGCGGTGGTCGAAACGCCGGCTCGTGCCAGGGCCGTCGCTTGCCTGGGTACGATTTGCAGGGGAGCGCGTCGCGTCAGCGCCTGGCTCAACACTCGCGCTCCCACGCAACGTCCCTGTGCGAGTCCTCGCTCGGCGGCCATCGGGTAGTGAATGCCCGCATAGATGCGTGACTGTGCGGCTTCGGCGGCGGCGTCAGCAAAGCTCGAGAAGCGTCGCGCTCGATAGCCGAGCGTTTCGACGGTGCGGTCCTCGAAGGCTGGGGCTCCGAGCAGCGCATCGAGCACGGTGGCGGCCGCGCTCGATACCACAGAATGCCCCGAGGGATATTCGGGGAACTGCGGTGTACGCAGGAGCGGATCCCAATTGGCGTCGATGCGGCGCCGAATGAACGTCTCTGGTCTCAGCAGCGAGTAGGTGTATTTTGCTTTCCAGCACGCGATGAATGCGTCGGCCATGGAGACGCTCGCTAGCGCATAAATCTCACTCGCTTCTGCGAGCGAGTGATTCGCCATCAGCTGCCCCACGAGCTCCAACCAGTGGCCGGGAGGCGAGGAGGTTTGACCGGGGTTGTCGGCCCAAGCGAGCGCGATGGTTCGCTGATCGTCGTTGAGGCGTTTGCTCGTTTCATAGACGGCCTTCGCCTGCGCGAAGAATGTCGATTCCGCTTCTTCCGAGTAAGGCTCAGGCGCTGATACGGCGCAGGCTTCCGCACCGGGCATCACGAAAGGTCGTAAGTTCCCCCAATGAGGTTCAGCCGGTTTGAAGCCCGACACGGCGTCACCGGTGGGCTGCCAGTACTGCGCGCCCACCGGGCCCGAATACGGCAGCTCGTGGATGGTACGAAAGCCGTCGGCGTCCGCCCAGCGGATGATGGCCTCGCCCACCGCGGATCCGAAAACAACCGAGCGGGTCTGCGTGTCTTGGTCTGCGCCCGCGGCCTTGCGCGCCGCGAGCGTGGCGTCGCTGAACGCGGTGAGCGCCGCTACGGAAGCAGGTGAAGCCTCGAAAAGATGCCTTGCTACCCTCGAAATAGCCGCCGCCTGCGCGCTCGGCCAATCCAGCTGGCGATCGCCGACGAGTTCGGGTAGCGCGGGCAAACCGTTCAGCTGGTTGCCGAGTGAGCGTCGATCTGGAAGTGCCGGCACAAGCGCTTCGTATTGCGCGACGGAGACATATGCAAAGATGCGGGAGGCGACGGCCGGGTTGAGGTTGTCCGCCTTGACGCGCTCGGCGACGAGATGCATGAACGCGGTAAGCGTATCGGACCGCAGGCGAGCGGGCGCGCTCGGGCGGTCGCAGCCAGAACTCAACGCAAACGCGATCAGCATGAGAGCGAGCAAGAGCGATGCACGCCGGTGGCCGAGCGGGCGAGTAAGAGCGGAGCTCTGGACCAACTGAGCACCGCGCGTATACTGACTAGATGCTGTCTTCATCGCGTGGGCTCCTGGGCCCGGTGCTGCTTACATGTGCAGCCGTCGCTTGCGGCGGGCACGCGCATCAGGCCGGCCCCGTGCCAGCCGCTACATCGGGATCTGGAGGTGGGCTCAGCGCGGGCGGCACCGGCATGGGCGGCGCTCCAAGCGCGAGTGGTAGCGGCGCGGGAGGAGCCGGATCCGGTGGCCTCAACCTGGTCGGCCCGACCGGTTGTGACACCACGCGCGCGGCTGACTGTCGCGCGCGCATCGGCGATCCCTTCGTCGAAGTAACCCTTGGCGGGGTCGACCGCCGCTATACGCTCGGCTGTGACCCGATGTGCGGCGCCCAACAAGTCCCGGTGGCGGGCAGCGGCCTCGAGAGCAATAATGACTTCTTCGTCACGGGTTGCGACGCCGCGCAGCGTTCGGTCAACGTGCTGTTCAAACAAGCGAATACGCCAGCCGAAATCACGCTGTGTGAAACTGCCGACCACGGGCCGTGCGTGAGCTATTCGCTCGACAACTGGGTAAACACGCAAGGCGGGCAGCTGAGTTTTCAGGGCAGGGCGCAAGCCTCTCCCATCGCTGATGCCGGTACTGGGGCCGAGCTCGTGTTGAGCTATCGAGTTTGCCAATGATTGCGTTCGAGCCATCTTCACTCGCTCAGTTCGCCCAATAGCGCAGGCTCACGCTAGCTGGGGCAGAGCCGGTCAGATCGATCAACGTAGCGCAGGCGGAGCTCGTCGAGCCGAGCACCTGGCTTTGCCACACTCCGTTGAAGATGCCGCTGCCTCCGGAGTGCGTGCACGCATTCGACCAAGTGAACGGGATCGGAAACCCCGCGCTGGGCGCAGAGGTCTCGAGGCGCATGGCGCGGGTTCCCCACCAGGTCGGGTAGTGATCGCGAACGCGAACGCAGCCGCTATCCAGAACCGTCACGTCATGCCCCTGATCACCCAAGTCGATGGCGCTGGCTTCGGTGCACGAGGTCGAGGCTTGACACACGTTGCTCGTACAGACGCCGGAGGTGCAGTCGTTGCCGACGTTGCAGGCCTGCCCGAGCTGGCAGTTCGGCCCGCAGCTTCCACCGCAATCCACGCCGGTTTCGCTGCCGTTCCGCAGGCCGTCGCTACAGGTCGACGCGGGCGCGTCGGCGCCCGCGATGGGCAACGTGAAGGGCACTACGTTGATCTGCGCGCCGGAATCGACCACCTGCACCAAGCGCCCGAAGAACGCGCCAATGTGCGGACTCGTTGTCGCGCGCAAGACGAGGGTGCCGTTAGGGGCAGCCAGGGTGCCGCGATACGGCGACTCGATAAAGATCGAACCAGTGCCCAGGTAGGACACGAACCCAGCCGGGTGCGAGCCGGACACGGTCTGCTGAGTGCCCCGGAAGATCAGCGAATCTCTCAGGTAGATCAGCACCGGACCAGCGGCCTCATTCAATTTGAGCGTGGTTTGTGGTTCGAGATCCAGCGCGCGGACGAAGTACGTGCCGGCGCTCAGGTTGAGCGTAGTGTTGCTGTGCATCGTCACCGCGTTGTACGTGCCGGGCGCGAGCGTCAGCTGATTGCCAGGTTGCACATCGAAGCTCGAGCCGGTCATCGTCGGGAACTCAGTGGCAAATCCGCTGATTGAGGGCAGGCGCACCACCGAATGCTCGAAGATCGTGCCATCCACCACGGTCTGGTTCTGGCGTACGAGAGTTTGTCCTGTCTTCACGTTGCCGAACACGTGAGCGCGATCACGGAGCGTGACCGTCCCGACGCTGAACACGTTGCCCGCCCCGACATCGGGAAACAGCGTGACGCCTGGTATGCCCGCGGCGGCGACAACACCATAGCCGGTGCCCTGCCGCACTTGAGCCCGATCCCGAATCTCGACCCCGTCGGTGCCGAGGATTCCCAGTTGGCTCAAGGGGACATCGAGTAAATCGACACCATCCGGTTTGAGGGCGATGCCGACGCCCGGATCCGTCCAACAGACGGACATCCCGGTGCCCGCAATGGTGATGAGGTTGCCGCCTTTGATGATCAGGTCACGCGGATTCGCGAACAGTGGACAAGTCGCGTGCTTGGGATTGGCGGCCGCGCTCAGGTATTCCGTCAGTACGCGGTTGGCGATTGCCTCGCCGCTGTCGCCGGGCTGCGTCTGCACCGAGATGCTGCAGTTCCCGAGCGGCGAGACTTCTTGAAAGGTGAGCTTTCCGCCCTGCGCTCCGCTTGCCAGAGTGGTCAGGGCCAGATCGGTGATGTCGAGCTGACTCCGCATGTAGCCCGGGAAATGACTAACGGTTTGGCACATGCCAGCCGACCCCGGAGCAACTTGGACGGCAAAGTGCAAGGACATCCCGACGGCATTCTTCGCGAGCAGATGGAGCGCGTTGCCTTCGTCGACCGGATCCTCGTGCTCACCGGTGTCCGCGTCGGGCAAAACGGCGGTGACGTTTTTGGCAATGCAGTCGGCGTTGGAGTTGAACGCATCGCGTGCTCGCCTCAGGGTGTCGACGCGCGGCTCGCTCGGTGTGTACGGAATACTCACAGAGCACAGTTGGGTCGGAGGATCCGCAACCAAGATCGCGGACAGCGTGATGGTCGTACTCGGCGCTGCCGCTGCGGCTGCGCCGCCGGGCGGCGCTGCCGGTGCGCTCGGCGCAATCCCGGCCTGGGCGGCGGCCCCACCGGGTGGCGTATCGTTGAACTGCGCTGGATTCCAATCGGACGACGGCGGATTCGTCAGTGCGGGACAGTTCGCTCCGACACTGGTAATGACCGGCGGATTATTGGGGCAGGTCACCTGTACCGCTGCGATGGTGCGAGTGGGGTTCGAGGCATCAGGCAAGCAGCTGGCGATGGGGGTGGGCGTGCCCTTGGTGTTGCTCACACAGTTTCCGTTGAAGCATGCCGCGATCACTGCTCGGTTTTCAGCGTCGGGCGAGACGAGCTGATTTTGAGTCGTCAGCAGCCCGAAGCCCGAGCCTGCGGAATCCCCGTCCACGCCGATCGTATTTTGGCTGTAGCCGTCGAAGGTGCCCGTCGCGCATACCGTTCCGCTCGGGGTTAAGATGTCCAAATGGCAAGGGCCGGTCGTGCTGGGCTGAAAGCCCTCGCCGTACACGAGGATGTCCCAAATGCAGGGCTTGTTGCCGGGGCAGCTCTTCGAAGCCATCCAGCCCTCGAACACGCGCAGCGTCGGCTTCTTCACCTGCAGGTAGGCGCCGCGCCCATGCGTCATGGCGTACGTGCGGCCGCGTGAGCCATCCACGGTAAGACCGTAGACGGGCACGTGCGGAAACTGAAAGCCGCGCACCCAGCCCTTGCCGTCGTTCTTGCGCTTGTACACGCCGTCCTCGGTGCCGACGTACATTTCGGTCGGGACCGCCGCATTGATGCGAAGCACGTGCGCTGGCAGATCACTGTTCGCGAGCTCGCCGTCGCTGAAATCAGTCCATGCGCTGCCGTCCCAGCGACGGATGTGCTTGCCGGGCACGCCGAATCCGCCGATGGTCGCATAGAGCACGTTCGCGTTCTGGGGGTCCACCTCGAGCGAGCTTACAGGCGTGCAGCGCAGCTGAGTGCCGCTTTGCAGTGAGCCTGGCATGTTGGGTCGATCGAACGTGGGTAAATCGCACGTTCTGCCCGGCGCCAAGATCTGCGTCCACGCTCCGGCGTTGAGCGCAAACACGCTGCCGTCGTAAAGGCCTGCGTACACTCGATTTACATCCGTGCGCGCTGCCGCCAAGGCGGAAATCGCGAGCGGCTGCTCGACGTCGCCGAAGAACTGACGGCAATTGCCGTTGACGCACACGCCCCGCGTGCAGTTGCCTGCGGGATTGGTCCCCGTAGCGCCCGTGCACGTGCCGAGCGTGCCGCCAAGCGGCGTGCTGCCTCCGATGACCGTAAATGTCGTGGCTGTGGGAGCGCGAGAGTAAACCTTGTCAGTCGCGAAGAACAGCGTGTGCGTCGCTGCGTGTTCGATGAAAGGCGGTTCGAACAGGGCCGCGTCGCCATTGAGTTGATCCTCCTGCCAGTGCAGAGCAAGACCAGCCTTGATGCTCGGGCTATCACTGCATGCCTTGCCGGAGAGGGTGCACGCCACAGGATCGATCAGCTGGATCGTGTTGAAGGATTCGCGCGAATTGCGGAGGATGGTGTCGCCGCCGTCGCCGCTTTTGAGCGTGAACCAGGAGCGGCCGCCATTGTACAGCAAGATTCCGTTGTCTTGCGCGCCAGCGATCACGTTCTGCGTGTTGCACGTGCTCGTGTTGCCGGCCGCGCACTCCGTTCCGTCGTCGCTGCTCGTGCCGTCGCAGTCATCGTCGCTGCCGGGCTTGTCGACGCAGGGCACGATTTCGTGCGTTGCACCACTATAGAACTGTGTGCCGGGGAAACGATTGAGCGTGCCCGTGTTCCCGCCCGCGCTGAACAGGGAAAAGCCACCGTCGTTGGTCTCGAAGAACGCGGCTGACCCATTGAGCGAGAACCCAGCCGAGAGGATCTGCGTGTGATCCGGGTGCAGGTTGTTGCTCAGCGGCGCGAAGTGCGCACCAGCATCCGTCGATTTCCAAAGGCCCACACCGCCGTAATAGACCTCGTTCGGATCGGTGGGAGAAACGGCGAGCTCCCCGGAGTACCAGCTGTAGCCTTCCATTTGGCTACCACCGACGAGCGTGCGCGAGCCGCTTTGACCTACGGCGGTGGCGTTCGCGTTGCTCCATTTCACGCCGTCGGTCGTATGAAATAGGACTGCTGCGCAGCCCGCGGGATCCGCGGCAATGGACGTGAACGTACGCGAACAATCGGAAAACGTCGCGTAAATGACATTGGGATTGCTAGGCGCAGCGGCGATCGTGGGGCGATCGAAGATCGGCTTTGAATCGGGCCCGGGTGCCGGCAACCCGCAGGGAGTGCCCGCCGGCGCAGCACTACAGTCGGCGACTGGTGCCGTGCAACCGGGGGGCACTTCCACGCCGGGGTTCAGTGGGCACCAGGTCGCGTTCGTGCCCACAAGCGCGCGTTTATAGAGCCCGCGACTCGAGATTCCCGCAAATAAGCTTGCACCAATCTTAACGAGCTCGCCGGGCAAAAAGCGGTTCGGCGGCGCACCAAACGGGACGTCTTCACGTATCCAAGTGGTGGCGTTGGGGTCGAAACGGAACACGCCATAACCGCTGGGGGGAGGCGCGTGCATGACCGTGGCCGCGTGGGGGGAGGCGGTGTTGCCGGGCATGACCGTCGCGAACAGGCGCTTCGTGCCGTTGGATTTGTCGATGATGATGTCGTTCACCGCGCCGCCAGTGAAGGCGTCGCTGCCAGGTACCTTTGTGAACGTGTAGCCCTCGGACGGAAATTCCCCGCCGCTGGACGAAAACACGCCTTCGTAGATCCCGACGCCGTACAGCGTTTGGCGGCGGAGCTTGCCTTCGCCCGTGCCCACGAAAAGATCGCTGCAGCGCGTGGCGTCACACGAATCCGGATCGAGGGCGATTGCGCCAATGGCGGGCCATTCACCCAGCATCAAATTGAACGGCAGCGTGGTGAGCGCGTTGCTGCTGTCCAGCGCAAGCTCGCTTTGCCACAAACCGCCGCCGGCCATGCCCACCCAAAACTGCAAGGGCCGCGCAGGATTGTTCGCGATGGACGCAGCTCGCCCCGTCGTTTCAGTGGACCCGACCACGCCTCCAATTCCGCCGCCTACGGTCGGTGAAGCGATCAGACCTCCCGCGATCGGCGCAGGACCAATGGGGAACCACTGGTCTTCCGAGGGCGGGCCCGGGTCGGTGATGATATCGGCTTGTTTGAGGCTCTGCAGCCTTTCGTCCGAGCGGCTCTGACCGCAGCCTAGAGGCAACAAGCTCGAGCCCCCGACGAGGACGCACGCGAGAGCAAAGCAACGCCGGATGAACATGACCCACCTCCAAAGCGAACGAGCCTTCACCCATTCGAAAATCGATCCCTACAGGGTGCCCGGCGTCGACAACGGTCGCCACTCGTTCACGTTTCTTCAAAGTATGCTGTGAACTGCCCGCACCATTTGCCCGGCGCCGAAAAGAGTCGCCCGTCTGTTCGCCACCTTCATCTCCCAGGCGGGCGCCTGTCTCACCGCCAGCCCTGCGTCGAACCAGTATCAGTCCTCAGTGCCGCTGACAAGCCTTGCGCGCGATCGGACGCCGAAGGCTAGGCCGAAGCGCGTTGCGCAGCGTGACCATCAAAACTGATCGCGAGCAAAGTGTTCATTGATGGTCACGAGCAGCGGGCACAGGCGAACGCCGCCTGCGGCGTCGTGGACGAGATCCGCCACGGCAAGGTTACCAATCGCCGAGCGTACGCTTTGGCCGACTCGGGGCGGCCGCTCGCATGCGCAACGCTGTGAGATCTGATGCCTTTGTCCAGATCGCGCAGACGCGAGCTCTGCCGCCTTCGTCGACATCGCGTCGGAAGGTTCAGCTGCGCGCGAGGTGGAAGGACGCGTTCACCGACTTGCTGCTGCACCACGGCGATGGGTCGACGAACGACGCAAGCCATGTTACGCGATCCGAATGGGGCAAGCGCGTCAGGGAATCAAGCGGGTGGTGGTGTGCACGGTCGTCCTCACCACGGTAGCTCAACTTACTTCGATCGAGTTTGCACGCGCACAAGTCGCAGATGAGCCGGGGCTGAATACCGACGGTAGTGCGGCACCGCATCACTCCGTCGCTTTGGACGTCCCACGAGTCGCCTATACTGACACCGCGTTCGGAGTGGGCCCAGGAGTGCTCGGAGCTGCAGGCTTTGGCGAAGTTCGAGGCTCAGCGGCGCAAGGCTCGGACCCTCGGTTAGGTGGCGGAATTCGTCTTTGGGTCTCGCCGATCGATCGATTGTTATTGGTGCTGGATGCACAGCGGCGCGACAGCAACAACCAGTTCGCTCCCGCGGCAACCGCGCAAGTCCGTATTGTCGGGAGTGAACGCGAAGGCTGGGCTCTCGGCGCATTGGCTCGCTACAAGACCGAGGGGTTTGCGACGTTGGAGAGTGAGGTCGAAGCGGGCCTACTTGGCTCGGTAAACCGCAATCGCCTCCACGTGGACTTGAATCTGGTCGTAGGTGGTGATTTCGACGGACAAGAGGGCGACGGTGAGCTTTTGGTCCGCGGCGGCTACGAAGTCTTACCGTTTTTTCGCGTGGGCGCGGAGGGCAGAGGCAGATACCGGGTTGCGGGCAACACGGATTTGCCGGGAGGTCGGACCTGGGATGTGTTTGCCGGCCCGCAACTATTTGCATTTTCCGATCATTACTTCGGAGCTCTGACCGCAGGGCCCAGCACCGTCGCCATGGTCGATCGCTTGGGTTGGTCCGCGATCGCATGCGCGGGCGGCGTCATGTTCTGAACTCCGAGCTCGGAATACGAGCGTTTTCAGAGGCTGGATCTTTCCGCGCACGACCGCTGACGCTTGAGCCGCCCTGAGGTGACCAAACTGCGCGCGTCAAATATCGAATCGTGGGTTCCCGAAAAAATGAATCTGTCGCGCCGAAGAACGCGAACCGCGCGGCGCGCCCGGAATGTTGCCGCCCGGCCTCCGATGCCCGCCCCATGAAACACCCCGCCGCGTGCCGCTGGCGGTTTTCGCCAGGTCGCGAGCGCTGAGCGCGAGGCGTAAGATTGTCCGCGATGAAGTCGTATGATCTGCGCTCGGACACGCTGACCAAACCGACTCCGGGGATGCGCCAAGCGATGGCAGAAGCCGAGGTGGGCGACGACGTATACGGAGAAGACCCGACAGTGGCGCGGCTCGAAGCGCGCATTTCCGAAATTCTCGGCAAGGAAAGCGCCGTGTTCGTCCCTTCGGGCACGATGGCCAATCAGATCGCGCTGTTGGTCCACACGCGCCGTGGCGACGAGGTCGTCGTGGGCGAGGGCACCCACTGCATGCATTTCGAGGGCGGAGCGGCCGCGGCCTGGTCCGGCGTACAGTTCGCGGTAGTCGGCCGCGGTGGGCTATTTTCGGCCGAAGAAGTGCTGGCCGCGCTCCGGCCCAAGGCCGAACATCTGCCGCAGAGCGCGCTGATCGTCGTCGAAAACACGCACAATCTCGGCGGCGGGCGCGTGTTTCCCGAATCCGAGTGTCAACGCATCGCCGAGGCCGCACGAGCGCGCGGCCTTGGGCTGCACATGGATGGCGCGCGGCTTTGGAACGCCGCGATCGCGACGGGCAGCACGCCGCAGGCACTCGCCGCGCCATTCGACACGGTCAGCGTTTGCTTCTCCAAAGGGCTCGGCGCGCCCGTCGGCTCGGCGCTGGTCGGATCCCACGAGCAGGTGCGCGCCGCGCGGCGCTTTCGAAAAATGCTCGGCGGGGCAATGCGCCAATCGGGCGTGCTCGCGGCGGCAGCGCTGTATGCGATCGAGCACCATCGCGAGCGGCTCGCTGAAGATCACGCGGCTGCGCGCGGCTTCGCCGAGGTCTTGGCCGATACACCCGGCGTCGAGGTCGCGCCGGTCGAAACCAACATCGTCCTGCTCAAGACCGAGGCTTCGGCAAGCGCGATCGCCGAACGCGCGACGGCGAAAGGCGTGCTCATTCATGCGATGGGTGCACACATTCTGCGCGCGGTCACCCACCTCGACATTGCCCACGAGGAGGTGCTGAAGGCTGCCGCGGTGCTCCGCGCGCTCATCGCGAGCTGAAGAAGCCCGCGCGTGAGCTCCAGCTCCGAACGCCAGAATCAGGCGGGAGCGGATTCGATCCCAGGCTTCGAGCCGCGCTGGGCACGCCCCACGTCGTCGATTTCGACGCGACCGTCGCGCATGCGCACCACGCGCGGCATGCTCTCCGCGAACGCCGGATTGTGCGTGACGACGATGATCGTCGTGCCGTGCTCGCGGTTGATTTGAAAAAAGAGATCGTGGATGGCGTCGCTCGTCGCGCTGTCGAGATTGCCGGTGGGCTCGTCCGCGAGCACGAGCTTCGGGTCTAGCGCGAGCGCGCGCGCGACGGCGACGCGCTGCTGCTCGCCGCCCGAGAGCTCACCCGGCCGATGTGACGCGCGGTTCGACAGCCCGACTTCCTCGAGCAGCGACTCGGCGCGCTTTTGCATTTCACGCCGCGAACGGCCTTGAATCAGCCCCGGCACCATCACGTTCTCCAGCGCGGTGAACTCGGGCAGAAGATGGTGAAATTGAAAGACGAAGCCGATGTCCCGGTTGCGCACGGCCGCGAGGCGCGAACCGCTCATCGTGGTCAGCTCCTCGCCGCCCAGGCGAATTCGGCCGGAGCTGGGCAAATCCAGCGTGCCCATGCAGTGGAGGAGCGTGCTCTTGCCGGCGCCCGACTGGCCGACGATGGCCAAGATTTGCCCGGCATAGATGTTGAGATCGATCCCTTTCAACACCTCGAGCGTGCGGCCCATGTGCTGAAAGCTCTTCTTCAAATCTTCGATGATGACTAATGCTTCGGCCACGTTGCCTCACTCGTAACGGATGCCATCGACGGGGCGCAAGCGGCTCGCGGCGAGAGCTGGGTAGATCGTAGCGATGGTCGTGATCAAGAACGCGGCCAAGGCCACGAGCGTGAAATCTTGCCACTCGATGTTGATCGGCAATTTGTCGACGTAATACACGTCCGGGTCGAGCCGCACGCCGAACCATTTGAGCCCGGAGGTGACGGTCAAGCCGGTGGTGACGCCGAACACGGTGCCGATCCCGCCGATCATCACGCCTTCGGTCATGAAGATCTTCAAGATTGCGTTATCGCTCGCGCCCAGCGACTTCAAAATCGCGATTTCCTTGCTCTTCTCGGTGACCATCAGCAAGAGCGTGCAGATGATGCAGAAGCTCGCGACCAGAATCGCCAGCGAGAGAATGATGAAAGTCGCAATTTTCTCGAGCTTGAGCGCGCTGAACAGATTCTTGTTCAGCTCTTTCCAATCGCGCACCCGCACGTCGTCTCGGCCTTTGACCAGCGCCGCAATTGCCGGGCGGATTTCGGCGACGCGCTCGGCCTCGTCGATCTTGATCTCGATGCCGGTCACGTTCTGCTTCAAATCGAAGAAATCCTGTGCCGCGTCGATCTTCACGTACGCGTGACTCGCGTCATACTCGTACATGCCGCTGTAAAAGATGGCCGCGACGCGGAACTTGCGGCTACGCGGCAGTACACCCATCGGCCCCAAATCGCCGAGCGGCGAGATGAGCGTCAAATCATCCCCCACGTAAACATGCAGCGATTTGGCGAGCTCCCGGCCAATCACGATGCCTGGAAACGCATCCGGCGGGGTCACCGCGTCGCTCACGTCCGGATCGAGCTTCGACAGGTACGGCTTGATGTCCGGCCCTTTGAGGTAGAACTCACCCCCGCTACCGATGCCGATCGGCTCATCGGGCGGCAAATTGGCGAGCTTCTTCGGGTCGTCCAAATAGGAGAATTTACCGACCTCGATGTTCTGCAAAAGATCGATCACGGTGCCAATCGTCACCGTGTCGATGCCGCGCAGCATGACGCCCGCGGTATTCGACGAGCTCGACGCCATGGCTTCGCCCGCGGCGACGGGCGTCGCGGCGTGCACGCCCTTCACCAGCCGCACCTCGTCCAGCAAATCGCTCCAGTGCTGGAAGCCGCCGACGTGGCTGGCCTCGATCTTCACGTGCGCGTTGTTACCCAAAATCTTGTGCTTCAGGTCCGCGCCGAAGCCGCCCATGATCGCCACCACGGCGCACAGCGCGAACGAGCTCACTCCGACACCCGCGATCGACAGGACCGAGATCACCGTGAGAAAGCCGCTCTTTTGCGCGCGCACATGGCGCGCTGCCACGAGCGAGACGAAGCCACGGCCCTCGAACGCGTCCATCAGCCAGGGCACGGCCAAGATCATGAAGCAGACGACGAAGACCGTGCCCGTCACCGCCGCGCTCACGCGCACGATCTGATGCCAGAGAATGAACGAGCTGCCGCGCGGCTCGGGCAAGCGCAGTACCTCGAGCGCGAGCCCAATGAACGAGATCAGGCTCACGCCCGTGAGCCAACGCAGTAAATTTCGCCCGCCCTGGCGCAGCGCGCGCAGCAAAAGCCAGCGCACCAGAATGCCGAACAGCAGCAAGGCCACGCCCAGCAAGGCGATCCGGCCTGCGAAGCCACTCATGAACCAAAGGCGCAGCAGCCCACCTTTGAGGACGTCGAAGCGATGACTGACGGGGGCTCCGAGGATCATGCCGACTCGGGGCGCAGCAGCGGAAAGATGATCACGTCGCGAATCGAGGGCTGCGCGGTGAGCGCCATGACCAAGCGATCGACGCCCAAGCCGAAGCCGGCGGCGGGCGGCATGCCGTGCTCGAGCGCGAGCACGTAGTCTTCGTCATAATCCATCGTTTCTTCGGCGCCGCGCGCCTTGGCCTCGAGCTGCGCGCGGAAGCGCGCGGCTTGGTCGTCCGGGTCGTTCAGCTCGCTGAACGCATTGCACAGCTCGCGCCCGTGCACGAACAGCTCGAAGCGATCGACGAGCGACGGATCCTCGTCCTTCTTTCGCGCGAGCGGCGAAACTTCTGCCGGATAATCGGTGATGAATACGGGCAAGCTCTTTTCGCCGCTGTGCGAGCGATAATCGACGCTCAAAAACGGCTCAGCCAAATACTCGTACGCGACGAACAAGCGCTCGCCGTCGGACGCGCAATGGGTCAGCGCGCGGCGCAGGTTGCCCCAATCGATGGTTTTTGCGCGCTCCGAGCGCGCTTTCCACTCGTCCACGACGGTGTCGAGCGCGCTCGGCAAGCGCTTGCCGTCGGGCCCGAGCTGAAAAGCGATCTCGGCCAAACGCGCGGCGACCTCTGCCGGCAGCTCCGCACGCGCAAGCGCGGAGTCGACCGCCACTTTCATCGGCACGCGCGCGAACGGCTCGGCCAGCGTGAACGGCCGCTCGCCCGACCAGCGCGCGTAATGCGCGCCCAGGCCCAGCGTTGCCAGCCGCCGCTCGAGAAAGCCGTCGACGTGACGAAACAGCTGCTCGGTCTGATCCATCAAGGTCTCGTACGTGGCGTACGCTTGATAAAACTCGAGCATCGTAAACTCGGGGTTGTGCCGAGTGCTGATGCCCTCGTTGCGGTAGCAACGGCCGATTTCGTACACGCGCTCGAGCCCACCCACGAGCAGCCGCTTTAAGTACAGCTCCGGCGCGATGCGTAGAAACAGCTCCAAATCGAGCGCGTTGTGGTGCGTCTTGAACGGCCGGGCCGTCGCGCCGCCGATCAACGTGTGCAACGTCGGCGTCTCGACCTCGAGAAAACCCTGGCCGTCCAGGAAATCACGCAAGCCTTGGACGATGATCGAGCGCGCGCGCAACGCCACGCTCACGTCCGGGTTCGCGACCAAATCGATGTAGCGGCGACGGTAGCGAATGTCGACGTCCGACAAGCCGTGCCACTTGTCGGGCAAAGGGCGCATGGCCTTGGTCAGCAAACGCAGCGAGCTCACCTGCAGGCTCAGCTCGCCGGTCTTCGTCACCATCACCCGGCCCTTGGCCTCGATGTGATCGGCGATGTCGATGTCTTCGAGCGCGCTGAAGCCCTCACCCAAAATATCTTGCTTGGCAAAGAGCTGCAGCTCATCGCTCATGTCACGCAGACGCAAGAACGAGGCCTTGCCGAAACCGCGCCGCGCCACCAGCCGGCCCAGCACGTAAAACTCCCGCTCGCCCGCGAGCTGTTCGACCTTGGCCGCGTCGTAGCGCAGCTCGGACGCCGGCTCGAGCAGCGCGCCCTGAAACAGCTGACGCAGCTCGCGCAGCAGGCTGCGCTCGGAGGCACGCGCGTCATTCGCGAACGGATTCTGCCCGCGCGCGCGCAGATGCTCCGCCTTGCCGCGGCGCGCCTCGACCAGCGCATCTTCACCACTCTTTTCCATAGTTTTCGGAGCGCTGTGTAGCGCGAGTGCTCGAAGGCGTCTACTTTGAGCGCCCTCGAGCGCACCTTGAGGCCCGCCCCCGCTCCGGAAGGGGTTTGTGGGGGCACCGCTGTAACGGGCGCGCAACTCGGCGCGGGTCGGCCGTGGCTCAGACGCGCCACGCGCAAGCGCGTCGCGTTCACCGCGCCAGCCTCACCCTGCGTTCGGCTCGCTCTAGTACCGTCTCATCCCGCCCAGTCGCTGCACCACTCGGCTCGCCTCCCGCGCTGGGCGCGTAGGCATACCGTTGCCCCGGCGCTGATCGTTCTCAGAGCTTCGGCTCGTGCTTCGCCCAGCGCACGTTGATGCGCGCCGCCGCGCGACGAGCTCGCTTCGCAATCTCGACCTTCACTTGGTGTTCGCTAGCAGCTGCTCAGCGAACTCAATGCCGTCTTCGACATCGCCGTTCTCCACGTCGCGGTAACCCGCCTCGATCTCTTCTTCGAGCTCCGCTCGTTCCGCCGCTTCCATCCCCGCCCATGGATCAGGTGCGCTCACCAGCTGCAGTTCCACCTCCGTGCCCTCGTGCAGGTCGGTGCGTTCGTCGATCACGAAGTGGCCGTTTCTCACGTGCGCTTTTAGCGCTTGCATACCGCGCATCTTACCGCGTTCTCCGTCGTTCCGCCCATTCTTGCTAGAGCCCGGTGCTGGGCCTACGAGCGCGGGCACTTGACCACAGCCCAAGATTGCTCATGGACGGCTGGACCCCAGGCCGCATCCTCAGACAAATGGGCTGGCGGAACGTGCTTCTTAGCAGGGTATCCGGGGCATCTTACGACAATGCGCCGGGCGGAGTGCCCTGCCCTGCGGCGCGATCGGCATTCTTCAGCAAGAAGGCTTCGATGAAGCCGTCGAGATCGCCGTCGAGCACGCCCTGCACGTCCGAGGTTTCATGCTCGGAGCGCAGATCTTTCACGAGCTGATACGGCTGGAGCACATAGCTGCGGATCTGGCTGCCCCAGGCGATTTGGCCCTTGGCGGCTTCGTAGCGCGCTTGCGCGGCTTCGCGTTTGGCTTGCTCCATCTCGTACAGGCGCGCTTTCAACATCTTGAGCGCCATGGCTCGGTTTTGATGTTGGCTGCGCTCGGCGCGGCACACGACGACGATGCCGGACGGCAAGTGCTTCATACGCACGGCCGTTTCGACCTTGTTCACGTTCTGGCCGCCTTTGCCGCCCGCGCGCATGGTCGTGGTCTCGAGGTCGTTGTCGTTGACCTCGATGTCGATCTCGTCCTCGATGTCCGGCGTCACTTCGACGGCTGCGAAGCTGGTTTGGCGGCGCGCGTTGCTGTCGAACGGGCTGATGCGCACCAAGCGGTGCACGCCCATTTCGGCACGCAAATAGCCGTAGGCGTTTGGCCCACTGACGGTGAAGGAGGCACCGTCGATGCCCGCCTCTTCAGCCGCTTGAAAGTCGATCACCTCGGTCTTGAAACCGCGGCGCTCGGCCCAGCGCAGGTACATTCTGAGCAGCATCTCGCCCCAATCTTTGGACTCGGTGCCGCCGGCGCCGGGGTGAATGCTGACGATCGCGTTGGCGTGGTCGACCGGGCCCGAGAGCATGCGCTGCAGCTCGGTTTGCCGCACGCGCGCGACCAGCTGCGGCAATTGCGCCTCGACCTCGTTCACGATCTCGTCGTCTTTGTCCGCAGCGCCGAGCTCGAGCAGCTCGGCGGCGTCCACGACATCCTTCGTGAGCGATTCGATCATGCCCAGCTTCTCGACGGCGGAAGCTCGCTTCCGCATCAAGGCTTGGGCTTTTTCTTGGTTGTCCCAGAATTTGGGGGCCGCAGACAGTTCGTCGAGCTCTTCGATTTCCCGCTTTAGTGCCGGGACGTCAAAGAGACCCCCTTAGCGCATCAACGCGCCTTTGGAGGTCGGACAAGGA
>Ga0068855_100001865_pt1 | contig 26200 bp, 21 predicted proteins | sample KBSCornC52_FD_66592 | JGI IMG/M metagenome (GOLD analysis project Ga0068855, IMG submission 66592) | Corn rhizosphere microbial communities from Kellogg Biological Station, Michigan, USA - KBS Corn C5-2 | ecosystem: Host-associated > Plants > Roots > Rhizosphere > Soil ... | reverse complement strand
GCAGTGTGAAAAGGGTAGTAATGGTATGGATAGCCGAGCCAAGCACCGTGACACCGGCGATGATCGTGAAGAACCCGACGCCGCGGTTGTGATCCCGGAAATCATGATAGACGGAACGTGGGAACCAGACCAAGCGAAGCAGCGTGATACCGGCTAGCACAAGAAGTGCGGCCGTGGCTATCGACAGGAAAACCCACGAAAGTCTTAGCAGCCCTTCCTGGTTGCAAGCAATCGAGAGCATACCGGTCGCCATCACCAACGCAAAATACGCAGGCGGAAAATCCCGGACCGCGCGCCGTCGAATCGAGATCGATTCCATTGCCATTGGGGCCGTATCGGATCGGTGACTTGCAAGATTACCCATAATCGCGGCACCATCGCCGGATTTGCTTCCAGCAACTAATGCGACATCGTGGCCCGGTATCGAAGGGCACAGCATTCTCTGCCCTTCCTTCCCCTGAAATCTGCGTGACGGGAGGAATCCTCGCCTAACTTGAGAGGAATTGAATCGCGCAGATTCTGGGGACGATCCAAGTGCCAGCAGAACTCTCTGAGCCCGTTGCCACGCGGACTAGGCCTGCCCTCGAATGACGCCCGGTTCGCCCATGCCGGTCGAAACGCGCATTCCGGATTGCTTGCTCTTGCCCAGAGTCCAAACCTCATGGCCGCAAGCTTCTTCCAGCATGAGCGCGCTGCCTGTATACCACGCCACGATTGACGAAATAATAAACAGCCAACCGGTGAGTGTCATCAGCCAGGCGAGGCCGGTAAGTTCACCGATCGCGGCGGTGGTGGATCCCGCAGCCAGGAACGTCAATAAGATGGCAAGGGCACTACTCTCCGCCGACGCCGCACCAACCGCGACCCAAGTGATCGCGGCGAGCACGATGAACCAGAAGCCGATTTCAGGAAACGCTCCCACTGGAGGTGGGATTTTGCCGACGGCGAATATCACGTTCAATATCCCGTACGCCATCCAAAATGATCCCCACATTCCATGTACGGCGGTGGCGACCCCGTCACGTGCCCTGAATGCCCACATCCCAGCCAGGAACTGGGCTAATCCGCCAAAGATCGCAGCAAAGGGGAACAGGTATAGCGACGTCGCCGAGGTCCCGAACCAGTGGGCCATATTTGCAGCCACCATGAAGGTCGCTCCCGCCAGACCGTACAGACCCAGGATTGACGGTGCAGCGATCGGCTGAAGATAGATCTGCGCGTGAGGGTCCGTCCCCACATTTTCGTCCAACATTGTGAATCTCCTTTCGTGATTATGAAGTTACGTAAAATCTCGCCCGAGAAATCTTAACTAGGGCACACATCTCACCCAGGTTTGTGTTTTCGAGCTGTCTATCTAAATTGAGAATACAGATGAGTCACAAGAGCAAAATAAAGAAAATATTAGGATTTTCCTAATGCCATGTGGCCGGGGGTGAAACGATAGCCGGAGGATGGGTCGGTAAGAAGGAATTTCGGATGGGAAGGATCCGGCTCGATCTTCTTTCGCAGTTGGTTAATAAACACCCGCAGGTACTCGACTTCATTGCCATAGTCCGGCCCCCAGACGGCTTGTAAGAGCCGGCGGTGCGTTACCACCTTTCCAGCGTTCTGAAGGAAGTAATACAGCAATTTGAACTCCTTGGACGTCAGATGAATGACAGTACCGTCCCGTTTTACCTCGTGGCTTTCGAGATCGATCTCCACCGAGTCCAGCCGTACGATGCGGGAGTGCGTTCCTACCGAAGGTCTTCTTGTGACAGCATGGATGCGGGCAACTAGTTCCTCGATGCTGAGTGGTTTAGTGACATAATCGTCGGCACCGCTCTCCAGAGCCTCCACTTTCTCCAGTTCGCCTTTCTTCGCGGACACTATCATGATCGGCACTTCTGAGCGCTCGCGGATTAACCGGCAGGTCGCCAGACCACCAATACCGGGCATCGTCAGATCGAGCAGAATCACGTCCGGCGTCTCATGCCGTAAATTCTCGAGCGCTTCCTCGCCGCTGCGCGCGTCGGTTATCTCGAATCCTCGCGAGATGAGGGCCGTTTTCAGCACGCGCCGAGCCTGAGGCTCGTCATCGACAATCATGACCTTCGAAGCTGCCATCACGCCCACACGCTGTGGCTGTCGCCGTTTCCGTTTACTGGCAGCGACACGTGGAAGGCGGCACCGCCATCGGGCGGACTGGTCACCCAAATTTTGCCCCCATGAGCTTCCACAATGGACCGTGCGCTCGCTAATCCCAAGCCCGTTCCCGGCGTACGGGACTTGGCCGCGCGGCCACGATAATACTTTTCGAAGATACGATCCCGTTCCTCATCCTTCACACCGGGACCGTGATCGACAACATCAATCACAACGGCCGCTCCTGTGAACTCCGCCGACACCTTAAGCGGCGAATCGTCGGGTGAATACTTCAGCGCGTTGCCCAGAAGTTGCTTGAGTACCCGCGCGATCATGTCTCTGTCGCACTCGGCCGGAGGAAGCGATTCGGGAAGGGATAAATGAATGCGACGATCGCCGGCCAGCGCTCCCATCTCTGCAATAGCGGCTGTAATTAGCTGCGCGAGGTTCTGCGGTTCTCTCTTCAAGGAGAGTTCGTTGGCCTCCACCCTAGCCAGTTGAACGGCTTCGTCGATGAACCGGTCCATCCGGTTTACTTCCTCGTCGATGATCGTAAGCATCTCATGCTTATGCACCTCGCTGCCCGCATGCCCCGAAAGCAACGTTGTCGCGGCAATTTTGACGGAGTTCAGAGGATTCCTGATTTCATGCGCCATGGCGTCCAGGACCGCCGATTTCAGCTCCTCGGCTCTCCGCACAGCCTCGGCCTCGGTGGTCTTTTCGATCGCGTACCGCCTTGCCAGCCCCAATCCTACGCACCCCGCCAGCGCGCTTAGGAGCGCTTCGGAGAACGTCGCCCCGCAAATGCCAAGGCTCCCCACGAGTTCGCCGCTGTGGCGGACCGGAGCCAGGGAAACCGCCTCATCCGCAATCTGGAGCCCGGAGGTAGCCGTCTCACGAAGCGCGAAATCCGAGACGGCCCCGGTGTGTTGGCCGGAGCGGAAAAACTGCCCCGAATGTTTGTCGTAAAGAACTACGCCTTCGGCTCCTAAGATTGCTAATAGCTCGTTCGCCAATCGCTGCAAGGCGGACTCGTGGCCCCCGGTATTCAGCAGAACATTCATAAGCTTATAGAGCTTGTCTTTCTCACTTTCCTGCTCGACAGCCTCGATTCGGCGCTGCCTTAGCGTCGCGGCTATTTGGCTGGTTACGACCGCAGTGATCAAGAATGCTCCCAGCGCAAACCATTGCTCGAGGTTTGCAATGCTGAGTCCGCGCGCTGGCAGGAAGTAATACTCGAAGCCAATGCCACCGACAAGGGTGGCAGTCAAGGCTTCCGTCAAGCCCCAGGCACTTGCGAGGCTCACGATGACCATAACAAGTAGCAACGCCACTGTCGCATGGTCGACGTGGGGAACACGCGCACACACCACTATGATAGCCACGACCGAACCGATCGAAGCCGTCAGATGCCAGACTAGTGGACGCATCGTTCCGTTCCGGGGGCCGCGCGAGACCAACATCGGCCCTATAACGGATCTTAACTCAGTCTCCCGACGCTGGGATACTAGGATGCAGACGACACGAATGGCTAAAGCACAGGGATTGCAAGGTCCTTGTCATTGTCGGCGTACACGTTGTCCAAGGACAGTACTTGCATTCGGATGCCTTCGCGCAGGTTTTGCAGAAGAACTTCGCGCCCATTGCGAAAGCGTATGGCATCTCGATAGGTGTTCACATTGGCGCTGATTTGTACGAAGAAGACATCCTCCAGCTCCTCAATGGTCCACCGCCGCTGCAGTTCCTCCGGAACGTTTTTCAGGATCAACTGCGCCCCCGGGGGTAAGCAAACAGCCACAACCAAGGGTGACTCCGGGTTGTCAAGAATCCCCTTGATGTATCCCCAAAAGCTTCGCGGCAGATGCTTTTCGGCTGTTCGCAAATCCATTGGCGAAGCCAGTCCCATGGATCCGGTCCGAAACCTATGAACGACCAGTTCTTCGCCTTCGACTGCCAAACGGGTTGGTAGTCCACATAGAGAGTAATCGCACATTGCTGTCCTCCTTTCGACGCGACGTCAGCCGAAGTTGCCAACAAACCGCGGTGGCGACCACCCTGGCGTCTTAACGCTTCTTTCCGATTTAAGAGTATTTGCGCTCCGTTAAGGATAGATAAATACCCTCTTATGATTTTCTTGATTTTGAGTGTCCACCAAAGGATTGCGATCCATTGGTCTTGAAGCCGGTCTGCCGGAATCCTTAGTTCCGACAAGATATGCCGGATGATCTCTTGGGAGCCGATCCGACATGGTAGAACGGGCAGCAAATAAGCAACGTGAGCAGCAGTCTGCCGATGTCCTTTAGCAGGTAAAAATCTTCGAGAGAGACGATGACACGGGTGGACTCGACCTCGTAGGCCTGATTCCGGCTGACAGCAGTTAGCAGGATATCATCCCCGCCTGCGGCCGGTAAGAGTGCGTTGGTTGTCTGACGCTCAACGCAAGCGTATGTATCACGCTTCCAATCACCCGCGGGAACACTCCGCAGCAGCGTGCCGTTGTTTAGTCGTGAAGTGGCCGATCGGTTAACCGCTCGAGACAGACTTTCGCATTCCATGGCTGCCGTTCTTTGCTCTTGGTAGAGATGTATTCGAACGATCGATACATCACGCCACGTAACGGCAGCCAGGCACGGCCGGATAAGGACACTGCCGCCCAATTTGAGGATTCCCCTCGTTTCGCCCTCGTCATTGCTCCTTCGCCTTCTGGGGCTCGCTCGCTGAAGAATCCGGCGATGTAGCGAAATAACCAGCTCTGGTACGCACGATCCACCGAGTGGAATGGGGTCCGGTTAGTTTCACGCGCACACTGCGATACGCCCCATCCCGCTTTTCATTGTTCGGAACGTACCCGATGGTGTATTGATTGCGAATATCTTGCGAAACCGTTTGAAGTATGTTGGTCACGTCCGGAATTTCGTTCGGGAAGAATGCCTCTCCCCCGGACGCCTTGGCCAGTTGTTTCAAGACGCCGGGATTACGGTCTGTGTCGTATTCATCGAAGAGGCCCACTGAATAAACAATGACGTCGGACTGCTGAACCATCGTCAATAGCTTTGGAAACCCAAGAGTGCTGGCGTTGTCGCCCCCGTCGCTGAGTAAGATCAACACCTTCCTATGGAGGACACTTTTACGGATGTGGTTCAGCGCGGTTGCTAAAGCGTCATAGAGAGCGGTTTCACCTTTCGCATGGATCTGCAGCATCGCATCCTTCAGTTTGTCCGGATCACTAACGAATTCGTCTTCGGGAGCAAGGCCAAGGGAGACGTGTTCGTTGAAGTTGACGACAAACATCTGATCTTCCGGGTTGCTAGAACGCGCAAACGCCGTCGCAGCGGCGATGATGTCGCGCAGCTTAGGCCGCATGCTCCCGCTGTTGTCAACGACCAACCCAACGGCGACGGGGGTGTCCTCATGCCGGAACAGCGTCAGATTCTGCGGCAGGCCATCCTCGTAGATGTGAAAGTTGGCCTTCTCCAGATCACGAACCGGCCTCCCCTGATTGTCCGTCACGGTGACGTGGAGAACAACGAGGTTCGCGTCTACCAAGAAGTCAGCCTGCGAGAGTAACTTGGGAGCACACAGGGCCGAAGCAAACACCGCCAGCAGTGCCCCATGGGGTTTCGTAAAAAGTCGAAGGCCGGCAAGAAGCAATCGCCGCCGGATACAAACCATCGCTGGCCGCTCTTCGCCTGCAACACTCACGGATTGGCTGATATGTTCTTTCGTAACTCCTCGGTAGAATTATGAAAACTCCTCAAAAACAATGGACGTAACGCCGGCATAATGTCGCGAAAGACCTGAACTGCCAGGGCACTGGTAAAGCTTTGGGCGGCCGCATCGCGCCCGCTGGAGAAAGCGAGAACTGTACCGAAGAAACGATCTCCGATGGTAAAGACAAAGGCGCCTGTGCGATTTCGAACTTTGGCTTCAAGTACGGCTCCGTGGGCATCGAAGTGCTCAATGCGGTTATCTCCTGTTCCAGTCTTGCCGCCGACAGGAATCACGCGGCCATCAGCGAGAGTCACGGATCGGAGCGCACGTTGCGCAGTACCGTGTTCGACCACGCCGACTAGTTCGCGTCGCAGCACTGAGGCTATCGACTCTAGCATCACTCGCTCACCATTTTTCGATTCAGGTTTGAGAATCGTCTCCATCGGAGTGCCTTCCGCAAGGCGAAGTTCTTGAATACGAATCGATGGATTCCGAATTCCGCCATTCAGGATGATCCCCGCCAACGTGGCTAAAGCTTCCGGATTATCGCCGGAAGAGCCGATCGCGGTGGCGAAGGACGGCACTAATTTATCAAAGGGGAATCCCAGGCGCGCCCAGGAGGTGTGGATATGGGCGAAGGCGTCCCGTTCAAGCAAGGTTCGAATTCTTATGTCTTGCGCGTGTTTTCGTGTGCTCTTGAACAGCCACGCATAAGCTTCTTGCCGCACGGGACTACTGGCCGCCAAGACCGTGGAGAAGCTCGCGTGTGGATGATGAGACAAATAAGCCGCAAGCCACAGTTCGAGAGGATGAACCTTCGCCGAATATGCCTGATCGTTCAGGTTGAATTTCCCCGGGCCGAAGCGCGAGTAGAGACTCTCCATTTCATCCTGCCGAATCGGAACGGAGTAGCTGGTCCCGAGGCTTTCAAATTTCGATAGACCTAACTCCGGCTCGACGTAACGAACCATCGCGGAGAAGCGAACTGGAGTCAGCGGATGGGTATCCAGCAGTACGTTGAAGGCAGGTGCCGGATGGCTCCGATACTTCCGATAAAAGGCTTCCAGAAACGCTTGTCCCTCCGTATCCGCGAACCGGCTTAGGTATTGCCTCCGGACCGGGTCGGACGCATCACTGTCGAGGACTGCCCGCGATTCAGGATTCTGGAACATCCTGTAATGCACGACATCCCGAAGAAGGCGGATAAACACAAGATTCACGGAACGTTCGAACGCCTCGCGTACGGTGAGGACGCGGCCGTTATCAGACGCCTCATAATTTACGAAGTGATGAAGCCCTCCTCCTGTAAAGAACCCTTCGTCCGGATTGGCGGAATAGGTCCGATTCATGGCGGCTTCGAGCATTGCCGGCAAGCTCATGTCCGAGGCGGTGGACAAGTAGCCTACCGCCCACGCCGAGAGAGAGTCTTCCGGATCGATGGGCAGCGATCGGAGTTGTTGCTGTGATTTCACCGAAAGGCGTGAGTGCAACTCAGAGATCAGTTCCAGGTAACAGGCTAATGTCCTCAGCTTCGCCGTTGAGCCGAGCTCTAGCTTTGTTCCCTCATTGATGCTCAATGGCTCCCCATAGTTGTCGGCCTGAACACGAAGGAAGTTTCCCTTGCTTCCCCGTTCATATAACGTGAAGCTGTAAACTAGGCCGTGACGATTTTCACGATCCAACAGATGTTCTCCTAACAGGCCGGCCGAGGCCTCGAACTGGGGGTCGCGGAATGACTTTAGAATCCGGGTGACCGCTGCCGACGCCTGCTGGTCGAGCGTCGTCTGCACTTTGAGGTCTAGGCGGTCCAAGTCGTAGAGGTTGCGAACGCCGAGAAGTGGGAGCAAGCCGATCCGAATCGCATCGACGCCCTTGTGACCGACGAACGCAGGAACGGAGTGAGCCGGCGGCGGACTGTAGAATCGGAGTTTAGTTTCAAGCGCGGCCTTTCGCAGCGTTTCTGAGATTGTGCCGTTTCGTGCAAGCAGACCGACATAAGCGTCTACGCGACGAGCCAGGGTATCGCGGCCCCGGCCAAGAAGTTCGGACGGCTTCTTGGCGGCTAGTAAGAGTGTCAACACTTCCCGGTAGGCTAATGCCTTTTGCCGCATGCGGCCGGATGTCAGGGCTGCCTCGTCGCTCAGGTTTATTAGTGAGCCGACCTTGCCCGCGTCCTCGCCAAACCAGACATGAAGGCCATCGCTGAGCCCGATCACTTCGCCCTGGTTGCTGGTAGCCGCAAGCGGGAGCGAGTTAATGTAATCGCAAACCACTTGGCGCCTGGCGCCCAGACTTTGAGGTCCGCTCTGATAAGCGCGCAGCGAAGCCGAAAGCATCTGACGCAACTTGTCGCCAGCCGAAGCAGTTCGGCCGCCGGGCGAATGACGAAGCTTTTCCAACTGGGTTGCCACCGTACTTCCGCCCGTCACAGGATGGCTGTGATCAACGCGGTTCAAGCCCAAATCAAGGATGGCCCGCCCAAGCCGGTCCCACTCCACCGCCGGGTTGCGGTCGGGGGTCGAAACATCCAGAATTACTCGATTCTCCACAAACAGCAGGCTTCGGACGGTGAGTTCCGGAATCGAATCAAAATTGCGATAGACTCGTTCGGGTGTCACAACTTGGTAGAGTGGCTTGCTGCGATCGTCGTCGATCAGTAGGCCAGCCTGGGTCTTCTCAGGGAATATCGCAGGCAGGTGATGCTTGACGGCTTCTTGCGCGAGCCCTGATGACTCCGCGTGTGCGACGACCCGAAAGCCGAATCGTTTTAAGTGCGCCAAAGTCGAAGGAAGCTGCGCGTATCCGAGACGCATGTCGTATGGTCCGGTGACAGTTGGCACCACCGGATTGCCAGCGGTGCGCACCAGGTGAAAAGTCATGTGCCTGGCAATGTAAGCGAAAATATGCGCCTCTCCCCACGACGTGCGTGATTCGAGGAGCGCAAGGAGCGCCAGTACAAGCGCGATTAAAAAAAGCCCGAGGCGAATGAAGAATTGTCTCTGGCTGGCCCTGGACGTCGCTTTCTCTCGGCTCGGCGCAATGGGAGTTGCGATTGCGTCGACGAGACCATGCGGGCAAAGAGCACGCACAGTACGAAACCGATCCCACCCAGCGATCATGATGCTTCCTTCGGCGCCCGCCTCACAGAGATCGAAAACATTCAATATCGTACGGTGGCATGCGGTCGTCTTCGTGATGCAGCGGACATAGGCTCCACCCGCTCGGAAAACTCGAGAGGATTCGACGGAAAGAAAAATGGTTCCTAGCTATTCGAGCGCCTCCGATCACTTAGGGCAGTTATCAACTGCTAGCCTGGGTTTCTTGCGACGAAACGCAACAAGAAACCAGCGCCAGTGAGAACCAATCCAAGCATGGCCACCAATGGCAGCGTACTTGCCGTCTGGGGTAGCCGGGTGGCGGGGGGCGGACTGGACTGAGCTGGAGCAGAATTTTTTGCAAGAAGTTGTGGTGGGGTTGTGACTACTGTGCCAATCTCTACTTCCTGACCTGTGGGCTGTTCAGCTTTCACTTGCGCCTTCTTTAAAGCCATTGGCGATGCCTCGGTGGCAGATTTAGTGGGTATCTTGGTGTTCGCCTCCAGATTAGCCGGCATGGACGGAACCGGTTGGTTTATAGTCTTGGCCAGTTGTACAGCGCGCGGCTTCGGATACACGAATTCCTGGCCGTAGTCGTCACCGGGATAGAACCACGCTTTAATCGCCTCTGGGGAAGTCGACGCGCGCTCCTCAAAGGTGATCACAGTCTTGCCGGTGGGCTTCAGCCGATAATCCGGAATCGCTAGAAGAGTCGCGTACACCTTGTTCCGAGCCTGGTTAAAGATTTGAACAATATTTCGATCTCCCGGGGACTCCAGCAGCTTGAACCAGTACGTGCCGGCTGGCAGGACTTGCCCCGGAATTTCAACCGGAGCGCTGAAAGTCACTTTCGTGAGCTGATCCCAGGCATCCGCGTTCATCCGCGGCGCCAAAGCCGAGCCCAAACCGATCAGGCCGGTAACCACAGCGATCAATGTCAGGTTTTTCATAGCATCTCCTTTCCATTTCACTCCGCCGCGTTCACGCCGCGGCTTTCTTTCCCTCGTCTCGATACTTCTTCGAAGCATGAACCTGGAGCACTCCCTTATCGAGAGACGCCGAGACATGGTCTACATCTACGGGCTTGGGCAGGGGAATTTGACGGAACACTCGCCGCTCGCCGAATTCGCAGAAATGTATGGTCCCGTTTGTTCCGCGATGTTGATGGGCGGATTCTCCCTCCACAATCACGGCGTCTGGAAGCGCTGCGACTCGAATATCTTTGACGTCGAATCCCGGCAGAGCGAGCTGAAGCTGAAACTCCCCGTCGTTTTCGGCGAGTTCCACATCGGGAACTCGGAATACTTCTTTTTCCGCCTCCAGCCAGTCACGCATTTCATTGCCAGAAACGCGACCGCGCTTCTCGAACAACTCAAAAGCACGGCTTCGGACCTGGTCTAAAAGCTGGTTGGTCTCCTTCATGAGAGGAGGTACCTGGTTCGCGTCCCGAATCCTCTGAACGACTATATTGCTCATTTCTCATCTCCTTTCAAATCCGCGCTTAGTGGTTTTGCACGACCACAAAGCTGGTCATGCCATTGCGATTAATCAGAAGCAACGCCGGTTGCCCGGCGGCGCTTTGCATCGCCCGGTCAAATCCGGCGACGCCCGTCACTGGTTGGCGATTCACTTCCTGAATGACGTCTCCCTGCTGAACTCCAGCGTCAGACGCCGCACTGGCCGGATCGACGTTCGTCACGGCGACCCCCTTTGTACCGCTCGGCAACTTCAGTTGACTTGCTACATCGGGCGTCAATGCAGTGACCGAGATCCCGCGCAGTGCGCCGCCAGCCGTTTCCCCTCCGCCTCCGTTTTGAACGGTCTTGCCTGGCATTTCGCCGAGTTTCACGGTGATCGCCCGCGTCGTCCCATTTCGAAATACGGTTAGTTTCACGTTCGCGCCAGGGATCATACTGCCGATCTTCAATTGAAGGGCTCGACCGTCCTCGACTTTTTGCCCATCGATATCGAGGACGGTATCCCCGGCTTCCAGGCCGCCCTTGGCTGCGGGGCTGTCCTGGGCGACATTACTAATGAGAGCTCCGTAAGTTTCGGGAAGGCGAAGCGCCCTGGCGATGTCTTGTGTCACCGGCTGAATTGACACTCCGAGCCATGCTCTGGTGACCTTGCCGTTCTTAAGAATCTGCTTCATTACGTTGCGCGCCATGTTCCCGGGGATCGCGAATCCAACACCTTGGTTGCCGCCGCTGCCCCCCGAAACGATCGCAGTATTGATCCCAATTAGATCGCCGCGTTCGTCGATGAGGGCCCCTCCCGAATTTCCTGGATTAATAGCGGCGTCGGTTTGAATGAAGTCCTCGTAATCTTCAATTCCAAGTCCTCCCCGTCCCGTCGCGCTTACAATGCCTAGCGTGACGGTCTGGTTCAGTCCAAAAGGATTGCCTATGGCCAGCACGAAATTGCCCGCCTGCATTTTCGAGGAATCACCAAAGGCAACAGCCGGCAGGTTCTTGGCTTCAATTTTTAGGACCGCGATATCGGTTTTGGCATCGGTGCCAACAATACGCGCATCAAATTCCCGCTTGTCTTCCAGCAGAACCTTGACCTCTTTGGCTCCGTCAATCACGTGGTTGTTCGTCAGGATGTAGCCGTCGGGATTGACGATGACGCCCGAGCCCAGACTGTGTTCGCGTTCTGTTGTGGGCGGTGTTTGGAAGTCTTTGGGAAATGCATTCCCGAAAAACTGATTAAAAAACGGATCCGAAAAGAAAGGAGACGAAACGCTTCCACCCGGAGTGCGGATGATCTTGGATGAGGATACGTTTACGACGGAAGGAATGACACGCCCGACCACCGGTGCGAAGCCGTCTACGAAGGAAACCCTGGAAGCAGCGGCCGAGACCGGCGTAGCCATCAGGATGGGAATGGTCTTGCCGGTCTTAGCCGTTGCCCAGGAGCCGGCAAGTGTTCCTGCTGCCGCTGCGATTATCAGGGCAATTGCCGCCGTAGAAGCAGCCACTTGAAGATGTTTCATCGTGAGACTCCTTTCCCGCGCGTTTTAGCCCGCCGCGGTTGTCGTAACTCATCGCAACGTCTGATCGAGGAGTGTTTCGCTGGCAAGAACTCTGCAGAATTGCTTAGGCCGGTCGTCGCCGGAGAGTTTCCGTGTCAGTGGCAGTAACCGCTTGCCATCGCCTCCGGCGAGGATCACGACCCACCGATGGCCCACCGCGCCTGGAGGACCGGACTTCATTTGTGTTTGCTTGATCATTTTTGTTTCGCCCAGCTTTTGTTTCGCCCAGCCCCGTTGACATTGCGCGGATTTAGCATTGTCCAGTTGCAGCCATCGTTATCTGACCGTTGTCTTTAATGAGTCCGAATCCGACTCCCATTCAGCAGCATACGGGATGGAGATTAGGAGGGGATAAAGACCACATTATGTTTTTCTTAACTGCGCTTCTGCGCGAGTTCGTTCACTGAAAGTTCAATCGAACAACTCCATATCATCGACCGGCGTGTCCAGGATGTCCGTACCCGTAATCACGTGCACGTCCGTCGAATCGCAGGGTACACCTGCGAGATCTTCGGCCAGGACTGTGTAATAAGCACGGAGGTCGTTTAGATCCTCTACCCCCAAGCGCGCACAAAGTGTCCTGCTGGCACCTCCTTGGCCACCCAGTAACCCCTCCCCAATAACCGCTTTACATTCGAGTCCTACATGCATAGCTTGGGGACAATTTGGTTTGGCCTTTTTTGCAAGATTGGAAGCTGGTTTTTGAGCCCTCAATGAAGGTAGCCACATCCTCGCGCACCCACTGAGCACGGCTGCTCGTGTCTGTCCAGGGTTAGAGCCGAGGAACCCGGAAGGCCCTCAATAGATTCAAGATGCTGTTTTACGATGATCCGCTCGTGAGCGATCGCGCGGATGAAGGATCGGCAAACCATACAAATAGGCGCAGAAATTCACGGCCTGAGGTCTCGTATTAGCGGGGTGGTTAGTTTTCGAGCATGGTCGATCGAACCAGCCTGGGGAGACTCCCAGTTCCCCTCACGGGCCAATGGCGGATGCGTTGCCATGAACTCGAAGGGCGCAAGCTCGGTGTTCCCGGTTTCGAACTGGCCGGTGAGACGCCGAAACTTCCAGTGCTGCGCGTTGGAGTGCGCAACTACCTCGCGCGAATCAAGGCGCTCCAAAAACCCAACACGTGAGCTGGAAGTCGTGCACCTGGTTTGGACCGACGTCAGCGTTGAATTGCAGACCGTGCGTGTGACCGCCAAGCCCGAACTGGGCTTCTACCCCAAGCGATGGGAGGAGCGGGAGGTGCCGATCCCCGTGCAGTTAATCGGTCTGCTTAGAGTGCACACCCGCCGGCCCGGTTGCAATTTCGTGTTTTCCTCGCCGAAAGGAAATCGGGAATACCACATGCTCGACCACTGCAAGGCCGTGGCAAAACGCGGGGCTCGATCCCGCCAAATTCGACCTGAAGACATTCCGATCTACGTACGCTTCGCGGACGCTCCGGACTGGCTTCGACGTCCGCACCGTACAGCACTGGATGGGGCATAAGTCTCTCGAAACCACGATGCGATATCTGGTCCCATCGCAAGAAGTGCACGCCCGCCTCGACCGGATCACTGTCCCTGGCCTTGACGACACCGAAGCGCCGCCACGAAAGGCTCCCGTAAAATAACCTGGTCCAAGCGGACGACGGCGGTCGCGGCCCAATGCGAAGCCTCCAGCGGATGATTCCTTTCTCTTCCTTCCGATCGGCAGTGATTTGCTTACTGTAATTCTGATAGCCAGACATCACGAGCGAATCGTGCTATGCGTGCTCCCGGCAGCCAGCGGTTCCACAATTGGCGTCTTCTTGCTGGACCTAGTTTGCCGCAAAGGCGGCGAAAAGAGTCTCAAACGGCGGGTAAAACCTAGATTGCTCGATTATTTAAAAGGGCAAATGCAGAATCATGCTGCTGTGGCGCTAGTCATATCCTGCCTAGCTCCGCCGCCCTTTTCCTTTGGCGCTTCCATCGCAGTTGCGAGCGCATTTCAGTATCCGAGGCTGCGTCTCCTGTTTCTGGTTTTCGGTGCTCGTGCATTTCGATATTCTCTGGTTGGCTGGGCGGCAATCTATTTCGGCCGCCGTATTCTTCGGATCGCGAACTCAGCCGAGTTTATGTGGTTTATGGGCGGCTTCATCACCTTTTGCTTGATTGGAAGCATCGTGTCGATCATCAACTGGGTCCGGGTCGGACGTTCACGCTAGAGTGCCGATAATGTTCGACGTCAGCCGTCCTTTGAATGCAATAGCGCACGGCTAATAAAGGTCACGCTGGTCGCTGTGCAAGAAACACTCCCGGTTCTGCGGAATCTAATATTTGCGCCCGGAGAGCTCCAGCTGGACAAGCGGGCAAGGTCGGGGGTTCTCACTGCACACTGACTGCTCTGACAGCTCGTAGCACGGTGAGTTTATAACGATGTTTAGCTGGGAGACTGGCGATTACTGGGTGACGCGGCTCGTATTTCAACGAACGCTCGGGATCGTTTACCTGATTGCGTTCATTTGTGCGTTGAATCAGTTCGCTCCACTCGTCGGGGAGCACGGTCTGTTGCCAGTGGGGGGCCTGCTCCGTCAGACTAACTTTCGTGAAACGCCTAGCCTTTTTTTTCTCGCGCCGAAGGACTGGGCATTTACGTCCGCAGCATGGGTCGGGATCATATTGTCATGTTTCGTGGTTGTAGGCTTTGCGGACCGCTTTTCATCGCTGCTGAACGCACTTGTGTGGGCCGCCATCTGGCTGCTGTACCTCTCATTCGTAAACATCGGGCAGGTCTTTTATGGCTTCGGGTGGGAAGACATCCTACTTGAAGCAGGGTTTTTCGCGGTCTTTCTAGGCGCGCGCAATGTGCACACGCCGACCGTTGTCATTTATCTGCTCCGCTGGCTTGAATTCCGCGTTATGTTTGGCGCAGGCCTGATCAAGGTGCGCGGGGATCCTTGCTGGCGGCACCTTACCTGCCTGGACTACCACTACGAAACGCAGCCCATGCCTAATCCGTTGAGCTGGTATTTTCATATGGGTCCGGAGTGGACGCACAAGGCGGGTGTGGCCTTCAATCATTTTTCCGAACTGCTGGTCCCGTTTTGCTATTTTCTGCCTCAGCCGATCGCGACCATTGCGGGGGTGATTACCATTATGTTTCAGGCCACCATCTTCGCCAGCGGCAATCTTTCCTGGCTTAACTTCCTCACTGCAGTACTTGCGATACCAGCGATCGACAGCCGGTATCTGACAACCGTATTCCGGTTTAGCGAGACACCTTTGGGGGCTCCATCTCTGATCTTCAAATCGCTAGTCGTCTGCGTCGCGGTTCTCGTTGGCTGGTTGAGCATAGCCCCGGTGCGCAATCTGCTATCGCCAGGACAGGTGATGAACACGAGCTACAATCCGTATCATTTGGTCGGCACGTACGGGGCTTTCGGCGGTGTCACACGACAGCGGTTTGAAATCGTCGTGGAAGGCACCAGCGATCAGGTCGTAACGGTGGCTACTCGGTGGAAGGAATACGAATTCAAGGGCAAACCTACCGATCCCAAAAAAATACCACCGCAAATCGCGCCTTATCATCTGCGGCTGGATTGGTTGATTTGGTTTGCGGCGATGTCGAGTTATCAGGACAATCCCTGGTTCGTTAACTTCATGGCGAAACTGCTGGAGAATGATCGCCCCGTGCTGAGTCTGCTCAAATCCAATCCTTTTGCTGATCAGCCGCCGAGGTTCGTGCGGGCTCAGCTTTATGAGTACCATTTCGCGAACAGGGAGACGCGCAGGCTGACAGGTCAGTGGTGGGTACGTACGGAAATCGGCGCTTATTTTCCAGCCGTATCGCTCGACAACGAGTCGTTCCGCCAAGTCCTACAACGTCAGGGCTGGCTGTAATCATGCCTAGGCCTGGGCGGCGCGAAGCGTTTGTGATTGGCTCTGGGCCGAACGGCCTCACGGCCGCGATTACGCTGGCGCGAGCCGGCGTTGCGGTCACTGTTCTCGAGGCGCAACCGACCGTTGGGGGAGGAATTCGATCGGCGCAGCTTACACTGCCCGGGTTTACGCACGACATGTGCTCGGCGGTGCATCCAATGGCGATCTCATCGCCTGTATTCGCGACCATGCCGCTTCGCGAACACGGGCTCGAGTGGATACAGCCGCCTATAGCCGTGGCCCACCCTTTGGATGGAGGCGATGCCGCGACGCTCGAAAACCTCGGCGAAGACGCCGCAGCTTTTCGCCGCGAAATAAGATATTTGGGAGTGCACTGGAACAAACTCCTGCAGGATATTCTGGCGCCTCCGCATCTCCCCAAACATCCCGTGGTATTGGCGCGTTTCGGACTGCTTTCCGTTTGGCCGGCCAGCAGGGTCGCACGGACTTTATTCCGTGGCGAGCAGGCCCGAGCTTTCTTTGCCGGAATGGCCGCACACTCTATCCTTCCTTTAGAGATGCTAGGTTCTGCCGCTTTCGGATGGGTTCTGGCCATTGCGGCGAGGGCCGTAGGATGGCCGATTCCGCGTGGGGGCTCGCAACAGATTGCGAGCGCGCTAGCGTCCTATTTCGAATTGCTGGGTGGCGTGATGCAGACGAACCACGAGATTAGGTCGCTGCGAGAGTTTCCGCCAAACGCTCTCGTGCTCTGCGACGTAACGCCGCGACAGCTCTTGAAAATAGCGGGCGATCGCCTGCCCGTCTCCTACTGCGAGAAGCTTCAGCGCTATCGCTACGGCCCGGGAGTGTTCAAAATGGATTGGGCTCTGAATTCACCGATTCCTTGGCGCAACGCGGACTGCAAACGAGCGGCTACTATCCATCTGGGTGGCTCGCTGGACGAAATCGCTTTGTCCGAACGCGCGGCATGGACTGGTTCCTCGAGCCGTCGTCCATTTGTCCTGCTTGCACAGCCAAGCCTTTTCGACGGCTCGCGAGCTCCGACAGGGAAACACACAGCGTGGGCGTATTGCCATGTTCCGAACGGATCAAGTGAGGACATGACCCATGCGATCGAAACACAGGTGGAGCGGTTCGCTCCGGGCTTTCACTCGGCGATCATGGCCCGGCATGTGTCGCCGCCCGCGGCCCTGGAAGCACATAATGCGAATCTTGTCGGGGGTGATATTAATGGTGGCGCGGCAAATCTTGGTCAACTCTTCCTGCGTCCGACTAGAAGTCTCTATAGGACGCCAATTCCCGGTTTATTCTTGTGCTCTTCTTCCACGCCTCCGGGAGGTGGCGTTCACGGAATGTGCGGCTTCCATGCTGCCAATGCGGCTCTAAGTGGTATTACGTCGTTTCCCTAGGTTCGGTGCCCAAGTCTGGCAGGCTATTCTTCTTTGCCGATGACACCGCGATCTTAGCCCCTAAGAACTATCAAGCCGTTAATGCTGCTATCACCGCCTAGCACCCTCCCACGATCCACCGGACGCAGTTCGTCCAGCAGCACCTGAAAACTCCATTCGTCCAGCCCAAACCCACCTCATTGGAACTGTACTGTGCCCAGCTGAATGCAACCATGCTCGCCGAGCAAGCTGAACGGGCAAAGAAGCCAAAGCGCATCATTGTAGCCGTACTCGTCACTTCGCGGATCCGCATGAACAACGAGAACAGGAGCTTATGATTCGAAAACTAAAGTCTGGCGCAAACCGGCTCTATTCGAGAAAAGAAAGATACTCAAGCGAACGTCGCGATTTGGGAACATTCAGGACACGACAAGAAGCAGAAGAGCAGGAACGCGAGGTGCTTTTCTTAAACGGCTTTGAACGTCAAGCCTGTTGCGACTGGGAGCGACGGGCCTCTGAATGGCGGGGCGAAGAAATCCAATTGCTCGGAAAGCCCTGCGGGCGAGACATGACCACAACGTACCGGGAAGCCGCTTCCGAGGTGTTTGATCGTCACGGTTATGAAATTCCGATGCCTCGCGCCACTTTAGTGTTGGGACTGGGAACATGGTTCGTGTTGCGTGCTCATAAGGGATCATTTCTTCTTGACTTCCGCGTTTTCTTTCGACTCTCAGATAGGCAATGGCTCCAACCCGGGATCGATCACGTCGGGTCCCGGTTCAACTGGTTCGTGGACAGGAACCGGCGACGGGCCCGGCGGCTCTCGTTCTGGATCTGGATCTGGTGCGGGAAATTTCGGCTCTGGTTCCGGTGGGTGTTGCGGTGCGCTCATACCCTAATTCTCCTTACGCTTGGCCCTCGATCGTGCCGGTGGCATCTTCGCGGCAGCCGCGCTACGGCCTAGCGCCCGACGGCTGGCTTGACTACTGGTTTGTTGTCGCTGGTGAAAATGACCTTACCATCGGCGTCAAACATGGTGACGACACCACTGCCAGCAGCATTGATTGTCAGGGACCCTGCTAGGTGTCCAGCTTCGTTGACGAGGCGGAAAGTTCCCGCCTCGAGCGTCTTAGGAGCGAGAATTTGCGCCTGAGCATGGACCGAAGCTGCAGGGAAGAAGTACGGTGCCACGGTCCCACCGAGCAAGCCGGCGGCAATCGAAACCGTCACGTTGAACGGTCGTGTAAAGAAACGGCTCATAAACTTTCACCTCTCGCTTGGGAGATGCTGGCGTGCCTTCCTTCGTGACACGTCAGTGGAAGACGGCGTACTCAACTGATTATTATGAGCTTCCATTTTGGAGATCTGCGTTCGTATTGCGCAAGCGCGGGCCTTCGGTCAATTTTTCGATGGAAACATCGGAAATGGGATTCAGTGGATTTCCTTGCGGTCCTCCGAAACTCTATACCATTCTTGCAAGGGAGACAGCGAAGAATCGTCGCGTAGTAGCCCGTTCCGCGCGCTGAGAAGCTGGACTATTTGTTGAGCGGCCACTCGAGACTTGCAATCACCCGAACGTGTGCCTGATCCTCCAATTCAGAGCGCAATTGCACGCTCCAATGTTTGTGAAGGAGCGTCTGCCACCAATGGCGCGGGCGCAACTCGGGGATCAAAATGGTGATAGCCTGTCCCGATCGTTCCTAGTCCACGATCTTCATCGTCACTCAGCATGCTGCCGTAAGCGATCATATCTGCGATCTGCCGGTTCATTTCCGGCACAATCAGAATGACGACATGGTGACGCGGTCCAGCGTGCGGCCGATCGGGCAACGCCAGCGCCGCGCCAGTAATGCGGTAGTGGCGTCCGATGGCGAGCAACAGCCAGACTCCGGCTGGGATCAGCAAGACGACGATCCAAGCGCCTTCACGAAACTTCGCTACGATGAAAACCGCAAGGACAACCCATAGTGGCAGTCGCGCCTAGAGCATTCATGGCCGCTCGCCGTCGCCAGCTTCGTTCACGATGACGGCGCCAATGCCAGACCATGCCGGTCTGCGAAAGCGTGAACGACAGAAACACGCCGACCGCGTATAGCGAAATTAGGCGCAGTTCTCTTGCGTCGAAAGCGATCAGCAAAGCGATCGCAGTGACGGTAAGCAGCGCGATGCCATTAGAAAAAACGAGGCGATCACCGCGATGCATGAACTGGATCGGGGCGAACCGATCGCGTGCCAGAAGCGAGGCCAACCTGGGAAAGTCCGCGTAACTCGTGTTAGCCGCTAGAATCAGGATCAGTGTCGTGGTGACTCGCAACGTAAAGTAAAGGGATGTTGCGCGTGCCAAAAACTGCGCGACCAAGCTGAGAGAGGATTGTTTCCTGCTCACGAGGAGCAACATGAAAAGCGGTGCTGAGTATGCTGATCCCAACGAACGTGCTCAAAAGAATGAGTGCCATCATAAGCAATGTGGCGGCGGCGTTCTTGGCTTCAGGCTTTTCGAACGCGGGTATGCCATTCGAGATCGCGCAGATTGCCCCACGCGAGCGATGCACCCGACGGCCAGCGTGACGCGATAACGATCGAGCGAAGGTGCAGCAGAGGCAATCGCTGAGACGCCAGCCGAGACGCTGACGGCGACCCTAAGCACGTAATCAATCAAAAGCGCCGTTGCCGCGAAGAGACCCGGCATGATGCCGAGATTGTCCTTCGCGACAATGTAGGCGCCGCCTCCTTGTGGGTAGGCGTGAATGGTTTGACGATACGAGAACGTTACGATGATCAGTAAACCTGCAATTAAAAATGCGAGGGAGGGAGCATAACTGATAGCGATCAGCCCGGCGGGGACGAGGACTTCAAGCATAGCGTCGATCGCATATGCGACTGACGAAAGAGCGTCCGACAGCACTGCCAAGCCCGTGATCTCGGAAAGCCATTCGTGCTGAGCGGCGGAAGTAGGTAACGGACGACCGAGAAGAAGCCGTTTGAGCTGACTGAACACACACTAGTATGGAAACCTAAGTAATCTAGTGTGACTCCTCTACCCAGGTCGGACCTGGCGACTGAAAACCGTCAATTCCAGCGATCAGTCTGCGTCGCTGCTGCAGCAAGTTCCTTATAGTACTAGGCTTATTAAATATCGTCAGTCCTTGAAACATAAAATTGCCAGTATGGATCAACTATACAGAGGACGGTACAGAATAGCTCAAGGGAAAACACACGAAAAAGCTAGCAGAGATGCTAGAAGTTTTTCAAGACTCATCTGTGCCGTCCTTCTCCTTTTCATATCTCCTAACCGATTCGTTAAGAGTCCCGGAATTAATTTTCTTTGTTGACCTCATGAAGTCCGTTCTCACGCGGGCTTGGTCGCTTAGGGCCAGTCCGGCAACCACATCTTGCGGTTGCTATGGTATTGAAAAAAGCCACTTCAATTGGGCGGGAAAAGCGTCCAGAGACCTGGGACCTGATACGCGTCATCGAAAATGCTCAGCATCCTCGGGCTTGCGGATCACCGGGACTTAATTTCCGGTCCTCTCGTATCATTCGCTGCGAACGGAAAGGACTCTTGACCATCTTGGCCAACGTAAAGACCGAGATCCGGAGGCTCCCGGTGGCCTTCCGGTTCGTCATCGTACTCGGCGTCATGAGCCTCTTTGCCGACGTGACGTACGAAGGGGCGCGCAGTGTCAATGGCCAGTTCCTACAATCGTTAGGCGCTTCCGCATTGATCGTGAGTACGGTGGCCGGGCTGGGAGAATTGGCCGGCTATGGACTTCGTTTTCTCTCCGGGCGCTGGGTTGACCGCGGTCATGCTTACTGGCCGATCACGCTCTTCGGGTACGCGATCAATCTTCTCGCCGTCCCAGCTCTTGCCCTAGCCGGCCATTGGCTAGTTGCCGCCGCGTTGATGCTGCTCGAACGAACCGGCAAGGCGATCCGGAATCCTCCTCGTGACGCCATGCTGTCGCATGCTGCCCATGAAATCGGATCGGGTTGGGCTTTTGGGTTGCATGAGGCGCTCGACGAGACGGGGGCCGCTCTTGGGCCGCTCCTTGTTGCCTTCGTCTTGTGGAGCCGCGGCGGATATCACATCGCGTTTGCCATGCTCCTCGTTCCTGCTATGGTTTCGCTTGCCCTCTTGCTCTTCGCCCGCCACCTCAACCCGCGCCCCCGCGACCTGGAACCTGTAAGCCATACGATTGCCATGCGCGGCTTTGCAGGAGATTACTGGCTGTTGGCTGCGGCCGGGGCCCTCACCGCCGCCGGCTTCGCCGACTTCTCTCTAATGGCCTACCATCTTGCGAAACACAACATTCTCGCCCAGGCGGCGATCCCATTGCTCTACGCCCTGGCCAATGGTATGAATGCCGCTTCTAGCCTGGGCCTTGGCCGCGCCTTCGATGCCCGGGGACCCCGTGTGCTCGCAGTGACCATCCTGTTGCCTTTGGCGAGTGCCCCGCTGGTATTCTTCGGCGGCGTGCCCGCCATCCTCCTGGGAATCGCTTTGTGGAGCCTGGGTGTGACGGTGCAGGAGACGCTCTTCAAGGCAATGCTCACTTCCCTTGTAAGTGCACAGCGGAGAGCCAGTGGCTTCGGGACCTTTGATGGCATGTGGGGAGTGGCCTCTTTTGCAGGAAGTCTCTTGCTCGGATACCTGTACGACGTGAGTCTCGTTTGGCTCGTAACGGCCTCCGTAAGCTTGCAGGTCGCTGCAGTACCACTCGTCTGGCTCATCACGCGCCGCCGCAAGTCGGCCCGCTGACAAGTTCGGCGGATAAAAGGGGGGGCCGCGATACTCTCCACCCGGCCTGCGCAACAGTATTCGGCGAATACCCTCGTCGTTTAGGCTAACTCAATGTCCCGGGACTACTTTGTTTGATACTTCCTTTATGACGCCGCACAATCACATTCGAATCACGAACTACGCTCTTAAGCCTTTGACCGAGAACTTGGCCGGCTTCGTTACGATCTCGAAAAAGAGGATTCACGTACATAAAGCGTCCGACTCTCGCAGAAGGTCAGAGCTAAAGGGCCGTCTTTACTAAGCCGAACTACCACTCGTGATAGCGGCAATTTTGTCTCCAAAGTTTCGTTACCGTTCGCGTTCTCGAGTACGGGCCGCCTTTTGGGCTGCACTTCTGAGCCCTGCTTTCCCTTTCGTGTGGACAGCTTTCTGGGCAGCGCGACTTCGGCTTGCTGCGCTGCGGCTCCGGGCGCTCGCATGCGCTTGGCGTGAAAGGGCCAAATGTGAAGCGGCCTGCTTACCTTCGCGTTGAAGAGCTTTCTTGACCGCTCGCGACCTAGTGGGTGATGTCGCCCGTCCTGGTGACGTCTGCCCTTGAGCATAATCGCGCGCCGCCTGAGTCCGCGTGCTCTTCGATACTTTTCCTTCCTTCGGAGGCGGTAACTTCACTCCCGCCCGCCTAGCCTTCGAGAGCCCGATTGCGATCGCCTGCTTTGCAGAACGGGCACCATGCTTGCCTTCTCGGATATGCTCCATCTCTTCCCGAACGAATTCTCCGGCCTGTGTGGAAGGAGCTTTACTTTCCCGCGCGTCTTCCCGCGCCCGTTCAAGAGTTTTCTTTTCAGGCATAGAGCCTCCTGCAAACTTGAGAGCACGTTTGATTCCGTTTGATTCCGTAACCGGGCAAAACCAGCTGAAAAAGTGATGAGCCTTCACTTTGACGCTCATCCACTGACTTGAAGAGGCGACTGTCCCACCAGAGATCGAGGAACTGCGGATGAATCTACCGAGTCTTTCCTATCTCCCGCAGGTGAGCTTGTGCTTATCGAGATAGGACGTGAGCACTGCTGCGCTCGCGTCAGGATCCGCCAGGGCCACGTATCCGTCGGGCCGAACGAGATAGACGGCATTTCGCCGCAAGCCCGTCTGATCCATCTCCGGGCGCCAGGGATATACGTGCAACGACAACTTCCCCCCCTCGCATTGCGCCCTGATCGCCGGTGCTGCGTCACCGTAGATGTGGACCTGCCAGTCCAATGAGGTCAGCGGGGTGAAGTTGTCAGCGCCGATAAGGTTCGTCTCCACCCATGGCAAACGATCACCGCCATGAACCGCTCCAGCGCGGCCAGCGCTCAGACTGCTACCTCGGTAGTTCACCACAGTCTGCGAGACCGTGCGGAACATGAATCGTCGTACCACCTCAAACGCGAAAAGCATCGGAACCAGGAGCGGCACGATCCGTAGACGCATGAGCCGCGCTATCGGCCCCCGGCTCGTCACGCCCGTGAAGGCCTGATCAGTCGTCGCAACCAGCCGCCTGGCGAAGGAGATACGCTCCGGCTCATAGGTATCCAGGAGAGCGCCGCCCGCACGCCCGTGCAGGACCGCGGCGAGTTTCCATGCGAGGTTCACGGCATCGCCAATTCCGGTGTTCATCCCCTGTCCGCCGACGGGGCTGTGGATGTGCGCCGCGTCGCCTAGTAGAAACCCGCGGCCCCTGCGGAAATGATCGGCTACCCGGTGGTGTACGCGGTAGGTCGAGAACCAGTTCACGCGCGCGACGTCGATGTGCATCCATTCGATCACACGCTGGCTCACGTCAGTCCACGATAGGTTGTCTTGTTGGTGTGCGGCATCCTCCTGCACGGTGCCGATGAGGCGAGCATGTCCTTCGCCCTTCAGGGGAAAGACGGCAAGGAAATCCGTCGTGTCGAGGCCAACATGCACTTCGCCGTTCATGGCGGCGCCGCTTGACTCCACATCGGCGACGTAGAAGAGGTGCGCGTAAGTCCCGCCTGGGAAACCAATCCCCAAAGCCTCGCGCACGGCGGAATGCGCACCGTCGCAACCGGCAATGAAGGGAGCCGTACACGTTTCCACCACACCATCCGGGCATCTCAGACGAGCAAGCACACGAGTGGTCACATCCTCGAAGCCGAGCAGTTCCGTGCTCCGCTCGACCTTAACGCCATCGTCAGCCAGCCGTTCGATCAACAGGCGCTCATGCTCGTCTTGGGGATAAATCAACGCGTAAGGGAATGGACTGAGACCCGCGCCCATGCTTCCGAAGACGGCATGTGCCGCCTGCTTACCGGCTACCCAGAGGTTCACTGCTGCGATCCTGCGCCCCTTTTCGATCACCGCGTCAGCAAGACCGATCTGGCGATACAGCTCGAGCGTGCGTGCCTGCACGGCAAGCGCGCGCGACGTCGTACCCGGCTCCGCTGTCTTGTCGACGATCCTCACGCGCACGCCCAGCCGCGTCAGCCACAAGGCCAACACCAGGCCCGTCGGCCCGGCGCCGACAATTAGAACCTCAGTGTCGCCCCTCACCGATGCATTCATCGTGTAGGAATTGGTTTCATACTTAGCAGCCGAGATTTCATCGTTTCGCGACGTATTACCGCGTTATTGACCTTGCAGACTGACTTCCAAAACCTGTTCCATGTCGAAGCGTGTCCGACATACGAAATTGTAATGTCACAGTGCTGGCTCCAGAAAAATGGCACATCTCGAAAACCGGGGCCAATGCCCAACATTGCGCGCGCAACAGCTTGTCCCTGACTGGTGCGCAAGGCTTCGTCCACAATGATGCCGTTATCGACCGCGAGGCCGGCGTCTTGGGCCAGCTTCGTCCGTGGTAGTACGCCAACCCCCAAAACGACCATCTCGGCCTCAATTGCTTGCCCGTTGCTGAGCTCAACGCGATCCTCGCTAATGACTTGTGGGGTAGCGCCTAATATGAATCGAACACCATGCTGCTCGTGGAGATCCTTGACGAATTGGCCGAATTCTCGACCCAGCACTTTTTCCAGGGGAGCGACGCCCCTCCCTATGACTGTGACTTCCAGTCCTCGATCGCGGAGCGAAGCAGCCACTTCGAGGCCGATGAAACTAGAGCCAATCACGACGCAGCGCTTTGCTCGCTTAGAATTGGCAATGATCGCGTTGCTCTCGGCCAATGTTCGCAAACGGTGAACGTGCGGTAACCGAGCGCCTTCGATAGGAATGGACTGGGGCTCCGCTCCAGTCGCTAGCAAGAGCGTTCCGTGTCGTAGAACGCGTACGCTTCTTAGCGTCGATTCTTGGGCCACCCGGTCAACGCGAACGGCCGGATCCGTGGTAACCAGCTCGACGTGAATTGATTCATAGTAATCGCGCGTGCGAAGCGGAATCCAATCCTCGGGAGCCTTGCCAGCAAGATAGTCTTTTGAAAGATTTGGACGATCGACTGGACCGGGTTCCTCGTCGCCCACGAGCGCTATTGGCCCGTTATAGCCTTGTCTGCGCAACATGTCCGCGCAAGAGGCGCCGGCTGCGCCCGCACCAATAATCACGACAGACTCTGGGTTCTTCGGACAAGCTACTTGGAAAGTAACATCCTGCTTGCGATCAACTCTGACTTTGCCGCCTGCCCGTTGAACAATGAAACATGAGACAGGATTAAGAGCGGGAGCTGCTTCGGCTTCGCCCGTGCGCAGGCTGAATCGCGCGTGGTGCCAGGGGCAGCGGATCGTTTCGCCGAAAACCAGCCCTTCCGCCAGAGGCCCGCCGTAGTGCGTGCAGGTCGCGCCAAACACAAAGACATGAATGGTTGACGTAAGCGTGATACTCGCCGTCATAAACCGTGCGTTGATAGTTGACAACGCCATTCTTCGTGTCAGAAGTCGCGACCTCCCAGCGCAACTGCATCTACATCCGAGTCGGACACACTGAACGCAATTCCCGGGACAACCTTGGCGACCGCAGACAAGAACACGGTTGCAACGCGACGAGCGTCAAAGTGTTCGACGTCACGGCAGCCCGCCAACCCGAGCGAATGGCGAAGGTCGGGGCTCCGATAGAGACGCAGAATTCCGGCAGCGAGCGCCTCGGCACTTTCTGGCTCCACGAGAATGCCATTGCGGACCACCTCTGGAACGGCGGCAGCGCGGACGGCTACAATCGGTTTGCCGGCAGCCATCGCTTCCAGAAAGACGATGCCGAAACCTTCTTGCAGGCTTGGCAAACAGAATACATGG
>Ga0068855_100001862_pt1 | contig 26220 bp, 23 predicted proteins | sample KBSCornC52_FD_66592 | JGI IMG/M metagenome (GOLD analysis project Ga0068855, IMG submission 66592) | Corn rhizosphere microbial communities from Kellogg Biological Station, Michigan, USA - KBS Corn C5-2 | ecosystem: Host-associated > Plants > Roots > Rhizosphere > Soil ... | reverse complement strand
ATCTTATATGTTAAGCTGTTCCAGAAACTCCGGGTAGGAGGCGGGAGAGAGAGGTTGAGGGATCTTGGCATTCGATGCCCTAAAGCAGACACGTTCCTCTCCCGCTTCCAGTCCGGTCCTTACGATCAATAGAGTGTCGCCCTTCAGGACCCATATAAGATTATCGAAGCGACCGGACGCCGAATCCTATCCTGCCCGCCAAAGAAAACAGGGGATACAGCAGATGCTTCTCGTCGGTATCGATTGGGCAGACGATCATCATGACGTCTGCCTGGTGGACGGCTCCTCTCAGGATGCCTCCGCGTGTCTGGCCCGGTTCCGCATTGCTCAGTCCACAGCCGGGTTCGCGACCCTCCATGAAAGAGTGCGTGAATACGAAACATCGCCCGAGCAGGTCCTGGTGGCCATCGAAACGCCTCACGGGCTCCTGGTTCACGATCTTGTCCAGCATGGCTACGGCGTCTATCCGATCAATCCAAAATCTGCCAGCCGCTATAGGGATCGGCGTTCGCCCGCCTCACCCAAAGACGATGCCCGGGACGCCTTCTCCCTGGCGCACATCCTGCGCACAGACCGGGAGCACTATGCGCCGCTCGACATCCTGCCCGAACAGTACCGCCTGCTGGAGGAGCTTTGTCAGGACCTCAGACAGATGGTCGATGATCGAACGCAGATCATCAACCGCCTGACCTCCTGCCTGAAGGCCTACTATCCTCAGGCTCTGAATCTGTTCAGCCGTCTGGATAGTCAGGTGTCGGTCGCCTTCCTGCGCGCCTTCCCCGAACCGGCGAAGCTGACAGCACTCTCCAGAAAGCGGTTCCTGGCGTTTCTTCAGAAGCACCAGTACACGCATCCGGAGCGCGCCGGGCAGATATACGCCCAGGCTACCGCCCCTGCTCCCGCCGCCGACCCGGTCATCATCCGCTCAGGCCAAATGCGCATGCTGGCGCTCCTGGACCAGCTCACCACGCTCCAGGCGCACATCCGAGCCTACGAGCAGCAGATCCATAAGATCTTTCAGGAGCTGCCCGAAAGCGACCACATCTCCAACTTCCCCGGTGTGGGCGAGCGCATCGGTCCCGAGCTGCTCGCCACTCTGGGGCCGCGGCCAAAGAGTGACGCGCCAGGCCGCTTCACATCCAGCGAAGGGCTCAAGCGACTTTCCGGCGCCGCTCCGGTCACCAGGCAAAGCGGCCGCTACAAACAAGTAAAGTTCCGCCGCGCTTGCGATCGGCAGTTGCGCAGGACACTCTACGACTGGGCGAAGACGGCGACCAGGACGTCACGCTGGGCTCACGCTTACTACGAACACTGCCGGGAACACGGACATCGTTACAACACGATACTGCGCAACCTCGCCCTAAAGCTCATCGCGATCCTCTACCGCGTCTGGAGCACCGGCAAGGCTTACGATGAGCAGTTCCATATCGACAACCTGAAGTCCAGGGGCGTCATTTGGGCCGCTCATCTATAACGCTCTCAATAATCGGTGGACGCAGCCACCTCACAAGAACCCCGGATTCCGGGACAGCTTGACATAGAGTGTCTGTTTTTGACGTTAAGCGCCGCCGGAATCAGGAAAAGTTGAACCTTACGGTAGAATGGCGCCCAGGCTTACAAGCGAAGTGAATATCAACGATCTATTAATATCGCGGTTGGAAGAGGGCCGGACGCCAATTCCACTGAGGGTACTGAATCGGCTGCGGCTCGGCAGGGACGTCGCGGCCCGGGTAAGACCGCGTGACCCATCAAATCTGGCATGGGTCTACGTCATTCCACTGGTCGATCATGTTAGGGGTAGCACCGCCGTGGTGAATGGCGAGCGGACGGCACTTTCTTTGTCAGGAGAACCGCCGGTCTGTGGTTTCGTCGTGCGATATATCGAGGTTGCCGAAAACATCATCGACGAATACAACCGTGAGGAGCGGGACGACCCGGAGCACCCTGCACATGATGAGCGCGCCATTGCAACAAACGAAGACGAATTGGCGGACATATTGCGTCTCTACACCGTCGATCTCGATTCACTCCACATTCCGATTGACGTTGGATACGTGTTCGAACCAACGACTGATTGAGAACCGGTTGACAACAATCGCTGGTTACATTTGGCTCGGTGCGGATACGATTGTCGGTCTCGCCTGCGCTGTGAACCGCTAATTCGTTAATACGTATAAAATTCTTCGCCCGATCGGGCGAATCGGTGTCACCCGCGCGCGCCTAACCGTATCTATATAGATGGAACGCCCCAGTCGTCTGGCGAACGCGCCGGTCAGGAAGCGGTAACATGGTCCCAAGCAATTCAATTAAATCCGCAGCAATCGCCGCCGCATCGGCCGCATGCATGCTCCTCGCTCTGTCGCCGATTCAGACCCTCGGCCAGAACACGCCCAAGCCACCGCCGGAGGACTCGGAGGTGAAGATGGGACGGGAGGCCGCCGTCGACACCGACAAGGAGCTGAAGCTCATCACCGACCCGGCGGTTCTCGACCGGGTGAACCGCATCGGGCAGGAGCTTGCGGCCATTGCGAACTCTACGCAGATTCCCGCGAAGTGGGGCGATTCGAAGGTCAAGAAGTTCAACTACACGTTCAAGGTCGTCGACGACAAGGACGTGAACGCCTTCTCCCTCCCCGGCGGATTCATCTACGTGAACAAGGGCTTGCTCGACTACGTCCACTCGGACGATGAGCTGGCCGGCGTCCTGGCCCACGAAATCGCGCACGCCGCCCATCACCACATGGTCAAGCTGGTGCGCGAGCAGAGCAAGATGCAGAATGTGCTGATTCCGCTCGTAATCGCGGCGGCTGTGGGAGGCAAGGGGAACGGCAATACGGTCGGCGGAGCGATGATGGCCGGACAGCTCTACATGACTGCCAAGCTGAACGGATACGGCGTCGAGGCGGAGAAAGACGCCGACTACTCCGGCATGGTTTACCTCTCCAAAACGAAGTACAGCCCGGTCGGCCTGCTCACCTTCATGGAGCGGCTCGCGACCGACGAGCAGCGGAGCCCGGACCGCCCACTCGGCATCTACCGGACCCACCCGCCGTCGCCGGAACGCGCCCAGGCGGCGCTGGATCACCTCGAAGACCTCCATATTGCCGTGAATCGCCGCGCCGCCGACCCGAAGATGCGGGCTGTGGTCACCGTGACCAACGTCGGCGGCAGACCGACCGCCGAAGTGAAGATGTACAAGACGGTTATCGCGCGGCTCGTCACGGATGACAGCCTCTCGGCGGAGGAGCGTGGGAAGAAGCTCGCGAAGGACCTCGACACGCTCTTCGATCAGGGGCTGAAGATGTACGAAGTGCGCCCCACGCCGGACAAGTCGAAGATCATCGCGCGTTTCCAGACGCTGGTCACCTACACGCCCTCCGATGCCGCGGCGCTCGGCAAACCCGTCTCCGCACTCACGGATGACACGCTGGAGGCCATAAAGACAGTGCTCTGGCAGGAGCAGGTGAACCGGCCATCGAGCGGCGTCGACATCAGCAAGTAACTCGAATCAGAAATCGGGGCCTCCGCGCGAGCATGCGCGGAGGCCTCGTTGCATGTGTGGCGAGCCATGCGTGACACCCAAACCATGCTTGTAAAATCCGTGTCTCGCGGACTTTCGGTACCACGGATGTGTACAACCACGGATGTAAAATCCGTGTCTCGCGGGCTTTCGGTACCACGGATGTAAAATCCGTGTCTCGCGGGCCCGCGGTACCACGGATGTAAAATCCGTGTCTCGCGGGCCCGCGGCCGAACGTCCTGCCGGACGGGGAAGGGTCAAGCCTCGAAGGAGGCTTTCGTTTCGTAGCGAGGGGTTTCAACCCCGGATTCATCTCGGAACGGAATCGCGCGCAATTTGAAGATTCGATGTAACCACACTGGCGGATCGCGTGTCTCTAAGGTATATTAACCTTCAATACACCTTAAGTATTTTCCGGCATCGACGCCTGGTTGCTCATCGAGGACATAAATGAAGCGTTGGCTGATTGTGTTGATTCCCGCCGTCGCGCTGGGCGTGCTGATCGCCACGCGTGTGAAGGCAAAGCGCGTGGAAGCGGCGGACCAGGCGAAGGTCCGCGAGATTCGCATGAAGACGCCGCCGCTCGTCTCCGTCGTGCCGGCGTCCGTGCGGGACATCGTCCAGACGTATGAGGCGGTCGGCAGCGCCGAATCACCGTATAACGTCAAGATATCGCCGAAAGTCACCGGCCGAATCGACTTCCTGCAGGCGCGGGAGGGTGACCGGGTGAACGCCGGAGATGTGCTGGCGCGGCTCGACCCGACCGAGGTAGAGGGGCAGGTCCAGCAGGCGAAGGCCGCCGTCGCCGAGGCCGAATCCCGTCTCGCGCAGGCCCAGATCACGCTCAACCCTACTGAGGCCAACATTTCCACGAACATCCGGCAGCAGCAGGCGGCCGTCGAGGTCGCGAAGTCGGACCTGAACCTCGTCCTCGTGAACTCCGAATCGAAGAAAGCGAACCAGCGCACCTTCATCACGGATGCCGCCGGCCGGGTACGAAACGCCGATGCAGCGATATCGCGCGAAGAGGCCAACGTGAAGAGCGCGCAGGCGAACCTGGCGAACGCCCAGTCGAAGTATAACCGCGTAAACGACCTCTACAAGCAGGGCTTCATCGCGGCGCAGGACGTGGACGACGCGAAGACGCAGGTGAGCGTGATGCAGGAGTCGCTGAACGTAGCGCAGCAGCAGCTCAACGCCGCGAAAGCCAACCGCGACTCGATGCTCGCGCAGAAAGAGGCGGCCGAAAAGCAGTACACCATCGGCGTGAACGGCGTCGCGGCGGACACCGCGTCGGCGAAAGCGCGTCTGCGGCAGGCGCAGGCCGCCCTTGAGTACGCGAGGGCGAACACGGCGCAGAAGCCGGCCTATGAGAAGAACATCGCCGCTCTGAAGTCGGCGGTCATCGCGGCGGAAGCCAACGTGGCCAGCGCAGAGGCTCGTCGGGCGGACACGGTGCTCCGCGCGCCCATCTCCGGATACGTTGCGTCCCGCTCGGCGGATCCGGGCTCGATCGCCACGCCGGGCCAGCCTATCCTTACGCTCGTAGGCACGAATCAGATATGGGTCAACTTCTCGGTGCCGGAAGAGGTGAATCGCTCCGTCGCTCTCGGCATGCCGGTCACGGCCACCTTCGACTCGCTGTCCGGACGCGAGTTCAGCGGCAAGGTCATCCACCAAAATCCGTCCGCCGACCCGGCCAGCCGCCAGTTCCAGGTGCGCGCCGCCATCGATAATCCGGTCACCGCGCTCAGGCCTGGCATGTTCGGGCGCGTGAAGATAGTCACTGCCCGCACGCCCAACGCCGTCGTCGTGCCCCGCGAGGCGATTCAGGAGGGCCGCGCCGGCAGCGAGGTCATCGTGGTGGACGAGAATAACACCGCGCATCATCAGCCCATCACGACCGGCCCGTCCGAGCCCGCTTTCGTCTCGGTCACATCAGGCGTCCATCCCGGCGATAAGGTCGTCATACTCACCGCCGTTCCGCTCAAGGAGGGCGCCACCGTCCGCGTCGGCGGCCAGCGCAAGGGATCGAAAAACGACGCCCGGCAGGCCGGCGGTTAGAAACCGCGACAACCAGGGTACAAAGTCCCCCTTCGGGGACTGGGAAGCCGAGGTCACGGCGATAGTGTCCGCAGGGACACTTCGTACATTGGTTGCGGCGGTTTGCAACCGCCCAGGCCGCACCGCCATTCATCATCTGACAAGGCACTCACCATGAATTTCGCGCGATTCTCGGTAACCCGTCCCGTCGCGGTGACGATGCGAATTGCGGCCCTGGTCCTGCTGGGGGCGATTTGCGCCACGCGCCTCCCCATCGACCTTCTCCCGCGCGTCTCCTTCCCAACGGTCGCCGTCGTTACGCAGTGGCCGAACGTTGCGCCCGAAGAGATAGAGGCGCAGGTGACGCGGCCCATCGAGCAGGCCGTCTCCTCGGTCTCGAACCTCTACCAGGTGAGCTCGACAACGGACGACGGCGTCTCGACGGTCCGGGTTCAGTTCAACTGGGGGACCGACATCGGGCAGGCGGCGGTCGAGGTGCTCCAGCTCGTCGGGCGCGCGAAGCAGAACTTCCCGGTCGACCCGACGCTTCAGGAGCCCACCGTATATCGGTATGACCCGTCGCAGCTCCCGATTCTCATCTACGGAGTGTCGGGCGGGAAGAACGCGGTCGAGCTCCGCTCGCTGCTGAAGAACGAGGTGACGCCGATTATCGAATCGGCGAATGGCGTGGCGGCCGCGGTCGTAACGGGCGGGCAGGAGCGCGCCATCGTGGTGGACGTGGACCCCGACAGACTCCGCGCGTACCACCTCTCCCTCGACACCATCAACAAGCGAATCGAGCAGGAGAACCAGAACCTTCCGGCCGGAATCGCGAAGGAAGGGAACACCGAGTACACGATTCGGAGCCTCGGGTGGTTCAAGGACCCGGCGGAGCTGGCCGCGATTCCGGTGGGGGCGTCGAACGGGCAGGTCGTGAAGCTGAGCGACGTGGCAACCGTGCGCGACGACCACACCGAGACGCGGTTGAACACGCGCTTGAATTCCGAGCCGGCCGTGGGCGTGATCATCACAAAGCAGAGCGCCGCCAATACGGTCGACACCGCGGAAGCGGTCAAGGAGAAAGTCCTTCAGGTAAAGAAGCTCTATCCGAACCTCCATTTCGGGCTCGCCTATGACCAGGCGCAGTTCATCGAGGGCTCGATCAACGACGTGAAGACGAGCGCCGTCATCGGCGGATTCCTCGCCGTGCTCGTGCTGCTCTTCTTCCTCCGCAACTTCCGCTCCACGCTCGTCGTCGCGCTCTCCATCCCCATCTCCATCATATCGACGTTCGCGCTGCTCTACATGGGCGGGTTCACGCTGAACACGATGTCGCTGGGAGGGCTCGCGCTCGCCACAGGCCTTATCGTCGATGACGCGGTGGTCGTGCTGGAGAACATCTTCCGGCACATCGAGCGGGACAAGAAGCGCGCCGCAGAGGCGGCCGTCTCCGGGACGATGGAGATCGCCTCCGCCGTCGTCTCATCAACGATCACGATCATGGTCGTCTTCCTCCCGCTGCTCCTCATCAAGGGGCAGGCCGGGCAGATGTACACGCAGTTCGCCCTCGTCGTCATCTTCTCGATGGCCGTCTCTCTCCTCGACGCCATGACGGTCGTGCCGATGCTCGCGTCCCGGCTCATCCAGGGCGACGCGCACCACGAGGAGCTCGCGGACGGACACAAGCGCAACCTTATCGAGAGCCTTTTCCATCGATTCGGGCAGTGGTTCAACGCTCTCGACGCCTCCTACCGGAATGCTCTTGGCTGGACGCTGAAGCACCGCTACTGGATTCTGATTGGCGCGGGCGTCATCACGGCCTGCAGCATGCTGCTCTGGCCGATGATCGGCAGCGAGCTGATGCCGGCAACCGACAGCGGCGACCTCCAGATCGCAGTCAAGATGCCCATCGGAACCTCGCTCGAACAGACGGATAAGGTGGTTCGCACCATCGAGGGCCAGCTTGTAAGCGATCCGAACGTCGCGACCGTCTTTTCGGCCTCCGGCACGACGCTCAACCTGCGGGGCGCGACAGCCGCCCTCACGCCCTACCAGGGGTCGTTCATGGTGAAGCTGAAGGAGGACCGCAAGCTCTCCACTCAGGAATTCATCAAGTCGATGCAGAAGAAGTTCGCCACGCTGGCCGGCGCGCGCGTTCTCCCACGCGCCACCGACCTCGTGACCTTCATCCTGACCGGCGGGCCGCAGAACGTCGAGGTGGATATCTTCGGGAAGGACCTGACGCAGCTCTCCAACCTCTCGAAAGAGGTGATGCGGCGGATTCGGACGATTCCGGGCCTTGAGAACATCGACGTAAACTGGCAGGAGGCGACGCCGGAGCTCCAGTGGAAGGTCGACCGCGACAAGGCGCTCCAACTCGGACTCTCCTTCTCGGACGTCGCGAATACCGTTAACACCGCAACCAACGGAACCATCGCGAGCTACTATCAGGAAGCCGGGTTCTCCTATCCCATCGTGGTCCAGCTCCCGGAAAATCGAAGGAAGACGGTGGACGAGCTGAAGACGCTCCCGCTTGTTCCTACCGTGGCAGGCGTGCCCCATCAGGACCTCCAGCTCCAGCAGGTCGCGCATGAAGAGAACGGAACCGGCCCCAGCGAGATCACGCGGCAGGACCGGCAGCGATTCATCGCGGTGCTCGGCGTGCCGATGGGCCGGTCGGAAGGTGAGATTCAGGCCGACATCTCGAAGGCGCTTGCGGACATGCCGATGCCGGTTGGATACTACTGGGACTGGGGCACGAATCAAAAGCGGCGCGCGGACGAGTATGCGGGGATGGGCCTCGCCGTCGTCCTGGCCGTCTGCCTCATCTACATGCTGCTTGCGTCGCAATTCGAATCGTTCATCCATCCGCTGACCGTTCTCGTCTCGGTCCCGCTCTCGGCCATCGGCGTCGTGCTCGCGCTCTTCCTCTCCGGCAGAGCGTTCGGCCTGACCGCCTTCATCGGACTGCTGATGCTCGTTGGAATCGTGGTGAAGAACGGGATCCTGCTCGTCGACTACACCAATGCGCTGCGGGCGAGGGGATATGGACGGGACATGGCGGTGCTCACGGCCGGCCCAACCCGTCTCCGGCCGATCCTGATGACGACGTGCGCGGCGGTCCTCGGAATGCTGCCACTCGCCATCGGGCTCGGCAAGGGCTCGGAGACGCAGGCCCCGATGGCGACCGCGGTTATCGGCGGCCTGATCACCTCCACGATGCTGACCCTGTTCGTGATTCCGACCGTCTATACGCTGTTCGACGACCTGGCGCGATTCTTCCGCAGGGACAAGCTCGATCTGGGGCAGCCCGAGCTGGTCGAGCCGAGCGTCGAGGGACTCGAGCGCGAGCCCGTGATGGACGGCGGTCCGCTGCCGATTCGCCCCGCCGAACCCGTAGATTGATATGACACATGTGCTTGTTGGAACCGAGGAGCCGCGTTTATGACTGATACACTTGTGCGGACAATGGAAGCAGGTTTGGTTGAAATGGATGACCTGACGGAGCAAGCCGAACAGCTGGAGTGCCTGCTCCCCATGACGATGGCGCGGCTGTTCCGCCTTACCAATGAGCACCCGCTGGCCGATTTGCCACTGGCGCAGCTCCGAATCTGCGTGTTTCTCCAAGCGGGCCCGCGGACGATGTCAGCGATCGGCGAGGAGTTCAAGACGTCTGTAAGCGCCGTCACGCAGATGGCGGACCGGCTCGAAAGAGGCGGATTTGTGGAGCGCGTGGTCGACGTGGATGACCGGCGGCAGAAAATGCTCCGCCTGACGGAGTATGGCGCGAACGTGATGAGGTCTCGCCGCGAGAAACGGATTGGCCGCGTGCTGGAATCGCTGAAGAAGCTCTCGCCCGAGCAGCGCGAGACGCTAATAGTAGCTGTCGAGGCGTTCAGCCAGGCAGCGCGCGAGGTAAACGACCTCCCTGATGAGAGGGGATTCGTCGCGCCGCAGCCTTAGGCAGTCAGAGCAAACTATTTGAGCGCCTTCGTATTGTAAGGAACTATCGCTACTGAAGAGGATATGCATGTCCTTTCGTCATTTGCCGTCCCTGCTGACCCTGATCATCGTGCTCGCTACGCCAGCCGTCTCTCTATCCGCCCAACAGACGCCGCCGGTCCAGCCGAAGATTCAGCCGACGCCGCTCCCTCCGCCGGTCGAGCTGCCGCTTCCGCCGGAGCCGCTTCCCGGCGGGCCTGCCGCGCCACTCACCGCCGACGAGGCCGCCCGAATCGCGCTCCGCAGCCAGCCTGATATTCTCACCGCAACCGCGGGGATCGAGGCTGCCGCCGGCCGCGTGCAACAGTCGCGCAGCGGCCTGCTCCCGACGGTGAGCGTGACAGGAGGATACACCTACACGCAGGGCCGCCTGACGGGCGGGACAGGAGGCACGGGTACAGGCGGCACGGGAGGAACAGGTGGAACTGGCGGGACCGGGAACTTTTCGACAGGCAGCAACGCTTCGAACTGGACCGGCACGGTCACTGCGCGGCAGCTCCTCTTCGACTTCGAGCGGACGCGGAACCTGGTACGCCAGTCGACCTCGCTCCAGCGCGCCGCGACGGCGAACCTCACCCGCGTGCAGCAGGACCTGGTCTTCAATGTCAAGCAGGCCTTCTACACGTATACGCAGGACACCCGCCTCGTGTCGGTCAACGAGGCGAACGTGCGGAACCAGCAGGCGCAGCTCGCGCTCGCGCAAGCGAAGCTCAACGTAGGCCTCGGCCTGCCCTCCGACGTGGTCCGCGCCCAAACGGCGGTCGCCGAAGCGATTCAGAACCTCGACGTGGCGCGCAACAACGCCTCCGTATCGCGGGTCAATCTGAATCGCCTGATGGGAATCGATGCCCGAACGCCGATTACGGCCACCGAGGCCGGCGAGCCGCCGGTCACGATCGACGATCTGAACGGGCTGATTCAGGGGGCGCTGCGACGACGGCCCGAGATCCTTCAGGCGCAGGCGAATCTCCAGGCAGCGCAGTTCGGGGTGAGCGCGGCGCGCGCCTTCAACGCGCCACAGGTATCCGCCGACGTGAGCGCCTTCACGCGCGGAGCCAACTTTCCGCCGAAGCAGGACGCCGTGAGCATCGGCGCGACTTTGAGCTGGGACCCTTTCGACGGAGGCTTCACGGCCGGCCTGGTCCGTGAAGCGCGGGCGAACGTCACCATCGCGCGAGCGGACGTGGAGCGACAGCGGCAGGTAGTCACGCAGGACATCGCCACCGCCTATTTGAACCTCCGCACGAACGAGCAGCGCGTCACCACCGCTACCGCCGAGGTCGCAAACGCCACGGAATCGGTCCGCCTTGCCGAGGGCCGCTACCGCTCCGGCGTCGGCACCTTCCTCGAAGTGACGGACGCGCAGACCGCCCTCCTCACCGCCAACACAAACCTCGTGAACGCGCGCTCAGCCGTCGACCAGGCCCGCGCCGCATTGACTCGGGCAATCGGGGCCGGTCTGCCCTAACCCCAATGCCATCCAAATAATAGGGATTCACGCTCTGCACGGAGACCGGGGCGAAGCATTCGCGCTCCAGCATTCGCGCGCATCGGCAGGTTGAGAGCGCGAATGCCAGGCCCCTACGTGCGCACAGGTCACAATCCAACCGCAGTCTTTTTTGAAATGCCTTGCGTGTAAGCCACGGAGGTGGCTTTCGTTTCAAAGAGAGGGGTTTCACCCCCAGACCTGACCCACCGGTCTCCAAACAATCGAAAACCCCGGCATCGATTCAGCGGGAATCGATTCCGAGCCGCTCGTATTCACTGGCAGGAGCCGGATTCTTCCGCTCGCCAAGGCTCGCATCAGAATGACGTCAACGGCAACAAGGCAAAAGGAGCGACGTCGATTCGGAGCGACTCGCCCCCTGCACGCACAGTGCCCACCATGGCGAAGAGCTGGCCGAACGTATGGAAGCCCAGAGGTGCGGCCCGACGGCCACCCCACTGCCCGACAAGCCTTCCATCCAACGCGACTCGCCCCCGCCGCGCACAAAATCCCCCTCTCCCGTTCTTGGGAGAGGGGTTGGGGGTGAGGGCCGCCCCCCTCAATACTGTGCGACGCTCGGGTCTATCTCCTCCGACCAGGCGAGAACGCCGCCCTTCAGGTTCTTCAGCTTCGTGTAGCCCTGTGATTGAAGGTACTTCAGCACGTCCATCGAGCGCTTGCCGGACCGGCACTGGAGGATGATCTCCTGGTCGCGCGGCAGCTCGTCGAGATGCTTCGGCACGTCGTTCATCGGGATCAGCTTCGTGTGCGGAATGACGGCGATCTCCGCCTCATACGGCTCGCGCACGTCGACAACGATGGGCCGCTCGCCGCGGTCGAACCGCGCCTTCAGCTCCCGGACCGTCATCTCCAGCCCGCCGCCCTGCTGCGCCGCTTCGGCCTCCGCCGCCGCGGCCTGCGGGATTCCACAGAACACCTGGTAGTCGATGAGCTCGGTGATCGTCGGATTCGCGCCGCAGATCGGGCAGTTCGGGTCCTTGCGCAGCTTCAGCTCGCGATACTGCATGCGGAGCGCGTTGTAGAGCATCAGCCGGCCGATGAGCGGCTCCCCGATTCCCAGGATGAGCTTCACCGTCTCCGTCGCCTGAATCACGCCGATGTTTCCCGGCAGGATGCCGAGCACGCCGCCCTCCGCGCAGGAGGGGACCATGCCCGGCGGCGGCGGCTCCGGGTAGAGGCACCGGTAGCACGGGCCCTTCTCCGCCCAAAACACGGAAGCCTGCCCCTCGAACCGGAAGATCGAGCCGTACACGTTCGGCTTGCCCAGCAGGACGCACGCATCATTGACCAGATACCGGGTCGGGAAGTTGTCTGTCCCGTCCACGACGATATCGAAGTCCTTCAAGATGTCCAGGGCATTGGCGCTGCTCAGTGCCTCCTCGAAACCGATAACGTTGCAGTGCGGGTTGATGGACTTCAGAGTCTCCTTCGCCGACTCCATCTTCGGCCGGCCAACGTCCTCCTGACCGTGAATGATCTGCCGCTGAAGGTTGGTCACGTCCACCACGTCGAAATCGACAATCCCAATCGTGCCGACGCCCGCCGCGGCCAGGTACATCGCGAGAGGCGAGCCGAGCCCGCCTGCGCCAATACAGAGCACCTTCGCCGCTTTCAGCTTCCGCTGTCCCTCGACCCCCAGCTCCGGCATGATGATGTGCCGGCTGTAGCGCAGCATCTCGTCTTTGGTAAGCTCGGGCAGCTGTGTCCGCTCAGTCTCGACCTCAGTAGCCGGCCGCTCGGCCAGATCCGTCCCGCCCGCGATACTGGGGACGATCGTCACCTCGTCGCCGTCCTTGAGCGCGGTCTCGCCGCCCTGCAGCGATCGCATGTCATCACTCCCGACATAGACGTTGACGTACTGCCGGAGCTGCCCCTGCTCATTGAACAGGTGCTTCCGGATGTCCGGGTACTTCTCGGAGAGCCGCGCGAGCGCGTCGTCCACGGTGGACGCGGGGACTTCTATCTCATCCTGGTTCGCGGTGTATCGTTGCAGCGCGGTGGGTACCAGCAGCCTGACTGCCATGAATCAAACCTCCTCAGCAATGGGCAAGCATCTTGCACGGTCTTCGTCGCTCAGGGCGAGCAGCACGGCTTCCAAATCGGCGGCGCGCCGCGCGGTCCAGGGCTCGATGGTCTCGGCGCGGAACACGGGAGCCTGGTCGTCGGCCACCCAGCTCGTCAGCCGCCCCGTGTCGCCGGTCATGGACGACACGATGATGTAGCTGTACCAGTTGGCCGCGTGGTCCCGGTCATACTGGCTGGGCCGCGCCGGATGGTCCGGGTGCGAATGGTAGAATCCCAGGACCTTCCTGCCGCCCGCCCGCTCTTCCCGGTCGAGCTTGAACATGACTTCAGCCGATATCTCGAACCGTCGCTCGTGGCCGTCCGCATGCGTGTTGTCGATGGGCCGGACCTCCTCCACGATCTTCCGGCCGTCCACCAGCCGCCCCATCAGCGCGCCGCAGCACTCGTAAGGATAATCCCGCGCGGCGTGAGCGCGTATCTCCGATTCCAGCTCCTCAGATAGATGGATCACCGGTGTCCTCGGTCCAGAACCGCTCACTCAGGTAGCGGTCGCCGTTATCACAAAAAATGGTCACCACCACGCCGTCGTCCAGCTCGTCCGCAACATCCAGCGCGGCGATGAGGTTCGCGGCGGACGAGATTCCGACCAGGATTCCCTCCTCCCGCGCCAGCCGCTTCACCATTTCGTAGGCGTCCTCGGTCGATACCTCGCGCTGCTCGTCCGCCAGTGACGGGTCGTAGATGTCCGGCACGATGGCCGACTCCATGTGCTTCATCCCCTCCAGGCCGTGGAAGGGCGAGTCGGGCTGCATCGAGATGAGCCGTACATTCGGCGCGGCATCCCGGAAGAACCGCCCTGTCCCCATGAACGTGCCGCTCGTGCCGAGGCCCGCCACGAAGTGCGTTATCCGCTCGTACGTTTGCCGCCAGATTTCCGGGCCCGTCGAATTGTAGTGCGCCTGCCAGTTCGCCGGGTTGCTGTACTGGTCGGGATAGAAGTACTTATCGGGATCGGCCGCGTAGAGTTCCCGCGCTTTCAGTATCGCGCCGTCCGAGCTGAGCCGCGGGTCCGTCAGTATCAGCTCCGCCCCGAAAGCCTTCAGCAGGCGTTTCCGCTCCTCGTTTGCGTTCGCCGGCAGGCAAAGGGCCACGCGATAGCCGCATGCCGCCCCGATCATGCTGTAGGCGATTCCGGTGTTGCCGGAGGTCGCGTCCAGAATCGTCTTCCCGGGGACGAGCCTGCCGGACCGCTCGCCGTCCAGAATCATATTCAACGCCGGGCGGTCCTTCACCGAGCCGCCGGGGTTGTACCACTCCGCTTTCGCATACAGTTCGACCCGCGGATTGACGGGCGTGATCTTGCGCATCCGGATCAGCGGCGTGTTGCCGATCAGGTCCACGATGGAAGAAGCGCCTGCGGGCACGGGGCGAACACGGGTCTGCATTGTGACCGAAGTTGATAATCCTGACTAAATTGGTCCTATTAGTATACCTTACCCGCTATGGCCCTCACTCCGCCGGCTCGATCGTCACCGACTCCATCTTGTCGCCGGGCCGGAGCTGCTGGACGACATCGAGGCCCTCCGTCACTTTGCCGAACGTCGCGTAGCTGCCGTCGAGACTCGGCGCGGCGGCGAGCGTGATGTAGAACTGGCAGGAGGCGCTGTCGGGATTGTTGCTGCGGGCCATGGCGAGGGTGCCAGCCGAATCGTGCTTGTGTTTGCCGGTCACCTCCAGCTTTATCGTCTTGCCGGAGCCGCCGGTGCCGTTTCCACTGGGGTCTCCGCCCTGGATGACGAATCCGGGCACGTGCCGGTGGAACGTCAGCCCGTTGTAAAAGCCTCTATCCGCCAGGCCAATGAAGTTAGCAGTCGTGATGGGCGCATTCGTCTCGTCCAGCTCGGCGCGAATCGTGCCCTTGTTGGTTTTGATGACGGCGGTTCGGTCAGCCATTTTGCTTCCTTTCGCGGGAATCCGGAAGAGCCGCCTCTCCACTATCGGGATCGGCCTCCTCATCGAGAATCGTCACTTCCAGCGTACCCGATGGAGCGGGAAGGATGGCCCGGTCCCAGACGAAGCGGCGGTCGGGCTGGTGCATCCGCAGAAGGAGGGGCTCGCGCCAGGGGTTGTGGAGGCAAAGCGCCCGCGGGCCGAGCATCTCCGCGAGGGTGATCGATTCGTGCTTCTTCCTGGGGTTCGCCTTGCCGATGCGACACCGCCGCGAGTCGCGGTCATAGGAGGGGCACTGGAAGCAGGTTAGTCGCTTCTCCGGCATGGCTATTATGTCTGGTGGTCTGCTGGCGATTTGGGCCCGGCCGGGCTATAATGAATGAACGGACTGCTAAGGTTTACCGCAACATATGTCTATTCGCAAGGCCCTGCTCAACATTATCTTCAGCATGTCGCTTCTGCTCGCGCTCGCGGGCGTCTTCGCGTACCCCTGGCACGGGCTCTCCTATCTGGAAAAGTGGCGCGAGCTCCGGACCGGCCGCATCTATCATTCGGCGCGAACGTCGCAAAAGGTTGTCGCGCTCACCTTCGATGACGGCCCGGATCCCCGCTATACCGGGACTGTCCTCAATATCCTCCACAGGCATCATGTGAAGGCCACGTTCTTCCTCTGCGGGAAAATGATTCGGCGGTACCCGCAACTTGCGCGCCGCATCGTGGCGGAGGGGCACGTCATCGGCAACCACACCGAGACGCATCCCCACCTGGAGAATCTGTCCGCCACCGCAGCCCGGCGCGAAATGGACTCCTGCGAGAACGACATCGAATCGGTAACGGGCGAGCGGACCTTCCTCTTCCGGCCGCCGCGAGGACTCTGGAACCGCGCAAGCTTCGAGGATGCGCGAAAGCACGGATATTCCGTAATCCTCTGGAGCCTCGCCTTCGATCGGCAGGCGGTGAAGGACAGCCACAGACTTCGGGACCGCGTGGTCCGCCTCGCGGGGCCGGGCGACATCATCCTCATGCATGATGGATCGGCGAGCCGGGCGGATGAGCGCGCGCCCACGATTCGGGAGCTGGACGGAATCCTAACAGGCCTTGAGCACCGCGGATTCCGGTTTGCGACGGTTCCTGACCTCCTTCACCTGCCGGGACTGCGGCCGGCCGGCCAATCTCCGCAAGTCGCCCGCGCGCCGCTCCCACAGCCAAAATGACCGGCGACGCGGCCCTCGCGGATGTTGCTTCCGATATTCATCGTGCCGCCCGCACCGGCCACATTCTCCACATCCCGCGTATCCCGCGCGCAGTCTGGGTGATCGCCCTCACCGCGGTCCTGCTCCGGGCGGGAATCGCGCTCTCCACGCACTTCACCAACGAAGATTTCCTCATCACGCTTCGGTATGCGGACAATATCGCGCAGGGGAAGGGGTTCGTCTACAACGAGGGTGAGCGGGTTCTGGGAACGACCACGCCGCTCTACACGCTGCTGCTTGCCGCAGCGGAGGTCGCGGACATCCCACCCGTCGGGTTCGGCAAGGCGATCAACATCCTCGCGGACGGGGCGCTCTGCATTGTTGTTTTCCTCTGGATGCGGCAGCTCGGCCGAGAATCCGCGGGAATCGCGGCGGCATTTCTGGTTGCCGTAAGCCCGCTGCACCTGCGGTGGTCCATCTCCGGCATGGAGACCAGCCTCGTCACCCTCTGCGGAACGGTGGTCTGGCTGCTCTACCTGCGGCGGCAATACCTCGGCGCGTTCGGGGTACTCGGCGTTCTGTTCCTCCTCCGCTGGGACAGCTCGCTGCTTCTTCTCGTTCTGACGGCGGCGGTGTGGTGGCGCGAGCGAACGTGTCCGCTGAAAGGGCTGGCGCTCTTCTCGCTTATCGTGATTCCATGGCTTCTCTTCGCGACCGAATACTTCGGCAGCCCGATTCCCGTCACCGGAATGGCGAAAATGACGGTCTACGGCTGGCGGTACCGATTCGAGTGGCTGCCCCTGTGGCCGAAACTTCGATTCCGGCTCGTCGGGACGCCGGTCTATGCAATCCTCACCTGTTTCGCGTTGAACGGGGCGCGCGTTGCCACGAGGGATCGGCTCGGCGGGCTGCTTCCGATGGTGGCGTGGTTCCTGCTCTACTGGGCCGGCTTCCTGCTCTCCAAAATCCTCCTGTTCGAGTGGTATCTGCCGCCCACGCTTCCGGTCTACGAAGCGCTTATCGCGCTGGGAATCCACGATGCCTTCGCGCACATTGCGCGCCGGGGTCCCGCTCGAATATGGGCGGCAGGCGCAATTCTCGGCGGAGCGGCCGTGGTCGCATACGTGGGATGGCTGATGAATGCCGTTTCGAGGGAGACGCAGCAGATTGAGGACAACCTGCGATTACCGCTCGGTCGGTGGCTCGCGAGGGAATCCGCGCCATCCGACCGCATCTTCCTGGAGCCGATTGGGTACATTGGCTACTACTCCAAACGCCGAATTGTGGATGCAATCGGACTGGTGACGCCATCGACGCTTCGCTACTATCGAGCCGGTTCGAAGTCGCCCTGGCTCGACGCGATCGAGGCGGAGCAGCCGGAGTGGTGCGTCCTGCGGCCCGGGGAGCTCCAGCACATCCTGGATGCGTCCGGAGGTCCGGATTCCATGTGGTTGCGGCAATATGAGCGCGTCCGGGGTGTAAGCTACTCGCCGAGGGTGGGCCGCGACCCGGAGACATTCTTCATTTACAGGAGGCGGAAATGACGGCGGCCCTCATTGCGCTCCTCGCACTGGCCTCGTTTGGGCAGCCGGACGGCGCATCGACTACTGCTCTCGTCGGCGCGACCCTCATAGACGGGGCTGGCGCGCAACCCCTGCCTGATTCGGTCGTTCTCATCCGGAACCATCGAATCGCGGCTGTCGGTGCGCGCGCATCGACGCCAATACCGGAGGGCGCGCGAATCGTCGATCTACGCGGCAAATGGGCGCTGCCGGGTCTGATCGACATGCACGTCCATCTGGACGAGGTCCTGACGCCTGCCGCCTTCCCGCTCTTCGGCGTCACCTCCGTCCGCGACGTGGGCTCCCGCCTGGTCACGATCCAGAAGCTCCGGGCGATTGCCGCGCGGGGCGGCGCGATTCCGCGAATATACTGGATGGGCCGCAACATCGACGAGGGGAAGCCGAGCTGGTGGGGCGCGGTCGCCGTGAAGGGTCCAAAGGAGGTACCGGCCCTGCTCGACGATATGGCGCGCCACGGTGTGGACGGCGTCAAGCTCTACGCGCTGGCCGGGCCCCAGGTAGCGCGGGCAGTGATTGACGACGCCCATCGGCGCGGATGGCCGGTTACGGCTCACCTCGACCGGACGCGCGCCAGCGATGCGGCCCGCATGGGAATCGACAACCTGGAGCACGTGTTCACGCTCTTCAACGAGCTGCGCAAAGCGCCCGGCAAGTCGATTCAGGGCTACCGCCGATCCTTCGCGGGTGTCGACGCGGTCGACCTGAACGGCAAAGCGGCGCGAGACCTCATCGATGCGCTCAGGCGCAAGCCAACCGCCCTCACGCCCACCCTGACCGTATCGACGATGCCTGTCGATGGGGAGGCCGGCGCGCGCCGCGATTACGGGTTCGAGGTTCCCGCCGGGTGGAAGAAATACTGGAAGTCGAGCTACTGGAGCTTCATCTCGACCGCCGGCTGGAGCCCCGCCGAGTTCGCCAAAGCTCGCGCCGCCCGGGCGAAATTCAGCGCGCTCGTGAGGATACTGGATCGCGAGGGAGTGCCCATCATTGCCGGGACGGACACGCCCGCTCCGTGGGTCCTGCCGGGTGCAGGGCTAATCCACGAGCTGGAGCTTCTGGTCGAATCGGGGCTGACCCCGATGAACGCGATTCAGGCAGCCACAGGACGCGCGGCGCAGGTCCTGCATCGCGAATCTGACCTCGGCACCATAAAGCCGGGTCGCTACGCCGATCTTCTCATCCTGGATGCCGACCCGCTCGCGGATATCCACAATCTGCGCAAGGTGAGCCGTGTATACATGAGCGGCTTTGAGGTTGACCGCGCGACCGCGAGGCGTGAGTTCGACGCTGCCAGAGAACCTCCGCCCGGGAAGCCATGAGGATTGACGTGAACAGAGGACGACATATCGCTGTAGCGGCTTCCATCGTCGCTTACCTCGGCGCAATACTTGCCGCACACGCCGCCGTGCCTGCACGGCCGACCCCGTCTCGCGTGGCTGCCTGGCTCGCAGGAATTCCGTTCGGACAAGACCGTATCGTGCTACTCGCCTCGTGCAAGCGCGGAGGGCCGCCCAACGCGTACCTGGCGCGAAGCTCTGAGGTGGCATGGTGGTCCGCACACCGGTTGCTGGCGTTCGACCATGACCGCTTCTTTGTTGACGAGAGGGACCGGATTGCCGCGTTCTCCCGCGCCACTGCAAAGAAGTTATGGAGCATCGCAGCAGACACGCGCCACTCGGACATCCGGGCCATAGCTGGCAACGGCGTAGTCCTCGTAACCGGTTCGGAACACGCGGTGCGCTGTCTTGACGCGGCGGGCGGAGTGGAGAAGTGGAAGTTATCCGGAACAAGAACGAGCGCGTTCATGTATCCCGTCGCCGTTGGTCGCGGCCGGGCGTACCTCGCCGCGGGAATGGCAGGTGGAACGTACGAGATTCTCGAGCTGGACCTCGCATCAGGAAAGCAGATCCGGGCGGTAAGCCCACAGCCGGGCGACGATCTCGGCTTCGAAGTGCGGTCGCTTACGAAATCCAGCGATGGCATGCGCTGGTATCTGATGCAGGCAGGCTATGGCACCCGCACCGTTCCCTCACTGCTGGCTCTCGACCCGTCATTCGCGCGGCTGTGGAAACGAGATGTCTTTTCCTATTCCGAGGTGGGCGGAATGCTCATATGCATCACGGGACGTGACAATGTCGAGAACATCGACCAGCCGCGCTTCATCATCGGGCTGGACGCGGGCGGCCAGGAGCGATGGCGATTGTCGATGGATCGCGCGCTCTGGATGGCCGGGTCATGGAACGGTTCCGCTATCTTGATTTCCGCGGAAGCCGGCGGGAGAAGCCGCAACCTTCGCGTCGTAGCCATCGATCCTACTCTCGGAAAGGCGCTCTGGTCCGTGCCGGTATCGAGCCGTTGACGGGCCGGATCATGCAGTGGCGGGGCTGAATTCCGATGTGCCCGGCGAGGAGTATTGCAGCTTCTCGTAGATCCCTGCGATCACTTCATCGATGGGGGCGCGGTGAGTCTCCACGTCGAGGATCTCGGTCTGGCGGGCGGCTTCGGCAAGCAGGGCGGGTATGTCCACGCGGCCGGCGTCGAACACGTATTCGTGGCGGCCTCCGTCGGTACGGACGAGTGTGGCGTTGGCGAACTCCGGAGCGCGCGCGTTCGGAGTCTCCAGCGTGAGATGACGGCGGTCGGCGTACTCGCGGCGCAGGGTCGTCCAGTCGCCGTCGAACGCGATTCGACCATTCGCGAGAAGCACGATCCGGCCCGCGAGCTGCTCCAGCTCGTCCATGTCGTGGCTGGTGAGCATGACCGTTAGGCCCTGCTCATCGTGCAGCTCCCGGATGAATTGGAGCATTGCCCGCTTTGCCAACACGTCCAGTCCGATGGTCGGCTCGTCGAGGAAGAGGATTTCCGGCTCGTGGATGAGCGCCATGCCGAGGTCCGCGCGCATCCGCTGGCCGAGGGAGAGCTCGCGCGCCATCGAGTTGAAGAACGCGTCGAGCCCCAGCATCTCCCTGATTCGCGGCAGCGCGCGGTCGTAGCGGTCGCGCGGAATGTCCCACACTACTCGCTTCCACTCGAAGCTCGCGCTGACCGGATGGTCCCACCAGAGCTCCGTCCGCTGCCCGAACAGCACCCCGATTCTGCCCACGTAGCGGGCGCGGTCACGGACCGGGTCCATCCCCAGGGCGCGAACCGTGCCCGAATCGGGGGCGAGCAGGCTTGAAAGCAGCTTCACCGTCGTGGACTTCCCCGCGCCGTTCGGACCCGCGTAGGCGACAATCTCGCCGCGCCGGATGGTCAGGTCGACGTGATCCAGCGCGCGCACCTCGCGAAAGCGGGGCCGAATCAGGTTGCGCAGCGTATCGCCGAGCTTCTCGGACCGCTGCCGCTGCCGAAACGTCTTGCAGACGCCGGTCAGCTCAACGACGATGTCCATGGCTGAGGTAGCGCTGGGAGCCGGTGCGCCCATACTCTCGCAGACCCTTCCTGAAGATGAAAGACGCGACAATTCCGAAAAGTAATGCAGCGAGGGGCGTCGCCGCGGACTGCCACGACGGACCCATTCCGAGCAGCCCGCGCGCCGGCAGCCACCCCACGAAGCCAATGGGAGCGAACGTGAGCATGCCACCGAGCAGGACCGGTCCGAGACCATCCAGCGGGAACGGCCGGAGCGCGCTCAGCATTACGTTTGAGCTGCTACAAACCTCCTCCGCGCCTCGTGGCGACCAGAATGCCAGCGACCCCCAGAGGTAAGAAAACGCCAGCACGACGGCGCACGACGCGGCGAGTGAGACCAGTAGAAGCGCGATCCATCCTGTTGTCACGGCGATTCCGATCCGGCTTGTCGACCAGGCGAGCAGCCCGAGCCCGATCAACAGGCTTCCCGACCCCGAAAAAGGGCAGAACCCCTCCGTCAGAATCGCGACCCAGAGCGGGCGCGGCTGGACAAGCACGTGGTCGAGCTGGCCCCGCCCGATTCGCCGGCTGATCTCCAGTACGTTGAAGTTGAAGAACGTCTCCATCGCGCCCATCACGGCCGTCGAGTAGGCGAGCATGAAGACGACCTGATCCGTGGACCACGCCCCAATGCCGTTGAATCGCGCGGCCAGCAGGAGGGTGGTGGACATCGCCGCCACGCTCAACAAGGCTTCCGCCCCGAAATAGAAGACGAACTGCTTCAGGTCCTTTGTCACCCAGAGCAGGTCCATCCAGGCCGCAATTCCCCACAGCCTCATCATGCGGACCACGATGTTTGGTTCGCTTTTACCCTCCATAGCCGGCAAGCCTCTGGCGGTTCGCCCGCCACATCCAGAGAGCGACAGGCCACAGACCAATAGCCCACGCCGCCTGCACCGCCAGCAAACAGAGGGGGTCGCCAGCGCCGATGAAGATTCGGAGTGGCGCGGACACGGCGGCGGCGAACGGCAGCCACTCGAAGGCGCGCCCGAGCCCCCACGGGAGAAGCGCCAGCGGAATCACCCGACCGCTCACAAGCGCGGCAATCGCGTCTCGCGTGCGGTTGATGGACCAGGGCGAGAGCTGGAACCAGACCAGCAGCGCCCCCATGATGAACTCCAGCGCGAGTCCGATGCTGACCGACAGGACCATGCTCACCGCAAACAGCAGCCCCGCCGCCACACTGGCCGGCCACGGATCGACTCCCAGAAGCGGCGCGGCCAGCAGCAGGGGAATCGAGCAGAGAACCCAGCCAACCGCCCACTTTCCCACCGTCTCCGACGTGAACTGCTCAACCAGGCTCATCGGCCGGGCGAACCGGGTCGCGACGTTCCCGTCCCACAGCGAATCCTCCAGCCCGATTCGGCACGCAAACTGCTCGGCGAACAACTCCGCAACGAGCGTATAGGTGAGGACCTCCCCAAGCGACATCCCTCCCGCGACAGGATGGCGCGCCATCACGATTCGCCACACGGAGAGCAGAAGCGCCACGCGCAGGAAGCGGACCGCGTAGTCCAGCAGGAAGATCGGACTCTCGCCCGCCACCGAGGTCGCAGCCATCGCCGCCGTCTTCCCATACCCGCGAAGACGAGCCGAAACGGCATTTTTGACAGGATTCACAAGATTTACAAGATGAGGTTCGTCGAGGCCATTCATTCGTTTGCCTTCGTGGTCACTGTGTGGTTTCAGCCGTTCAGCCGTTGACGTTATCCTGTAAATCTTGTAAATCCTGTCAAAGAATCCCGTCACTGAATCCCGTCACAGAATCGCGTCGATGAAGGAGCGGCTGCGCGCGTCGAGCGCCTCCGTGTCAAGAATCTCGAAGCGATTCGCGTCCACGTCCAGCAGGAGGAGGTGGGTGGAGGAGAGCCACAACGCGTTCTCCTGAAGCGATTGCGTCACGAACTCGCGCGGCCCGCGGTCCGTCTCGACGTGCCAATAGGTCGCCCCATATTCGAATTTGGCGCTGTTTATGGCGGTAACCGTCGCGGTGAGGTAACGCCGCCGGAGCTCCTCCTTCACAGCCGCGAGCGATTCCGCAGGCAGCTCGTTCGGATCGCTGATCGTGACAATCTCTTCGCCTTTGCCATTCAGCAGCGACAGATGGGCGTTCGGACGGGAGAGCGGCGCCGCCCAGACCGGCTTCACCGTCGGCCATGAGCTGGTCTCTCCGACCGTCATCCGCAGCCGATCCTTGGGTTGATAGAACAAATTCAACTCGCTCGCTTGCATGGGAACTCCTCGTCCGAACTCTCCCTGCGTGGATTGCACGGATTCCAAGCGCGAAATCCCTGCAACCCACGTAGGATGAGATCAGACATCGTCATAGGGCCTCAGCATCGTGGCGACGAGCATCTGGCCGGCTTCGTCGAGCGGGCTCAGCAGGCTCGTGAACGCCTGCGGCGCATTGCGGACCGCCCGTCCGAAGCGGACGCCCGGCATCCACACGCCGGGAGAGGACGACTTGACTTCCGGGCGCCGGATCTCGACCACAGCGCCCGTGTCGACATTCCTGTAGAGGCCCGGAGCCAGGTGGGCGCACTCGATCAGCGCGCTCACCGCCGCAACTGATTCAGACATTACCAACTCCTTCTTGAGAGCGACATCACTTCGTCGCGACAATCGTTCGATCGTGCACTCTCTCGCGAAGGCCGCGAGCAGAGCTAAGCTGCCATCTGCTTCATTGGATTTCCCCTTTCGCTCCCCACAAATCGGTTATCCGGCGATGCCGATGATCTGGCTTACGGCCGATTGCGTCTCCACCAGGTTGTAGAAGACGCCCTTCTTCTCCATGAGCTCAGAGTGCGTGCCGGTCTCGACGATCTCTCCCTTGTCCAGCACGATCAGTCGATTGGCGTTGCGCAGAGTCGACAATCGGTGCGCAATTGCGAAGGTCGTTCTGCCCTCGATGAGCCGGCCGATGGCTTCCTGTATCTGCTTCTCGGTCTCCACGTCCACCGAAGAGGTCGCCTCGTCCAGGATGAGAATCCGCGGATTGTGCAGGATGGCCCGCGCAATCGAGACCCTCTGCCGCTCGCCGCCTGAGAGCTTCGCACCCTTCTCGCCAACCATCGTGTCGTACCCGTCCGGCTTTCCCAGCACGAAGTTGTGCGCGTTCGCCGCCTTCGATGCTGTGACGATCTCCTCGAACGTCGCGCCGGGCTTGCCGTACGCTATGTTCTCGGCGATGGACCCATTGAACAGGAAAGGCTCCTGAAGAACGATTCCGATCTGCTGCCGCATGGACGTGAGCGACAGGTCCCGGTAGTCCACCCCGTCGATCTTGATCGCCCCGGCGTCCGGCTCGTAAAATCGGCAGAGCAGGTTGATGGTCGTCGACTTGCCCGCGCCCGACTTCCCGACGAGGCCGATCATGTCGCCCGGCTTCGCGGTGAAGCTGAGGCCCTTCAGGACCGGGTTCGACTTGTCATAGCCAAACCGGACACTGTCGAACTCCACCTCCCCCTCGATCACCTTCTCGACGCCTGGCTTAAGGTAGGCCTCCTTCTCCATGTCCATGATCTCGAAGATGCGGTCCGCGCCCGCCATCGCCCGGCTGAACCAGTTGTTCACCATGGCGAACCACTGGAGCGGCCCGAATACCAGAGTCAGAAGCTGGTTCACTCGAACGAACTCGCCGAGCGTAAGCTGGTGCGCGTAGACCATCCAGCCGCCCACGGTCCAGTTGATGAGCGTGCCGAGGCTGGCGAAGAACGACATCGCGCCAAACACCACGAACCAGCGGGAATCGGCCCGGACGCCGGCCTCCATCAGCTCCTCGTTGCGGACCTGGAACTTCGAGTGCTCCCAGTCCTCCTGCGCGAACGCCTTCACGACCCGGATGCCCGTGAGCGATTCGTTCAGGTGCATGTGGAATCGCGCCCACTTCTGCCCGACCCGGTAGTAGAGATTCGAGACGGTCTTCCAGGCCGCGCCGCTGATGGCGACGACCACGGGTATTGGCGCCAGGATACAGAGCGTCAGCTTCCAGCTCGTCAGGAAGAGCAGGATGGCCACGCCGAAGAGCAGCAGCCCGTTCGAGACGAAGTAGGGCACGCCGTCCACCAGGAAACCCCAGACGCGATCCGTGTCCTGCGTCACCCGGCTCGTAATCGCCCCCACCTGCTTCTTGTCGAAGAAAGTGACCTGGAGGTACTCGATGGCCCGGTAGAGCGCCTGCCGCAGGTCCCCCGCGATGTGCGCGCTGAGGTAGGCGACCAGCTTGTTCGCCTTCACCTGCACGATGATGGACACCGCCAGAATCGCCAGCCACGCCGACATGAGCGTGAAGAGCAGCGTCAGGTTCCGGTGCGACTGCATGACACCGTCGATGAGGCGGCCCTGAATCATGGGCGGGATCAGCGTGAGGCCTGTCGAGATCAGCGTGTAGCCGACCAGAATCGCCGCCTGCTTCTTATAGGGCTTCAGGAACGCGCCGACTCGCAGCATCGTTGCGTTGCGGTTGACGCAGGCCGGGCATACACCATCCTTCTCCGGCAGCAGACGCGCGCACTTCGCACAGCGGACCCGCTCCTCCTTCAGGTTGACGGAGAGCGGCTCGCCCTTCGCAAGCTGCTCGATTCCGCGCGCGGCTTCGGAGAACTTTGCCGCCACGGTGAGCGAGTAGGCGATGACCGGCACGATCTCGCCCCGATTCGTGGTCAGCTCCAGCCGCCCGCCGCCCACCAGCGGCTCGTTGCGAGCGTGCTTCACGTCGCGAATCGGAATCTGGAACGACACCGCGCCGCCCGGCTCGATAGCGCGAACAACCGTGCCCGTCACCTCCAGCGTGCGGCGGCCGAACATCCCGTCCTCGCCGAAGTCGCCTTCGAGCCGGATCAGAACGTCATCGGCTGGCGATTCAGGCTGGCGTTCGGGAGGCTCCACGGAGGCCTGCGCCGCGGTCCCCGCCGTTTGGGTCTCTGTCTCGTTGGCTGAATCCAGATGGGACATGGGTTCCTCCAGTCTCGTCCTGCGTGCCGCGCC
>Ga0068855_100001858_pt1 | contig 26263 bp, 20 predicted proteins | sample KBSCornC52_FD_66592 | JGI IMG/M metagenome (GOLD analysis project Ga0068855, IMG submission 66592) | Corn rhizosphere microbial communities from Kellogg Biological Station, Michigan, USA - KBS Corn C5-2 | ecosystem: Host-associated > Plants > Roots > Rhizosphere > Soil ... | reverse complement strand
ACCACCAGCGTGACAGCGACATGGGGCGGTATCACGTCCCCTCCCGTCACACTGACCATCAGTCCGGCGACGTTGGTTTCGATCTCCATCACGCCACCGGCCCCGAGTGTCGCGCTCGGCACGACCCAACAGTTCACCGCCACCGGCACCTACACCGACAACTCGACTCAAAATCTGAGCACTCACGTCACGTGGGCGTCCACCACGGCATCGGTGGCTACAATCGACAACGCCTCAAGCACCAACGGATTGGCGACGTCGGTCGGGATCGGCAGCACCCGGATTAAGGCCACGCTCGGCACCGTGACTTCGCCTGCGGTGATATTGACCGTCACGCCAGCGACGCTGGTTTCGATTCGTGTCACATCGATGAGGCCCAAGATTGCCTTAGGGATCACTCGCCCGCTCACTGCCACGGGCACCTACTCAGATAACTCAACTCAGGACCTCACGGCCGCCGCGACCTGGATGTCAGGTGACCTGTCCATCGTCTCCATCAGCAATGCTGCCGGATCACAAGGTCAGGCCTACGGCGCGGCCACAGGCTCCGCCACCATCAGAGCCTCGCTGGGCTCCGTGGACTCCCCGTTACTACCCTTGACGGTGACCGTTGCCCAATATGCCTATGTGGCGAACTACGCAGACGGTACCGTTTCGCAGTACACGATCGGGGCGAACGGCGCGCTCAGCGCCATGAGTGCGGCCACCATCGCTGCGGGAACAGTTCCAGCGGGCGGTCCCCACTCCGTCACCGTCGATCCGACCGGCCGATATGCCTACACGGCGAACGCCGACGGCACTGTGTCGCAGTACACGATTGGGCCGGGCGGCGCGCTCAGCGCCATGAGCCCGGTCACGGACGCTGCTGGATCGCAGCTCTACGCCGTCAGCGTCGATCCAACCGGCCGCTACGCCTATGTGGCGGACACCAGTGATAGCATCGTGTGGCAGTACACGATCGGGGCGGGTGGCGCGCTCAGCGCCATGAGCCCGGCCAGCAGCGATACGGGATCGGGTATCCTCTCGCTCACCGTCGATCCGACCGGCCGCTATGCCTATGTGACGAGCGACGGTGATGGCACGGTGTCGCAGTACACGATCGGGGCGGGCGGCGCACTCAGCGCCATGAGTCCGGCCACGGTCGCGGCTTCGAACAGGCCCTTCTCAGTCGCCGTGGATCCGACCGGCCGCTATGCCTATGTGGCGAACTACACCGCCCACACCGTGTCGCAATACACGATCGGGGCGGGCGGCGCGCTCAGCGCAATGAGTCCGGCCACGGTCGCCGACCCGAACAGGCTTCCCGTCTCCGTCACCGTCGATCCCACCGGCCGCTATGTCTATGTGGCGAACGACGGCGTTGACGTGTCGCAGTACACGATCGGGGCGGGCGGTGCGCTCAGCGCCATGAGTCCGGCCACGGTCGCCGGCGGGATCAGGCCCCGCTCCGTCACCGTCGATCCGACTGGCCGCTATGCCTATGTGGCGAACTACGGCAATGGCACCGCGTCCACCGTGTCGCAGTACACGATCGGGGCGGGCGGTGCGCTCAGCGCAATGAGTCCCGCCACGGTCGCCGCCGGGGCGAAGCCCTTCTTCGTCATCACGACGGACTGATTCCGAGCGCTGCCCGGACGCCCGTGGGTGCATATCGCGGGAGTGGCGGTCCTTCTCATGAGTCAGTCCTCACGCGGGTATGCGACGCCAGAAGGATCGTCGTGCAACATTCCGCGCGCCCCCACAGGCTACCATCAGTCGCAAGCGCGGCACCGGCGCGCGCGCCAACACGCCCAGCTTTGAGCCCAGCCTGGCGGACAACTGCATCATCGGCCCCTCACGGCCGATCGAGCCACCCGAGGCAATCGACAGCAGGGAAGACAGACTGTTGAGCAAGGCGGTCCGTAATCCGATGCTGCCATCCCCTACCAAGATTGCCTCCATGTAGGCTACTGGCTTCCCCCGTCTCAAGGCGCCGGCCGGCCAGATGCAACACCAATCCAGCGAGTCCTCCACCGATCACCGGCACCAGAGCCCGATGCCACCAGTGCAGATCCGACGCGGCATGCATCAGGTTCATCGATTGGCTGGTGAAAACAACCTCGAGAAGACGGATTCCTTCCCGGAACATCTGCGCATTCTGTAGAGTCCCTGACCAGCGGTCGCAAGTCTCGATCTGCGCGCATTCGGCCGCGATCGTTGAATCCGCTCCGCGCCACCGCCGGGGATCCAGGCATCATACTCGCCAGGACGTGCTCATTCGAGCCTCCCTACTTCACGGGCTCGGTGTCGCGGACTTCACCTGCGCCGTCTCCAGAGTGCCAACATCCGAGGTACGGACCGATGATGTTCGTCGCTGGGATCGCCACCTCTCGCATATTCTCCAGTTGATTGATCGTGGTGTCGTCAAAGCGGGCAGCTCTCGAAATGTCTCAAGTCAAGCGCAAGTAGACGCAGCGCGCGAGCGTGCACGAAGTGATCCGCATCCTTCCGGGCCGGCCGGCCATACATCATCAGCGAACTGAAGGCTCTGGCGTGAATCCTGCGGCAGTTATGCCGCCGAACGAGGTCGTAGCCGAGCAACACGATAGTGCCGCTTTGCCGAAATTTGAGCGAGACAGGCTGGTCGTGACCAGTCGCGTGGTTGACGGCCACGTCATTGTTGTCAGCCGCTACGGAGACACCCGGTGGAGCACTTCTGTTTCTGAAGCACCTTGAGAGTCGGCAACGTGAACTGTGCGGCCCGACCTGACCATGCTGTTCCGGATCGCGACACGTTTCGCATCAGCCCGCCCGGCTCGTAAATGACACCGCCGAGACGTTGCGCCAACAGTAGAAGCCGATAGGGCTCTAACGCGATCGAGATCGCAGCCTTCGAGATGAAGGCTTGGCCGAGACTCAGCCGACTGAAAGAGCTATCGCGTGCGTATGGAACCGGAACAGGACTCCCACGTTGCTTAGGTAGTGGTCTACCTCCGGGTCGCAGGCAGCCACACTACAACAAGTGAGCCCACATCGTGCTCTGGCGCTTTTTCGACAACAGTACGGGCCAGCATTGCGAAATCCCAGGATTTGGCGCAGTTGTCGCGACCAATGGCGCTTGTCTGCGCTGCGCCACTCCTCCCTGAAATTCGCCCCGATAGATAGCGCTGCGGGTCCGCATGCCCGGGCGTCCCTTCTGTAGCCTACCGGTTAAGCCTCAGCTACTCGCAGCTTCCCCGCAAAGGAATGTGTCCAGCGGTAATGCGGGAGACTGCAATAATGAATCCAAGTCAGAGGCTGCTGCCGATTGACAGTGTACGCGGCACGGCCATGCTTTTCGTCCGGGTCAGCCACATCAGTTACTTTTTCATCGTTTCCTCGCCGGAGACTTCCGCTCTTTTGCGTGCGCTCGGCTTTTTTGCGACCCCCAACTTTCTGCTCATGAGCGGCTTGGCATGTGGTTATCAGCTCTCGAAGTTTCCCTCGAGCGCAACGGCAATGCGCATTTTTGATAGGGGCCGGTTTGTTCTGCTCGTTGGGCACTTTGTGGTATCCGCGTCGCTCACTTACATCGTTTTACCGGGGACTGCCTTCGAGCATGTCGTCATTACCGACACGATCGGACTCATGCTGTGCACGGCGCCCGTTCTCCGCTACCTTCCTGCGCGGCAACCACTTCCAACGGGCACGGCAATACTTCTACTATCCTCGCTGATTGGCCTGACCTGGCGGCCCACCTCGACAGTCGGGGCAACCTTCGGAGGAATTCTGTTTGGTGTTGATGTCACGATATTTCCTGATGCTGGCTGGATCACTGCAACCCTGCCTTTGTTTGGATTCTTCCTGATCGGTGTAGGTATAGGAAATTTCGTCAGCGAATTCCGCGTCACCGGCGGTCGCAGCAAGGCAATTTGGACGAGGCTGGCGCTGGTAGGAATCCTGGCGTTCGCGCTGGGGGAGCCATTGGAGAAGCCTGCGACCCTGCCAGGCCGGAGGGCAGTCCGCCGACTCACCCCGGAACGCCTTGCCGAATCGCGATGTTCGACTGGGTTGAGCTGTTCTCGCGGACACCAGCACCCAAAACCAAGCAGTCGTACCTTGGCGCGGAGGTCCTCTGATGTCGGACGCAAACCATGGGCGTACGGTGGTGCCAAGGCTATCCATGTCAGACTCATCCTTCCCGACACTGCGGAAAGCTGACGCCGCCACTAGGCCATAACGCCTTACCACGTACATTCATAGACGTACTGTAATACAAGAGTTCGCGATTCACGTGCAGCAAGACGCTTGAATTGCTGTAGCGGTTTAGCACCCGCTACCAACTTCATACGTCCGAAAAGAACTTTGCCTTAACGAGGTACTAGCCTTGCCATTTGAGAGCCCCACGAAACCTTGCCGCAATCGGGTTGAGGAGGCGTGCCGTGTTCGCCAAGTTGGTCAGCCTGCGTTTAGGGACAGCACCATCATAGGGAGTGATGGCCTTCGCCGATTCAAGCAGCTGGTGCCCTGGGTTCTGATTGTGGGCGTTATCGTGCTCATGGCGCGCTTGATTGACGTCCGTGCGACGCTAACTGCACTGTCTCGCCTGACGCCTAAGGCAATCGTGCTCACGACGGTCTTGTTTCTGCTCGACCGGTTCAGCATGTCCTTTAAATGGAACATTCTCCTGCGCTCACCTGGATTTTGGCTGTCGCACTGGGACGCCTTCCGCCTTTATCTGGCGTCCGGTTTTGTCGGCTACGCGATACCCGCGACCGTCGGAGGGGATATCTTTCGCGCAGCTCGACTCGCGATTTCAGGACAGTCCGCGAGCGGGGTCTCTGCCACCATAGTCCTAGAGCGGGTGCTCGGACTGTTAGCGATCCTGACGCTCTCGTGCGTGGGACTGGTGAACAGCGTTCTGGGAGGCAGGACCGACCTGATGCCTCTTTTTGGGGCGGTTTTCTTGGCTTTGTTACTTGGCTCTGACGATGCCCCCGTTTGAGGACAGTCCATTACTGGACTCTTGCCACCAACGCGGTCTCCGTGTTGTGACGGCGACGAGTGAACTCGCCGGGCGTCAGGTTACCGAGCGAACTGTGTGGGCGCTGCTCGTTGTAGTCAATGCGCCAGGCTTCCATCTTGGCGCGTGCGTCCTCCAGTGACAGAAACTGTGTGATATTAAGGCACTCATCGCGCAGTCGGCCGTTGAAACTCTCTATGTACGCGTTTTCCGTGGGTTTTCCCGGGTGAGTGAAATCCAGCTTCACCTGATAACGCCATGCCCAGTCCTCCAGCGGCCGGGAAATGAATTCCGGACCATGATCAACGGTGATCGACTGCGGAGTCCGCCCCGGCGCGGTGGCCCGTTCCAATGCTGCGGCGACATCGCGGCCCTTGAACGAGAAACGCGGCTCAACCAGCGGGCTGAGTCGAGTGTACTGATCCACCACCGTGAGGATGCGCACGGGGCGACCGTCCAAGAGCTGATCGTGAACAAAATCTATGCTCCAGCGCTCGACCGCACGCGTGGCAGTAGGGACAATCCCGCGATGCAAACACATGTGCTTGCGCCGTCGCACCCGCATGCGGACTTGCAGACCCTCCAGCTGATACAGCCGGTGAACCCGCTTGTAGTTTACCAGCCAGCCCTCCCGGCGCAGCATCGCGGTGATCCGCCGATAGCCGAAACGAGGCCGAGCGTGCGCTATATCCCGGATGCGCAATTGCAATCCCGCGAAATCCCGCTTCGTGCTGCGCCGGTAATATGCCGAGCGCGAGAACTGCGCGAGTCGGCACGCGCGCAGAGTGCTGGTGTGAAAGTGCTCGAGAATCCAGCAGGCCAGCAACCGACGCCGGGCTGGCCTCAGACTTTTTTTCGAATGACTTCTCCGAGTATATGTTTGTCGAGCGTCAGATCGGCCACGAGGCGCTTCAGGCGGCCATTTTCCTCGCGTAGCTGGCGCAGCTCGCGCATACCGCTGATGCCCACGTCCCCGTACTTCTTACGCCAGTGGTAGAAGCTGGCCTCGCTGACACCGAGCTGCCGACAGATGTCCGCCACCGGCGTACCGGAGTCGGCCTGCCGCAGCGCGTAGGTAATCTGCTCTTCGCTGAATCGTGACTTCTTCATAGGACCTCCACTGAATCGGAGGACCGCGAAAGTCGTAGATTAGTCCAGTTCTAATCTGCCGTCGAAAACGGGGGGAACGTCAGCTCAGTGTTGACTGGCATATCGATGAGCGACCGCCTTTACCGGTTTCTCAAACAAGTGACCCACCGTATTCGCCTCAATCGTGTCGTTATAGTATTGCAGTCGCTACATAACGAGTATGTCGCCCTCAGCAAGAGCGTACGTGCGTTAGTCTGGTTCTTTGTCCTGTCGATCGTCAATCAGCTTATTCGGACGCTCATGTGTGTCCCGTTGCTGACGTCACTGGGCGTCGACGTGAATCTATTAGCCCTGTTCGCCATTCTGCCGCTGAGCAAAGCATTTATTCAGTTCATGCCCGTACCGGCGGGGATCGGTGTTGCAGAAGGCGCCACCGTCGCCGCGCTGACGCTCGCTCACGTCTCGGCTCCCCAGGCTCTGGTAGTTGCGCTCGTGCTGCGCGCGGTCGAACTGGCCACGTTGGTACCATCGGGACTTGCATATCTAATCGACGCTTGGCCCTGCGAAAAACCGCATGAGAAGCAAACAATTTCTCTGCCACGAGCCGCCATGCCCCGCAGGCGGCGATTCGGTTCGACAAGTTTCACGTCCCGGGGTACCAGAGCGAGGCGCTCGACAAGATCCGCAAGCAGGCATACGCCCTGCTCAGTGGCCGGAACCAGAAATTAATCGCAGAAGTACGCATTGCTGTCGCATCCGGAGAATCTCACCGGTGACGTCCGCGAGAACCTCAAGTCGGACAGTCGGATTGCGTGCCTAGCATGGAATGTCCGCTTGGAGGAATTGATCCGACAACACGGATGACCACAAGCTGGCCAACCTCCGCCGAAGATGCGTACCCTTGACCCTGCTCACACGAGGAATCGTCGGCAACCGAGCGTCGTCTTACATGGTTTGAAGTTTGAGGAATGGAACCGGATTGATCTCACAACTCTCTCCTGGGCAGGCCTCCCTGCGTTCCTCCTGTTGCTGCAATAGCAGCATTCCGCCCACCGCCGCCAATGATGGCATCATTGCCGTGGAGTCATAGTTCGTGTTCGCTGACCCGGGAGCAGTCGTCTGACCCACCTTGTCAGGTGCCGAACTGTCTCGCATACGCTGCCCAGCGAAAGTCGGTGGCGAGCTCAGAGGTACCCGGCACATGCACAAAAGAACCCCGACGCCCATCATCGCTGGCAGTAAGATGCGCGATCGCATGATATACCGATCATCCATCTCTTCACTCCTAAGCATCGAACAGTCCATGTGGGAACTCCCGGACCGACAGAGTCCTTGTTGGAACGCTTCGCGCTGCCTCATACAAGGTGCCGCTACGACGGTCAGGATGAATGAGTGAACCGCTCGGCTGTAGTATGCACTATGCCCTGTGTCCAACGTACTCATCCTAGCGCCTGCACATTAAGACCCGCTGAATAGAACATTAAAGGCGCCACGGACATGGACATGCTCGAGACCTAGCGGCAGATCCGAGGGACGCCACTCATTGCGGATAAGTTAGTCTATCCCGGATCGCGAGCAACACGTCCTGCCGCGAGACCTCTCCTAGCAGTGTATTGCGCCACCGTCCGACGGTGACAGGTAGCACTGTCGCTTGCTCGCGCAAAAACCCATCGAGCGCCACACACAGGGGCATGTCCGGGGTCAGTGTAAAATTCACCGCAGTCGCAACGGACTCAATGGCGACATTGCCGTCGAGTTGATGTTCGCGGATCCGCTCCAGCAGTTCCCGCGGATCAAGCCATGCAACAATCTCGTCGCCATCCAGGACGTAAACCCGATGAATCGGGCGCTTCGGCAGACTGGCAAACATTTCCCGCAGTGTTGTCGCGGACGTCACAGACGCCACCGCGCGTTTGACCAGGGGCTGCACGGTTTTGAGACGCCAATCGTCCTCACCCGCTGTCGCGAGTTTTCGGTTCAACGACGCGGTGTAGACCGACTCTCCGCGCCGATACACCTTAGCCGTGTAATGGGCAGTCACACAGGCCAGCATGAGCGGCAGGACGATGTCATAATCCAGCGTCATCTCGAAGATCATGAGTATCGAAGTGAGCGGTGCGTGGGTGGTCGCCGAGAGGAACCCGCCCATTCCTACCAGCGCATACGCAGCCGGCATGGAGGTGATACCAGGTAACAGCGCGTGCACGGCCTCGCCAACCAAAGCCCCCACGGCGCATCCAATAAAGAGCGTCGGTGTAAAGACACCCCCAACGGCGCCGGAACCCACAGTGGCGGAGGTGGCGAGCACCTTGGCCACCAGAACCGCGACCAGCCAAAGGCCGAACAATTCCCCAGCGAGAATGCTTCCCACCACGCTGTAACCGTTGCCCCAGACTTGGGGAACGAAGATCGAGATCAAGCCGACAATGAGACCGCCGAACGCCAAAACCCAATGTGGCGCAAGGTTGAGGCGGGCGAGTCGCGCCTTAGTAAAGTCCAACAGGGTCAGGAATGGCGGCGCCAAATGTCCCAACAGCACACCCAGCACGATATAGAATACAAGCTCCCAGTTGGAAACGAACCGGACATGAGGGACATCGTAGACCGGACCAAACCCAAGAAATCGATGGATAGTCGCGCTGGCGGTTACCGAGGCCACCACCAGCGGTCCGAAACTCTCCATGGCGGTTGAGCCAAGCACGATTTCGGAGACAAACAACGCTCCAGATATGGGAGCATTGTAGGCAGCTGCAATGCCGGCGGCGCCCCCACAGGCTACCATCAGTCGCAAGCGCGGCACCGGCGCTCGCGCCAACACGCCCAGCTTTGAGCCCAGCATGGCGGACAACTGCACCATCGGACCCTCGCGGCCGATCGAGCCACCCGAGGCAATCGACAGGAGGGAAGACAGACTGTTGAGCAAGGTGGTCCGTAACCCGATGCTGCCATCCCCTACCAGGATTGCCTCCATGTAGTCTACCGGCTTCCCCGTCGCAAGGCCCCGGCCGGCCAGATGCAACACCAATCCAGCAAGTCCTCCACCGATCACCGGCATCAGAGCCCGATGCCACCAGTGCAGATCCGACGCGGCATGCACCAGGCTCATCGATTGGCCAGTGAAAACAATCTCGAGAAGACGGATTCCTTCCCGGAAGACCACGCTCGCCAGTGCACCCATGACGCCAACCAGAGCAGCCCAAAAGAGTAGCCCAACGAGATCCTCGTGGCCGAGGAGGACCAATCTCAGGTGAGTAAACAACGAGAGCGGCAGACCTGCGAGCTCCCGAACACGGCTCTGAATGTCGGATAGCGCATCGTGCGATCGGGAAGCTGAGCCGGGTCGCTCAGTGTCCGAGGCATCTGCCCGCTCGCTCGAAGCGATGTTCCCCTTGGAGCTCCCTCGGGCAGTTCTCTTCAATACGGACCACATGTAACGGAGCGCGCACTCGCCCGAGTGCAAAGGCCTGGTTTATCGATCATTACGGTAGCACCGCGAACATTAAACCGAAAGCCGCGGCAAACCATTCTGGAGCAAACACGCGTCCCGTCTATCGCATCGTGATCCACTGCGTCTTGGAACCAAACCTACGTGCGGCAGAGAAACAGCGCGCATCAGTGACGATCAAACAGGTGCTGCTTCATTGAGAGAAGCACCGGTAAGCCGGTGCACGTCCGGCATTTTTGCGCTCGAAGAACTGATGGCCGCGACAGAGAGGAGAACTCCTCCCATCCGATGCATGGTTCGTTATGGGCTCAAGCATCGAGAGGCAGGAACGGAACTCAATCCCGTGACCTCCGGGATAGTTTCCAGTTCACTTTACTGCTCCGAGATTAAGGCTTTCTGAATGCCACATTAAAATTTTTCGGGAAAGTTGGCTGGCGAGGACTGCGGATCCAGCAGGAATTCAGCAAGACATCAGAAGTGGAAACCGGGTCCTTTCAAGAAGACTGCGCGTCACTCCTCCGAAGATGCGTTCTTTCAGCCTCGAGTTGGTATATGCGCCGGCAACGATCAGGTCGGCGCCCATCTCGCCAGCCTTCGCCTGCAGCACATCAGCGATCAACTTCGGAGCCGATTCGATCTGCGCAAAATCTGCGGAGGCGCAGTGTCTCCTCAGACGCTCTGCCAGTCGACTTAGCATTGCAATGCTCTGTTCATGCAGGCCGGAGTCCACATTCAAAATCAAGGCATGATCTGACTTGTCAATCAACGCAAGAGCATCATTCAGCGCCCGCGCCGCCGCGCGGCTTCCGTCCCAAACGACAAGAATACGGCTAGCCAGGGTAGTTACTGAAGTTCCCTTCGGGACGTAGAGGATCGGAGTCCCCAACGAAAGGAGCATGCTTTCACAAAGGGACCAGTCGGGTTCCATATTCTGGAGCCCTTCGTGACCCAGGATGCACAAATCACTCAGCGGCGAATACTTCCTCACAGCGATGTCGCAAAAACCTCTGACATGAAGCCATTGCGCAGAAAGGCCGCTGACGCATTGGAAACGTTGCAGTTCGTTCCAAAGTCGCGACTCGACGCGTCGGATTTCACTACTGGCGGCAAGATCCAGCTCATCGAGCGCACGAGCCGTAGCGAGCCCCATCTCGGCGGTGGCGCGTGCGGCGCTCTGCGCTTCGTTCCATTCCTCGACGAAGAGCGCCGTAAGCCGGCACGCATGCCGAGTTGCCAGATTCATGGCGAGGCGAAGACGGGAGTCAACACCCTCGGCCTGGTTCAGCTGCACGAGAAGTTCTTTGAGTGCCATGAGAGGCCTGTTGAGTCCTCACTGCGTTGTTCCACGTTCGCTGGAGGCAGCCGTCTGCCTGCCAATTGTGAAATTCAAGGCTGACTCCCTGATCAGCACGTCATAGCGCGCGCCGGCTTCCGCGATCTGCGCCGACGTCAACTCGAGTTGAGCCTGGCTCAGCTCAACAATCGAGCTGCTACCGGCCTTGTAGCGTGCCTCTGCCAACTGGTAAGCGTCGCTCGCGTAGCGGCTCAACTGTTGAGTCGTTCGCAACCTTTCGCGTGAATTGTTGAGATTCAGCCAGGCAATTCGGACATCGCGCGCCACATCGTCCGCAAAGGCCCTTAGTGCCTCGCCTGCCACCCCCGCCCGGTACTCGGCCTCATGCTGACGGGCTTGATAGAAGCCGCCCGCAAACAGCGGAACGCTCAACTGCAATCCTCCGGCGGTATAGTTGTCGGGTAGACGTACGTCGTGAGAAGGAGCATCGCCCGTTGCGATTACCGCCGAAATGGTAGGGAAGCGCGCGTCGCGCATGGAGCGGGCCAGCCGAAGCGCCGCATCGCGCTGGTCGCGAAGGCTTCCGAGCTCTGGACGATCTCGCAAGGCCGCGTCGATGAGGGGAGCCAAATCGATTTGCGCTGCGGCCGGCGTCGGCGCCACCTCCACGAGCTCGAAACGCTGCTGCCTATCGTAACCAAGCACAGCCGACAGAGATGCCAACGCCGAGTCGAAATCATTGCGCGCGCTCTCCAACAGCAGCTTGCTCTGCTCGAGCGCGACACGCGCGAAACTCACATCCAGGTCGGATTTCAATTTATTGGCGGCCAGAATGCTCACACGGTCAAGCAGCAACTGGCGGGTGTCGACGGTCTGTTTGGCAACATTCTCCAGCGCCTGGGCCTGAAGGACACTGAAAAAGCTGCGGTCGACCTCAAATATGACCTGTTCGCGGGTCGCCTGGGCGTTCTGATTCTCCGCACTGGCCTGCAGTTTGGCACTTGCCGCAAAGTTGCTCGTTCGGCCAAAGTCGGTAATGAGCTGACTAGCTCCCGCCCCAAAGGCGGATCGGTTGTACACGGTTGGATTGTTGAGCCCGCCCGCCATGATGCGCGTATTCGCCGACTCGGCCTGAGCAACCGTGCCGAAGAGACTGATCTGAGGGAACAGGCCCGAACGAGCTTCGATGTAAGCCTCCCCGGCAGCGCGCGCACGAAGATCGGCTGCCACCACACCGGGATGATTCTTCAGAGCGATTGCATGCGCCTGTTCGAGAGTCAGAGGTTGCGAGGGACCGGAGGGTTCCGTCGCCTGTCCGCCCGTGTTTGCAGGAACCTGCGCCAGCATCTGCGACTGTACAACACTCGAGGGCGCGGCAAGCAACCGTGCCCGCAATGCAGGATCCGACTCCTGGGCAGACACTGCTTCAGAGCATATCGTGGCAGTGACGATTGCCCAGATTCCGAGCCTCGCCAGGAACTTACGCGTCATTGTGTAGGTTTTGTACGGCTGCGACCGGATTCTCATCGAGCGGCTCACGCGGCGGGACCTGCATCCATCCCCGCCGAGGCACCATGTCCCACCCCGGGTTTCATCTCGTCCTTGCGATGAACAACGTAATACATGGCGGGGACGATGAAGACGGTAAGCACGACCGACACTGCAAGGCCGCCGATAATGGCGCGAGCCAGAGGCGCATAGGCCTCGCTGCCGGTGCCGAGTTTGAGAGCCATCGGAATCAGCCCTATCAAGGTTGCCAGAGAAGTCATCAGTACCGGTCGTAATCGCACTCGACATGCAAGCGAGACTGCTTCGCGCAGTGAACGACCTTCCTCGCGAAGCCGATTGGTAAATTCAACGATCAGAATGCTGTTGGAGACCACGATTCCCACCATCATCACGACTCCCATCAACGACATCACGTTGAGGGTAGTGCCCGTCAGAAATAGAATGAGCAGTACGCCCGTCAAACCGGTCGGTACAGCCAGGAGAATCAGCAGCGGATCGACAAACGACTGAAACTGGGCAACCAATATCAGATAGACGAGCAGCGTGGAGAGAATCAGGCCAAAGCCGAACGCGCTGAAAGAAGTTTGCATTGCCTGTGCAGATCCGCGCACGGTCACGCGCACGCCCTCGGGCAGCTTCGTCCCGTGAATGATGTTTTGCACCTGGCTGAGCACACCACTCAGGTCTTCTCCCGAGGGCGCGACGTATACGTCCATCTCGCGTCGCAGCTGGTAGTGGTCTACCTCCGTTGGAGTTTCGATGTGTCGCAAGCGGCTGACGGTGTCCAACTGCGTCGCGTGATCCGAATGATCGCCACGTAGCGGCACAGCCGTTAAATCCGAGAAGTTTCGGATCAGGTTCTCGGGATACTGCACGGTGAGCAAATAGTCGTTACCGCTCTTGGGATCCACCCAGTAGCTGGGCGCGATCATTCCGTTGGACGTAAGCGCCGTAATGACATTGCCGACGACCTCCTTCTCGTTGAGCCCTAGCTCGCTGGCCCGAACCCGATCGATATCCAGTTTCAAGGAGGGATAATCGATGTCCTGAGGAACCAGCACGTCGCTGACGTCGGCCAACGCATGTGCTCGCCGGGCAATGTCCATTGCAACCCTGTGAGCCGCCTCCATGTTGGTACCGCTCACCTGTACGTCGAGCGGCGCCGGCAGCCCCAGGTTTAGAACGGCATCCACCAGGCCACCTGTCTGGAAATAGGCGGCCACCCGCGGCATCCGCTCTCGCAGGCGCTTACGAACGAGGTCCATGTACTGAAAGCTGCTGAGGGTATGGTCGTCCGTGAGTCCCACCTGCACGAATGCGGTATGAGGACCGGAGTTGGACGTGTACATCGAAGAGAATCCGGGTGTCGTGCCAATGTTCGAGACAATGATCTTCAGCTCGTTGCGTGGCACGGTGTCTCGGACGATCTGCTCGACCTGGCCCACGATCTGGTCGGTGATCTCGAGCCGGCTACCGGAGGGCGCCTTCAGATTGATGACGAATTGGGCCGGGTCCGTTCGGGGGAAATACGACTTGCCCACCAGTGGATACAGGGCAAGGCTCAGAATGAAGAGTCCACTGATGCCAAGAACGGTCGCGAGTGGCCGAAGTAGCGCAACCCCGAGTGTCCTCTCGTAGCGGTCGAGCATGCGGGTGAATTGCCGGTTGAACCATCTGTTGAAACGATGTCCCCAGGACATGTGACCGTGCTCGACGACGACGGAGTCCCCAGCTCCTTCGGCCGCCGGCTCATGATGGACAGTCTTGATGAATTTCGCGCAGAACAGGGGCACCACTGTCATGGCGACGAAGTACGATGCAAACAGGGAAAGCACCACTGCAAGCGCGAGTGCCGTAAAGAGGAATCGGCTCACGCCGTAGAGAAAGGTGACCGGGAAAAAGACGATGGCGGTCGTCAGTGTTGCGGCGAGAACCGGGAGCGCCACCTCCTTTCCGCCCCGCTCGGCCGCGACTTCCGCACTCTCGCCGAGCTCCATGTGGCGGAAGATGTTTTCCAGCACGACGACGGAGTTGTCGATGAGCCTGGAGAACGCAAGCGCCAGACCACCCAGAATCATCGCATTGACAGTACTGTCGCCCAGGTCCAGGGCGATGAACGCCGCGAGCGCCGACAGCGGAATCGACAGGAACACCGCCACGGTTGCGCGCATGCTGCCCAGAAATACGAGGATCATGACCCCCGTCAGCAGCAGTCCGATTGCGCCCTCGTGAACCAGATTTTCGATCGCGCTGCGCACGAACTTCGATTGGTCGAACACGACGTTGGCAACGAGCTGTTTCGGAACGTCCAACAGGTGCGCAACGCCCGCCTTGATGCCATCCACGACCGCGATCGTGTTAGCGTCGCCTCCTTGTTTCAGAACCGGTAAGTAAACCGACGGTTGCCCGTCGACGCGCACAATGTTGCTCTGGATCTGGGCCGCGTCCGCGGCTTTTCCGACATCCTGAACGAGCACCGAGGCGTTGCCGACGGTCTTGAGCGGAAGCCGGTTGATATCCGGGATCGAGTTGACCTGACTGTTGGCGTACAGGTTGTAGTCGTATGGCCCGATCTTGACGTCACCGGCCGGAAGAATGAGGTTCGCCTCGTTGACCTTGCGGACGACATCCATGACGCTGAGCTGATGCGCCTGCAACTTGAGCGGGTCTACGTAGACCATGATCTGGCGGTACTTGCCGCCGAAAGGCTGCGGAACCGAGGCGCCGGGGACATTTGCGATCTGGTTGCGCACGTCGTATTGCCCCAGGTCACGCAACTTCGCCTCGTTGAGACCGACGCCCTTCAATGTGACGAGGCAGACGGGCAAACTGGAGGCATCGAACTTCAACACCACGGGCGGCAGCGTACCGGGTGGCAACTTGCGCAGATCCGCCACCGCCAGATTCGCGATGCTGGTCACTGCCGAATCGGCGTCAAACCCCGGCTGAAAGTAGATTTTGATGAGGCTCACGCCAGGCAGGGAGCGCGACTCGATATGGTCCACACCGCTGGCCAACGTGAAGAACCGCTCAAATCGGCCGGTGATGTCAGTCTCAACCTGCTCCGGAGGCATGCCCGAGAAGAACGTCGCTACCACGACGACGGGAATGCGGATGGGTGGAAACAGATCGACGGGCATCCGCACCACGCTGGTCACTCCAACCACGCAGGTGATCAGACAGATGACGATAATCAAATAGGGATAGCGGAGAGCGAATTTTGACATGGGGTATCGACTTTAAACGGGTTGGTTCCGATCCTGCGCAAGGAAGGCACGCAGCTTCTCGAGCGTGAAGTCGGCCGATCGACACAACGCGATAAGCGCTTGCTCACGGGCAGTGATTCGTGCTGCCACCTCCGGTATCAGTCGCGCGAGCGCAAGAGGTATCGACTGCACGCCGTGGAGGTCTCCGTGTAGCAGGTCGCCGGACTTGATCTCCAACCCGCCGATCTTGACGGGCTGTCCGAAATCAACAATGTGGACATAGCCGTGGGATACGGAAACGCTCCCGGCGAAACAGGGAAAGCCGGCACTGCGTGCCGCCGTGATGTCGCGGACAGCCCCATTGGTGACTACCCCCTCGCAATGCAAGGCGCGCAGAATGTTCATGTGGACCTCGCCGACCAGAGAGCACAGTCCTGGCTGAGTGGCAGTATCCTGGATCACTACCACGCGCGGAGTAGGCAGCGAATCGATGTAATCCAACCAGTCGGTCCTGTCGGGGTATGCGCTGTTGACCGTCGGGGGCGCGGATCCCCGGATCTTCACAGTCGCGGCGTATCCGACCATGGGCGCAAGCTCCGGGAACAGGCTTCGCACGGTATGGTTAACGAAGCCTTCGTTGCGCAACCGTGCATCGAAGGTCTCAATGGCGTTCGCCAGCGTGCAAGCATCGAGTCTCCGCAACTGATGCAGAAGCTCATCGTCCAGTATCTTGGTCATTGCAGTGCCAGAGGTGCGGTGATTCGTGGCTCGACTTTCTGACCCGGGGTTACCTGTGCAGCATTGCCGAGCATGACCAGATCCCCTTCTTTCAGGCCTGCCACAACTTCGTACTGCGAGGACGTCTCGATTCCGAGAGTCACCGGGCGCTCTTCAACTTTGTTTGCGGAGTTCACCAGGAGAACGGATTTGCCTCCCGGGGCCATCGCCTCCACTGGAATCGCGAGAACGCGGTCACGCTGATCGACTTTGAGCACCACCTTCGCGTACATCCCCGGCACCAACTCCAGAGTCGGATTGGGGACTTCCATTTCGACGACCATGGTGCGCGTGCTGTCGTCGATCCTGTCCGAAAAGCGTGCGATCTTTCCCTCGAACGTTTTGTTACCCAGCGAATCCACTTTCACGGCGGCCGGTGCGCCCAAACGTATTCCGCGCACATAGTCGACCGACACCGGGAAGTCGAGGCGCAGCAGGTTGTTGTCCGACACCCGTACCAGCGGCATGGCCTGCTGGGACGAGGTGCCCGCCTGGATCAAGGCGCCGGGATCTACGTAGCGCTTGGTCACCACGCCACCGAAAGGTGCGGTGATCCTCGTATAGCTCACCAGCGTGTGGTATTTCTGAACCTCGGATTTCGCTCCGGCGAGGGTTCCTGCAGCTGTAGCGTCTTTCGCCTCCGCCGTGTCCAGGTCTTGTTGCGCGATGAGATTGGGATGCTCCTTGTTGACCTCGACCAGCCGGGTGTACGCAAGATGGGCATCCTTGTAATCGGCGGCAGCGCGCTGCTGCGTCGCCACCGCGTGGTCGAGCTCGTCCTGCAGCTCCGGAATCTCCAGCACAGCCAGCAGCTCGCCCGGCTTCACCTTGTCGCCAATGTCCACATTCATCCGCTTTACGTAGCCGGACACCTTGGCGTGCAATTCGACTTCGTTGTAAGGCCGGAATTCGGCGGGGATCGTGATCTCCTCGTACAAGTCATGTCGGTCAACCTTCACCACCGCCACCGAGGGGATCGCCGCAGCTGCGTCTGCGTCCGCATTGGCGGCAGCTCCTCCTCCGCAGCCCACGATGAGGCAAACAGCAAGCAGGAACCCCGCGGCCACCGGCACACGCCAGTGAAACAGGCCGCGAGGGGAGATCGGGCGGCGCCCGAAGTCTGAGATGTCAATCGGATTGGAGTTGAGACGGTCGTTCATGAGTGTGCGTTGACCAGCGATTGTCTGATACGGAACAGGCTGCCTTTGCCGGGAGTGCTCGTGACCTCAACCTCCGCCCCATGTGCCGCGCAGATGGATTTCACAATCGACAGGCCCAGTCCGGCGCCGCCCAGGTCCCGCGAGCGGGAGGCATCGACGCGGTAGAACCTTTTGAACACGTGCGGCAGCGCTTCCTGAGGAATACCAATGCCCTCGTCGGCAACCTCGAGAACGGCGTTGCCTCCCTCGTGAGTGATTCTCAGGCGGACACGACCGCCGCTCGGCGTGTACTTGATGGCGTTGTCGAGAAGATTGACGATAACTTGTTTCATTCGCGCACGATCGCCTTCAACGTGAACGGCGCGATCGGCCTCACAGACCACCGCTACATTCTTGTCCTCCGCAAGGAGGCTCATCTGGTCTGCCGTTGTTGCGGCCAGTTCCCCGAGATCGAACTGAACCCACTCCGTGTTCGCCTCGCCGGCATCCAGTCGGGATAGTGCGAGCAATCCCTCCACGATCTCAATCAATCTGTCGACCTCTTCGAGCATGCTCCCCACCGTCTCGCGTGTGTGCGTCCTCAGCTGCTCGTCCTGGGCCAACCCCTCGAGCCCTCCGCGCACGACTGTCAGGGGCGTGCGCAACTCATGCGAGGCATCAGCCACGAACTGTTTCAAGCTCTGAATCGAGGTCTCGAGACGGCCTATCAAATGATTCAGGGACATCGAGAGGCTTTCGAGCTCGTCTCCGGTCTGCATGACCGGCAACCTCTCGCTCAGGTTGTGTTGCGTAATCTCCTGGGCTTTCAACGCAATCTGTTCGACAGGCCTCAGCGCACGACGCACCAGTACAAACCCGCCGACGACCGCGATGAAGACGGCGATGGGCAGTCCCACCGCCAAAATCACGAGCAAGCGAGACATCGTCCGCTCGGTGCGCGTGTTGGAGGTTCCGACCTCTACCACATATCGGGAACTGTCCGCGCCTCGGTACGGAACGGCCGCCACCAGCAGTGCCCCTTGCGCCCAGATTTCCTTGCGCAGGATTTCCCCGTTGAGGCTCAGGTGCGGCAACGGAACCGCAGACGGATCGAAGCCCTCATCCTTAGGCGGGCCGGAGGTATAGACGATCTCCCCATCCGAGCGGATTACCCGGATAAAGCGGTCATTGGCTTCCGGCGAATAGAGCGTCTCAACTTGGCGAGCCAGCGCCGGATCACCGCTGCGAGGCGAGCCGATCAACAGGGTGTCCGCGATCTGGTGCGCCCGACGTGCCTGAATGTCCAGCAGGTTGGCCTCCAGATAGTGACGCAGGAACAGGATCGTCAAGGCGCCCAGCACAACGAAGACCACTGTCAGCAGTCCCGCGTACCAAGCCACGAGTCGGAAACTGAGCGATCGTGTGTTCAAGGCTCCGGGCTCTCCCTGAGACCATAGCCGACGCCGCGTACGGTTCGGATCAACTTTGTCGGGAAGGGGTCGTCCACCTTGCGCCGGAGATGGCGGACGTAGACATCCACGATGTTTGTCAGACCCTCGAAGCTCTGGTCCCACACGTGCTCGATGATCATCGTCCTGGAAAACACCCTACCGGGATTCGCGGCGAGGTATTCGAGCAGCGAATACTCCTTGGGCGTGAGCTCGATTCTCTTGCCGCCGCGCATGACGTGTTGCGCGGTTCGATCCAGCTCCAGGTCACCAATTCGCAACACGTTGGCGCGCGTCGTGGAGCCGCCGCGCCGGAGCAGAGCCTTGACACGCATTACCAGCTCGGCAAATACAAACGGCTTTGTCAGGTAGTCGTCAGCCCCCGCTTCAAAGTGTTCGAGCTTGTCCTTGGTCTCATCTCGAGCCGTGAGGATGAGAATGGGGACCTCCTGGTTCTTGCGCCGAACGCGGCGCAGGATCTCCGTGCCACTTACATGGGGCAGCATCAAATCGAGGATGATGAGATCGTACGCGTACGTATCGGCCATCTGCCAGCCTGTCTGCCCGTCCAGCGCGGTATCAACCGCATAGCGCTCAGCCTCGAGCGCGGTCGCTATCAACTCGCATAGTTTCTTCTCGTCCTCGACAACCAGTATTCGCATCAGATCGAACCAATGGCTTCAGTGAGCGCCGCGCCTCGATAACGAAAGCTCGAGGCAAGCCGTGGGTCGCAGAAGACCACAGTCCGATTAAAAATCGAGGTATTTAGGATTAAAAGGACATTCAGAAAGCACATAATAATAGAAAAATCAAAGAGATAGCCACCACAAAATAGTTTCGGCCGACCGTCATGGAGGTGCCAACCCCGATGTTTTTATTTTATTCGGTGGCTCAGCGAATGTGCGCGATATCCCCCACCACCGCCGGCCCAACATCACACATCAAGCCATCCTTGGCCCGCGAATTCCTGCAGATCGACACAGGACCGCGCTGATCTGCGCAAGCAACTGTTGGCCGCTGAACGGCTTGATGAGATAGTCGTCTCCATTGTGCTTCATCGCCTGAATGACCCGGGTCTCATCCGCTCGCAACGCAAGAAGAATCACCGGTGGACCTCCGGATTCACGCGCGCGCTGGTACAACGAGAGCCCGCTCTGATCCGACGCGAGCACGTCCAAGAGCACCAGATCCATCGGTCGGTCCGATAACGCGCGCTGCATCATGTCACCATTTGAGACCACGGTGACGTGAAATCCATTCGGCAACAAAGCGCTGAGCAGCTTGGTGAGCCTCTCGCTATCGTGCTCCACTACGAGAATGTGCGGTGCGGGTCGTCGGGGCACATCAGGATTTGGAATAGCGTCCAAAAGCTCACCTTCAAGATCGTGGGAGCGTTTGTTGTCGAGGTCACTTGGCGAGCACTGCTTAGCCCGCGTCATCCTGCGGCTGGATGCATCGCCATCCGAAGTTCGGCGGCCGAGTGGCAAACTACTTTACATCATGATTGAACCACAGGCTCATTAATCCAAGATTAATGAAGCATTAAAAATCCGCCCCGGCTCTGGTCCGCCAAGACCTTTGTGTCAACATCCCCCCTGTTTCGCCGCCGGCAGATCACACGTCGTGCGCCAGAAGAGATCGTTGTAGAATGGATCAACGATCGTCGGCGGCTTCCGGAGTTAGACCCACCCTCGCGCCCGCGGCGCTCTGCGGTGTCATATCCAGCGGCGTTTTGGCGGCCTTGTTGAGAACGCGCCATCTGATCATCGCAACTTTCACGGTGTCGTTCAGAACCAGGCAAGAAACCGCCGCGTAGGCGAAAATCGCCAACGTCTCCCACCAGGGCAAGGGCAGAAGTCCCGGGAGACCCACATATGTCACAGCGGTACCTAACAGCGCATCCGTCGCGAGCGCGGACAGGCACATCTTGCTCGGCGCAGTGGCCCAGAACCGGCGGCGCTCGCGGGCGGAAACAACTGAGAATACGGCAAAGTACAGCAACATCAGAAAACTGAAGGTGTACAGGGCGCCATTGTTGCTAGCCAAACCGAAATGCGACCAGCCGAACCACAACAGCAGCAGTGTCTCAGCGACCATCGCGACACCGAGAACGACTGCCACGGTGATGAACCCCCCGATATTCCACGTCTCCGGCTTCTTGGAGGGCCGTACATGGTCGGTGGACAAGGAGATCTTGGCGAAATCCGTCATGAATACCAGCAGCAGCATGGCAAACGCGGACACGACGAACTTGCCGGTCACCACGAACGCGATAGCCACGAAGGCGGCCTTCAGGATGGTTCGGCTGATCTTATTGATGATCCAAGTGAGGATGCGCTGATAGATCGTCCGACCCTGCTCAACCAGCGTGACGATGTTCGTCAAGCCCGCGTCGGTGAGCACGACACTCGCGGCCCCTTTGGCCACATCGGTCGCCGTGCTGACTGCGACGCCCACCTCTGCTTGGCGCAACGCGGGCGCATCGTTGACACCGTCGCCGGTCATGCCGGTGACATGCCCCGCCGCCTGCAGATGCCGTACCACAATATATTTGTCCTCGGGATAGACTTCAGCGAAACCATCGGCGCCCGCCAACAGATCGACCGCTTCGTTGTCCGCCAGCGCGCCCATGCTCTTCAGATCCGCAACGCGACGGATGTTGGTCAACCCGACTGCCTCCCCAATTTCACGCGCTACGGGCAGCGCGTCGCCGGTCAGCATTTTGACCGCGACTCCCAAGTCCCGAAGTTCAGCAATCAGCTCCTTGGCATCCGATCGCGGTGGATCGTACAGCGACACCAATCCGATCAATGCGCCGGCGCCCTTCTCGGGGCCGCGCGCGACGGCCAGAGTCCGATAGCCCTTTGCGGCCGAGGCGCTTACCCGCGCCTCCAAAGCCTCAATCGCCTGGGTCTCCAGCCCGCAGGCTTCGGCGATGGTTCGCACCGCGCCTTTCATGACCCGAAAGCGTTGTCCGCCCTCTTCGAGCACCGCCTCCGTCCGGCGATTTTTGGCGTCAAACGGCGCAAAGGAGACGGCGCTGACCTTGGGATAGTTCTCGAAGATGTGTCGTTCCTTTGCCGCGGCCAGAAACGCAAGGTCGATGGGATCCTGGTTGGCTTCCTGCGACGCCAGCGCGCCAGCAAAAAGCACGTCGGCTTCCGTCGCGTCGTCCAACGGGACCACGCCGGTGACGACTAGTTGGTTCATCGTGATCGTGCCCGTCTTGTCGACGCAGAGCACGTCCATCGTCGCGGCATCTTCCGCGGCGCTGAGACGCGTGACCAGCACGCCGCGGTTTGCGAGTTCCTTCGATCCGACCGCCATGCTGACTGTAAACATGACGGGCAGTGCGACCGGCACCGCGCTCATCAGCAGCACCAGCATGAGAGGGATCATTTCAATGAGCGGCGCGCCGCGAATCAGTGACAGCACGACTACGGCACCGATCAACGTGCCCACGATGACAAAGAGCCAGCGGACAACCTTTGACACCACCGCTTCGATGTGAAGCTTCGGGCGCGCCTTCTGCACCAGTTCCGTGGTGCGCCCAAAGTAAGTCCTTGCGCCGGTCAATATGACCACCCCATTGCCCTCACCCCGACGCACGATGGATCCTGACGAGAGAACGTCCCCGGGCGCTTTGTCAACCTCCTTCGACTCGCCGGTGAGGGCCGACTGGTCCACGCTCAACACTCCGGTGAGGAGCTTCACATCCGCGGGGATGATGTCGCCGGACCGTGCACGAACGATGTCACCAGGAACCAGTTCCCGGGCCGGAATGATCTGCCAGCTAGAGTCGCGTCGGACCCGTGCGCCGATCTGCAACCGTCGCCGCAATGCCTCGACGACCCCGGCAGCTCGCTGCTCCTGCATGAAACTCAACACAGCGTTGATCACGAGTAGGGCGCCAACGATGACGAGATCAGAGAATTTCCTGAGCAGGGCGGACAGAACAATGATCAGTTCAAGCATCCACGCGGACATTCCCCAGAATTTCCCGAGAAACTTGCGTGCCGGGTGTCCTTTCTGCTCGGCTACCTCGTTGTAGCCGAGCTCAATACGACGAATGCCCACATCGGCGCGGGTGAGTCCAGTCTCGGGGTTGACTTTGAACGCCGCAAGCGTATCGGCAACCGACGCGGTAGCAATGTCAGGGACTTTCTGGTTTGCCGGGTTCGGAAGCGCCGGCTCGGCATCGGATGGATGTGCGGCTGCTTGCATCGAGAACATCCTCAGCAGCGCTCTGGCCGCACGGGTTGCGCCGGTTCATCGGCGGGCATCATTTTTTCCGTTACCCTGCACTCGAGCGCAGCAGAATCACCTTTAGCTTACTCCTCGCTGGCGCACTTTTCCGTTTATGGTCCTCGCAAGAGCGCCCCTATGGCCGCCCTCGCCCCGTGTCCAGGGGAGCACTCAGGAATCGGTCACACGCGTATGTGGACAGGGCGACGATCGTAAGTGCACACAGATACGGCCCGAGATGCCAGAAGAGGATGTCAGCATTATCCAGCGCTTGCGAATGCGCCACACCCGCGTCCACTTTCGCTATGGAAGGCAAGACAGACAATATAGCAACTGGTACGGCCGAGCGGCGATACAGTAATGCAGTCGGAAGGGATAGCAAGGCGGCGATGAGGAGTCCCAACGCGAGCCCGCGCAGCAAGGCCTCCGCGACGGGACACTCCGATATGCGGATGCAATCTGCGAATCCCATACCCAACTCGGTCGCCAACATGGCCAACATACCCACTAGAGGAAACATACAGGCGGCAAATATGCGCCGTCGCGCACTGCCCGGCGACCCCAGACCTACTACAGCCACCACTGCGAGAAATAGGGCCACTTTGAGGAACACCCGATGAGCATCACCCCCGAGATCCAGGGACGTACGGGGAACTCCATACCAGATCAGGTGGGCCAGGAGAATATTCACTCCGACATACAATCCGGCAAGGAACAATGCGCAGTTCACGACGGGCGGCGCGCGCGCAATCAGTCGCTCAACACGCAGCGACCACAGGCAACCTGCTGCCCAGATCAACGCCCTGATGTCACCTGCAATTTCCTCGAGCTGGCGCTCCAAAAAAACGCGCCAATAATCGCGAGAGCGCAGGCGGCTCACGGAGCAACGAACCAGTGCACGAGCGAGCACTCTCAATGACTTGGGTGGTGGCCTTTCCAAGGAGAATGTTCTCCGATTCAGGCACTGCCTTGCCGAATTACCTCGACTCCCGGAGGAGAATACTCAGATGCTGCCGAGACGTGCGGTGTGCTGCGGCAGCGCCGGAGCAGCGCGCGGATCCGCGCAACCAGCTCACGACCACTGAACGGGTGAATGAGATAGTCATCCGCGCCTGCATCGAGTCCAAGAACTCTGTCTCGTTCGCGATTGCGAGAAGAAAACATGATCAACGGAATGTCATTGCCGCCCGTCCGCAAACGCTTACATAAATCCAACCCGTCGTAATTCGGCAGCATCATATCCAGAATGAGCAAGTCGACTGCTCCCGTGTGGATGAATTCCTCCATCGCGGCAACATCCGCAGCAACAGTGACGCGAAATGCGCTCTCCTGAAGATAGGTTGCCAATAAACCCCGGACGTCTGCATCGGCGCTAATGATCACTATCTGCGGAACCGCCCAGGTACCGGAACGATGAGGAGGTTCGCCGATCACTACTCACCCCTTGGGCCAGAGAACCCAGCTCTGGAATGCGGGCGGCGTCCGTACATCATGGCTTTCAATTCGGGACGCCACCCGCCGTGCGAACACCTGCGGCATCGAAATTGGAGCGCAACGGCAATGGCCTGACGGTACGCGTCGAACATTAATGCAGTCTGAAGACAAGATTAAAGACAGGCCCTCGAAGGCCCCAAGACCCGAGAGACGTCAATCACGAGCGAATTGGAGCGACAAAGTGGTGACGTCCAGGTCGCGCTCGTCAGGTGAGCCGCTTTGGAATTGGCCCAGCGTCGGGAATCGTTGCGACAAGCCGAGACGGAAGGGTGTTCGACATGCCCCCAACGAGCGCGGCCTTGACGCCGCTACCTAGTCATCCATTGTACGTTGACTGCGTGGAGGACCGCCGGTTCCCAGACGCCCGTCACGCCGTTTCAACAGGTGCGACTTTGCGCGGGCCCCGCGATCACGTAGGGCCCGGCACTCAAGCGCATCCTACTCACATTGCGCGATCTCGTTCGCGGGAAAGGCAAGCCCAACGACACTCCAGGCCGCTTGCACGCGCTGCAGGCTCGGACGGGCCCTCTCGACCCAATCCGGGTGTCGCCGTTTGGCTGTAGCGGATATTTGAAAGCCTGACGCTCGCAACCCGCTGCCGTAGGCATCATGATACTGTTGGGCAATCGAGTGCATATTTGCGGCGCCATACGGCACGATCCGTAGCTTGGAGCAAGCTGACAGACCTGCTGTCGCGACCCGCAGATGATACAGCTCCCAATATCGAAGGTAGGCGTCAAAATAGTCCATGGAATCGAGCCGGTGATCTTCCCATCCGGCATTCTCCAGATCCCTGCGACACCAGCGCTCGATGTTTGAGCGGCCGCGAAAGCGCCCATCCTCGGGTAAGCCGCCGGATTTTTCGTAGGTGGATACGCAAGCGGCTGTTGGGTGGCGCACAGTGAGCACGTAATCGGACTCGGGTCCAAACACATGCCGGAATAGGCCGGCGGCATAGACGGCCTGAGTCAGCTTCTTCGGCACGATGATTTTCCCGCTGTGCCCTCCCGAACCCGCAAAGAACAGCTCAACCATGGTCAAATACTCTGCCGTGGTCTTTAGCGTGACGGCCCAGCTGTTGAAACCAGGGCCGAGCACGAACGGTCCTGCCTCTGGAAAGCTGTCATGGGCCAGCGCGCCCGGCACCTCGTGGGGGTTCACCCCCAGGGCTCGATAGATCTCCGCAGTGAGGTAGGAGCCGCCGGTACGGGGGACCCCAATGATGTTGATGAACCGAAAGCGCGACTGAAGATCGCTCAAGGCGTGCATATCGCCCGTCAAGAGGGCGACGAACAACGTGTAGGCGCGCGCGACGCGCGCACGTCCGCTCGCATGACGCATAACGCGCTCGGCAGCTTCGGTCAGCAGCCTGTGTTCTTCGGGTCTTTCGGGCATCAGTTCCTCAGAGAGCTGATCTGGCCATACTTCAAACCCGACAGCAGGTTTACCGGACAAGACATGATCCAGAAACCGGATGAAGGCAGGCGATGCCGGCAACTCCCGATCACTCAGCTTCAATTCAATTCCCATTCCCGTCCCCACGCGGCTGAATAGAGCCGGATGCCGTCATTGGCGCCCATACCCCTGATTCTGAAACAAACATTAAAGCAACATTAAAATTCTGGATAAACCGTAA
>Ga0068855_100001854_pt1 | contig 26276 bp, 19 predicted proteins | sample KBSCornC52_FD_66592 | JGI IMG/M metagenome (GOLD analysis project Ga0068855, IMG submission 66592) | Corn rhizosphere microbial communities from Kellogg Biological Station, Michigan, USA - KBS Corn C5-2 | ecosystem: Host-associated > Plants > Roots > Rhizosphere > Soil ... | reverse complement strand
TTGAAGGCTGCGGAGTCCAGATGCGTAGTTCCGGACCGAGGGTTTCGGCACGTGGAACCTCCGTGGCAACAGACTGACCACGCGCTCCCGACTGAACGACATCAATAACCCACCAACCGGACCTGAGATCTGCCGGGATAAACGGGATGAACAGAATGAGGAATGGGGAGAGCCAATTCGATGGCTCTCCCCATTCCTCATTCTGTTCATGACAGGTCGAATGTGGTCGGTCCAGCTAACCGCCGCTCACTTCCCGACCGTCGCCAAGTGCGCAGTCGCGCGGTTACGCGTGCTGAGAGTCCCGGTGGGATGCCGCTCAGGAAATGAATCAGGGAAGAATCGAGAGGGTGACCCGGACGAGTGCTCCACCTTGCGGTCCGTTCTCGAAGGCGATATCACCGGCGAGGTCGGTCCTTACAACAGCTTGAATCAGCTCAAGGCCAGTGTTCGCCGCGCGGGCCGGGTCGAAACACGGCGGGAATCCAGGTCCATTGTCCGCGACTTCCAGCACCGCCCGATCGGCTTCCACTCGCAGCGTGACGTGGGCCATACCGCGGCCGTGCTTCTGTGCGTTCGAAACCAGCTCGTTTACGATGAGCGCGACAGACACGCACTGCTTGGTCGGAATCAGCGCTTCCTCGACTTCGAACGACACGTCGGATATCCAGGCGCTCTCCTGCAGCATAAGAATTAGCCGCTCCAGGACCTGCTTGACCGAGACCCGCTGCGCGTCCTCCTGTTCCTTGACGCTTTGCGTCAGTAGATCGTGGACGACAGCCAGCATGCGAATATGGGTCTTGAGGCGAATGAATTGATCAAGCGGCACCGCCTGTTCAGCCTCATAGTCCATCGCCTGCATGTCGATCATGGCGGAAATGACTTGCAGGTTGTTCTTTATGCGATGATGCGTCTCCGTCATGGCCCGTTGAAGGCTCGCGTTCAGCACCTCGATCTCCGCCAGCCGCTCATCCATCGCACTCTGCAGCCGATTTCGCTCCGTCACATCTCTCGTGAAGCACCGCGTGTAGGTCAGCCTGCCGCCCTCGAAGCACCCGTTCGAATGTATGAGCACCTCGCGAATCGAGCCATCCTTACAGACGAGACGGGCCGGGAAGTCGTACAGCTCCTCACCTCTTACCAGCCTGCTGACGATGTCCTGAATCACGGTTTCGTCAGCGTGAAACTCGGCAATGTGGTGTCCAACGTACTCTTCCGCACGGTAGCCGAGCAGGTTCAGCTCCGCCTTGTTTGCCCACAGTATCGTACCGTCCGGTCCAACGCGGTGAAGACTCTCAAGCGCGTTGTCGAAGAAGTCTGACAGCTCCTGTTCTCTCCGGCGCAGGGCCTCCTCGACGCTTCGGCGGTGCGCAACCTCCGCTTCGAGTGACTGTGCCTTCTGCTGGAGTCGAGCAATCTCGGCAAGCCGCTCTTCGGCCGTTACCAGGGCGGCGTAGCTTTCAGCGGGAATTACGCGCGCATGCTGGCAGCATACCTCCGCGAATTGTGCGGACTGCGTTTGCCCTTCGCAGATATGCAGTGGGTAGGCACAGTAGAGGGAGAAGGTGTAGTCCTTCGCCAGCTCATTCCACAAACGCTCGAGCTTAACAGCGGCAGGTTGGAGGCCATCCGCCCACAGCAATGCGACCATCTCTCCAAACGCGCGAATTGGCCTGCCACGACCCGCTGCCCTTGCGACGATGGCGCCGACGGTGGCGAAGAAGGCCGATGGGTCCGGCTCGCCCATCCGCATGAAGCTCGACAGAATCTCCGCTGCATCAAGGAGCATTAGTCGCTCACGTACAACGGCACTTGCGACATCAACACCACGGCTTCCAAGCGCCTCAGTCAGTGCGGAGCGGTGGTCCGGTGTTGCGAATACCAGGCAGGTCTCATGATCGGTTAACCCGGCCGCGAGGTACTCGCCGACCGACTCGATGAGGACGTCGTCGGAGTGGTATATTTGAACGAAATGCTCGGAAGCGCTGCTTCCCCTCCAACTGGCAGCAGGCGCCATATACGCGCGGTGTTCGGGGCCAGAGTCAACCAGTGGCATGGGCGTCGCTGCGTCAATCAGGTCCATTGAGTTTGTAGTCCTTCGTTATCCGCCCTACGCGACATGCACAATCCGTGGGCGATGGCCGGACATCTCCACATGCCAGCCAATGTGATTACAGTGTGCCATGCCGCCGGAACGACCGACAGTAAAAGGTAAACATGCAACGGGACTTGTTGCACATGGGTCCTTTCGTGAATACTGATGACCCACGCCGAGGTCGATCATTCTATAATACTACGAAGAATTCCGACTAATGTTCGGTACCGCGCTCAAGCATCCTTCTTGAATTCGCCCTTCGTCACGACATATTACAACAATGTGACAGGCGGGTTTGTGGAGTGGGCCGGGTGATTGTCAACGGATGAATTCGCCGACAATCACCCGGCAGTTTCAACCTCTCGCTCTTCGCTGCCGTTGGCGTTCATCATGTCCGTGGCTATGTCTGGGACGACCTCGGCGACCCAACACGAACGGCGATTAGCCGGGATGAACGGGATGAACAGAATAAGGAATGGGGAGAGCCAATTGGATGGCCCTCCCCATTTCCGTTTGTCCCGTTTATCCCGGCTAATCGCCGTTCGTGTCGCTACTTCCCCCAGGTGACGTGCTTGCGGCCGCCCCAGGTCACATGGGGATTCTTGCCGCCCCAGATCACGTGCGCCTTGCCGCCCCAGATCACGTGCAACAGACCATCCGGGCATTCGGTTCGGATATTGCCGTTCGAGCGATTCGCTGCTTTCATTGCTCTATTCTCCTTTTACCGCGGTGGATGAGAGGTCTGCAACTGCGGAGCCGACGCCCCAGATCGCGTTCACTCCCCAGATCGCATTCACTCCCCAAATGGCGTTGCTTGTCGGCCGCGTGACGTCCGATACGGTCGAGACGACTCCCCAGATGGCATTGCTGGTTGGCTGGGTGGGCTCACTGACCCCCCAGATTGCATTAACACCCCAAATCGCGTTCATGTTGGGCAGGCTGGCGTCGCCCGCTGTGAGAGACACCCCCCAGATGGCGTTGACGCCCCAGAGCGCGTTGTAGCTGTACGCGGTTCCATCGACCACCAGCGCCAGGCTGCCGTCCGCGGTCTGCGTGAAGCGGGGCGAGAGCGCGGGAAGCGTGGCGACGGCGGTGGACTTCAGCGCGGAGGATACGTTGAGGTAGCCCGCGCCGTAGGTGAGCGCGTCGTATGTTCCGTCGGGCCGGAGCCATTTGTCCGCCGAGAGCATGAGGCGCGCCTTGACCGTGTCCGGCGTGAGCGTCGGGTCGGACTGGAGAAGGAGCGCGGCTGCCCCGCTGACAACCGGTGTCGCCATCGAGGTTCCCGATAGCCGGAAGTAGACGTTGGAATCGCGGTCCGAGGCCGTGCTGGTGTAGGCGGCGGCGGGGATGGAGTTCGTCGCCGCGTAGCGGTTCTCCAGATAGCCGTTCCTCGCCTGGAGCGAGACGATCTGGTTGCCCGGAGCGACGATGTCCGGCTTGACGACGTGGTCGATTCGGCTCGGCCCGCGGCTGGAATAGGTCGCGATCCGGTCGTCGCCGCGGATGCCGTCCACCGACTTCGTCGCGCCGACCGTGAGGACGAGCGGGTCGTTGCCGGGCGACTGGATGGTCGCGTAGCCGGTTCCGAATCCTTCGTTGTCGAGGCCGGTGGCCGGGGCCGACTGCGCCCGGCCGTTGTTGCCGGCAGCGCAGACCACCACGATCCCGGCCTTCCATGCCGCCTCGGCGGCCTGGCAGAGCGGGTCGGTGGCGTAGGACTCGCCCACCTCATGGCCAACGGAGAGGTTCATCACGCGGATGTTGTACGCGGCGCGGTTGGCGACCACCCACTGGATTCCCGCGATGACGCTGGACACGTCCCCCTGCCCCTGCGAGCCGAGAACGCGGACGTTGATCAGGCTGGCCCCTCGCGCGATTCCGTAGAACGAGTGAGTGTAGCGTGACCCTGTCGAGCGCGCGCCGTTGCCCGCGAGGATGCCGGCGACGTGCGTGCCATGTCCGCACTGGTCCTGCGTCAGGTTCGGGCCCGGCACGAAGTTGACGCTCTTCACGACGCGCGACCCGCCGGAAGCGGTGTCGGAGAGATCGGGATGGCTGGCGTCGATGCCCGAGTCGAGGACCGCGACCCCGATTCCCCCGCCGGTCAGGCCGAGCTGGGAGAATGCGGATGCCGCGCCGCTCGATTCGACCGTGAACTCGTCGTTCTTCCGGACGATCGCGTCGGCGGAGATATGAGCGACAAAGGGGAGGGAGGCGACTCGGTCGAGGTCGCTCCCCGCGATGCGTGCGGCAACGGAGTGGATGAGAGGAAGATCGCGTGTGATCTCGGCGCCCGCGGCGCCGAGCGTAGCCCGCCGCGCCGGGTTGACGCCGGTGAGCTTCAGAATGACGGAGAGCCTGGTGGAACTTGCGCAGGAGCGGGCCGCCCGGAGGGTGAACCCGTCGCACTTCTGGTGGATCACGGCTGCATCCGCGTGAACGATTCGGGCAAACGCGGTGCATGTGGCGAGTGATAACAGTGAGACAAACGCGGCGCGACCGGCAGCGCCGCCGAAATGGCGGGCGCGAGACGGGGCCGCGCGGAGCCGCTTGTGGCGGCTCTCCCCCGTGCCAGACATCACTCTTCTCCTTTACTTCTAACTGCCTGTCGATTCGAGTTTTGTACGCCCTGCGCTCATCCGGCTGCCTGCTCTTTGCGAGCGACCGCCGATACATCCTGTCGCCGGGTCGTCACCATCCTTCGGGAAGCGAAATGCAAAAATGGACAATGTCCAATTCTCAAGTCAAAATGCACGGCCGCAGCTCGCGGCAATTTTGCATTGAACATTGGGAGCTGGTCATTTTGCATTCTAACGTGGTTCTTACGCGGACACCTCCTTTATGTAGAGCAGGCGCGCGCCGGCGGAGTTGGAGTCGTCCGAATCGCGAGCGGGGTCGCGACCCGGGAAGAACCCGGCGAGCTGGCCGAGCTTGCGCTCGGTCTTGATGGCATGCATCCGCGAATCGGCGGTCGAGAGCAGCGTCGCCCAGTCCTGTCCGTCCTCCGGGCAGCAGGCGACCCCGATCGATACGCCGAGATGGAGGGACCCGAGCTTTGGATGGTCGAGTCCCGGATCGAACTTTTCGACCGCCGCGAGCAGGCGCGAGGCCATGTCCCGGGCGTCATCACCGTCTACTCCCTGGAGCACCACGAGGAACTCGTCGCCGCCATAGCGGGCGACCAGATCGTGATCCCGGACCATGGACCGGAAGAGCTGGCTGAGGCTGCGGAGAACCTCGTCGCCCTTTTGGTGGCCGAAGTTGTCGTTGATGGGCTTGAAGCTGTCGAGATCGAGGCAGAGGAGCGCGAACTGACCGGCCTTCGCGGGCTCTCGCCGGTCGCGTCCGCCCGCACGCGTGGAGACGACCGCATAGCCCTCGGGCGGCCCTTCAGCGGGAATGGACGGTCGGCGGGTGTCGAGGCGGAATCGCTCTTCGACGTATTGCGCGAGATAGCGGAGATTGTAGAGGCCGGTGAGCGGATCAGTGAACGCGTGGCTCCGCGTGCGGTCGAACAGCAGTCCGTTGTAGAGCGCAATGGCAATTCGATCCGCGATGGTCTCCATGAGCTGGATGTCATACGGGCCGAACGCGGCGCGGTCCGGGTGGTAGAGGTTGATTGTGCCGAGCACCTCTCCCTCGTGCAGGATGGGCACGATAAGCGTGGATTCGAGCGGCGTCCACTGGCTCATGGGCGATCCGGTCAGGATGAGGTCGTCCGAATCGTATGGGCCGTGATATGTCTTCTTGTCCCTGGCGACCCGCACCGTCGCGCTCGAATCGTTGAGTGTCGCGCCCTCAAGGAAGAACTCGCGATTCACGCCGACGGCGGCACGGACGCGCAGGGTGTCCGATTCTTTGTCGCTCAGGAGGAAGAGGCAGGCGGCTCCGGGCACGATGGCCTGAAGCTTCCGCGCGAGGATGTCCAGGGTCTCCTCCAGCCCGAGACTGCACGAGATGGTCTGGGCGACCTCATAGAGCGCGCTCAGCTCACAGGAGGCGCGGTGGATGTCCAGCGCGGCCTGATCCGCCTTGGACGACTTCACTTTGACGGCGTCCACGTTGACCGCCTTCGGGCCCTGCCCTTCGCGCGCCAGCTCGCTAACCACGCGGTCCACTATCATCATGAACGCGGTGACAACGTCGGGGTCGAAGTGGGAGGCGGAACCCTCCTCGATCGTGCGGAGCGCTTCCTGGTGCGACATTGCGTTGCGGTAGGAGCGGTTGGAAGTGAGGGCGTCATAGACGTCGGCGACGGCGAGGATGCGCGCCGTAAGCGGGATGTCCTCTCCGGCAAGCCCTTCGGGATATCCGCGCCCGTCCCATCGCTCGTGGTGGTACTTGACCACTGGCAGTACCGGCCAGGGGAATTCGACCGGGTCCAGAATTGCCGCGCCGATCTCGGGGTGCTTCTTTATTTTCTCGTACTCGTCTTCCGTCAGCCGGCCGGGCTTGAGCAGCACATATTCCGGCACGCCGAGCTTGCCGATATCATGCAGGAGCGCCCCGGTCCGGAGGCCTTCCAGCTCCGACCCGCGCAGACCCATCTCCTCGGCGGTGGCGAGCGCGTAACGCTGGACGCGGAGGATGTGCTGGTGCGTGTACTGGTCCTTGGCGTCGATGGCCAGCGCGAGGCTCTTGATGGTCGCCAGATAGAGGTCGGCGAGCTGGGCTTTGCTGAGCTGTAGCTCCTCGATGTGGCGCTGCTTCTTCTCCTCGCGGTCCATGTAAACGGCGTAGGATTGGTAAGTGAGGTAGGCAATCGGGGCGCCGAAGATGAGGACCGTTTCCAGGTGCGTACCGAACAGGATGAGCGCGAGCGTGGAGATGGACGCCCCCGCGAAGTAGCTCGGGGCGGTCCAGAGGAAGGTCTTGCGCCAGATTCGGAGTGCGTTTTCACCGGAGCAGAAGGCGATCACGGCGGCCACTCCGCCTGTGTTCAGCGCGAAGTAGGCCAGCGAGGCGGCGGCAGCGCCGGGGAAGGCGGTCTTGAGAGTGAGATCGAGCGGGCCGAGGCCGTAACGGGCGGTGATGGAGCGGTTGATTGCGATGAATAGGAGGCCACTCAGGAACGCGGTCGACGATGTGAGCGCAACGTTGAAGAGGAGTTGGTATGCGGGCTGGCGGCGCGGGTAGAGGCAACCGAAGAGGCAGCTCAGCGCGCCGACCACCATCGCGAGAACCGGGCCCGTGCGGAGGAGCGCGGCGAACGTGATGGCAAATCCGAGCGACATCGAGCCGACCTGGTCGTACTTCGTGCCGCGAATGAGCTGAACCTTGCGGCTGCCGGCCAGGATGGCCATCGCCAGAAAGAGCAGGAGCTCAATGGGGCGCGCCGGACCCTGTGGGCCCGCATAGCTGAGCGCAAACGCCGAACAGACTGCGCCCGCCGCCACAATTGCGGTTACGTAGAGCTGGGCGGGACGCGGAATACTCTGCATGCCAAACGAATCCTTTCAGAACCACTTCCACCATTTCCCGCTCCGGGAATCTGCGACAGCGCCACCAAACGTACAACCAATTGCAGCGGCGCGGGTCCCGATCGTGTCGGGGGAGCGGGATGTTCAGGCATCCGGCCAATCAAATCTTCGATTAATGGATCGGCTGAATCAGCAGGATGGGCTTCGAGGCTCGCGGCCGTCGGTCGGGACGGCCTCCGCTCGGGGCGGATGAGGCATTTGGTCCGGCGAGGGACCAGGGGTTAGCAGCGGGTAAGGGTTTTTGAAGATGAAGGTCTTGAGAATCAGATATCAAACGCTTGTCGCGGCGGACATATCTCCATGCCGGTTGCGGACAGCTCGGAAATGAACGATGGGTCGTCCTTCAGGCGGTCCCATTCGTCGCCGTAATGCACCAGGCGGGTTCTCTTGCGCCAATCCTCCGGGTACCGCCTGAGCTCGGAGAAGTGGGCGTGCACGGTCTCCGGAAAGGGCGGTGCGAGCGAGCAGTCGTGAAAGACGACACTTGTGCCGTCGTAGAACCACGGGCTGACGTCCGCCAGCGAATCACACGTGAATCCGACGGACTTCCCATCCGCTGCGACCTTTGCGCCAAACGCGGGCGCATTGGGCACGTGCAGGACGGGATGAATCTCGACCGTCATGGAACCGAACGTCGCCGGCTCGCGCTCGCGCAACCGAACAACATCGAAGTAATCGTTCAGGAGGCAGGAGCGGTTGCAGACCTGCGCCATCGTGCCTGCCAGCACGTCTGTCCAGAGCATGTCCGCGATTGCGTCCGCCACAAAGAGCGTGGGCCGCGCATTCCAGACCAGAAAGTTCTTGAATCCCCACTCTTCGAGGCCGTAGATATGGTCGCCGTGGAGATGGCTGATGAAGACGGCGTCAATATCCCGCAGCGTAAGGCCAATCTCTTCGAGTCGCGACGGTACCGTGTGGCCGCAGTCAATCAGCAGCTGTTTTCCACCGCTCTCGACCACGGCGGACGCGTTGCCATAGAGCCGGGACCACGCCGATCCCGTACCATTCCACGTCACTCTCATGCGGAAGAATCCAAGCTCAGCTGGTCGCCGCGAACGAGAGGTGGCAAGCGGCCTTACAGTAATTATATGCTCGATTGCAATGAAATGCAAGCAGTTTTATCAGGCAGGCCGACCTTCTATAAGTTATTCACCTTACGCAGACGGGCTCAACAGATTGGGTGCACTCCGCGGCGGACGGGAGGCTGCACCCTCCCGCTCTCATGCGCTACGCGCCAACTCCGCACCTTCGTGCGCAGGACGCATGTGCAAGTGCCGTTCCGCGCACGGAGGTGCGGGACTGGCCGCAGGCTTGGCAGCGGCGGGGTGCAGCCCGCCGACCGTATCGAGTGCGGACACCATAACCAATTGCTTGCCTGCGTAAGGTGAGCACTCAACACTTAACACTCGCGCTACAGTTCGTCCACGACGATGCGGTCGTTCGTGTAGACGCAGATTTCGCTCGCGATTCTCATGGCTTCCTCGACGATCTTGCGCGGGGGCAGGTCGGTGTTCGCAATGAGCGCCTTGGCGGCGGAGAGCGCGTAGGGGCCGCCGGAACCGATGGCGGCGACACCGTCATCCGGTTCGAGGACATTGCCGTCGCCGGAGAGCAGGTAGAGCTTCTCGGAATCGGCGACGAGCATCAGCGCCTCGAGGCGGCGGAGCACGCGGTCGGTGCGCCACTCTTTCGCGAACTCGATGGCGGCGCGCGTGAGGTTGCCGCCGGACCCCTCCAGCTTCTGCTCGAACTTGTCCGCGAGAGCCTGCGCATCCGCCACGGAGCCGGCGAATCCCGCAAGCACCTTGTTCTGGTACATCCGCCGAATCTTGCGGGCCGTGTGCTTGACGATGGTGGCCTCCATGGAGACCTGACCGTCGCCGGCCATCGCGACCTTTCCATCACGTCGTACCGCCACTACTGTTGTAGACCGAATCAAGTTTTGCTCTCCGGGCGCGACCCCTTGCGACAGGGCGCGCCCATTCACTTTCGATGCTAACAGGATACCCGCTCGGCTGAGTGATGAATACGATGAAAAGCCGCCCGGAATGCGCGCTGATTCCGGACGGCTCTCCCTGTTCCAGCTCCGAGACCGATTCCCGGAGCGAGACTACTCTCTTGCGGCTTGCTCAAGGCGGTGCGAATACGGCAGTGTCAGCCTTGCCGAGCCCTGCATTCATTCCTGGGAGTCTGCTACTGCATTCTCCGGCGACGCGCCACGTAGATCTCCATCAGCACCTCTTCGGTATCACGCTCCGTCAAGTGCGCCCAATGGAAGGGGTGCGCCATGATCTCCTCGATACTCGTAACCGCCAGCCCGCTGCAGGCCGGCAGAGGCAGGTCTTCTCGGTTCCAGGCGGCGACAACGTCCAGGACATAACGGCAGTTCCCGCGGGAATCGTGTTTCATGTCGTCACCTCAGTCTGTATTTAGTTTTAGCTGACGGGCGATCCGCCTCCGGACAGACATCCGCCGACTCAATTGTCGGCAGCTTCGCGTCTCTCCAACCGGCCAATTTCACCGGATTTGAATAGCTTATCGACCGTCAATTCCTGTCTACGAACGCGGACGGCCGATAATTCCCAGCGGTTTACTCCGGCCGCTCGGAGCCTTTCTCCTCCAGCGCGCGGGGATGGGCGTGGTCGTAGATGGTCTTGAGGCGCTCGGTGGTGACGTGGGTGTAGATCTGGGTGGTCGCGAGATTCGCGTGGCCGAGCAGCTCCTGGACGGAGCGGAGGTCCGCGCCGTTCTCCAGAAGATGGGTGGCAAAGGTATGGCGGAGGACGTGCGGCGTGATCTTGAGGCGGGAGCCGGCCGCGGCGACATATTTGTCGAACGTGCGGCGCACGCCACGGTCGGACAGCCGCTCACCGAACTTGTTCAGCAGGAGCGCGGAGGAGGAGCCGACTCGCGCCTTGCGTGCAAGCTCCGGCCGTCCGCGCCTCAGATAATCGACCAGGGCGTCAGCCGCCGCCCCCCCCAGGAGCGCGACGCGGTCTTTGCCGCCCTTGCCTTCGCGAACGCGCACCTCGCCAGCCTCCAGATCGATATCGTCGCGGTTCAGCTTGACGAGCTCTCCAGCCCGGAGCCCGCTCGCGTAGAGCAGCTCCAGCAGCGCGCGGTCCCTCAGACCGGCCGGCGAGTCATCGGGCGCGTTCATGAGCGCGTCGATTTCGTCGGACCGGAGGAACTTCGGGAGCTTTCGCTGCTGGCGTGGCGCGAACAGACCGCGGGTCGGATCAATGGTCACCAGGCCGGCGCGGCGGGCCCACTTGAAGAACGCGCGGAGGGCAGCCTGCTTGCGGGCCAGCGTCGTGCGGGCGTAGTTGCGGTCGTGAAGTGAGGCGAGGAACGCCCGCAGGTCGTTGAGGGCGACGGCTGCCGGCGACGCGATCTGCCGCGTTTCGGCGAATTCGGCGAACTGTAGCAGGTCGGCAGAGTATGCCTTCAGGGTGTGAGGCGCGCTGTTCCGGGCCGCCCGGCGGTAGTCGAGAAATGCGTCGATATCGCGTTCCAACATGTCGACAGAGTTGGGCGGCGGGGCAGCGATTCCCTGCGTCGACCCCAATCCGCAAGGATGGCTCAGGGAGTGAGCAGGTCGTGGTCCTCCTTCAGGAGCGATGCGCCGAAGGAGATGGGGTCCGGGCCCTGCCTGCGGAGCCAGTAGACCGAGGCGAGGTCCACGCCATTAGGGAAGCGCGCGTTGAGTCGGTCCACCGCGGCGGAGAGCGCGTGGAGCTTCGTCGTGCGGTCGAAGAGGGAGAGGGTTACGTCCTCGAAGTCGCAGAGCTGCCCCAGCGTGACTCCGACGAGAAGGGGAACGAAGCCCGGCTCCGGATACTCCATGTCGCGAAGCTGCTCCCGCGCGGCCCGAAACCACTTGAGGTCGTCGTCGGCGGGTGATTGCACGATGTGGGCGTGCCATGAATGCTTCGCGGAATGCCTTGCGCGCTGGGCCGAGCCGGGCCGAACGTACTGGATGTAAATGTTGAGGGATGAAGCCGCCTGCCCGTAGCTCCGCATGCGCCGAAGCGCTTTCGAGAGCAGCCGAAGGAGTACGCTCGTGGCGCCCGGCCGGTCCCGGAGCCTCGGGGGCAGGACGTGCGAGTGGCCGATGGACTGGCGCGGGGCTTCCGCTTCAGCGCCGTAATCGACCTCCTGGCTGCCCCGCAGCATGAACCACCACCGCTTGCCGACCACGCTCCCGGTCGCGCTCTTCAGGTCCGGATAGCTGGCGTCGTACAGGTCCTTCACCGTCATGATTCGGTTGACCTGAAGGCGGGTGAGCATCTTGCGGCCGATTCCCGGCAGGTCGCGCAGGTTGAGGCCGTAGAGACGCTCCGGGATGTCCTCGTCGCGCAGCACGACGAGCCCGTCCGGCTTCTCCATTTCGGACGCGACCTTGGCGAGGAAAATATTCGGCGCGACCCCGACCGAGCAGGTGAGGCAGTCGCCCAGATTCGCGCGGATGTCCGCCTTGACCAGCCGCCCGATCTCCTCCGGCGTTTCGCGAAGGAGCGGACTGAGGCGGCACGCCATCTCGTCCACCGAGAGCACTCGAATCGTGGCAAACCGCTGATTCAGCAGATCGACGATGGCTTTGTGGTAGCGGCGGTAGACCCCCGTCCGCGCGTCCACGATTCGGAGGCCGGGGCAGAGCGCTTTCGCCTCGCGCACGCCCGTGCCCGTGCGGATTCCGAATCGCTTCGCTTCGTAGGATGCGGCGATGGCGCACGTCGTGTCGGCCAGGGTCGGCACAACGATTGTCGGGACGCCGCGGAGCGCCGGATTCTCCTGCTGCTCGACACTTGCGAAGAACGCGTTCATGTCGAGAAAGAGCCACGGTGTAGACATAAGTACGTCCTAAAAAGAGCGTTGCCAAGAATATACACCGGGCGGACAAAAGAGTCAAGCGCTCGTTTACCAGTTTTTTGGGCAATCCACAACGGGAAGGGATCGAGAGGGGATGCCGCTAACCGTACGCCATCTTACTTCGACGGAAGGCTGCCACGAATGAATCTAGCCCATCCCACCATAATTGCTGCCTGCATTGCGGCGCTCGCGGTTCCCGCGCTCCCTGCCAACGCTCAGAAGCTGCCCGATTCGCCGGTGCGGGCGCGGGCGATCAGCCTTCTCGGTGACGAGCGCGAATCGATTCTGCTCGGAAGGCTCGAGCCGGGGAGGGGCTACAGGCTGCGAATCTCGCTCCTCTCGCAGTCATCGCCCGCGGAGGGGCGGGTGGAGGCGCGGGTCGGGGATGGGGCGACGCTGATTCAGGATTCGGCGGATCGCGACGTCTACCACCTCGAAACGCGATTCGCGCCCGAAACGCGTGGGCCAATCCGCCTCCACCTGACAGCGGCGGGCGGGATCGATAGTGGGTATCAGGTGCGGGTCGAATGGCAGGCGGAGGCCGAGCCCCGGATGGCGCGGGTGGAATACATCCCATCACCCAACCAGAACGACCGCTCGCGCGCGGCGAAGCTGAATGCCATCGTCGTTCACGCGACGGTGACGCCCACAACCGAGGCAACGGTCGACTGGTTCCTGACGCCGAAATCGCAGGTCTCTGCCCACTATGTGGTCGGGCGGGACGGCCGAATCGTGCAGATGGTGGACGACACGGCGCGCGCCTGGCACGCGGGCGTCTCGGAGCTGGAGGGCGTGAAGGGGGTCAACGACTTCAGTGTCGGCATCGAGATCGTGAACCTGAACGACGGGAAGGACCCCTACACCGACGCGCAATACGACGCGGTCGCGGCCATCATTCGGCACATCCGCGACCAGTACGACGTGCCGGATTCACGAATTGTCTCCCACGAGTTCGTCGCGCGGCCGCCCGGGCGGAAGAGCGATCCGAAGGGCTTCGACTTCCCGCGCCTTCTCCGGCTGGCGCGGAATCCGCAATAGCAAGAGACAGGCAGGCATCCATGAACAGACGGCAGTTTCTCGCCTCGTCCGCGGCGGCTGCCTTGTTGCCATCGGTCGCAAGCGCGCAAGCCAAAGCGAGCGATGGGGCCATTCGCGGCGTCAATCTCGGCGGATGGCTTGCGCTGGAGAAGTGGATTTCGCCCGCGGTCTACGCCGGCATGGAGGCGGAGGACGAGTACACGCTCTGCCAGAAGCTCGGCAGGAGCAGGGCCGCCGACCGGCTGAAGCGGCATCGCGAGACGTGGATCACGGAGCAGGACTTCGCATGGCTCGGCGAGCGGGGAATCAATTCGGTCCGGCTCCCGGTCAACTACGGAGTTGCCGAGGAGAACCTGCCCTTCGTTCCCGCGTGGGACACGGTGGAGTTCGCGTTTCGGACGGCTGCGAAGCGTGGGATTCGCGTGCTGCTCGACCTCCATGGCGCGCCGGGAAGTCAGAACGGCTGGGACCACAGCGGCCGGGCGGGAACGCTCGGCTGGCACAGGGACCCGGCGAACGTGGCCCACACCATACGAATCGTGGAGGACCTCGCGGCCCGCTGCAAAGCGTTCGACAACCTGCTCGGAATCGAGCTACTGAACGAGCCGCGCTGGGACGTGCCCATGGACGTTCTGAAGAGCTACTACCAGCAGGGGTATGCGCGCGTGCGGAAGCACCTTCCGGCGGAGCGTGCCGCGGTGGTCATCAACGATGGGTTCCGACCGCTCGAATGGGCCGGGTTCATGCAGGAGCCGGAGTACAGGAACGTCCTTCTCGACACGCACATGTACCAGTGCTATACCGACGAGGACCGAAAGCGCGACGGGCGGCAGCAGGTCTCGTTCGCGCTCCTCGACCGCAGGAAGCAGCTCGACGCGATGCAGAAGCAGCTTCCCTGCATTGTCGGGGAGTGGTCCTGCGCGCTCGACCCGGCCTCTCTGAAGGGCTTGAAGGGGTTCGATGAGCGGATGGCGGTCCGCGCGTTCGGGGACGCCCAGCTCATGACCTATGGATCGACGCGCGGCTGGTTCTTCTGGACCTACAAGACGGCCGGTGGTGGAGGATGGTCCTTCCGCGACTGTGTACAGCGGGGCGCGATGCCCGATCGCTACGGCGCCGCGTAGACGCGCATCTCGAATCACGCCGGCTGCGACGGGAACAGCGGCAGGCCGGTCGCTCCCGCCTCGTTTGGATGGAGCGTATGGATGATCGACCTGTGCGCGTCGCAGATGAGGAACGCGGTCGGATTGTCGTTTTCGCGGCGGTCGGCCGCGTAGAACTCGGCATAGCGGACCGGCGGGCCGGCGTCGAACTGTGATTGCAGGGCCGCCATATCAATTCGGCATTTGGCGTTAACCTGTAGCCGCGTCAGCGGCCGCACCGCAATGCCGGCCGCCCGCATCGTGCGCTCGATCGGCAGCAAGTGTTCGCACGTGGCGACTGCCTGCGCGTCCTCGGCATAGGCGATGTCCTCGTCCGACCAGTTCTCGCCGCGCTCCACGAGCCGCGCGTACTTCGCAGTGGCGGGATTGGCCGCCAGGTTCGCCACTCGGCTGGACCGCGCGACAGCCGCCGCGGACCGCGTCCGCTCAGCGTCGTCGCGAAGCCGTCGCCGTTCCGAGGCACGCCGCCCGGCGTGCGCTGCGATAAACCCCGCTTTGACCATCCCCGCGGTGAAGACAACCGCGGCAACGAAAGTAACCGGCGTGCTGGAGATGGGCCATGGCTGGGGATCGGAGTGGAGGACAAACCCCAGCTTCAGCGCCAGGAATAATCCGGCTGCAACGACAGCCATGACACCGAGCAGCCCGGCGGCAGACGAGTCGGAGTTGGTCGAGCGCGGTCGCGACGCAGGTGGCGGCGGAGGCCACATGGGAGGCGCGAGGATCGGCGGAACGTCGCCACTCGAATCAGGTTCTTCGCCCGAGTTGGTCATGTTTTCCGGCGTTCCGATTGCGAGTGATTCTCTCGCATTCCTCTGTGGGTACGATGCCATGCGGCCATTATAGGAGGCGCATCCCGATAACGTCAATAAACGAACGGGCGGTAGGTCGCGCGACGTGATGTAATTCGGCAGGAAGCTGGCACGTGGAGCGTCGAAGTGAGTGTGAGATCTTTGCATTCACAAGGAGACTCTCATGACAGCTATTGATCCGGCCACGGCCGAATTCAAGCGGCGGGTCGAGGCCGAATGGGCCATTGACGAGACCGCCGCCGCCTGGCAGAAGCACTATCCGCGGATGAAGGAGCAGCTGGCGGAGGTGACCGGAGCGCTGATCGATGCCGCGCGCCCGACGCCGGGAGAGAAGGTGCTCGATCTCGCGTCCGGAACCGGCGAGCCGGCGATTCCGCTGGCAAAGGCTGTTGCTCCGGCGGGAGCGGTAACCGCCGCCGACCTCAGTGCGCCGATGCTCGCCGCGCTGCGCGAGAACGCGGCCGCGGCAGGGGTGACGAACATCCGGACGCGGGTCTGCGACGCGACGGAGCTGCCGTTTCCCGATTCGACCTACGATCTCGTTACGTCTCGCTTCGGCGTCATGTTCTTTTCCGATGTCGCCTGCGCCCTGGCGGAAGTGCGGCGTGTGCTGAGGCCGCACGGCCGACTCACGTTCCTCGCCTGGGGACCGCCCGCGCCGAGCACATACTTCGGCGCGTCCGTCATGCCCTACATGCGCCGGCTGCCGGAGCCTCCCGCCCCGGACGGACCCGGACCCATGCGTTTCGCGGAACCGGGCAAGCTGGCGCGCCTTGTCGAGGCGGCAGGCTTTACCGGAGTGCGCGAGGAGCGGCCTGTCCTGCCCGCGCCGTATCATGGGACGCCCGAGGAGCTCCTCACTTCCCTGATGGAGATTGCGGCTCCGCTCCGCAACGCCGTGGCGGGGCTATCCGAAGCGGACCGCCGCGCCGCCGATGAAGAGGCGCTTGCAAACCTCCGCGCGAGCTACGACGGGGAGTACGTGAGAGTGACCGCTGCCGTGGTTATCATTACAGCATCCGCAGTCTGAACAGACGCTCAATGCCGTCATTCCGGTCCGCGGGAGCCGCCCGGTCCCCGTTTCGTGAGGCGGATGGCTGCATAACGACACGCCGGTCCGCGTGGTATAATCCTCGCGGGCGCGCAGGGCGCCTCCCGTCCGCGGACAGGACCGAGTCCACCTGAATTCTTTGCTCCCACACAGGTTCCCACGAACCTCCTTTGCGCCCGAATCGAGCGGACCCGGGCCTCTTCACGAAGGAGGATCATCATGCCTTCCCGTCGTCTCCCCGTCCGCCCCGACCTCGATCAGCTCAGGCATCAGGCGAAGGAGCTTCTCCGCGACGTTCGGAGCGGTGGTTCGGACGCAATCGCCGAGTTCCGCGCATTCCACCCTCGACTGATCGAACCGGCCGACGCCCGGCTGTCCGACGCGCAGATGGCACTCGCCCGCAGCTATGGCGTGAAGAGCTGGCCGAGGCTCGTCCTCGCATGCAGTCTCATCGAAGCCATCTGGGAAGATCGAACCGACGTTGTGCGCCAGCTGATTACACGTTGTCCACGTCTCCTGCACGAGAATGCGCGCGCGACTGAAAAGTGCAACTGGGGGCCGCCGATGAGCTACGCCGCCAACCTCGGCCGCGACGAGATCATCGAGACACTGCACGGCCTGGGCGCGACGGACCACGCGAGGGCGATGAATCGCGCGGTTCTCCAGAGCAGGATCGGAACGGCCCGGCGGCTGCACGAGATGGGCGGACGGCCGGAAGCGCCCGCGGGCTCGCTCAACGATCCGGCGTATACGCTGAGCGTCGAGGGAACGGCGCTCATGCTGGAGCTCGGCGCGCAGGTGGTCGATGGAGAGGGGAGGCGCGTCGCTCCGGTGGACGTCGTGCTGGAGACCGACAGCCGCAAACCCGAAGCGAAGCACGCGATTCTGGAGATGTACGCTCGCCACGGCCTCACGCTGCCCGACACGCCCGCGATGGCGCTCCATCGCGGCCGGATCGACCTCCTGGACGCCCATCTTCGGCGCGACCCCGAGCTCCTGACGCATACCTTCTCGCACGACGAGATCTACCCACCGGAGATGGGATGCCACGATGCGATTCTGGCGACCCATGGCACGCCTCTCAATGGGGCGACCGTGCTGCACATGTGCGTCGATTTCGACGAATGGGAGATTGCCAACTGGCTTCTGGAGCGTGGAATGGACGTGGACGCCCGCGCCGCGGTGGATGGTGATGGGTTCGGCGGACACACGGCGCTGTTTGCGAGCGTCGTCTCACAGCCGAACTTCTGGACGAACTACCAGCGCAGGCCGCCCGAGGCGCGCTTCACGCAGCTATTGCTCCATCACGGCGCGGACCCGAACGCACGGGCGTCGCTCCGCAAGCAGCTCCATCCGGGGTATGGCGAGGACGTGTTGCACGAGTACCGGGATGTGACTCCGCTCGCGTGGGGCAGGCGGTTTCACCGTCAGGTGTTCGTCAGCGAGCCCGCGATGCGGCTCATCGAGGAGCACGGCGGCATGGAATGAAGCGCGACCCTGGGGACGCGGGCGACAATAGCCGGAACGCTATGGGTGGTCGCGGTGGTTGCGGCAGCAACCACCGCGCAGGAGCAGGAACGGAAGTGCCGGCGGCGCCTATTGAAAGAGCTGTGGGGCGAACTTGATCAGGTAGTCCCGCCAATTCAGCCACGTGTGCCCACCCTGGGATTCCTCAAAGGTCACGTTGAATCCGTGCTTCTTTAGCAAATCCACCGTGGAGTGGGTAACCTGCAGTAGGAAGTCATCCTTTCCCGTGCTGAACCAGACGAGCTTCAACCCCTTCTTCAGCTCCGCGTTATCGAGCTCCGCTTTGTGCTCGTCTTCCCACGGCGAACGGCCGGGCGCAGTCTCGGCTGGCGCCGCCGCGCCCGGCCTGCGGATAGGGAACGCGCCGAACAGCCCCGAGCTGAAGACGCCAACATAAGCAAACTTGTCCTGGTGCGGGATGAAGAGGTTGAGAGTCTGTCCCCCGCCCATCGAGAGCCCCGCGATCGCGCGGCTCTTCCGATCCGTCTGGACTCGGTAGTCACGCTCAATGGTCGGCATGATATGCTTTAGAAAGTCCTGCTCGAACTCGTCGGCTGGCGGACGAGCGCCGGCGGCGGGCGGACCTCCGAAGCCCCGCGTGTGACCGGCCGGCATCACGACGATCATCGGTTTCGCCCTGCCCGCGGCTATCAGGTTGTCCATGATGAACGCGGCGCGCCCCACCGATGTCCACGAATCGTCCGAATCACTCGCGCCGTGCAGCAGGTAGAAAACGGGGTACTTTCCTTTCCCGGTTTCGTACCCTGGCGGCGTGTAGACGTGCATCCGCCGGAACCTGCCGACGACGTCCGAATAGTAGGTCACCTCCGCGACCGCGCCGTGCGGCACGTTCTTCGTATCCATCCACTCCGAGCCGGGCACGACCACCAGGCTCCAGACGTTCCCGACCGATCTACTCGTCTCCGGGCTCCGCGGGTCGACGACGGTCAGGCCGTCCACAACGAATGTGTATCGGTATGCGCCGGGATCCACCGGCCCTACGGTCGTCTCCCATACTCCGTTGTCCCCTTTGGTGAGCGTGGCGGACTGCCCCAGGCCGGGTATATCGCCACCGTTGAGGCGCACGGATTCGGCCTTTGGTGCATAGATTCGGAACGTGATCTTTCGGTCGCTCAGAACCTCGGGAGATGTTACGGGCGGCGGTCCCTGTGGCCGTTGAGCCTCCGACGGACCTGTCAGGAAGAGGCCGATTACGAGCAGCGCGGGAATGGTGAGGGCGGCAAACCTCGTCATCATCTTCGATTCTCCTGGGATATGAACAGGGGATGAACGACCGTGCAACGTGTGGACGTCTGGCCGGCCGGATGCATGTAAATCAACTCAGCGCATCTGTAACGCGGTCGAGCAGGCGGGTTAGAGCGGCAGCCTCTTCCGCCGAGAGGGCGCCCGCGATTTCACTGCGAATGGCTGCGGTTTGAATCCACGCTTCCGAGTATGCGCGCCTGCCGGATTCGGTCAGGGTTACGGTTCTTGCCCGCCGGTCGGACGGGTGGGGCATGCGCCGCACCAGATCACGGCGCTCCAATATAATCAGCATCGCGCGGACCGTATTCGGATCGGAAGCCGTGCGCCGCACCAGATCCTGCTGGGTCGCCGAATCCGCGTGCGCGAGAGCCGCAAGCAGTACGAATTGATCCGCGGTCACCCCGACGCCGGCCAGCGCGGCTTCGGTCTCCCGATGCAGCAACAGGTAGGCGCGCCGGAGCGTCATCGGGAGCACGCGGCCAGAATCCAGTCCGTGCGAATTGGGCATAGTACGTGTACGTAGTATCTCGGCCATTATAGGAGGTATGCGAAGAGGTGTCAAGCGGTTGGCGTTCTCCGTCCGACCTTCGACTATACCGAGACCGGCGAATCGATTCCGCCGACCGCGCGATTTGGTCTCCAGATTCATGGCGGCGGAAAAAGCCAGGCGTCCAGCCGGGACATCGCGATTGAGAACCTTCCAGAGCCAGATGGCGGCATATCGATTCCGGTCGAAAGTCGTATTTGGGAAGGATTGGAGGGCGGCCCGGCATAACCTTTAGGGACCGGACGGGGAGACGGCAATTCCCGACCGCACTCGAACGCCGGGAACTATCTACCATTGGCTATCGCCGAATCGCTAACCGCCGGCGTGCGCGCCCGTCTCGCCGGCCTCGCGCCCGAAACCCAGGCTGCGTGGAAGTGGGATATCGCGACCGGAATCCTTGCGGGCATATACCAGGGGTGCGTCTGGACATTCGTCGCGCGTGTCGCCCGGGCCGACCTCCACGCCACCTACGCGCACATGGGCTGGATCGCCGCCGCGCCGGCCCTCGGGTATGTGTTCGCAACCGTCTGGGCGCGACAAATGGACGGCCGGTCCAAGATGCCGTTCGTCTTCTGGACGTGGCTCTTCGCCCGCGGCGCGTTCATGCTCGCCCCGCTCCTCCACTCGCGCGCGCAGTTCGTTCTCCTCGTTTGCGCGACTCCCTTCGTTTTCTCCGTCTCGATGCCTGCGTATACAGCCATTATGAAGGACATCTACCCGGACCACCAGCGGGGCCGGCTCATGAGCGTCGTTCGGATGGGCATGAGCGTGATGACGCTGATCGCCGCCCTCACGATGGGCCGGCTGCTCGACGGCGGCCTGAGCTGGAAGGTCGGCTTCTTCATCGGCGGCATGGTGGGGGCGATGAGCGCCGTGACGTTCAGCCGGATTCGGGTCCCTCTCGGCGACGACAGCATCGACCGGATGTCCGCCCACCACTTCTTTGCCGACACGGTGGACATCCTGCGCCGCAATCCCGGCTACCGCTGGTTTACGGCGTCGGTGTTCGTCTCCGGATTCGGCAACCTCGTCGCGACCACTCTCTACCCGATCTACCAGGTGGACATCTTCCACATCACGAACACGCAGGTCGCGAACATGCAGAACATCGCGTCACTCGCGACCATCGGCGGGTTCTTCTTCTGGGGCGGATTCCTCGACCGGCGCGGCCCGCTCGCAACGGTGCTGGTCGCCCTCGGCTTCAACCTGGCGGTTCCTCTGCTCTATGCGCAGTCATGGTCGATGACCGCGCTCTACATCGCGTCCGGCTCGATGGGCCTCTGCGTGGCGGGAATCGACCTCGCCTACCTGAACACGACGCTCCTCTTTGCGGAGCCCGGCAAGGCGGCGCAGTACCAGGCGCTCCACTCCAGTTTCTTCGGGATTCGCGGGTCCATCGCGCCGCAGTTCGCGATCCCGCTCATGCGCACCATCGGTTACCGCAACGCCTTCATGACCTCCTTCACCATCATCGGCGCGGGCGTCTGGCTCCAGATGATCTCGATGCGAGACTACCGCCGGCAGGCGAACGACGAGCGGCTCGAGCGAATCGAAGCGAGGGAGCGCGAGCTGGCGAAAGTGGAGTAGACAGCCGGGTCCCGCGCTGGCGGAACGTTCGGGGCGGCCTGGTTACGCAAATCGGCAATGCGGGGCCGTCGACCCACGCGCGGGCGGTACCGGCCATCCCGTAATCTGTGCCCATTCTCTTTCGTCAGATGCTTCGCGTCATCTCCAAACCGCGCAGGGTTCCTGTGCTCGACGCGAACTTGTCCGTCTCGATCCCGAACCGCTGGAGGATGTTCACGAAGAGATTCGGAAGCGGGTAGTTGCGGTCACGGTCGAAGGCCAGGTGCTGGCCATGCCGGAAGCCGCCGCCCGCGAAGAGGACGGGCAGGTTCGTCGTCACGTGCGTGTTCGCGTTGCCGAGGTTGCTGCCGTAGAGCACCATTGTGCGATCCAGCAGGGTTTCGCCGCCCTCGCGATGCGCCTTCAGGTCCGCGAAGAGATGGGCCAGCAGCTTCATGTGCTCCCGATCTATCCGCTCGAGCTGGGCGAGCTTGGCCGGGTCCTTCCCGTGATGCGACAGGCTGTGGTACCCGTCCGACACGGCCTTGCCTTCGACCACGATAGCCGGGGAGTTGACGCTGTCGAGCATCAGGGTGATATTCCGGGTCGAGTCTGTCGCGAACGCGAGGCGTGCCATATCGTACATCAGGCGCACCTTGTCCATGTATTCGCGCGGGTCCGTGAGGTCCAGCGGCGGTTTCTCGGTCACCACCGGCCGCGGGCGTTTCTCCCACTCCGCGGATTGGACCATGCGCTGTTCGAGGTCGCGCACGCCGGTGAAGTACTGGTCGAGCCGCTCCCGGTCGCGCGCGCCGACGGTCCGCTCCAGGCGCTTCGTCTGATCCGCTACCGTATCCATAATGGACTGGCCCAGCGCCAATCGGCGTGCCTGCGCCTGGACCTCCGCGGGGGAGCCGCCGAGGAACATGCGCTTGAAGACCTCGGAGGGCCGGTCCTCACAAGGAATCAGGACGCCGCCGGCCGTCCATGAGAGACTTCGCGCCCCCCGGCCCACGTTGACGCCGAGGGTGAGGGAGGGGAATCGCGTCTGGTACCCGATCCGTTCCGCGACGTACTGATCGAGGGAGATCGTGTTGCGGAATCCCCCGCTGGAAGGGTGCGGGGCGGCCGTCAGGAAGCAAATGTCGGCTGGATGACCGCCATCCACGTCCGGATGCATGACGCCGCTCATCACGGTGAAGTCGCCGCGGAAGTCGCGAAGCTCCTCCAGATAGGGCGAGAGGGTGTAATCGCGCCCCGCCTGCGTCGCGGCGGGGAAGAACTTGTCAGGAAGCACGCCGAGGTTGTTGCAGATTCCGAAGAAGCGCCGAGGCACGGTCGATTCAGGGCTTGCATGCGCAGAGGATGGCAGCATGGCATCCAGCAGCGGGAGCCCGAGAAGAACGCCCGTACCCCGCAGAAAATGCCGGCGCGAGAGCGTGGGCGAGGTCGAGAATCGCATGGTCTTCGCAGCGTCCGTTCCCATTTTGCTCATTCCTCTCACTTGTTCCTGAACAGCTCGCTCTGGATGATGGCGTGAATCAGGGACTTTACGCCGTATCCTCCGGGTTTGGCCCGATCCAGTACCGCCTCGATCTTCGGCCGGTCGGCGAACCGTACGGGCGCGCCGGTCGAGTACGTGACAAGCTGCTGAACGAGATTCCTCGCAATCTGCCGCTCGTCCTGCAACAGAAGGTGTTTCAAATCGCGCACGTCCTGGAACGCGCGGCCGTCCTGCAGCGCGCCGGAGCAGTCGACCGGCTTCGCGGTATGGAAGGCGAACGGCTGGCCGTTCTTTCCATATCCGGAGACCCTCTGGCCCTCTCCCAGCGCGCGGTAGTGGTCGCGCCAGCCGCCGAAGACGTCGAAGCTCTCCAGCGCGAAGCCCGGCGGATCGATCATGGCGTGGCAGGATCTGCACGTCGCCTGCGTCCGGTGCTTGTCGAGCTGCTCCCTTATGGTGGTCGCGCCGCGCGTGTCGGGGTCGATGGCGGGCAGGTTCGGCGGCGGAGGCGGAACAATCTTGCCCAGGATTCGCTCGTTGATCCAGACGCCGCGGAGAACCGGCGAAGTCGTCGTTCCGTTCGCGGTCACCTTCAGTACGCTCGCCTGGGTGAGCAGGCCGCCGCGCACCGATTCCTTTGGCAGCTCGACTCGCCGAATGGCCGCGCCCTCCAGTCCCTTCAGCCCGTAGAGCTCAGCAAGACGCCCGTTGACCATCACGAAGTCCGACGAGACGAGATTCCGTGCGGCGAGATCCTTCCGAATCAGCTCCGAGAAGAACGCGCGGGTCTCATCTATTGAGGACTCCACGAGGAAGTCGTCGAGATAGTAATCGGGGTAGAGGTCCGCGTCGGGAGACGTGTTGTCGGTCTTGCGCAGGTCGAGCCAGTAGTCCAGAAAGGCATCCACGAACTGGCCGGCACGTGGATCGGCCAGCATTCGGTCCGTCTGAGCCGACAGAACCGCCGGGTCGTGGAGCTTCTTCTGATCGGCCAGCGAACGCAGCTCCGCGTCGGGTGCCGAGTTCCAGAGGAAGTAGGACAGGCGCGTCGCGAGCGCGTAATCGTCGAGCGGTCCCGGCCTCTCCTCCAGCGTGACGAATGCCGGCGAGCAGAGCACGGCGGAGTAGGCGGCAATCATGGCGTCCGTGAAGCTTGCGCCGGACGCGAGGGCGGTGTGCGCCAGCTTGATGAACGGCTGGACGTCCGCGTCAGTAACAGGCCGGCGCAGGGCGCGCTTCACGAACCCGCGCACCAGGCGCTCGGCATCCGCGTTCGGGTTGGCGGAGACCACCTCCACCTTTCCGGCGTCCGCCACCCGCATCGGCAGGTCGCCGAACATCAGCCGCTGACCGGGCGTGGGCCAGGAGTCGAGGATCGGCCCTTCCACTTCGAGCCACTGGAAGACGACGCCGGGCTGCCCGTCCTTTTGTGCCAGCGGGTTGTGCCAGCCCGGCGGGCGCGAGCGGAAAAACCGCACGGCGTCGGGCATGATGGTCTCGCCCTTGAGCAGATTCACGTCCAGCTCACGGACGGTCGGAGCGGGGCCGGCGTCAAAGCTCCCCAGCTTCCGAAGCTGCTGCGGGGGGAACGCCGCGTAGAGCGTGATCGGCTCCAGAGTCCGGCCCGCCGAAATGGCCGTTCGACTCGGGCGCCACCAGCGCTTCTCGCTCTCCGGCCCGGCCCAGAACGAGTGTGCGCAGAGCCGGAGCTTGTAACGCCCGGCGACGGGAGCCCGGAACTGGTTGAACTTCGGCTGGAGGGGCTCGTAGGCGCTCGCGACGACGCCCATGCCTTCGATTTCTCGCCGCGCGGGGTCCTTCGCTCCCACCGTCATCGGGCCATTTGGCTCCAGCGCGGGAAGGTCCGCCTGATTCCCGACGATGGGAAAGGTCGCGCGCTCCGGGCTGCCATTGAAATTATTGAATGAAGCGAGGCCTACGAAGGAGCGCTGCTCGCGGGCATAGTAGCGCTTCGTCACGGTCTCCGGCCGGGCCGGCTGCTGCGCCATCGCCTCGCGGAGGGCATAGTCCGCGGCCGCGAGATACCTGCTCATCTGAACGTGGGAGACATCCAGCGCTTCGCCCACCTTGTTGAACCGGAAGGCCAGCCCATCCTCCGGGAGCATGTCCCTGATCTGAAGCCACGGAGCGCCGAAAAGATCCCGAAGCGTGTTCTCGTACTCGTAGCGATTCATCCGCCGCCAGACGGAGCGCCCGGTCCGCCGCGCCTGCGCATCCTGTATCGCGGTCAGCGGCTGCGAGAGCGCCGCGAGGAACGTCGCGCGGGAGGCGGGGGATGGCTGCGGCATGGCCTTAGGGGGCATCTCGCCCTTCGATACGCGGTCATGCACCTTGACCCAGAAGGCGTAGTTTGCCGCTTCCAGCGGTCGAAACGCGGCTGCTGCAAAGTCCAGCCCGCCGCTCGCGGTCTTCCGGTTGTGGCAAGCGGCGCAGTTCTTATTCAGGAACACGCGTACTGTTTGCGGCATCGAAGGAGCCGCCTGGGAGAGGTCCGGAACGCTGCCCTGAACGAAGCAGGCCGAGAAGAGAAGGGATGCCGTCCCGCCGAGCGCGAGGAGAGTGAATCGCCGCCGCAATCGATATTCCGGCGCCACGCCGCCGTGATTCAGCGGCCCGCTCCGTCCCATCCGATGGTAAGTCAAACGCATGTGTTAATTCTCGTATACGGTGATAGATCATCGCGCAGAAGCGGACGCGGCACCGATATCCATTTTAGAGTTTAGCGGCGCTAAATTGTTGCGTCGTTTTGGCGCGTTGCCTGCAACTCACGAGGCGCGCGACGATGATCCGTTAGCATTGCTAATTCGATGTCTGTATCCACATTCCTCCGGCGGGTCGCCGCGAAACGAGGAAGCCTGCGCGCCGCCGGTGAACAGGCCGGTATCGCTCCCGCCTGGAGGCATGCCATGAATCCCCTGCTCGCGCTCCTCGTCCTCGGCTTCTGTTTGCCCTCGTTTATGCAGCAGCCCGCTGTCGCACCGCTTCCGCCCGGTGTCACGGCGGCGTGGGACCTCGGCGGCGCCGCGCGTGAATCGACACCCACCCGCGAGCGAATCTGCATCAATGGGCTGTGGAAATGGCAGCCGGCCGGCGGACAGCGCGATGTCCCGGAATCAGGCTGGGGCTGGTTCAAGGTCCCCGGCGCGTGGCCAGGGATCACGGATTACCTGCAAAAGGACTGCCAGACCGTCTTCGCAAACGCTGCGTGGAAGTCCGCGAATCTCGCCGGAATCACGTCGGCGTGGTACCAGCGCGAGATCACGGTTCCGACATCGTGGGCTGGCCGGAGGATCGCACTGACGGCGGATTACGTGAACTCGCTCGCCGCGGTCTA